>Ga0302299_10001289_pt1 | contig 15001 bp, 15 predicted proteins | sample III_Fen_N3_4_FD_198795 | JGI IMG/M metagenome (GOLD analysis project Ga0302299, IMG submission 198795) | Peat permafrost microbial communities from Stordalen Mire near Abisko, Sweden - III_Fen_N3_4 | ecosystem: Environmental > Terrestrial > Soil > Wetlands > Permafrost | place: Sweden: Abisko... | reverse complement strand
TGACCGGCACGCGGATCGAACGCGGACGGTTCGGCGCGGCGATGGCGGTCGAGCTTGTCAACGACGGGCCGTTCACCATCTGGCTCGACAGCGCGGAGCGCTGAGCCCGCCGGACGCGGAACGACCCGGCGAGGGCCGGGTCGGGCAGCGGCGGGCCGTGGCCAGGAAGGCCCCGGCAGCGGGTCAGCGGCTCTTCTTGGTCTGCGTGCGCCGACAGCGGGTACAGACGAGCTTGCGGGTCGAGATGCCGCCTTCGACGACGGCAAGCGGCTGCAGGTTCGGCTGGTAGCGGCGGTGTGCACGGACGCGGTTCATCCCGCTCGACTGCGGGTTGAAGCCGCCCATGGAGACCTTGCCGCAGATCGCGCAGCTCCGGGCCATCGGGTTCCTCAGTTCAGGAGTATTCAGCCGGCGGGCAGCCCGCCGTCCCCAACTGCCCCCTCGGCACGCGGAAGCGCCGCCGGGGAAGGGGTCCGGGGAGGCTGTATGCTAGCACATCGTCCGCGTCCAGCCGTCGAATCGCAAGGAGACCACGATGCCCGAGGAGCCGACACGTGCCGTGCCGGGCCGGGCCGTCGTGGCGCGCCGGGCGCTGGGCGAGATCGTGCGCGACGCTGCCCTCGGCAGCTACGGCGTGACCGGCCTCGCTGAGCCCACCCTCCTGGCGCGATGCCGTGCGCGGTTGGGTCTGGGCAGCCGGGCCATCCGCGTGACCCTCCATCCGACCGTCACCATCGAGGTCTGGCTCACCGTCGCATACGGCGTTCCGGTCGCGGAGGTGGCGCGTCAGGTCGACTCTGCCGTCCGCTACCGGCTGGAGCGAGCCCTCGCGCACGAGGTCGGCCCGGTGTCGATACACGTGCAGAGCCTGAGCAGCCGGCAATTCGCCTCCCACCCACCGGGGCCGACTTCGCAGCCGGCTGCGGAAGCCGCCCGGGTCGCTCCACCGGTGGCTCCACCACCGGACGGCGATGCCCTGTTGACGCCCGAACCCGCCCGCCCGACCTCAGCGGCGGGGGCTGCCTAGCGTGGTGCGGCTCGCCTGCGACGGCGCCGGGCTTCTTGGGGCGGTCCGGGCGGCGGTCGCGAACCTCGGGCGCCACGCCGAGGAGATCAACGCACTCAACGTCTTCCCGGTCCCGGACGGCGACACCGGCTCGAACATGCTGGCGACGTGCACCGAGATGCTGCGCTACGTTCGCGACGATTCCAGCGTGGAAGGCGTCGCCGACCGACTCCGCGAGGGAGCGCTCTTCGGGGCGCGCGGCAACTCGGGCGTGATCCTCAGCCAGGTCGTGCGCGGGCTGGCCGAGGGCTTCGCCGGAAGGCGTCGATTCAATGGCCTGGACCTCGCCCACGCCCTCGCCTCGGCCAGCACCGCCGCCTACGGCGCCGTGCCCCGCCCCGTCGAGGGCACCATGCTGACCGTGATCCGGGAGGCTGCCGCTGCCGCGGTCGCGACCGCCGAGCGCGAGAATGACATCGCCGCGGTCCTCGCCAGCGCCACCGATGCCGCCGAGAAGGCGCTGGCAAAGACCCCGAGCCTGCTGCCGGTGCTCCGTGAGGCGGGCGTCGTCGACTCGGGCGGGGCGGGTCTCGTGCGGCTGTTCGAGGGAGCCCTCGGCTTCCTCCGCGGCGAGGCACCCGTGGCGGCTGCGCGCGCCCCCGCCTATCCCAGCCCGGTCCCCGCCGGGGTCGCCGTCGGCGAGTCGGGCCACGGATACGAGACGGTCTACCTCATCCGGCCCTTCCCCGGGCAGCTCCTCGACCTCGATCGGATCACCGGCTATCTCGTGCGCACGGGCGAGTCGGTCAATGTGGCGGGCGATGCGAAAGCGGCCAAGATTCACGTGCACAACGGGCGCCCCGACCTCGTCATGCGCCAGGCGCTCCGCCTGGGCCGGATCGTGAACGCGACGATCCTCGATCTCGACCACCAGGCGGACGAGGTTCGCGAGGCACGCGCGGTCGCCGCCGGGCTGGGCGCCGCCGGGCTGGGCGCCGCCGGGCTGGGCACCACCACGGACCTAGCGAGCGAGGGATCAGCCGAGGCGCCTGCCCCCGATGCCGACGTCGTGCGCGTGCCGCTCGGCATCATCGCGGTCGTCCCGGGCGATGGGTTCACCCCGTACTTCGAGGAGGTCGCCCTCAGCGGGGAGGTCGCCGTGGAGATCGTGCGCGGCGGCCAGGCCGAGAATCCCAGCGCGGGCCAGATCCTGGAGGCGATCCGGCGTTCCCCGGCCGAGGAGATCCTGATCCTGCCGAACAACCCGAACGTCAAGCTCGCGGCGGGGCAGGCGGCGGAGATGTCCGACCGCCCGACGCGTGTCGTGCCGACCCGCAATGCCGCAGAGGGCCTCGCGGCCGTGCTGGCGCTCCAGGTCGCCGACGGCGCCAGCGGCAACGCCGAGCGGATGTTGCGCGCCAGCCGGGAGGTCCAGACGCTGCTGGTTACGGCCGCGGTGCGCGACGCCCGCGTGGGGGGGCACCAGGTCCGCGAGGGGCAGACCATGGCCCTCGACCCGGACGACGGCCTGCTCGCCGTCGGCGACGACCGCGATGCGGCCATCCTCGAGGGGTTGTGCTCGTTCACGCCGGGCTTCGGCCTGGTGACGCTCTGGTACGGGGAGGACGCCAGCCTTGCCGAGGCGGAGGGACTCGCCCAGCGGATCCACGCCCGCTGGCCCGCCCTCGACGATGTCGAGGTGCGGACCGGCCTGCAGCCCCATTACCGCTACCTGATCAGCGCGGAGTAGGGAGGCGTGGGGACCGCCCGGCCGCTCCCCGTGACGGCCCCGCCGGACGACCCGTTCGGCGCTCCGCTGCAGACGAGCGGGCTGCCCGGCGCGAGCGTCCTCAAACGCGTGGGATCACGGATCGGACTGCGCACCGTCCGCGACCTCCTCCTCTGGCTGCCGCGGCGATACGACGACCTGCGGATCCTCCACGAGCTCCAGTCGCTCCGCTTCGTGGCGCCCGACACGATCGTGAGCGCGCGCGCCACCGTCGTGCGAATTCGGGCGGGCCGAACGGCGCGTCGCGGCATCCGCGTCGTCACGGCGGACCTGGCGGACGGGACCGGGACCGCCGAGGCACAGTGGTATGGCCGGCAGTACGTCGAGAGGCGCATCCACGAGGGAGACGAGCTGCTGTTCTCGGGCAAGCTCAAGAAGCACGGCGCGACCGTGCTCCTGGACAACCCCGCATTTCAGCCGCCCGACGGCGACCTCGTCCACGTCGGCCGGATCGTGCCCGTCTACTCCCTGACCGCCGGCCTGCCGATCCGCACGCTGCGGGCCGCGATCCGCGCCGCGCTCGATCGGCTGCCCCCGTACGACGAGTACCTGGGTGCCACGATCCGCGAGGAGCTTGGCCTGGTCGGCATCGGCGAGGCGCTCGCCCAGGTCCACTTCCCGGATACATTCGCGCTCCGCGACGCCGCGCTCCGGCGGCTTGCCTTCGACGAGCTATTGGCGCTCCAGGTCGGCATGGTCGGCCGGCGCCGCGAGCGAGCCGTGGCGGCATCGGTCTCGATCGCGACCACGCAGTCCCGCGACGCCGAGATCCGTCGCGAGCTCGCGACGGCGCTCGGGCGACGGCACGGGCGCGAGGTCGACCTCACCGTCGACCAGGATGGCGCGATGGACGTGATCCGCGATGACGTCCGGGGACCGCACCCGATGCTCCGCCTGCTCCAGGGCGACGTCGGGTCGGGCAAGACCGCCGTCGCCGCCTATGCGCTCGCCCTCGCGGTGGGAGCAGGAGTCCAGGGTGCCCTCCTGGCCCCTACCGATCTGCTCGCTCGACAGCATGCGGTCACGCTCGACGACCTGCTCCGCCCGCTCGGCATCGCGGTCGAGCTCCTCACTGGCTCCCTTGCCGGCGCGGAGTCGCGGCGCGTGCTCGAAGCCATGGCAGACGGGCGTGCGGACGTGGTCGTCGGGACTCATGCGCTCTTCTCGGAGAAGGTGGCGTATGCGCGCCTGGGCCTGGTCGTCGTTGACGAGCAGCACCGCTTCGGGGTCGAGCAGCGGGGCGCGCTCGAGGCCAAGACGCGGGGCGGGGCCGCCCACGTGCTGCTCATGACCGCAACACCGATCCCCCGCACGATCGGGCAGGTGCTCTACGCGGACCTCGACGTCACCGACCTGCGCACCGTCCCGACGGGGCGCCTGCCCATCCGGACCGGCCTGCGGCATCCGGACCACCTCGAGCGGCTCTGGACGTTCGTTGCGCGTGAGGCTGCCGCCGGCCGGCAGACATTCGTGGTCGTCCCGCACATCGACGAGGCGGAGGAGGCGGAGGACGCGCCCGACGAGGTAGCCGGGGCCGAGGCCGAGGTGGTCCGCCTGCGAGCCCTTCTCAACGAGCCGGCCCGGCTTGCGGCGGCCGGCCTCGAGCGCGAGCTCGTCGTGGAGCTCGTCCATGGCCGGCTCCGGCCTGCCGACCGGGACGCGGCCATGGCGCGGTTCCGTGATGGGGTCGCGGACGTGCTCGTCGGGACGACCGTCGTCGAGGTGGGGGTGGACGTGCCCGCGGCCAGCGTGATGGTGATCGAGGGCGCCGACCGCTTCGGCCTTGCCCAGCTCCACCAGCTCCGGGGACGCGTGGGGCGCGCCAGCGACCAGGGCTGGTGCGTGCTCGTGAGCGACCGGCTGCCGGCCGACGAGCGTCGCGCTTCCGCGCTCGAGCGCGGCGAGATCGAGCCGGACGGGCCGGAGCAGGTGCGGCTGGCCGCGGTCGCGCGGCTGAACGACGGCTTCGCGCTTGCCGAGGTCGACTTCGAGCAGCGCCGCGAGGGCGACGTCCTCGGGTACGTCCAGCACGGCCTGCCGCGTCTCCGGGTTGCGACGCTGACGAAGCCCGAGCACCGGGAGCTCGCGGTTGCTGCACGCCGGCACGCGGAGGCCCTCGTGCTCGCGGGCGGGGACCTCGGGAAGGCCGGTGCGGCCTTCGCGGCGGAGCTCGACCACGGCTGGCTCCGCGATATCGCAGCCGGCGAGCCGGCAACGGGCGCGTAGCCGGTGGGCGACGCCGGCCGCGTCATCGCCGGCTCCGCGCGCGGGGTTCGCCTGGCCGCCCCGGGCGGCGCCACGCGACCGCTCGGGGACCGCGTCAAGCAGGCCGTCTTCGGGGCGCTGGAGCCGTCGCTCAACGACGCTCGCGTGCTCGACCTGTGCGCCGGCAGTGGTGGTGCGGCGATCGAGGCGCTGTCCCGGGGCTCCCGGCACGCGATCCTCGTCGAACATGACGCGGGGACCTGCCGCGTGATCGCCGAGAACCTGCGTCGCGCGGCCGTCGCCGACCGGGCCCGGGTCGTTCGCGCTGACGTGCTTGCGTACCTTCGGAGGTCCGCGATCGCCGATGGCCCGTTCGACGTCGTGATCCTCGACCCTCCCTACGCGGATGGCGGGCTTCGCGAGGCGTGCCTGCTGGCGCTCGGAGCCGAGAACGGTCCGCTCGACCCGGCCGGGGTTGTGGTGGCCACGGCCTTCGGGAAGCGACCCCCGCCGGCGATCGCGGGGCTGCTACGATCGACCCGGGAACGCCGCTTCGGCGAGACCCTGGTCGTCTTCTACCGGCGCGCCGCCCAGGAGGACGTGCCACCGCCGTCCGGCGCCTGAGGCGGAGCGTGCAATGCGCGTCGCGGTCTACCCCGGCTCATTCGACCCGATCACGCTCGGACACCTGGACGTGCTGCGTCGCTCGCTCGCGGTCTTCGACCGCGTCGTCGTCGCGGTGCTGGTCAATCCGAAGAAGGCACCGATGCTCGACGTCGCGGCCCGCGTCGATTCGATCGTCTCCGGTGTCGGCGAGGCGCTCCCGGAATGCGCCGAGCGTGTCGACGTCCGCCCGTTCGCCGGCCTGACGGTCGACGCATGCCGCGAGCTGGGCGCGGGCTCAATCATCCGTGGGCTGCGCGCCGTGAGCGACTTCGAGGCGGAGCTCCAGATGGCCCACATGAACCACCGGCTGGCCCCCGAGATCGACACGGTCTTCTTCATGACGGCCCTCGAGTACGGCTATCTCTCGTCGAGCCTCGTGCGGGAGATCGTGCGCTTCGGTGGCGACCCGACCGGAATGGTGCCGCCGTCCGTCGCCAGCCGCCTGGTCACGGTGGCGGCGGCCGAGGGGGCGCCCTCCCGCGTGCGATAATCGGCGCTAGACCGGGCGACAATCCGGCTCAGATCGGGCGACCTCCACGCCCGCGCTCGGAGGGCGGTCCCATCGACATCATGTTCTTCGTCGAGCGCCTCGAGGCGATGATCGCCAACGGGAGGAAGCTGCCCCTGACGTCGAACGTCGTCGTGGACCAGGCCGCGGCCCTCGACCTCGTGGACGAGTTGCGCCACGCGGTACCCGAGGAGGTCCAGTCGGCCCGGCGGATCAACGCCGAGGGCGAGCGGATCCTGGAGCGGGCGCAGCAGGAGTCCGAGCGGATCGTGGCGAAGGCGCAGGAGCAGGCTGCCTTCCTGATCGACGAGCGTGGGCTGACCGAGGCCGCGGAGGCGGACGGGCGACAGATCGTCGAGGAGGCGCTCGCGGAAGCCGCGGAGATCCGGCGTGGCTCGGACGAGTACGCCGCGGACGTCCTCGTCCACCTCGAGGGCGAGGTCGTCAAGGCGCTCCAGAGCATCCGCCGCGGGATCGAGCTGCTCGACGAGCGGCGCGCCCCGGCGCCCGACGCGGCGGACGGTCAGCCGTACGATGAGGATCTCGACGCGGTCGCGAACGACCGCGGCCTGGCGCGGTGACCGTCGGGCCCCTCGATCGGCCGCTCCTCTTCAACGTCGCCGGACTGCTGGGGGACCCGCCCGGCGCGTTCCGCGACCTCACGTTCGAGGATGTGACGATCCCCCTCGGGGAGGACCTGGTCCAGGCCGACCCCATCGTCGGCGGGGCTCACGTACGGCGGACCAACCGGGGCCTATTCGTCACCGGGCACCTGGCGACAGCGCTCGCGGATACGTGCGGCCGCTGCCTCGAGCCGGTGCGCCTGCCGATCGACCTCGCGTTCGAGGAGGAGTTCCTGCCCAGCCTCGACATCGGGACCGGGCAGGTGCTCGACCGGACCCTGGAGCCTGAGGTCCCGCGCCTGTCGGACCACCACGAGATGGATCTCGAGACGCCCATCCGGGAAGCCATCCAGCTGGCGGCGCCGATCGTCCCCCTCTGCCGCCCGGATTGCCTGGGCCTCTGTCCGCTGTGCGGCGCCGATCGGAACCTTGGCCCGCACGCTCACGTGGACGAGGCGGCTGATCCGCGCCTGGAAGGGCTCCGCGACTTCCACCCAGACGCGGAGGCCTGAAACCCGCTACACTCCGCCTTCGGCCCGTCCCGCGGCTGCGATGACGCGCCCCGAAACTCGACGCCCCAGGCGGTCCCACGCGCTCGCGCGCCGCCCGACACCAGAGGAGCGACCACCCCGATGGGTCTCCCGAAGCGGAAGGTCTCGCACGCCCGGCAGGGCGACCGCCGCGCGCACCTCGCGCTCACCGCGCCCAGTCTCGTCGAGTGCTCGCACTGTCACCAGATGCGGCGCTCCCACCATGCCTGCCCGAACTGCGGCTACTACCGTGGCCGCCAGGTCGTGGAGCTCAAGAAGAAGGGCGGCGAGGCCGCCTCCTGATGGCCGGGCCGGCGTCACGTCCCAGGCGCCCCCACCACGGAGCCCGCAGATGGATCTCACGACCGTCCGCGGCGTCGAGCACGCACGGAAGGTACGTCTCGCGATCGACGCGATGGGAGGCGACCACGCGCCGGAGGAGGTCGTTGCGGGCACCCTTCTCTACGCTGCCGAGCGCCCCGACGACGAGCTGATCCTCGTCGGTGACGAGGATCGCGTGCGAGCGCTCGCCGGCCCGTCCCTGCCGGCGAACGTCACGCTCCACCCGGCGAGCCAGGTCATCGAGATGGACGAGCACCCGGCCATGGCGCTGCGTGAGAAGCGCGACGCGTCGATCCTCGTCGCGTGCGACCTCGTCAAGCGCGGCCAGGCGGAGGCCGTGATCACGGCCGGGCACACTGGCGCAGCGATGGCGGCGGCCGTGTTGCGGCTCGGGCGCGTCCCGGGGGTTGACCGCCCCGCACTGGCCGTCCAGCTCATCACCGACTCCGGTCCCTTCGTCCTCCTGGACATCGGGGCCAACCCGGATTCGACCGCCGAGAACCTCCTCCAGTACGCCCACATGGGATCGCTCTTCGCGGAGCGCGCGCTCGGCGTCGTGCGTCCGCGGGTGGCGCTGCTGTCGATCGGGGAGGAGAAGGGGAAGGGCGACGCCAGGATCCAGGGCGCGAGCGAGCTCCTCGACGGGTCGGGCCTCAACTTCACGGGCAACGTCGAGGGCAAGGACCTCGTCCACCATCCTGCCGACGTCGTCGTGTGCGACGCGGTTCTCGGAAACGTCACGATCAAGTTCTTCGAGGGCCTTTCGGGGTTCATCTTTGACCTGTGGCGGAAGGAGTTCGCGACGGGTCTTCGCGGGCGCCTCGCGTACCTCCTGATGCGGCCCGGGATCGATCGGATCCGGGCCACCTTCGACTACGAGGTCCTGGGTGGATCACCGCTGCTGGGGGTGCGTGGCACGGTCATCATCACCCACGGTCGGGCCAAGCGGCGGATGGTCAAGCATGCGATCGCCGTCGGTGCGGCGTCGGCGCGGGGGCGCCTGCCGGAGCTGATCGGCGAGACGTTCCGGCGGCCACTGGCGGCCGGGGCGCCGCCCGACGCGGTCGCACCTGGGCAGGTCGGCTCGTCGGTGCCGCCCCCCGCGGCCGGGACGCCCGCATGAACGCGCCCGGGCTCGCCGTCAGCCACCCGGTCGTTCGCGACGTGGTCCGGCGCGCCGCGCTCGAGGTTCCCGGCGTCCTCCGGGTCGGCCGGGGTGGCCCGGCATGGCGCCGCGCCCTCTCGGGCCGCGCGGTCGGGATCCGCCTGCACGACGGCGTCGTGGATGCCCGCGTCGTGGTCGTGGCGCGTTCGGCGCAGCCATTGCCCGACCTGGCGGCCGAGGTGCGGATCGCGGTCGCGACGGCGATCGTGCGCCTGCTCGGCCTGGAGCTGGGCGCGGTCAGCGTCGTCGTCGACGGCGTCGGTGCCTGAGCCGCGCGCCGACCGTCCCGCCCGCCGGCCGGCGCGGCCCGGGGGGCGCGGTGATCTGCCCCGGGCCCGTCATGCTGCGCGCCGCCTCGCGCTCGCATCCCTGTTCGAAGCGGAGTTCGGCCAGCGGACCGCTGCCGCGGTGCTCGAGCGCCATCTCGCGGAGACCGAGGGCGATCCGGAGACGGCCACGTATGCCCGCCTGCTGGTGAACACCGTCGCGGAGAACCGGGACCGGGTGGACGCGCGAATCGAGGCGGCCGCACCGCAATACCCCGTCGCGACGCTCGCCCGGATGGACCGCGTCCTGCTCCGTCTGGGCATTACCGAGGTGCTACACTCGCCCGCAACGCCGGCCCGCGTGGCGATCGCCGAATGGGTCGAGCTGGCAAGGGTGTATGGAGGAGACCCGGCCCGACGCCTGGTGAACGGTGTCCTCGGACGCATCGCCAGGGAAGACACGGCCGGTGGCTCCGATGAGCCCAACCGCAACGCAGACCCCGACGAACCCGCAGGACTCCAGGAGGGTGCAGGCAAGTGGCGACCACCTACGAGCGGCTGAAGAAGATCGTCGTCGAGCAGCTCGGCGTCGACGAGACGGAGGTCACGCCCGAGGCCTCGTTCGTCGATGACCTGAACGCGGACTCGCTCGATCTCGTCGAGCTCATCATGAGCCTCGAGGAGGAGTTCGGGATCGAGATCTCGGACGAGGAAGCCGAGAAGATCCGGACCGTGCAGGACGCTTCCGACTACATCGACGAGCACGCCAGCTGACCGTGCCCGGCGCTTGCCGGGAGACGATCCAGCCGCCTCTCCCATCTCCGCGGCGTTCGGCGCACGCTTGGGGATCGACTTCGACGACCCCGGCCTGCTGGAGCGCGCGCTGGTCCACGGAAGCTGGCTCCACGAGCACCCGGACGAGGCACCGGGTCACAACGAACGCCTGGAGTTCCTCGGCGACTCGGTGATCAGCCTCATCGTCTCCGAGGCGCTCCATGCGCGCCATCCCGCGGACGACGAGGGCTTCCTGTCGACCCGCCGGGCGTCCATCGTGAGCGCGAGCGGCCTCGCGCGCCTGGCGCGTCGCATCGACCTGGGCGACGCGATCCTGCTCGGCGAGGGCGAGGCCCAGCAGCGCGGCGGACGCGCCCGGGAGGCCCTCCTGGCATCGTCGTTCGAAGCCCTTGCCGGCGCCATCTTCCTGGACCGCGGGTGGGACCGCGTTCGCGCCTGGCTCCTGGCCCTCGCGGCGCCGGAGCTCGAGGCCGACGCGCCGGCGGGGACCCTCAAGAGTCCGAAGAACCGGCTCCAGGAGCTCACTCAGCGGTCGGGCGAGCGGCCGGATTATCGGGTCGTGCAGTCGTCGGGGCCGGACCATGCCCGCGAGTTCGTGATCGAGGTCGCGGTCGCCGGCGAGGTGGTCGGCACCGGGACAGGGAGCTCGCTCCGGGCGGCGCAGACCGCCGCGGCCGAAGCGGGGCTCGATGCACTCGGGCGGCGCACCGCCCTCGGGCGGCCCGCAGACGGTCGCGGCGTGGCGGCTGCCGATCCACCCGAGCCCGCCGGGTCGTGAGCCGGAACGCACGCCTCGTGGCGCTCCGGCTCCAGGGGTTCAAGTCGTTCGCCGAGCGCACCGTCGTCGAGTTCGCACCGGGGATCAATGCGGTCGTAGGCCCCAACGGTTCGGGCAAGAGCAACCTGGCCGACGCGCTTCGCTGGGCACTCGGCGAGCAGGGCCGCGCCATCCGCTCGCGCAAATCGGAGGATGTCGTCTTCGCGGGCTCGGAGCGGCGGTCCGCGCTCGGCATGGCGGATGTCACGCTCGTCCTCGACAACGCCGACGGGCTCGTCCCGGTCGACTTCGCCCAGCTCGAGCTGGGCCGCCGCCTGTATCGCTCGGGCGAGAACGACTACCTGGTGAACCGGCAGCGAGTCCGGCTGCGCGACCTGGTCGACCTCCTCGATGCCGCCCACCTGGCCGAGAACGCCTTCCTGTTCATTGGGCAGGGGATGGTCGACCAGGCCCTGGCCCTCCGGCCGGAGGAGCGGCGGCCGCTCTTCGAGGAGGTGGCGGGGGTGCGCCGCCACGAGCGCCGTCGCCGAAAGGCCGAGGAGCAGCTGGAGGAGGCCACCGCCAACATCGCGCGCGTGGAGGACATCCTCGGCGAGCTGCGCCCGCAGGCGCGCCGGCTGGCCGCCCAGGCCGAGCAGCAGGCCACGCGCGCGCGAGCCGGCGATGAGCTTGCAACAGCGCTGGTCGCGGCGCTCGGGATGCGCTGGCATGTCGCGGCATCCAGCCACGCGTCGGCGGGTCTCGACCTCGGTCGGGCACAGCGCGCCGCCGCCGTGGCGCTCGACGCATTGCAGGCTGCCGAAGGCGCGGCTGCCGACGCGGCGCGCGACCTCGGCGCACGGGCCGAGGTCGAGCAGGCTGCCCGGGCAGCACATGAGCGCGCCCGGGCTTCGCTCGCCGTCCTCCAGCTCGAAGGGGCGCGAGCCTCGGCCGAGGCCGCCGGGATCACGCGTGACCGCGACCGCCTGGCTACCGAGCGCGCGGCTGCCGAGGCCGAGCTCTCGGCTCGGCGACGGGAGCTCTCGCTCCCGGCCCCCGAGCCGGATCGGGCGCTCGACGAAGAGCTGGCGGACGTGGACCGGGCGCTCGCCGAAGCGCGTGGCGAGGCCCAGGCGCTGCGCGTCGCAACGGTCGCCCGGTCGGAGGCGGCGGCAGCACTCCAGCGAGCCCGAATGACGCGAGCCGCCGAACGTGACGCGCTCCAGCATCGGCTCGCGGAGGTCGACCGCCACCTGGCGGATGAGAGCGCGGCCGCGGAGGCGGCAGGATCGCGCTCCGAGGACCTCGGGAAGGAGGCAGAGTCGCTGCGGGAGGTGGCAGATGCTGCCCGTTCGGCAGAGGCCGCTGCCGCTGAGGCGCGGGATGGGGCGCGCGCGGCTGCTGCGACGGCAGAGGCGGCCCGCCTCGCAGCGGCCGACGCCGCGGCGGCATCGGGCGCAAAGGCCGCCACGCAGCGCGGGCGCCTGGCGGCCCTCGAGGCCCGCCTCGCCGAGGACGAGATCAGGGGCATCGGCCGCGCGGCTCGGCGGTTGGGTGGTCGTGCCATGGCCGCCGGCCTGGACGTGGATCCGGCTCTGCGCGTCGCCGTCTCCGCCGCGCTCGGGGAGCTCGCGCGCGCCTACGTGGTCGGACGGGATCACCTTCCTGCGTTGAGCGGTGAGCGGGGCCTCGTGGTCCTGGGCGACGCCGCAGGGCCCGGCGCGACGAGGCCGCCGGCCGCGGAGGTCGCCGCGGTGCGCGCCAGCGTGGCGCGGATGGGGGGCGGGCTGCTGGTCGACGCGGTGCGGGTCGACGCCGCCGGGACCGCCTCCCGGATCCTCGCCCGATGCGCGTGGGTTCCGACCCTGGCGGACGCCGTCGAGATTGCCTCGGCGCTTCCGCCTGGATGGAAGGTGGCGGCACGAACCGGCGCTGTCGCGACGGCTTCCGGAACGGTCGGCCTCGGGATTGCCGACGCCCAGCTGGAGCGCCGCGCGGAAGCGGAGTCGCTGGGTCGCGAGGTGGCAGCGTCGGAGGCTGAGCGCACGGCGGCAGCGCAGAGCCTCTCGGCAGCCGAGGCTGCTGCCGCGAAGGCGCGAGCCGCCCACGACGCGGCGCGCCGAGCGGAGGGGGATGCCGCGGCGCGGCGGAGAGCGGCCGAGGAAGCCGAGCGGCGTGCCTCGCGTGACGCGGAGCAGGCAACTCGAGAGGCGAGCTGGCACGCATCCCGCGCCGTCGCGCTGGTCGCCGAGCGGACGGCTCTCGCCGAGCGACTTGCCGTCCTCGATACGGCACGCACGGCCGATGACGCCGCGCCGGTGATCGATGCGGCCGGGGCCGCCGACTCCCGGTCGCCGTCGCGTGACGTAGAAGGGGCGCTTGCCGCATGGGAGGCCAGGGTGGCCGACCTGCGCAACCGGCACGACCGGCTGTCCGGGGACCGCGCGACGCGTGAGCTCGAGCGCCGCGCCATGGACGATCGACGCGCCCGGGCGGATGCGTCCGCGACGCTCGCCGAGGAGCGGATCTCGCGAGCGGACGCCGAGGCGGCGGCACTCGCGATCCGCGACGAGGCGATCGAGGCTCGTCGCTCCGCGCGCGAGGTCGACCTCGCCGACGCGTCCGCGCGCGAGGAAGCGGCACGGGCGACGCTCGATCTCTGCCTCGCCGACGACGCCGCGGATCGCGATCGGCTCCGGCGCGCCGAGACGGCCGTTGCAGGGGCCCGCGACGCGCTGCGGCGCGCGGAGGAGCTCGCCCGCGCAGCGACCGTGCGCGAGCTCGAAGCGCGCCTCGGGCTTGACGCCGTACGCGAGCAGGCGCTCGTCGAGCTCGCGGGACTCGGCGAGCTCGGGGTGCGGGCGCTCGCCGCGCCCAACGACGGCCCGGCCCAACCCGCGCGGGATGCGCGCCCGGACCTGGGAGCAGGAGCGGACGCGAGCGATGACGACGGAGCGCAGCTCGCGGCCGCACTGGCGCGGGCCGGCGAGCGCTGGGCCGCGTCCCCGCAGGTCGCCGAGGGGCCGCCGGCCGGACGGCTCGCCGGGCTCCGACGACGCTTCCACGAGCTCGGTGCGGCAAATCCGTTCGCGGTCCAGGAGCACGCCGCGGTTCGTGCTCGCCTCGACGAGCTGGAGGGCCAGCGCCGGGACCTCGACCGCGCGATCGATCGGACGCGTGGGTTGATCGCGGAGCTCGACACGCTGATCTCAGCCCAGTTCCGGGCGACCTTCCTGGCCCTCGAGGCGGCCTTCGACCGGCGCTTCCAGCAACTCTTCGGCGGCGGCTTCGCGCGTCTCAGCCTTACCGACCCGACCGACCTCGCAGCGACCGGCGTGGAGATCGTCGCCCGCCCGCCCGGCAAGAAGGCGCAGGCGCTTTCGATGCTCTCCGGCGGCGAGCGCGCCCTGACCGCCGTCGCGCTCCTCTTCGCGATGCTCGAGGTGCGGCCGGTCCCGTTCTGCGTCCTCGACGAGGTGGACGCTGCGCTCGACGAGGCCAACGTCAGCAGGTTCGTGGAGGCGCTCCGGGGACTTGCCGCGTCGACACAGTTCGTGGTCATCACGCACAATCGCGGCACGATCGAGGCGGCCGACGCCCTGTTCGGGGTCACGGTCGGGGACGACGCGGTGAGCCGTGTCATCAGCCTCAGGCTCGACGAGGCGACGGCGATCGCGGACCGTGTCGGTCGGGCCGGTGGACGCCGCGAACATGCGATCGCGGACCCGGCGCCGGCCGGCTGACGAACGAGGCGACGAATGTTCTGGCGACGGCGACCCCCTCAGACGGATCTGCCGGTCGACGACGGCCCGGTCACGGACGCCGAGATCGAGGCGCAGCTCGAGGCAGAGCTCGCGGAGCCGGAGGCCGGCCTCACGGCGTCCCCGGCAGGCAACTCGGAGACCGCCGCGCGCGCGGACGAGATCCCGGCGAGCCCGCCCGAGTTCGCGCAAGCCGCGCGCACCGCGGAAGACCCGCCCACCCTGAATGTCGCGATCACCGCGGACACGCCGCTCGTGGCGGGCGTCGAGCGGAGCCGCGGGGGCTTCATGGCCCGCCTCAAGGGGATCCTCGGCAAGGGCGACCCGGACGCCGCGACGTGGGAGGAGGTCGAGGAGACGCTGATCGCGGGCGATGTCGGCGCGGCGCTGGCGCTCGAGGTCGTCGAGCGCGCCCGCAGGCGCCGGGACGGCGGCGGGCCGGTCGCGGCCGTCCGGTCCGAGCTGGCGGCCCTGCTGGTCGAGCGCGAGCCCGGCTGGGTGCCGCACCGCGCGGGACCCGATTCACCAGCGATTCTCCTGGTCGTGGGCGTCAACGGAACGGGCAAGACCACGACGATCGGGAAGCTG
>Ga0302299_10001288_pt1 | contig 15004 bp, 11 predicted proteins | sample III_Fen_N3_4_FD_198795 | JGI IMG/M metagenome (GOLD analysis project Ga0302299, IMG submission 198795) | Peat permafrost microbial communities from Stordalen Mire near Abisko, Sweden - III_Fen_N3_4 | ecosystem: Environmental > Terrestrial > Soil > Wetlands > Permafrost | place: Sweden: Abisko... | reverse complement strand
GAACGCGCCGCTGGGGCCGGATCGCCTTCGTTGGCGAGGGCGGGACGGTCGAGCTGAACCCGAGCCCGGACATGATCCACGACCAGAAGACCATCTACGGCTCCTGGGTCACGAACCTGGGCAACGCCGAGGATCTGGTCGAGCGGATGCCCCGCTGGAGCATGCATCCGGACGTGACGTGCACGCACCGCTTCCCCCTCGAGAAGGCCAGCGAGGCCTACAAGACGATGGACGAGGGGAAGAGCGGCAAAGTCGCGATCGTCTTCGATGAGTGACGTGGCGGTGGCCATGGAGGTAGTCGAGTACGGCGGCTGGACCGGCTGCATTCGCCTGTCCAACGGGGAGATCGAGCTCGTCGCGACGACAGTAGTCGGCCCGCGGATCATCCGTCTGGGTTTCGTCGGCGGGCAGAACCTGTTCCACAACTACCCGTCGACGTTGGGCCGGATCGGCGACCGAGAATGGAACAACTACGGCGGACATCGACTCTGGCACGCGCCCGAAGTCTTCCCTCGCACGTACGCGCCGGACAATGTGCCGGTCGAGCACGGATGGGACGGCACGAGTCTGACGCTGCGCAATTCCGAGCAATCGACCGGGATCGAGAAGGAGATGCGCGTCACGCTTTCGGCGACGGATGCGCGCGTCGAGGTCGCTCACCGGATCACAAATCGGAACCCGTGGGCCATCGAACTCGCGCCGTGGGCGCTATCGGTTATGGCTCCGGGCGGCCGGGCGATATACCCCCAAGAGGACTACCAACCACATCCGGACTGCCTCGTTCCGGCACGGCCGCTCGTGCTCTGGCACTTCACCGACATGACCGATCCGCGCTGGACCTGGAGCCGCAAGTACATCCAGCTCCGCCAGGATCCGGCAGCCACCACGAAGCAGAAGGTCGGTTTCCTCAACTCGAAGGGCTGGGCGGCCTACCTGCTCGGCGGCGACGCTTTCGTCAAGCGCTATCCGTACAACGCCGGGGCCGAGTACGCCGACATGGGCTGCAACACGGAGACCTACACGGACCCCGAAATGCTCGAGGTCGAGTCGCTCGGGCCCCTCACCCGGCTCGAGCCGGGGGCGCATGTCGATCACGGGGAATCATGGCTTCTGGCCCGAGTCGACTGCGGTCCCTCCGACGCCGACATCGACGCCAGCATTCTGCCGCTGGTGGCCGAACTGTAGCCAACGCCTTCGCCGTCAGGATACGAACCGGGGCACGTCGAGTGCCCCGGTTCGTCTATGTGCGAAGCAGTTCGGCGATCGCGGCAGGGTCCGTGATCGGGGCGATGTGGCGGAGGCCCGGCAGGACGACCCGCCGCGAGCCCGGAATGATGGCCGCGAGCGAATCGGCGATCGCGGCATAGAAGTCGTCCGAGGCGCCCCCAGTGGCGAGGACGACCGGACAGGCGATGCGGGCGAGTCCGGCGGGATCGAGGTCGGCCATCGAGGTGTCGGCCAGAGCGCCCGCTCCCTCCGCCTCGAGCAGCGCCTTCTGGGCAGGCCCGAGTCGATCCCAACCGTCGTCGCCGCCGACGGTTCGGACGAACAGCTGGGCCGCCGCGGCCGGACCGCCGGTAGCGTATGCGTTGGCGACGGCGTCGCCCACCCGACCGAGCCTGGCGAAGAGCGCGGGTCTCGCGACCGCCAGGTACGGCGGCTCGTAAGCCACCACTCCGGCCACCCGCTCAGGATGACGGGCCGCGAACTCGAGGGCTACGAGCGCGCCGAAACTGTGGCCGAAGACGACCGGCCGGTCCACCCCGGCGGCATCGAGGGCGGCCAGAACGTCCGCGACGTGGCGGGCGATCGACACCGGCGCTGGGCTCTCCATCGCACTTGCCCCGCTCCCGCGCCGGTCGAGCATCAGAACTCGGGCATGATGCTGGATCCGGCTGGCGAGTCGCAGTAGCTGGCCGGACGTCGAAAGGGACGCGTGGAGGAGGAGGATCGTCCCAGCGCCCGCCGGCCCGGGGAGGTCGCGGATGGCAAGCATCTGGCCGTCGTCGGCTTCGATCGCCGTCGTTCCGGCAAGAGAGGGACGACGGCCCGCGACCGAAACCAGCGCCGGGAGTGAGTGCCGGAGCAGCTTGCCGCCGGGGGATCTCGGGAGGCCCGTCACTTCCACGAAGCGGGCCGGGACCTTGAACGGTGCCAGGCGTTCGCGGGCGAAGGTGCGGAGGGCCTCGTCCGTCTCGCGAGCGCCCGGGCGAAAGGCCACGATCGCGACCGGCACGGCGCCCCACTTCTCGTCCGCGACACCGACGACGCCCACGTCGGCCACGGCAGGATGGCTCGCGAGCACAGCCTCGATCTCGGCCGGGGCGACGTTCTCGCCGCCCGAAATGATGATCTCGTCCCGGCGGGCGACGACCCGCAGCCAGCCTTCGGAATCCAGGCTGCCGAGATCGCCCGTGTGCAGCCAGCCCTCCGCGTCGAGGGCGGCGGCGGATGCTTCGGGGTCGTTGTCGTAGCCGTCGAAGACCATCGCGCCGCGGACGAGGATCTCGCCGACTGTTTCCGCCGGGACCGTTTCGGAGGACGCAGCGGATTCGATGCGAAGCTGGACCCCGGGAAGCGGGCGTCCGGCCGACCAGGGCCGGCGGCGAGCGTCACCCAGCGGCAATGCGACGACGCCCGACGCGGTCTCCGTCATACCGTAGCTGGGGATGATCGGCCAGCCGGCCGCGAGCGCCCTGGACACGAGCACCTCGGGGATCGGGCCGCCCCCGATGAGAATCGCACGAACCTCTGCGGGAGGCGGAGCGCCCGTTTCCAGAAGGCGGACGAGCTGCGGCGGCACGAGAGAGAGGTGGCTGACGCGGACGCCGACCGACCGCGCGGCCGCCAGGTCGGCGATGATCGGCTCCTCGTCGGCAGTCGCCGGAACGACGACCGGCACACCGGCCCTCGCTGCGCGGACCACGATCCCGATGCCGGAGACGTGAGCCAGATTCAGCGAGAGCAGCCAGCCTGTCGCGGGCGGGAGCATCGCCGACCACGCCGCGGCGCTGGCGTCGAGTTGCCCGGCACTAAGCCGCACGAGTTTCGGCCGGCCGGTCGTGCCGGAAGTGGGGACGATCACCGCGGCGGCACCGTGAGAATCGGCGCGACGCGCCACTGCGATTGAGACTGCGGCTCCGTTCGGGCCGACCATCGCACGCAGGCCAGCGGCGGCGGCGATCGTGTCGATCTCCGGCTGTGTCAGCCGCGGTCCGAGAGGCACGGCCACGACGCCCGCCCGAACCATGCCGTGAAGGGCGGCCACGACTCCGGCCGAAGGAACCGCGACCAGCCCGACTCGATCGCCCGGCACGATCCCGGCGGCTGCCAGCCCGGCCGCGACGGCGTCCGCGCGGCGGTCCAGTTCGGCCCACGACCAGCGCGAGTCGCCGTCGAGGATGGCGGGGTCGTCGGGTCGAAGGCGGGCATGGAAGCGCGCGGCCTCGACGAACGGCGGCTCCGCGCTCACGGCCGCCTCCCGAGCCACTCGACCGCGTAACGCTCGAGCGCCGCCTCATCCAGCGAGATACCGAGACCCGGTCCGTCGGGCACGATCATCCGGCCGTCCACGATCGGAAGGGCGCGGGTCAGAAGATCCGACTCGAGCAGATCCGCCGTCGCGAGCCCGTGGGCGCGGTCTCGCATGGCGCCACCGACCACCGGCAGGCCCCCGGACACGGCAAGCGCCGCTGCCAGACCGACCCCCGTCTCGAACAGCGTGGAGATGACCACGGGAACTCCCTCCGCGGCCGCCATGTCCGCAATCTCCCGCACCGCCACCGGCCCGCCGACCCGGGCGGGCTTGACGGCCAACACGTCGGCGGCCCGAGCGGTGAGCAGTTCGCGCGCGTCCACGACCGAAGCCACCGACTCGTCCGCGGCGATCGGCACGGGCGACCCCTGCCGGACCCTCGCCAGAGAGTGCGGGTCGCCCGCGGCCACCGGCTGCTCGACGTACTCGATCCGATAAGGCGCCACGACCGCGATGCGCTCCCGCGCGGTGGCGACGTCCCACGCCCCGTTCGCATCCAGCCGCAGGCGCACGTTCGCCCCGGCAGCCGCCCGCACCGCTGCCACGCGCTCGACCAGCTCCGCAGTGTGGCGTTCCGGGCCGACCTTCATCTTGATCGTGCCAAAGCCCCCGGCGACGGCGTCCCGCGCCGCGGCCTCCAACTGCGGCAATTGCAGGTACCCGATCGTGGCGTTCATTGCCACCGAACCGGCACGGACCCTGTTGCGGAATTCATCATCGAAGTCGAGATAGGCCGAAACGAGCGCGCCACGCAGTGCGCGACCCGCTACGCCGGCCGGTGCCCATTCCCCGCCGCCCGGCAACCGACCGACCGCCTGCAGATGCTCGACAAGATCGCGAACCAGACGTGCGAGTTCGGCTTCTACCGTCGCGGCTTCGCCTCCGAAGTCCAGCGCCGCCTCGCCAAGTCCGACCGCGCCGTCGGCGTCCCACAGCCGCAGAATCCACGACTCCCGGTAGGTCCACTCCCCGGCCGCCGTGCGGATGGGCCGGCGAAACGGCACCCGAACCCGGACCGCCTCGGTCGCGACGATGACGACGTCGCTCATCGGGGCACGGCCAGTCCGATAGCGAACAACACGCCGTACGCCAGCGACAAGCGAGCCGTGCCCTTCAGCACGAGATTGAGCCGGCGCCGATCGGACCCGGGCCCAACCGCCCGCACTTCGCGGACGAGGGGCGGGGCCATCACACCAGCCAGCAGCGGCAGTAGAACCGCGGGACCAGCCAGGCGCGCCGCCACCAGACCCACTGGCACGACGGCCGCCGCCACGAGCGTCGCGTAATACTCGGCCTTGGCAAATTCCTCGCCGAACGTCACCGCCAGCGTCCGCTTCGCGGCGGCCCGATCGGTCGGAATGTCGCGCAGGTTGTTCACGATCAGGATCCCGGTGATCAGCGCACCCATCGGGATGGCCGCCAGCAGGTACACCGCCTCGACCCGACCGGCCTGGAGATACGCCGTGCCCCCGACCGCCGCCAGACCGAAGAAGGCAAACACGAAAACCTCGCCAAGGCCACGGTAGCCGTACGGCCACGGCCCGCCCGTGTACGCCAGCGCAGAAACCACCGCCAGCGCCCCGAGAACAAGCATTCCGATCCCGCCGATGAGCGCCAGGTACAGCCCGAACACCGCGGACACCGCGATGACTACGGCGATCCCGACCTCGAGCCGGCGTTCGGTCATCAGACCCGCGGCCGCCACTCTTACGGGCCCCATCCGATCCGGCGTATCGGCGCCGCGCCTGAAATCGGCCAGATCGTTGGCCAGGTTGGCCGCGATCTGCAGAAGCAGCGCCACCGCCAGACAGGCGACGGCGGCGTCGAATCGGAAAGCTGCACCCGAGCCGATTGCCGCGCCCAGCCCGACCAACACAGGACCGACCGCCGCGGGCAACGTCGCCGGGCGGATCGCCAGCAGCCAGACCCGAAGGCTCGAGGGCGAGGCGTCGCTCATTTACCGGTTCTCAAGGTCGGCGGGGGAAGCGCCCGAAATCGGGCTTGCGCTTCTCCAGGAAGGCTTTCGAGCCTTCGTGCGCCTCGTCGGTCGTGTAGTAGAGGCCGGTCGCGTTGCCGGCGAATTCCTGGAGTCCGGCCAGGCCGTCCGTCGCGACGAGGAAGGCCGACTTGAGGAAGCGGATCGCCGTCGGGCTCATCGCCAGGATCTCGTCGGCCCACGCGACACCCTCGTCGAGCAGTCGATCCTGCGGCACCACGGCGTTGACGAGACCCATGTCGAGCGCCTGCTTCGCGTCGTATCGCCGGCACATGAACCAGATCTCCTTGGCCTTCTTGTCGCCGACCAGCCGTGCCAGCAGCCCGATCCCGAAGCCGGCGTCGAAGCTGCCGACCTGCGGCCCGACCTGGCCGAAGATCGCGCTCTCGGACGCCAGCGACAGATCGCACACGATGTGCAGAACGTGGCCGCCGCCGATCGCGAAGCCGTTCACCAGCGCGATAACCGGGATCGGCAGAGACCGGATCTGGCGCTGCAGGTCCAGGACGTTGAGGCGAGCCAGCCCGTCGTCGCCGACGTACCCGCCGCGACCCTTGACGTTCAGGTCGCCGCCCGAGCAGAAGGCCTTGTCTCCTGCGCCGGTAAGGAGGACGCAGCCGATCGATCCGTCATCGCGAATGCGTCGGAAGGCGTCGATCAGCTCGGCCACGGTCTGCGGTCGGAAGGCATTTCGAACCTCCGGGCGGTCGATCGTGACGAGAGCGATTCCGGTGCCCGAATGTTCGTAGCGGATGTCGCGGTATTCCACGACCGGCGTCCACGTGATCTTCGAGCCGTTCGTCATGTCGGTGTCCTTTCGGTGGCGTGGAGCGGGATCGGGAGAGCGAGGAAGTCGAGGAGCAATGTCGCGAAACTGGCGGGCTTCTCGCGGTGAGGGGCGTGGCCGATGCTTTCGAGGATGGCCAGGCGCGCTCCGGGAATCCCGGCCGCGATTGCCCGCGCTCGGTCCGAGCCGGCCTTGTCGAGCGCTCCGGCCACGACGAGAGTGGGCGCCGTTACGCCGGCCAGTCGACCGCGGAGCGGCTCCATTGCGCCCTGTCCGGCGCCGCGGAGGGAGGCGGCCAGGCCGTCGGGACGGTTGCGAAGACGAGCCACGTGGAGGCGGGATCGGTCTACGGCCGGCATCGCCCGTTCGGCGGCGAAGACCGGAAGTTCCTCCCAGTGGTCGACGAAGGCCTCGACCCCTTCTCGATCGAGGAGTTGGGCCAGCTGCTCATCGCCGGAGCGGCGGGCGGCGCGGTCGGCCGGATCCGCGATCCCGGCGGAGGGGCTTTCGAGGAACAGGCGAGCGACCACGTCCGGTTCGGCGACGGCCATGCGGAGCGCCACGCGTGCGCCGAGCGAGTAGCCGACGACGTCGGCAGGCGCCAACCCGAGCCGGCGGAGGATCCCGGCGAGGTCCTCGGCCTGGCGTTCGATGGCGTGACGGGCCGGGTCGGCCGGAGATTCGGAGTTGCCGTGTCCGAGGAGGTCGACGGTGATTGTGGTTCGCGCGCGGCGCAGGTCCGGCAAGAACGGTGCCCAGTCGGAGCCGCGGCCGGTGAAGCCGTGGATCAGCATGAGCGGGGGGCCGTCGCCGCCGACCTCCACCTCGAAGTTCGCGCCATCGATCTCGATGCAGCTCACGGGCGCCTCTCATCGGCGAGCGCCGTCAGGGCCGACGCCACGGCCCCCGCGGCCTCCTGGTGGAGCGCCGCGTTCCGCGCCCGGTCCGTTCGCAGCTCGACCACTCGAAGCCCCGGCCGGCCGATCTCCGCCTCAATGGCCGCACGGATGTCGGCGTAGCCGGCCAAACCCGCCGCCCGATGCCGGAACCCGAAAGCCTCGACGATCGGACCCAGCGCAATCCCGTGCGGTGTCCCAAACATCTCCTCGTAGCGGGCCGGCAGACCGACGCCGGGCGCCGTCGCCCTAGCCTGAGGAAGCAGCGAGAAGATCCCGCCGCCGTCGTTGTTTATCACGACGACGAGCAGATCCGGTTCCTGGAGCCGGGCCGTGACCAGCGCGCCGAGATCGTGCAGGAACGACAGGTCGCCGACCACGAGAACGACCGGAGCCTGGGCCACGGCCGCCGAGCCGAGCGCCGTCGAGGTCACGCCGTCGATTCCGTTGGCGCCACGATTGCCGAGCACTCGGATTGGCCGTTCGCCCGACGGCAGCCAGGAATCCAGGTCGCGGACGGGCATCGAGTTGCCGGCCCAGAGCACTGCGCCTTCCGGCAGAAGCTCGCTCAGAGCCTTGAACGGAGCGCCTTCGAACGGCTCGGACAGGGCGCCGAGCCAGGAGTCGAGAGCCCGGCCTGCTGCGGCCTCCGCCGCGAGCCAGTCTCGGGTCCATGCGCCCGCAGGCGCGTGGTGAAGCCCGTCGGCCAGAGCCCCGGCCGCCGCCGCCTCATCCGCGTGGACGAACGTGGCTGGGACCAGCGCGGCCTCGCGCCAGCCGCCGTCGCCGTCAACCACGAATAGCTCCGGGCGGGCCGCCTTTATCAGCTCCACCACGGGCTTGGAGGTCGGCATCGCCCCGAAGCGAATCACGATCTCCGGCTGATGGGCCTCGATCCACGGCCCCGGCCGGACGATGTGGTCGCCATGCGCGAGGACGAGCGACCGATCGTGCGGACCGCAGCGCAGCCCCGAGAGCGGGTCGGCCAGGATCGGATAGCCGGTCGCCGCGGCGAGGCGGGCAATCGGTTCGTGGGTTGCCGGGTCATCGAGCGGGCCGGCAACGATCAGCCCGCGACTTGCGGCGGTGACACGAGCGGCGATCGCGGCGACCTGGTCCCGATCCAGCGTCCGCCCCCCGGTCATCGTCGCCACGAATGGAGCCTCAACACCGCCGGCCCGGCGCTCGCCGGTCGGATCGGCAAACAAGCCGAGATCCTCGGTCGGGATGAGCGGTTCGCGCAGAGGCAGGTTCAGGTGGACCGGTCCGGCGGGTCCTTCGAGCGCAGCGGCGACGGCCCGCCCGGCCACGGAACGGACATGAGCCATGGTGTCCGGCGCCTCGTCCATCAGGGCGAGCTCGGCGAACCATTTGGCGTGGCTCCCGTAGAGGTGGTCCTGATCGATCGTCTGAGGTGCGCCGCGATCCCGCAATTCCTGTGGCCGATCGGCCGTCAGAACCACGAGCGGCACGCGCCCGAGCGAAGCCTCTGCGACGGCGGGCGCGAAATTGACCACGGCGGTGCCGGAGGTCGCGAGAAGCACCACCGCTCGGCGTGTCGTACGGGCGATGCCCAAAGCGAAGAACCCGGCGGATCGCTCGTCGATCAGGACCCGTACCCGGATCCTGTCGTGGGCGCGAAGGGCGAGCGCGAGGGCCGTCGAACGGGAGCCAGGGCAGACGACCGCGTCGCGAACCCCGGCCCGAGCCAGTTCCTCGACGAAAGCTCGAAGCGGGCTCACTGGGCTACCGCCCGAGCTCACGGCTCGTCTCCAGCCCGACCCAGGGCCGCGGCGACTGCTCGCATCTTGATCCTGGATTCCTCCCATTCGCGATCGGGGTCCGAGTCGGCGACGATCCCGCACCCGGCGAAGAGCGTCACTCGGCTTTCCTCGACCAGGCCGCAGCGGAGCGCGACCATCATCTCGCCGTCGCCTCCTGAGCTGAGCCACCCGACCGGGCCGGCATACCAGCCTCGATCGAAGCCTTCGTGTTCGTCGATCATCGCCAGCGCCAGGTCGCGCGGTTCACCGCCGACGGCCGGTGTCGGATGCAGCCGACCGGCGAGAGCGAGCAGCCCTTCCTGGACCCGCAGCGTCCCGGCCACCTCGGTCACGAGGTGCTGGACGTGCCGGAGGACCAGGATGCCGGGCTCGGGCGCGATCTCGATCTGCTCCGAGATGGGCGCGAGCTGGCGGCGTATCGCCCGGACGACGACGGAATGCTCCTCGCGCTCCTTGTCCGAGGCGAGCAGCTCCGCCGCCAGCGCGGCGTCTTCCGCGGGATTCGAGCCACGCCGGGTAGAGCCGGCGATGGCGGCGGTTCGGTATCTCCGCCCGTCGGTGCGGACCAGCCGCTCCGGTGTGGCCCCGATGAAGACGCTGGCTCCGCGCCGGAAGGCGAAGACGGTGCTCTCGGGGGCGCTCGCGGCGAGGCGGCGCAGGGCGCTCGGCACGTCGAGCGCGGCCGGCGACGACATGTCGACACGGCGGGCGAACACGACCTTGTCGAGCCGGCCGCGACCGACGGCGCCCGCCATCAGGGCCACGATGTGGCGCCACTGGTGAGCCTCGGGCCACTCTCCGTCGATCGTGAGGTGGGCGTCAGGCGGTTTCGGGGCGGGGTCGCCGGCTCCGGGGGCAAGCTCCCTGGCGCGCTCGGCGAGTTGCGCCCAGACACGCTCGAGCCTCGCGCCCTCAGCGCGTGCCTCCGCGCTGCCGGCCACCACCGATGCGGTCAGCCACGATCGGCGATCGGATCGGAGCGCGACCAGCGAGGGTACGACGAGCGAAGCCGCCCCGAAAGGCGCCCAGTCGCCCTGCGGCTGGGGAGCGCGCCCGGTGAAGCCCAGGCCGCCAAGGAGAACGGGGCCCAACCCGCGCACCTCGGCCGGCCGGGAAAGCCGGGCTCCCGCTACGAGCGATCGCCACGCTGCGTCGGCTTCGTCGAACCGATTCGGACCGGCCGGCTCGACCGACCACGCCCGACCGATTCCGACCAGTGCGAAGTGCTCGCTCGGCCGCAGCCACAGGGCTGCCTCCAGGCCGGCCTCGACGGCCGCGGCGTACAGCGCTATAGCGTCGAAGGATTCGATCGGGACGCTGCCGGCGACAAGACCGGCGGCCGCGCCCGACCCGGTAGTCTCGCCGGCCCCTGCCAGATCCCGGACGAGATCGCCGATCGAGGACGCCGCCATGCCGTCTTTCGGCTCGCCGGGCACCCGGCCGCGCAACCCGCCCACCGCGGTCATGCCGGCAGCTCCGGGAAGGTGACCAGCGGCGCGGCGACCGGAACAGCCGCTATCATCGCCTCGGGCACGCCGACGCTGCGAAGCAGCAGTGCCCGCAAAGTCGGATAGGCGTCCTCGAGACGGCCCGGTCGCGAAGCCACGAGCCAGCGCGCCACCACTTCGTCGAGCGCCCCAAACCAGACGACGCTGGTGACACGCGTGTCGATCTGGGGAATCGTGCCCTGGGCAATTGCCTCGTCCAGATACGACTGGATGAGTCGGGCGAATCGATCGTGGAGCGCGTTTGTCTCCGCCTGGAAGCCCCGTCCTCCGCCGCCGGCTTCGAAGAAGAGGCGCGCCATCGTCCGGTGACCGGCGAAGACCTCGAGCACCGTGCGAAGCGCAACCTCGGCTTTCTCGATCGGATCCGCCACCGCCGCGACGGCGCCCTCGACTTTCCCGACGAGCCGGTCCGCGGTCGTTCGCATCAGCTCTCGGAAGATGGCTTCCTTTGTCGGGAAATGGAAGTAGATGCCGCCCTTAGATATCTCGGCGGCGGCCGCGATGTCATCGATCGCGGTGTCCCGATAGCCGCCCTTCGCGAAAGCCTGGAAGGCTCCGTCGAGAATCGTTTCCCGGCTGGCACGACCCTGGTCCGCCGGTTGCGAGCGCTGGCGGCGCATCAGCTTCTCCTGCCCAATGGGGATCGCAAGATCTTAGGATCAACCGACCGACCAGTCGGTCGGTTGGCTGAGTCATGCTAGCGCCGGGACGGGAGGAGCGCCAGGGAAGGGGGCGGAGTCGCGCGTGGCGAGGATGCCAGGCGAGGTTGCGAGCGTCCGCGCGCCCGGGGATGTCGATCGACCGACCTACCCGATTGCCCTACCCGATTTGCCCCGATGAGGTGGTATTCGTACGGGTGGGCGCGACCGTCTTTGTAGCTCCCATCTACCACGAAGGTTCAACACCGTTGGGGGAAGGCTTTGAGGGGCCCACGACAGTACGGTTGACTCTCACGCCACCCAAGCCGGCCCGCCCCTCGGGCAATGGCATCCAAGTGGGAGTCACCTCATGGCACCGATCACACACCGCCGCCTGAACCGTGCGACAGGTCTGCTCGCACTGGCCGCGGCCGCAATCCTCGGAGGCGCCGCCGCCTTCAGCGGAGCTTCGACATTCGCCGCCTCCAGCGTCAACGTCGCGCCCGCGGCCGACTCATACGTCGACTCGACCGCGACCACGGCCAATTTCGGCACCGCGACACAGTTCCGCGTCGACGGCTCACCGGTGGTCCGGAGCTACCTTCGATTCGATCTGAGCGCCCTGAGCGGGAGCGTCACCAAGGCCACCCTTCAGATCTACGCCAACTCGGCTTCGAGCGCCGGCTATTCGGCCTACAAGACGAGCGGTGCGAGCTGGGCGGAGACGTCGATCACGTTTGGCAACGCGCCGGCGATGGGAGCCGGCATCGGCGCCAGCGGGGCGTTCGTCTCCGCAACATGGACCAGCGTCGACGTCACTTCGGCCGTGGCCACGGGCATACCGGTCGAGTTCGCCCTGGTCGATGGCAACGCCACGGCGATCAGCCTCGCGAGCCGCGAGTCCGCGAACCCGCCCGTCCTGGTTCTGACGCTCGGCGGCGCGGCGACGCCGACTCCCACGGCAAACGCCTCCCAGACCTCGACCCCCAGCGGGACGCCGGTCGAGACGCCGCCTGCAACTCCGACGCCGCCTGCAACTCCGTCGCCGACGGCCATGCCGAGCCCCACGCCCACGACCCCGGTCGCAACTCCGACGCCGCCCGCCGGCGGTTCGCCGGTCCTGATCGGCGCCGGCGACATCTGCATCACCTCAAGCATCGCCAACGCCAACGCCACGGCCGCGATCATCACCGCCAACCCTGGAGCGGTCGTGTTCACCGCCGGCGACAACTCGAACGAGTCCGGCACCTCGACCCAGTACGCCAACTGCGTGGCCAAGTCCTGGGGCGTCTTCAAGAGCCGGATCCACCCGGTACCCGGCAACCACGACTACATGACGACAGGCGCCGCTCCGTACTACGCCTACTTCGGCGCCGCCGCCGGGACGGCCGGCAAGGGTTACTACAGCTACAACCTGGCCAACAACTGGCATGTCATCTCGCTCAACGCGCTGTGCTCCGAATCGGGCGGTTGCGGTGCCGGATCACCTGAGGAGACCTTCCTCAAGTCCGATCTCGCTGCCAACGCCGGCAAGCACATCATCGCCATCTGGCACATCCCGTCCTTCAGTTCCGGTGGCGCCCACGGCAACAACGGCAGCTACCTGGCGTGGTGGAACGACCTCTACGCGGCTCACGCCGACATCGTTCTCGACGGCCACGACCACGACTACGAGCGGTTCGCCCTGCAGGCACCGACCGGTGCGGCCGATTCGAATGGCATCCGTGAGTTCGTCGTTGGCACCGGCGGCGCCGGCCAGCGTCCCTTCGGCACTCTCCGCGCCAACTCTCAGGTCCGCAGCACGGGCACCTTCGGCGTCCTGAAGCTCACTCTCGGGCTCAGCAGCTACAGCTGGCAGTTCATCCCGGTCGCAGGCAAGACCTTCACCGACTCGGGAACGCAGGCCACGCACAGCTGACCTGCCGACTCCGCGCCCTCAAAAGAGCCGCTTCCGGCAACGGAAGCGGCTTCTCTTATCCCGGCCCGGCCGCCGCTCTCAAGTCAGCGGGAGGAGACTCTGTACGTATCGTGGGCTCGGCGATGCAGCGGTTCAGGCATCGCGTTGACGTGGGCCAGCACGACCGACAGTCGGGCCGTTGCGACGGCGACGACCGAATCGCCGGCGCCGTAGTAGAGCAGCAACTTGTCGAGGGACTCGTCGACGACCCAACCGTTCGGGAAGACGACCTTGCTCACGTCGCCGACTCGCTCGTAGGGAGCCGACGGCCCGAGGACCCATTCTTCGGAGCGGCGCAGAACGACGGTCGGGTCGTCGCTATCGAGCAGGACCAGGCCGACGCGATAGATCGGCCCGGCCGCGGTCTGGTGGGCGCCGTGATACATGACCAGCCAGCCGCCCTCGACCAGCGCCGGGGGCGGCCCGAGTCCGATCTTGCCGGCATCCCACCACGCCCCATCGCGAGCCTCGATAAGCAGCGTATGGTCGCCCCAGTGGCGCAGGTCCGGCGAGAAGGAGATCCAGATGTGGGCGCCACCGCGAACCGGAGCCGGGCGGTGGATCATCGCCCAACGGCCGTCGACGCGGTTGGGAAGAAGGGCCGCGTCCTTGTCGTCGGGCGGCATGACGGGCCCAAGACGCACCGCCTCGTGGAAGTCGCGGGTCATTGCCAGCGAGACGAGCGGGCCCCTGTCGCTGTATGCGGTGTAGGCGATCGCCCATTCCTCGCGCTCGGGCAGCCAGGTGAGGCGCGGGTCTTCGCAGCCCCAGACCTCCTCGGGATGATCGGGATCGGGCGCCAGCAGGGGCTTCTTGTCGTAGCGCCAGTTCGAGATGCCGTCGTCGCTTCGGGCCACATAGAGCGACGAGATACCGCGCAAGTCCTCGACGCGCATGAGCAGGACCGTCTCTCCACCGACTACCGCTGCGCCGGGGTTGAAGACCGCGTTGGCGGGATAGGGCACGTCGGCCGCGGTGATGATGGGATTCGCCGGAACGCGCTCGAAGAGCGGTCCTCCGTTCCGATCGGTCATTCGGCTACCTGCGGTAGAGATGAGGCCATGCCTGGAATGGCAGAGTTCCGGGTCCGGCCGTCAGCCCTCAGCCGGCGCAGTTGCTCGAGCGCGGTGAGCCACATGAGCGTCGATTCGGCGCCCTGGTTCAGGTTCGCGCCGTCCGGAGTCAGCCCATCGTGGCAGCCGCCGGTCGTGGGAATGGCGACCGGCACGCTCCTGTCATTGTCGCCGAGAAACCAGCCGTACGCCATCTCGGCGAGGTGCCGGAACCGCTCCTCGGCCGTGGCCGCGAAGGCCGCTTCTGCCGCCGCAAGCAGCGAGGCAGCTTCCATCGGCTGCTGGTCGAACCGCGCCGGCGACTCGCCTCGCCGCCACCAGCCCCGGTTGCCCACGAGAGAGAGCCGTTCCGAATCGGCAGTCTGCGTCTGCGCCAGCCAGTCCAGCGTCCGGCATCCAGTCCGCAGCATGGCCTCATCGTCGAGCCGGCTGCCGGCAGCGATCAGGGCTCGCGGCAGGAGGCCGTTCTCATATGTAACCACGGGTTCGGGCCACGGCCATTCGGAGGGCAGGTCGGTGAAGGCATCGGCCAGCCGGACCGCCAGCTCGTCGAAGGCCTGTTGGGCGGGCCCGTCGGCGCCGCCCCTGAGAGCAGCGTCACAACCCAGAAGAGCCTCGGCCATCGGTCGCAGATCCGTCAGCTCCCGGGCGGCAGGCAGGGCCTTATCGAAGAGGACGGCGGCGGAGGAGGCAAAGCCGACGTCGGGAGCATCCGCCATCGCGAACCCCAGGGCAGCCAGCGCACGAGCGTGGCAGTCCGCCGATCCGGCCTCTTCGAGCCATTCGCCATTCGCCGATCGGAAGTTGCGGAAGCGCCCGAGAGGCACGTC
>Ga0302299_10001287_pt1 | contig 15017 bp, 18 predicted proteins | sample III_Fen_N3_4_FD_198795 | JGI IMG/M metagenome (GOLD analysis project Ga0302299, IMG submission 198795) | Peat permafrost microbial communities from Stordalen Mire near Abisko, Sweden - III_Fen_N3_4 | ecosystem: Environmental > Terrestrial > Soil > Wetlands > Permafrost | place: Sweden: Abisko... | reverse complement strand
ACCAGACGGTTCCGCGGACCGCCTGGCTCAGGAGTCGGCCTGGAGGGCGCGGTTGACGACGCCGGCCATGGCGACGTCGACCACGCCGGCCCGGCGGTCGCGCACGAGCCGGGCCGCCACCACCGCGGCGGCGAGACCCGACAGCGGGTCGGCCACCGCGTCGCCGGCGAACACCGGGGCGTCGGGGCTGCCGGCGGCGACGGCCACACCCCCGGCCACGGCGGCGTCGTCGCCGAAGGCCACCCAGTCTGCGTGCAGGCCGGTGCGGCCGTAGCCGGTGATCGACACCCACACGGCGCCGCGCGCCGCGTACTCGGAGGGGTCGAGGCCGAGGTGCTCGAGCGCCCGGGGTCGGGACGCGCTCACGACCACCCGGGCCCGGGCGAGCAGGTCGGCCAGCTCGGCCCGGCCCGTCTCGGTGGAGAAGTCGAGGTGGCGCTCCTCCTTGTGGGCGTTCAGCGACCGCCAGAACGCGGGCGGACCGGACCGGGCGCCGTCGGGACGGGCGACGTGCTCCACCTTCACGACCCGCGCGTCGAGCACGGCACCGAGCAGCCGGGCGCACAACGGTCCCGCCCACAGCCCCGAGAGGTCGACGACGAGCGGCCGCGGGTCGGCGCGGGTCCACCGCGCCGCGGCGTCGCTGTCGACGACGACGGTCGGGCCGATGAACTCGTCGGGCGCGATCGCCACCGCCGCCGGGATCCCGAGGAGCTGCGCGCGGTCGACCGCGTCGGTGACGGGCATCGTCGCGGCCGCGTCCACGACGCCGTCCCAGGCGGGCCCGTTCCACTCCCGGCCCATCCACGCCGCGACCGCGGCGCGGTCGTCCTCGCGGGCGAGGTTCATCGCGAACCATCCGTCGGTCGCGCGCACGAGCCGGCACGACCCGCCGGCCGACACGGTGCCCGCGGGCGCGATGCCGAGGAGGGCGCGCCGTTCGCGTAGCAACGCGGGGCCGTCGACCCCGAGCTCCTCCCCGAGCCGCGCCGCCGCCGCGTCGAGCTGCGCCTCGACCGCCTCGACCCCGTCGATCGGCCCGGCCGCGCCCGACTCGCCGGCGACCGGCTCGTCCTCGCCCGGCCCGTCGGGCAGGTCCGCGTCGGTCAGTGGAAGACCTCGCCCCCGTTCACGTCGATGGCCGCACCGGTCACCATCACCGACAGGTCCGACGCGAGGAACAACGCCGCTCGCGCGCACTCGTCGTCGGTCGGGATGACACCGAGCGAGATGTTCGACGCGATCTCGGCGTAGAGCTCGTCGCGCGGCTTGCCGGCGTCCTCCATCATCTGGAAGTAGAAGTCGACCGACGGGCCCATCATCCACCCGGGCACCACCGAGTTGACCCGGATCTTGTGCTGACCGAGCTCGCGGGCGAGCACGTGCACGGCGGTGTTGAGCGCGCCCTTGGAGATCGCGTAGCCACCCTGCAGTGGGAGCACGTTGCGCATGATCATCGAGCCGACCACGACGATCGAGCCGCCCCCGCGCGCCTTGAGGTGCGGCACCGACGCCTGCGCGAGCTCGAGCGTGCCCCACAGGTTCACGTCCATCGCGTGGCGCCAGCCCGCGAGGTCGGTGGCCTCGAACATCTCGAACGGCGGAGTGGCGAACCCGTTCTGCAGCACGACGTCGACCCCGCCGAAGGTGTCGGCCGCGGTCTGGAGGATGCGCTCGCACTGGCCGCGGTCGGTGATGTCGGTCGGCACCCCGACGACCTTGCCACCCGCCGCCGCGATCTCCGCCGCGACCTCTTCGACGTACGCCGCGGTGCGGGAGCCGATCACGACCGACGCCCCCTCCTGCGCGAAGAGCACGGAGATCTCCCGGCCCAGGCCGGGGCCGAGCCCGGTGATGACGACGACCTTGTCCTCGAGCAGCATGCGGATCCTTTGCGGGGTGGTGGTTGGGGTGGCTCAGGCGGGTGGAGTGAGCACCACGGGCATCTGGAGGAACTCGACGGGCGTGCCGTCGGGGTCCTCGACGTAGAAGCTGCGGGCGCCGGTGCCCGCGATCTCGACGATCGCGGTGGGCCGGTGCGCGCTGAGCGCGAGCACCTCGGCATGCTTGGCGTCCACGTCGTCGACGTCGATGCACAGGTGCGGGTTGCCCGGGTGGTTGTGCCCGGGCGCAACCGGCTCGGCGCCCGCGGCGTGGTAGCCGACGAGCTGCATGGTGAAGTCACCCAGGGCGAGCATGGCGACCTCGATCTCGGCACCCTCGTTCCAGGTCAGGGTGTCGAACCACTCCCCGCCCAGTCGGAACGACGCGGTGCGGACCTCGAAGCCGGCGACGTCGCGATAGAAGGCGACCGCGGCGCCGACGTCGCGCACGCACAGGCCCATGTGGTTCAGGCCGACAGATCGGGGACGGGTCGACGGGGTGCTCACGAGAACATGTTCTAGGCCCTCGACCCCGGGAAGTTCAATCAGGCACGGCCGAGGATGCGATCGACGGTGATCTCGATCGCGACGCGGTCGTCCCGCGCCCCGGGCTCGCGGTAGCGGGTCGCGTAACGAGCGACCGCCGCCGCCACCGCGTCCGGATCTGCCGTGACGCTCGCGGTGCCCTCGAGGGTCAGCCAGCGACCACCGTCGACCTGGCACACGGCCGCGCGACCGCCCCGGGCCGCGTTGCGGGCCTTCACCGAGCCGGCGAAGGTGATGACCCGCACCAGGCACTCGTCCGGTGCGTAGGTGAAGCCCACGGCGACCACGTGCGGGCTGCCGTCGGTGCGCAACGTCGTCAGGGTCGCCAGGTGCCGTTCGGCGAGGAAGGCCAGCACTGCGGCATCGGGCGCACTCGGGTCGATCATGGCGCGCACCGTACTGCCGACGTCAGGGTTTGGGGGGGCCGGCTTTGGTGTGGCGGGTGCCGGGTGGGTCGACGGCCCAGGGGGCGGGTTGGTCCCAGGCGTCCTCGTAGACGAGCTCGGCGATCGGGCGGCGCCGCACCGGGCCGTGGCCGCCGGCGGGCCGGCCGATGGTGATGGTCGCGGCGATGAACACGCCGTCGGGCACGCCGAGCAACGACCGCACCTCGTCCTCCACCATCGCGTGGAAGCCGGTGAGCACACCGCCGTAGCCGAGGGCGCGCGCCGCGAGCAGCAGGTTCTGGCACGCCGGGAAGATCGAGGCACCCTCGAACGACGTGGCCTCCCGGTAGCGCACCAGACAGGGCAGCACGAGCACGGGCGCCGACTCGAAGTGGTCGGTGTAGTACTCCATCGCGCGCGCCATGCGCGCCTTGGGCGAGTCGTCGACGGCACCCGACCCCCGGTCGTACCCGTCGCTCGCCCGTTTGCCGGTCCAGACGCGGCGGGCCGCGCCGCCGATCAACGCCTTGACCTCCCGCGCCTTCGGGCCGTCGGTGAGCACCACGAAGCGGAACGGCTGGCGGTTCGAGCCGGTCGGCGCCCGCGTCGCGGCGAACAGCATCGCCCGCAACGCCTCGGGCGGGACCGGCTCGTCGGTGTAGCGCCGGATCGCCCGGGTCGTCTGCAACCCCTCCAGCAGCCCGACGGTGTCGGCGGGCAGCGGCGTCGCCCCGAGGTCCGGGGTGTCGCCGGGACCGCTCAGAGTGCGGCCTCGATCGCGGCGGTGATCGCCGGGTCCTGCGGCTCGACCTGCGGGGCGAAGCGCGCGAGCACCTCGCCGTCGCGGCCGATCAGGAACTTCTCGAAGTTCCAGCGGATGTCGCCCGTGTGGCCCTCGCCGTCGGCGACGGGGGTCAGCTCGGCGTAGAGCGGGTGCTGCCCGTCGCCGTTGACCTCGATCTTCTCGGTGAGCGGGAAGGTGACGCCGTAGGTGGTGGAGCAGAACTCCTGGATCTCCTCGGCGGTGCCGGGCTCCTGGCCGAGGAACTGGTTGCAGGGCACCCCGACGACGCTGAAGCCCCGGTCCTCGTAGTCCTCGTGGAGCTGCTCGAGGCCGGTGTACTGCGGGGTCAGGCCGCACTTCGAGGCCACGTTGACCACGAGGGCGACCTCGCCGGCGTGGGAGGCGAGGGCAGCCGGGCTGCCGTCGATGCCCGCGATTTCGATGTCGTAGATGCTCATGGGAACATGTTCTACTACTCCCCACCCGGCCCCCGGAACAGTCAGGACGCCCCGTGACCCAGCTCGGCTTCTGGTCCATCGCGCAGGAGAACCCCGACCACCTCGCCCTCGTCGACCCCGACGAGCGGCTGGTCAGTGCCGGCGAGCTGCTCGGCTCGTGCAACCAGGTCGTCCACGGCCTCCGGGAGCTGGGACTCGAGCCCGGCGACGTGGTCGCCATGCTGCTGCCGAACGGCGTCGAGGTGTTCGAGCTCTACCTCGCGGTGCTCCAGGCCGGCTTCTACCTCGTGCCGATCAACTGGCACCTCGTCGGCCCCGAGATCGCGTACATCGTGCAGGACTGCGAGGCGAAGGCGTTCGTCGCGCACGCGCGCTTCGCCGACCACGCGAAGGCGGCGGCCGACGAGATCGACTTCCCCGCCGCGGGCCGCCTCGCGGTCGACGGTGAGATCGAGTCGTTCCGCTCCTACGAGGAGTTCAAGGCCGCGCAGCCGACCGACCTGCCGGGCGACCGCACCACCGGGCTCGTCATGAACTACACCTCGGGCACCACCGGCCGGCCGAAGGGCGTGCGCCGCAAGCTTCCCGGTGTGCTGCCGGAGGAGCAGGCCGTCGGCTTCGCCGGGATGCTGTTCATGTTCCGGCTCCAGCCGTACGACGACAACGTCCACATCTGCGGCTCGCCGCTGTACCACACCGCGGTGCTCGTCTTCGCGGGCGGCGCGATCCACATGGGCCAGACCGTGGTCGTCATGGACAAGTGGACGCCCGAGGGCATGCTCAGGATGATCGACAAGTACCGCGTCACCAACACGCACATGGTGCCCACGCAGTTCGTGCGCCTGCTCGGCCTCCCCGAGGACGTGCGCGCGCAGTACGACGTCTCGTCGCTGCGGCACATGGTGCACGCAGCGGCGCCGTGCCCACCCGAGGTCAAGCGCCAGATGCTCGAGTGGTGGGGCCCCGTCATCGACGAGTACTACGCGGCGTCGGAGGGCGGCGGCACCACCGTCTTTGCCGACGAATGGCTGCAGCACCCCGGCACCGTCGGGCGCGCGTGGCCGACGTCGGAGATCGTGATCCTCGACGACGACGACAACGAGCTGCCGGCGGGGCAGATCGGCACCGTCTACATGCACATGAAGACGGGCGACTTCGAGTACTTCAAGGACAAGCAGAAGACCGACCACAGCCGGCGCGGCAAGTTCTTCACGGTGGGCGACGTCGGCTACCTCGACGACGACGGGTGGCTCTTCCTGTCCGACCGCAAGAACGACATGATCATCTCGGGCGGGGCGAACATCTACCCGGCCGAGATCGAGAGCGTGCTGATCATGCACCCGAAGGTGGCCGACGTCGCGGTGTTCGGCATCCCCCACGCCGACTGGGGCGAGGAGGTCAAGGCCGTCGTCGAGCCGATCGACGGCGTGGACGGCGGCCCGGCGCTCGAGGCCGAGATCCTCGCCTGGTCGGTCGACAAGCTGGCGAAGTACAAGACGCCCCGCTCGATCGACTTCGTGGAGGAGCTCCCCCGCGACCCCAACGGCAAGCTCTACAAGCGCAAGCTGCGCGACCCGTACTGGGAAGGGCACGAGCGCGCCATCTAGAGACTGGAGCCGCTCGCTCCTCAGCGGTCGGGGAGGAACGGGTAGGTCGCGCGGATGTGGGCGACGTGGGCGGGATCGACGTCGGCGACGAGCGTCTGCTCCGCGCCGACGTCACCGTCGTCGATCGCGACGGCGAGCTCCTCGCCGAACGGGCCGATCACCGCGGAGTCGCCGGCGTAGTCGAGCCGGCCGCCCGAACCCGCCCGGTTCACCCCGACCACGTAGGCCTGGTTCTCGATCGCCCGCGCCCGCAGGAGGGTCTGCCAGTGCGCCCGGCGCGGCGCCGGCCAGTTGGCCACGACGACGTAGCAGTCGGTGTCGGCGGCGAGGGCCCAGAAGTCGTCGGCGAAGCGCAGGTCGTAGCAGACGAACAGGCTCACCCGGACGCCGTCGACGTCGACGGTCACCCGCCGATCGCCGGATGCGAACCGTTCGTGCTCACGCGCGTAGCTGAACGGGTGGATCTTGGCGTAGCGGTGCAGCTCGCCCTCGGGGCCGGCGAGCACCAGGCAGTTTGTCGGCCGGTCGGCACCCGGCGCCTGCTCCGGCAACGAACCGCACACCCACACGCCGTGCGCGGCCGCCTGGTCGGCGAGGAACCGCGTGCTCGCACCGTCGACCGGCTCCGCGATCTTCGCGGTGTCGGACGAGAAGCCGGTGGAGTACATCTCGGTGAGCACGACGAGCCGCGCCCCTGCGGCCGCAGCGTCGGCGACGCGCGGCGCGAGCCGGGTGTAGTTCGCCTCCGGGTCCTCCCACACGATGTCGTGCTGCACCGCCGCGACCTTCACCCTCGCCCCTTCACGCTCGCCCCGTTCACGCCAACGCCTTCAACCGCTGCACCGCGTCCTCGAGCACCTCGCGCCGCTTGCAGAAGGTGAACCGCACGAGCGGCGCCCCGGCGGCGACGTCGTCGTAGAACACCACCGTCGGCACTGCCACCACGCCGCACCGCTCAGGGAGCGTCCGGCAGAAGGCGAGTCCGTCGGACTCACCCAGGGGCCGGATGTCGACGGTGACGAAGTACGTGCCCGCCGGCGCGAAGACGTCGAACCCGGCTTCGACGAGTCCGCCGGACAGCAGGTCCCGTTTCTCCGCCAGCTCGGCGGCGAGGTCGTCGAAGTACGAGTCGGGGAGGCGGAGGCCGGCCGCGGCCGCGTGCTGGAACGGCGCCCCGTGGACGTAGGTGATGAACTGCTTGACCGTGCGCACCGCGGCGACGAGCTCGGGCCGCGCGCAGATCCACCCGGTCTTCCAGCCCGTCATCGAGAAGGTCTTGCCGGCCGACGAGATCGTCACGGTGCGGTCGCGCATCCCGGGCAGCGTCGCGAGCGGGATGTGCGCGACACCGTCGTACACGAGGTGCTCGTACACCTCGTCGGTGATGGCGACGAGGTCGTGCTCGACGCACAGCGCGGCGATGGCCTCGAGCTCGGTGCGGGAGAACACCTTGCCGGTCGGGTTGTGGGGCGAGTTGAGCAGCACCGCCCGGGTCCTGGGGGTGACGGCGGCGCGCAGTGCGTCGAGCGCGAACGAGTAGTCGGGCGGGCGCAGGGTCACGCAGCGTCGCTGCGCACCCGCCATCGCGATGCACGCGGCGTACGAGTCGTAGTAGGGCTCGAACACGATCACCTCGTCGCCCACCTCGAGCAGCGCGAGCAGCGTCGCCGCGACCGCCTCGGTCGCGCCCGCGGTGATCAGCACCTCGGTGTCGGGGTCGAACGTCAGCCCCCAGAAGCGCTGCTGGTGCTCGGCCACCGCCGCGCGCAGGGGCGCGATGCCGATCCCCGGCGGGTACTGGTTGTCGCCGGCCCGGATCGCCGCGACGGCGGCTTCGATCACCTCGGGCGGGCCGTCGGTGTCGGGGAAGCCCTGGCCCAGGTTGATCGATCCGGTGGCCGCGGCGAGGGCCGACATCTCGGCGAAGATGGTCGTTCCGAAGCCCTGCATCCGGTCGACGAGATACGGGTTGCGGCCCTCCACGCGACGGATCGTAGCGAGCGTCTCGGCGAAGACCACCGGCGAGCATGGCCACCGTGGACGTGCGCTGGGCGCGACGCTCAGGTACGCACACCGCGCTGAGCGCGACGCTCAGGTACGCACGTCGCGCTGATCAGACGAGGAGATGGGCGCGGAGGTCGTCGAGGACGGCGGGCTCCACGCCGATCGCCGCGGTGTAGCCGGCCCAGTCGCCCCACTCGGCGTGCACCCGCTCCAGGGTCGCGGTCATCGACTCCGGGTACGCGTTGTGCAGGTCGACGCCGATGCGGTGCGCGGCGCGCTCCATCGCGGGGTCCTCGACGGTGCGCAGCGCGTGGATGTGCTCGATCACCTCGCCGGTGAGCGCGTAGTCGGCGACGATGTCATCGTCGGACACGCCGAGCAGGCCGAGCACCATCGCGGCGAACACGCCGGTGCGGTCCTTCCCCGCGGCGCAGAAGAACACGACCGGGTCCTCCGATGCCGCGACGTGGCGTAGTGCGTTCGCGTAGGCACCCGCGCCGTTGCGCAGCATCGACAGGTAGGCGTCGGGCGCGGTGATGAGCGACGCCATGATGTCCTCGTCCTCGATCATCGGCCGCGTCGTGTCGAAGGTCGGGAAGTGGAGGTGCTCCGCGTCGAGGAGCTCGATGCCGCCCCAGCCGTTGCTCTCGAGCTCGTGGGTGGTGCGGAAGTCGATGACGGCGGTGACGCCGAGGGCGTGCACGCGCTCGACGTCGGCATCGGTGAGCCGGTGGAGCGCGTCGCTGCGGAACAGGTGCCGCCGGCGCACCGTCTTCCCGTCGGCCGCGTCGTACCCACCGAGATCGCGGAAGTTCACCGGGCCCTCGAGGTCGAGGCGCCGCAGCTCCTGAGGGTCGATCTCACCATGGTCAGCCGTCAACGGGGGTTCCTCCTGGTTCGAGCAGGCAGTCTCGCATCCCGACCATGGACTCGTCGGAAACTCCGAGTGAACCCAGGTAGTCCGCCCACCCGCCCAGGCGCTCGCGGAGCAGGGTGAGGAAGGTCCGCATCGTCTCGGCCCGGGCCGTGGCCATGTCGGGCGACAGGTTGCGCCACGCCTTCACGTCGCTCGGGTAATCACGGCGGCTGGCCGCGTGGATCGCGTCGAGCGCGTCCTGGGTCAGCGCGTAGTCGGCGGCCACGGTCTCGTCGGGCACCCCGAGCACACCGAGGACCATCGCCGTGGCGACGCCGGTGCGGTCCTTCCCCGCGTTGCAGAACAGCACCAGCGGGGTGGCGTCCGGGTCGGCGAGCAGCCTGGCCAGGCCCGCGAAGCACCCCGGCCCCTCCGCCAGGTAGCCGAGGTAGCGCTCCGGCGCCGACTCGGGCGGGCCCTCCGGCGCGTCGGCACTGAGCACCGCGGGCCGGGTCGGGAGGTTGTGATAGGTCGCGCCCAGCTCGTCGATCAGGCCGGTGCCCACGTGGGCGACCTCGTCGGGGGCCCGCAGGTCGACCACCGAGACCAGGCCGAGCGCCCGGACCCGGCCGACGTCGGCGTCGGTCATCCGGTGCAGCGCGTCGCTGCGGTACACCCGACCGGTCCGGACGCGACGACCGTCGGTGGTGCGGTAGCCGCCGAGGTCACGAAAGTTGTGGAGGCCGTCGAGCGCGACCCGCCGGTCGTCCACAGCTAGTCGCGACCCAGGTGGAACGTCTCGTGGTTCACGATGATGAAGATGCCCTCGCACTCGGCGCAGAGGCGGTCGCCGGCGTGGATCGTGCCCTCGGTCCGGACCTTGCGCCCCTCGACGCTCACGACGTGCGACCGCAGGGTGAGGTCGGTCTTGAGCGGGGTGGGGCTGCGGTACTTGATCGTGAGCGTGCCGGTCATCGCGCCCACCTCGGCGGTGATGTTCGCGACCCCGAGGATCTCGTCGAACAGCGACGCGATGATCCCGCCGTGCACGCACCCGGGCGGACCCTCGTACGCGGCATCGAGGTTGACCGCGCCGTGGACCGAGCCGTCGTCGTCGATCCAGACCCGCATCGGTGGTGCCAGCGGGTTGAACAGGCCGATCTGGGGCGAGAACGGGAAGTAGCGGTGCGGCTCGCGCGACGAGACGAACGCCGGGACCGACAGCGTCCACTCCGGGGTCACCGGGGCGAGCGCCTGGGCCACCGCCTCGACCTGTTCGGCCGCGCGGGTGAGCTGCTCCGAGGTCGCGGCGGTGAGCACGAGCTGGTTGGTGACGCGACGGAGCGCCTCGGCGAGGCGCTCGTGCTCGGGACCGGGTGGGTGGGTCGCGTCGGGACCGTGCCCGTCGACGATCGGCTCGGGAGGGGTCACTCCTCGGCGACTATTCGTCGACGATGGTGATCGCCTGCTTCGGGCACTGGCGCACGGCCTGCTCCACCTTGGGGCGGAGGTCGTCGGCGGGCGTCTCCTGGAGAACGTAGAGGAAGTCGTCGTCCCGAACCTCGAACACCTCGGGCGCGACGCCCATGCAGATCGCGTTGCTCTCGCAGACGTCGAAGTCGACGACGACCTTCCAAGCCATGGTGGGTTCCTCCCCGAAGTGGCGCTGTCGTGGCGGATCGTAGACGAGGGGCTCCCCCGCCACGAACTCGTCCGGTGGGTTGGTCGGGTCAGCCGTAGACGTCGACGAGCAGGTGCCGGCTCAGGTCCCCGATCAGGTCGGAGAAGATCAGCCGGTCGGCGAAGCGCCACACCCCGTCGACCCGCTCGAACCGGTCGTGGTAGCGGCCGGCGATGATCGGCTGGAGCGGGAGCTCGTCGGTCTGCTGGAAGACGGTGTAGTAGCAGCGCGAGGTGGCGGTGTCGCCGTCGACCTCGACCATCAGGTTGGTGGTGACGTGCTTCGTGCGGGGCGTGCCGTCGGGGTACTTCCGGACCATGGCCGTGAAGGTGGCCAGGACGGCCGCGGCGCCCTCCTGGCTCGTGATCTCGCCGCCGTGCTCGGCGCGGTAGGTCGCGTGCTCGAACAGGGCGGCCACGCCCTCGAAGTCGCCCAGATCGACCCGCTCCGCGTAGGTCATGATCAGGGTCTCGACGGCGTGCCAGTCATCGGCGGGTCGGTTGGATTCGGTCATGGCGGGAGCGTAGCGAGCGTCCCGGAGCGGGGGCGGGTGACGACGACCACCTTGGCCCCGGCCGTGAGGGCGACCGCCTCGGACTTCGGGATGTTGAGCCGGATCCCCTCACCGAGCACCGGGGCGGAGGACGTCGTCGTCGCGTCGCCGGTGCGAAACCCGATGACGATCTCGTCGCGGTCGATCCCGGCCCGCACGAGGTCGCCGTAGGTGCGCAACGCGCCCGGGTCGCCGAAGCGCTCGATCGAGCGCAGCGTGATCTCGGCACCCTCGACGTCGAGCAGGTGGCCGAAGACCGGGTCGAGACCCGGGTTCTCGGCAAGCTGCGCGAGGAGCAGGCTCGTGATCCGCTCGCTGACCACGAAGTCGTCGGCCCCGGTGACCCGGGCGAGCTCGATGTCGCGGGGATCGAGCAGCTCGGCCACCACGCTCGGTCGGACCCGCTCGGGCGGCCACCGGTCGAGGCAGTGGCGCACCTGGAGGAGGGCCATCAGCGCGGCGGCGTCGGCCTCGGCCGGGGCGAATCCGTCGCGGTAGCACAGCAGCAGCAGATGATCGGGCTGCTCGGCCTCGAGGAGCGCGACCACGCAGTCGGGGTCGTGATGGTCGGCGGCGGTCACCCGGACCCCGATGTGCTCGAGGCCCTCGAACACCGGATCCGGGGGGCTCGCGTGGCCGGGGTCGACCACGACGAGGACCGTGGAGCCCGTCGCGACGTAGTGGTCGAGCTCGCGCAGCACCACCGGGCCGAGCGCGCTCCAGCCGAGGACCAGGATGTGCTCCTGCTCGCGGGTCTCCCCGATGAGCCCTCGGGTGGGGGGAGCGGCCGGCGTCGCACCGGGGTCGAGGTGCACGGTGTCGTCGTCCTCGGAGATCGCCACCACCGCGTCACCCGCCTCGATCAGCAGCGCCATCGGTGGTGCCACGATCGTCTCCCCGGTGGCGCGGCGCACCCCGATGACCGACGACTCCTCGCTCGCGAGGAGGAGATCGGCGAACGGACGGCCGACGAACTCCCCGGCGTCGGCGAAGTAGATCTCGTCGCCCTCGAAGTCGAGGAGCTCCTGGTACACCGCGCTCAGGCCGCGGTGGCGGCACACCTGCGCGGCGATGCGGCCGATGATCTCGTCACTCACCACCGAGATGACCTTGCCGTGGGTGACGCGCTGCAGGGCGCGCGCGGTGGTCGCGCGCTTCACCTCGGCGATGACGGGCGGGCCGGCGAGCCCCGGGTCGTGGGTCATGAGGGCGAGGACCGAGCGGATCACCGACCCGTCGCCGGCGCCGTCCTGGGACAGGAGCACGACCGCCTTGGCGTCGAGGGGGTTGACGATGCCGAGGTCGACGGGGTCGGAGGGGTCGCCGGTGCGGCAGACGAGCCGGGTGGTGCGCAAGTCGGGGACCCGCGACCGGATGTCCTGCTCCATCGCGGCCTTGTCGCGCTGCGCGAGGACCACCACGCACCCGTCGCGCAGGTTCTCGTTCGCCACGGCCAGCTCGGCGACGATGCCGGGCAGCGTCGGGGACCAGCCGAGCAGCAGCGTGTGCCCCACCTCGACCACCAGGCCCCGGCCCTCCCGCAATGACTCGAGCTTGCGGTCGAGGCCGGTGGCGATGAGGCCGATGAGCGTGCTGACGACGAAGATGCCGGCGATCGTGACGCTGAGGGACACGAGCCGGAACGACCAGCCCGCGTCGGAACCCATGGTCCCCGGGTCGAGGGTCCGGAGCAGGCTGGCCCACATCGCCTCGCGGAAGCTCTCGTCGCCCTCGGTCGCCGCCACGTGCAGGAGCGCCAGCGCGATCGCGGCCAGCAGCACGACGAGGAAGGTGACGATCGCCAACCAGAGGATGAGCGGACCGGTGCCCGACGAGAATGTCGTGTCGATGCGGTAGCGGAGCCGGTCACGCCAGGTGAAGGCCGCGCCCGGCTCGCGCGTCACCCGCCGGGTCGCGGTCGAGCGAGCCAGGCCGGGGCGACGCCGAACCCGACGCTTCACGCCGGTCCCGCGCGTCGGTGCGGTCATCGTGCAGCTCCCGTCAGTGGAGGATGTTGACCGCGCGCGCGACGACCAGCACCACGATCACGATCGACAGGGCTGACTGCACCATCATCGCCATCTTCGCCCACCGCGACAGCGGCAACGTGTCGGTGGGGCTGAACGCGGTGGCGTTGGTGAACGACACGTAGAGGTAGTCGACGAAGCTCGGCTCCCACTCGGGGTCGCCGAATGGCGGGTCGACCGTCCACTGCGGGAAGAGGAAGTCGTGGCCACCGTCCTCATGGGTGGTGGTCGCGCGACCCCAGCGGCCGCCGCGGTCGAGCTCCCAGTACCAGAGCCCGAACACGATGACGTTGGTGAGCCAGATCGCGCCGCCGGTGAGCAGGAGGGTGGCGGGGGTCTGGATCCCCTGGCCGCGGGCCAGGTCGACCACCAGACGCGCGCCCGCCGCGAGGTTGGCCACGGTGAGGATGCCGGTGAGGACGAGCCCGGTGACGCGCAGGCCCCGGTGCGGCTCGGTGCGGCCGCGGGTCGCGAGGAGCAGCACCACCGCGAGCAGGACGGCGACGACGTCGACCACCCAGCGCGGGTGGTTGGCGACCCGGTTCGGCAGCACCGCGGTCAACGCCACCGCGACGACGATCGCGACGGTGGCCTCGAGCCGACTCTCCGGGGAGTGTTCCATGGGCCGGCGCATTGTGCCGGGTCGACTGGGTGGAGTAAAGCCTGGGGCCCCGGCAGGCGGCACCGCCACGGGATCAGGAGGTCAAGCCGTGCCCATCGGTGTTTCGCAGGCGTTCCACGTCAACGTCAACTGCTCCGACCTCGAGCGCTCGCTCGCGTTCTACCGCGACCACCTCGGGCTCACGGCCTCGACCCACACCCGGCCCGAGGCCCCCCAGGACGGCGCGGCGTTCCGGCTCGACGAGGGGCAGTGGGACGCCTGGATCCTCCACGACGACCGGGGCTTCGGCGCCGGGCTCGTCGTCGATCTGCTCGAGTGGCAGGTCCCGCTGCCGACGGGCCGGCCCAACGGCGCGGCCGATCTGGGCTTCAACCGGATCGGGTTCTACGTGTCGGACCTCGACGACCTCTACGCCCGGCTCGTGGCCGACGGCGCGGCAGGCCACGGCGGCCCGCCCCACGAGACCGCGGTGGGCGATGGTCCCGCGATCCGCACCGTCGTGGTCGACGACCCCGACGGCATGCTCGTGGAGCTGGTGCAGACCGGGGTCGACCGCGTCGGCTTCGTCGCGATCGGCGTGTCGGACCTCGCCCGGTCGACGGCGTTCTACACCGACGTCCTCGGCTTCCGGCCGATGTTCGACCGCGGGCCGCTGCGCCAGCCCGGCGACCAGCTCGGCCTCGACGGCGAGATCGAGCTCGCCGCCACCTACCTCGACGACCCGCGCGGCACCGGCGCGTTCATGCTCGAGCTCGTGCAGCTCATCGACCCGGCGCCGAGCGCGCCGCCCTCGGCCCGAGCCAACCAGCTCGGGATGTTCCGCCTCGCCCTGCTCACCGACGACATCGACCGCGACCACTCGGCGCTCGTCGACCGGGGCGTCGTGTGCTGGACCCCGCCGGCCGAGCTGGAGATGGGCCCCGGGATCCCGCCGCTGCGCGCCCTCATGTTCGAGGACCCCGACGGCACCGTGCTGGAGCTCATCCAACCCCCACGCTGAGATGCGTATCTGAGCCTGCCCTGGCCATCGACCGCATCGGCAGGCTCAGATACGCACGTCGGGCTAGATGTCCTTGGCGACGGAGACGGGGGTGGCGAACTGGAGATCGGCGCCCTCGATCGCGTCGCCGAGGCCTGCGAGGGCGGCCATCGCGGCGCCGCCCATGTGGACGTCGAGCGCGGCCTGGTCCTCGTAGAGCTCGGTGACGTAGAAGACGTCGGGGTTCGCGTTGTTGCGGTGCAACGTGTACATCAGCGTGCCGGCTTCGGCCTGGACCGCGTCCTTGGCGCCTTCGAACGCAGCGATGATCTCGTCGCCCCTGCCGGGCTTGGCGGTGAGGGTGGCGACGACGGAAATCTTGCTCATGGGTGCTCCTTGTACGGATCGACGTCTGGATTGCGAGGGAGCGGTCAGCGGGCGCCGCGGAGCAGCGCGCCGGGGCGGGCGCCGCGGAGCAGCGCGCCGGGGCGGGCGCCGGTCTCCACGCCGTCGCGCATCACGACCTGACCGCTGACGATGGTGGCCGTGTAGCCCTCCGCCGTCTGGAGGAGACGCGACGCACCCGCTGGGAGGTCGTGGTGCATCGCGGGGCGCCGCAGCGTGAGGCGCG
>Ga0302299_10001284_pt1 | contig 15030 bp, 16 predicted proteins | sample III_Fen_N3_4_FD_198795 | JGI IMG/M metagenome (GOLD analysis project Ga0302299, IMG submission 198795) | Peat permafrost microbial communities from Stordalen Mire near Abisko, Sweden - III_Fen_N3_4 | ecosystem: Environmental > Terrestrial > Soil > Wetlands > Permafrost | place: Sweden: Abisko... | reverse complement strand
CCCCGACGGGCTGCTCACCGTGCCCCGCGGCTGCCTGCTCGACCTCGGCGCCAGCGCCAAGGCCCACGCCGCCGACGTCGTCGCCGCCCGGCTCGCGGCTCGGTTCGCCGGCGGCTTCCTCGTCAACCTCGGCGGTGACATCGCCCTGTCCGGCGACGACCCGCGCGACGGCTGGTGCATCGCGGTCGAGGGCTCCACTTCCGCCGCCCCCGAGCTCGTGGCGCTGACCTCCGGGCAGTGCATCGCGACCAGCTCGACCCGCCTGCGCACCTGGCAGGGCCCAGACGGCGAGCACCGCCACCACATCGTCGACCCCCGCACCGGGCGCACCGCCCCCGCCCGGTGGGCCGAGGTCACCTGCGTCGCCGCCACGGCCCTCGAGGCGAACGCCGCCTCGACCGCGGCCGTCGTGCTCGGCACCGACGCTCCCGACTGGCTTGCCGCGCAAGGTATCCCGGCTCGCCTCGAGCGCATCGACGGCTCGGTCGTGCACACCCCCGGCTGGCCCACCCCGACCTCCGAGGCACGGCGATGAACCAGCTGCTCTGGTACGTCTCGCGGGCCACCGGCCTGGTCAGCCTGGTGCTGCTCACCACGGTGCTCGTGCTCGGGGCGGTCACCTCCGGCCGTCGCGCGCCGCACGGCGAGCGCGCCACCGTGGTGATGGGACTGCACCGCTGGCTCTCGCTGGGCATGGTCGTCTTCCTCGGCGTGCACGTCGGGACGGCGGTCGCCGAGACCTACGTGTCGATCGACGCCATCTCGGCGGTCATCCCGTTCACCAGCTCGTACTCGACGCTGTGGGTCGGCCTGGGCACCCTCGCGGTCGACCTCATCATCGCCGTCGTCGTGACCTCTTGGCTCCGGCTCCGAATTCCCGAACGGGCCTGGCGCGCAGTGCATCTCACGTCCTACGCACTCTGGCCGATCGCCCTCGTGCACGGCTTCGCCATGGGCACCGCGAGCGAGCCGCTGCTGCGCGCCGTGACCGTCGCCTGTGGCCTCGTCGGCATCGGCACCCTCGCGTGGCGGGCCAACACCCGACACGCCGACGCGGCCCGCCGGTCCGACGTCCTCACCCAGGAGTGGACATGACCGACATCCTCGAGCTGCTCGACGCTGCCGGCCTCACCGGCCGTGGGGGCGCCGCGTTCAGCACCGCCGTCAAGGTGCGTGCCGCGCGTGAGGAGGGCGCCGCCGTCATCGTGAACGCGTGTGACGGCGAGATCGGCGCGGCCAAGGACGGCTACGTCGTCGAGCACCACCTGGCCGAGCTGGTCCACGGCGCGGAGCTGGTCGCCTCGAGCCGCGGGCGCAAGGTCAGGTACGCCGCGCACCGCGGATCCGCGACCGCCAGCACCCTGAGGCGCGCCGGCCTCGACGTCCTCGAGACACCGGCCCGCTACGTGTCGTCCGAGGAGACCGCCCTGATCTCCCTCGCCTCCGGCGGGCTCGCCCGCCCGATGACCAAGCGGAAGCCGTTCGTGTACGGCGGACGCGACTCCGACGGTCGGGCCGTGCGCCCCACGGTCGTGCTCAACGCAGAGACGGTGTGGCGGGTGGCCCAGGTGGCCACGCACGGCCCGGCGTGGTTCCGCTCCATCGGCACCCGGGAGGAGCCCGGGCCGCGCCTGGTCACCGTGACCGGGGCGGTGCAGCACCCCGGGGTTCTCGACACCGAGGCCGGGACGCCGATCGCCGACCTCCTCGACGCCGCAGCGGCCGACTCGAGGGCAGAGCACCTCGTCATCGGGGGCCTCGGCGGCGTGCTGGCCCCGGTGGCGGCCGCGCGCGCGCTGGCCTGGTCGACCGCCGAGCTGGCCCAGTTCGGCGGCTCGGTCGGCCCCGGCATCATCGACGTGCTCGACCCGCACCGCTGCCCCGTCGCCGTCGTCGACTCCTACCTCGCGTTCGCCGCCGGGGAGTCGGCGGGTCAGTGCGGACCGTGCATGTTCGGCGTGCCGGCACTGAGCGCCGCGTGGGCCGACCTGCTCGACCACCGGCCCACTCCCGCCCGGGTCGAGATCGTGCGCGCCCGCGCCGGCCTGCTGCCGAACCGGGGAGCCTGCCGCTTCCCCGACGGCGTCGCCCGGTTCACCGCCAGCGCCCTGCAGACCCTTCGGCCGCACCTGAACGCCCACCGCGACGGTCGGTGCCCGAGCGAGAGGACCTCCGGTGTCCGCAGCCGCGCCTGACCCCCGAACCCGCACAGCCGGCCGCACCGCAGCGCCGTCCCGGCATCCGGAGCTGCGGGTCGACCGGATCGCCTGCACCGGCCACGGGATGTGTGCCAGCCTCCTGCCGCGCCAGGTCCGCCTCGACGAGTGGGGCTACCCGGTCGTCGACGACGCCCGAGTGTCGGCCGCCGACGGCGAGGTCGCCATCCGGTTCTGCCCGGCCCGGGCCCTGTACTGGGCGTGACCTCGACGGCCGGATGCCGCGAAGTCAGGAGCACTTCGCGGAATCCGGAGGTTCTCGCCGGGTCAGGACCGTATCCGGGCCTGACCTGGCGAAGTGCTCCTGACTTCGCATGGGCGCTGAGGGCTGGCTGGGCGGGTCAGCTGGGGCCCAGGCGCCGGGGAGCCGAGCTCGGGTGCGCGATCAGCTCCTTGAGCAGGGCCACCGCCCGCTCGGCCGGCGGGTTGGGCGCGCCCAGGTCGTGCACCACTGCGGCCAGGTGGCGCACCGGCGTCGGCGCCTGGATCCCGAGCCGCACCACGGTGGCCGGCAGGCTGCGGGCCGCCAGACCGGGCAGCACCGAGACCCCGATGCCGGCTCCGACGAAGCCGATCGCCGTGTAATGGTCCTGGGCCTGCACGCTGAACCGTGGGCGGAACCCGGCGGCACTGCAGGCCGCGACCACCAGCCGGTGCCCATAGGACCGGGGATAGTCGTTGCTCACCCAGGTCTCGCCGCGCAGGTCGGTCAGCGCGATCGTGCCCCGCCCGGCCAGCGGGTGGCCGCGCGGCACGATGGCCACGAACTGGTCCTGGGTGAGCTCGGTGCGGGTGTAGCCGCTCGGCACGGGTCCGCCCGGCGGGTCGATGACCAGGTCGATGTCGAGCCGCGGCACCCGCTGCTCGACCTCGTTGAGCACCAGCTCCAGCACGAGGTCGGGGAACTCCGCGGTGAGCCGCTTGGCGAGCGAGGGCATCCAGTTGGCTCCGGCGGAGGAGAAGTAGCCGATCGACAGCCGGCCCGAGCGCCCGTCGCGCAGGTCGGCGACCACCGAGTCGAGCCGGTTCCACTGGCTCATCACCTCATCGCTCTGGGCGTCGAGCACCAGGGCCGCCTCCGTGGGCGCGATGCCGCGCCCGACCCGCTGGAACAGGGTCAGGCCGGTCTCCTTCTGCAGGGCCGACAGGTGCTGGCTGACCGCCGACGAGGTGAGCCCCAGGTTGTCGGCGGCGGCCTGCACCGACCCGCTGGCGACGACGGATCGGAACACGCGCAGACGGTGTGGGTCGAGCATGAACCAATCATAAGCGCTACTTCACTACTACTAAGTAACTTCGCGTTGTGCTGAACAGTCAGGCGGCGCATGATTGAGGCATGAGAAACACCGTCTTCACCGCCGACAAAGCCCGCAGCATCGCCGCCCGCCTCCGTACCAGCCGCCACCACGGCGGGGGATGGAGCGCCCACGCAGACCGCGACATGGCGCGCGAGGTCTTCGAGATCCACGCCATCGCGCAGGCCAGCCACGACCGCGTCATCTGACCCCCACCCGCAGCAGCAGTACCGCAGCACCTGACCCTCACGCCACCACGTGGCGGAGGGTCAGCGTCGTCTGCGGGGACTGCGCCTCGAGCTCGGCGCGCTGGGCGAGGTAGAGCTCGGCGCAGGCCAGGGCGTCGGTGAGCGCCTCGTGCGCCCGGTAGACCGGGAGCCCGTGCCGCTCCCGAGCGGTCCACAGTCGCAACGCCCCCGGCGCGGGCTCGGCCCCCCACCCGCCGGCCACCACCCGCCGCTCCAGCTCGAAGGTGTCGACGACGACACACGGCATCCCCGCGCCCCAGGCCTTCTCGCAGACCGCGGCGAGGAACTCGGTCTCGATCCGGGCGAAGTGGGCCAGCAGCACCCGCCCGGCCAGCGCCGCGAGCAGGGGTGCGACGGCATCCTCGAGCGGGATGCCGTCCGCGAGCCGGTCGTCGGTGAGCCCGTGCACCGTGGCGCTCTGCCCCACGCCGGCCGCGCCCCCGGCGTCGCGCACCACCACCCGCCCGGCGCTGCTGAGCTCGATGCGGCCCCCGTTGACGTCCAGCCAGCCGATCGACAGCACCCGGTCGCGACGTGCGTCGAGCCCGGTCGTCTCGATGTCGACCGCCAGCAGCCGCAGCTGCGCCAGCGGCGTGTCCGGGCCTGGCGGCGCCACGGCCAGGTAGTCGGCCAGGGGCCCGGGGGCTGCGCTGCGCAGCGCCCGCTCACGCCGCTGCTCGGGAGTGCGGCGGAACAGGCTCACGAGATGTACTGCATCGGGTAGCGGTGCGCCAGTGCCGACTGGGCGCTGCGCACGATGGCGAACGCCTCGCGCAGGTGCCGCTTGTCGAAGCTCGACAGCTCGTCGGGGGAGACGAAGTTGTCGGTCGGCTCGCCGCGGCGCACCTGCGCGGCCTGGTGGCGCAGCCGGACGTACGAGATGAACTCGAACGCGTCGCGCAGGTCGTCGGCACGCTCGTCGCCGAAGATGCCGGCCTCGCGCGCCGCCTCGATCCGGGCCTGGGTGTTCACCGCCGGGCTGCCGACCGACAGCGCATGCGCTCGCGCCAGCTCGACCACCGCCCCGATGCCCCCTCGCTTGATGTCGAGGGTGTCCTTGTGGTCGCCGGCCTTCTCGAGCACCAAGCCGCGGAAGAAGCCCAGCGGTGGTTCGTTGGCGGTCGCGTTCTTGGCCAGGTGCGCGAGGAACACCTTCGAGGTGGGGGATGCCGCGAGCACGTGCCGCTGCAGCTGCGCGAAGAGCCCCACGTCGCCGTGCACCGGCCGCATGTCGAAGAAGATGCTCGCGCCCAGGATAGCGTCGGGCACCGGCTGGTACAGCCACGACGTGAACTGCCCTCGCCACCGCGCCAACGGCTGTCGCCACCGCGGGTTGGTGGCCATCACGTCGCCGGGGCAGCGCGGGTACCCGCACGTGACCAGGTCGTCGGTCACCGTGGTGGCGAGGGTCTCGAACCACCCGGCGTGCTCGCGCTGCATCGCGTCGTCGATGACGATGGCGTTGTCCTGGTCGCCGGCGAGCGCCTGCTCGAGCCGGGCCCGCGACCCGAGCGCCACCCAGCAGTACGGCACCGGGGGCGGCCCGAGGTCGGCCTCGGCGAGCGCGAGGACGCGCCGCTCCACGGCATCCCCGACCGCGGTGACCACCCGGCCGATGTCGTCGGCCGAGGCGTCCTGCTCGACGAGCGCCTGCACCATCTGGGGCAGGCGGTTCGAGACCCTGGCCACGCCCGCGACGTCCGGCTGCTTGGCGATGTCACCGGCGAGGTAGACGGGGTTGGCCTGCTCCAGGCGCAGCAGGTCTGTGGTCGTGATGATGCCGACGGGCCGGCCCCCGCCGTCGACGATGGGCAGGTGGTGGATGTGCCGCCCCACCATCTCGAGCAGCACCTCGAACGCCAGCGCGTCGACGGCACCGGTGACCGGTTCGCGAGTCATCACCGTCGTGACGGCCACCCCCGGGTCGACACCCGCCGCGAGCACCCGGCTGCGCAGGTCGCGGTCGGTGACGATGCCGGCGAGCCGCTCGCCGTCCATGACGAGCAGCGACGACACCCGGTGCTCGGACATCACCTGCGCCGCCTCGCGCACGTTCGCGGTCGTGGCGACGGCCACCGGCTCTCGCCCCACGAGGTCACGCACCCGGGTCTTGAGGATGGCGCTGCCAGTCGAGGACAGCTGCAGCGAGGCGACCGCCCCGCTCATCCGGCTGGCGCGCTGGGCGTCGAAGAAGGCGTCGACCTCGAGATGGTCGGCGCACAGCCGGGCGAAGTCCTCGGCCGGCAGGAGCAGGGCCAGGGAGTCCTCGATGGCGGTGACGTCGAAGGTCGACGGGTTGCCCTGAGTCAGGGTGATCGAGCCGAAGCAGGAGCCCTCACCACCCCGGTCGACCAGGCTGCCCTGCGCGTCGTGCACCTCGGCGGCGCCCGAGCGCAGCACGTAGAGGTGCGAGTTGTCCCGGCCGCGCTCGATCAGCCTGGTCCCTCGGCGGAAGTACTCGACGCTCATTCGCGCCGGGAGGGCGTCGAGCACGGCGTCGGGGAGCACGTCGAAGGGCTCGTGGTGCGCGAGGAACTCCCGCGTCTCGGACAGCTCGACGTCCAGGGCCATGGGGCCATCGTGGCAGCGGTCCGGATGCCGCCGCCGCCGCCTCGGGCCGGTGGCGCGCCCGGCGTGCGGCATCCCTCGACGAACGGGCAGCCGCGCAGGTCGCAAAGCCCCGGGGCGAGGTGGCGGCTGCTGGAATGAGGCTCCGCGCCGCCACCGGCGGCGCCCGAGAGGAAGTGGGGAGCCATGAGCGACAGCACCATCGAGCCGCTGCCGGACGGCGACGGCAAGCTGGGCAACGCGGAGGGACCGGCCGACGCCGGAGCCGGCGACAGCGGGATGCCGGGTGAGCACGACGGCGGCGCGGACGGCGGCGCCGGTGGCGGCGCCGGTACCGGGGGCCCGGACGAGGGGCCGGCCGACGCCGGGGCCGGCGACGCCGGCTCGGCCGGTGAGCACGACGGCGGCGCCGACGGCGGGGCCGACGCCTCGCAGTGACCACCTCATCGCGCACCCGGCCCGTGGCCTCCCCCACCTGCGTGGGGGGCCACGGGCTGGCGTCGTTCGTGGCGCTCGACCGGGCGACATTCGCCGATGAGTACTGGGGCCGGCGGCCCGTGCTCACCCGAGCGGCCGACCGTACGCCCGACCCCGGGCTGTTCGGGCCGGATGCCGTCGACGAGCTGCTCGCCCGCCGCGCCCTGCGCACCCCCTTCCTGCGGATGGCGCGCGAGGGCCGCACGCTCGACGACTCGAGCTTCACCCTCGGTGGCGGCGTCGGCGCCACCATCGGCGACCAGGTCAGCGAGGACCTCGTGCTGCGGCACTTCGCCGACGGCGCGACCATCGTGCTGCAGGCACTCCACCGCACCTGGCCGCCCTTGGCCGATGCCGCCCAGGAGCTCGCGGCCGACCTCGGCCACCCGGTGCAGGTCAACGCCTACGTCACCCCGCCACAGAACCGCGGCTTCGACGACCACTACGACGTGCACGACGTGTTCGTGCTGCAGGTCAGCGGCGAGAAGCACTGGCAGGTGCGCCCACCCGTTGTGGAGGCGCCGCTGCGCGACCAGCCGTGGACCGACCACCGGGATGCCGTGCGGCGGGCCGCGCAGGCACCGCCCACCATCGACGCCGTGCTGTCCCCCGGCGACTGCCTGTACGTGCCGCGCGGCTGGCTGCACTCGGCGACCGCGCTGGGCGGGACGAGCATCCACCTGACCATGGGCGTGCACGTCTGGACCCGGCGCCAGCTCGCCGACGACCTGCTGCAGGCCGCCGCGCGGCGGCTCGACGACGACCCCGAGGTGCGGGCCGCCCTCGCCCCGGGGGTCGATGCCCTCGACCCGGACGCAGCCGCCGAGCTGCTCCCCGGCATCCGCTCCGCGGTCGCGGCGGCTCTCGCGGAGGTCTCCGACGACGAGCTCGTGGCGATCCTCGCCCGGCGGGTGCGGAGCGCACAGCGGGCCGAGCCGATGGGGGCGCTGCGCCAGCAGGCCGCCACCGCCGACCCCGGCACCACCTGGCGGCCCAGGCGCCACCTCGCCGCCCGATGGGAGGCCGAGCGCGCCGACGGGATGGTGGCCCTGGTGACCCGGGTGGCCCGCATCGACGTGCCGGCACGCCACCGGGCGGCCGTGGCCGAGGTACTGGCCGGTGACGCGGACCCAGCGACCCTCGATCCATCGGTGCACCGGTCCCTCTGCCTTGCAGGCGTGTTGGTGCCGGTCGACGAGCCGCACCCGTCAGAGTGACGGCTGGGCCGGCCCGGCCCGCTCACCTCACGCAGAGCTTCGGACCGCGCGCAGGAACTACGGCGGCGCGCCATCCGAGCTGCTGCGTGCCGGCCGCCAAGCCTCAGGCCGAGCCGCGCACGACCAGTCGGGTGGGCAGCACGGTCTGGGCGGCGACCGCCTCGCCCGAGATCCGGGCGATGAGCAGGTCGGCCATCACCCGCCCCATCTCCTCCACCGGCTGGTGCACGGAGGTCAGGGCCGGATCGGTGAGCCGGCAGACCGACGAGTCGTCGAAACCCACGAGTGCGACGTCGTCGGGAACCCGGAGCCCCGCCTCGCGCAGCACTCGCAGGGCGCCGACGGCCATCAGGTCGGAGGCGGCGAACACCGCATCCGGGAGGTGACCGGCGGCGAGCACCTCCCGCATCGCGTGCACACCGCTGTCCTCGCTGTAGTCGCCGAAGGCCACGACGAGCGGCTCGGAGTCGAGCCCGGCCGCCCGCACGGCCTCGAGGGCACCGGTGAGCCGGTCGCGGCCCGAGGACATGTCCTGGGGGCCGGTGAGCAGCGCGACCCGGCGACGACCGAGCGAGAGCAGGTGCCCGACCGCTGCGGCTCCCCCGGCCCGGTTGTCGGCGTCGACGAGCACGGCCGGGTCGGTGCCGACGACCGCCCCGCCGCACACGGTGGGCAGCCCCCGCCCGTCGAGGGTCGCCACCAGGCCGTCGCCGGCGTGCAGCGAGAGCAGCAGCACCCCGTCGACGTGGTGCTCGGTGAGGTAGCTCGCGACGCGCATGCGGTCGCGCTCGGCGCCCACCATGGTGATCATCAGCTGGAAGGGCGACTCGTTGAGCCGCTGGCCGACCCCGCGGACGATGGCGCCGAAGTAGGGCTCGCCGAAGACCCGGTGGCCCGGTTCGGAGACGACCAGGGCGATGACGTCGGTGCGCCGGGTGACCAGGGAGCGGGCGGCGCGGTTGGGCACGTAGCCCAGCGCCTCGACGGCATCCTCGACGGCGGTGCGGGCTGCCGCGGACACGTGTGGGGAGCCGTTGACCACCCGGGATGCCGTGCCGCGGCCGACGCCGGCGTGCCGGGCGACCTCGTCGATGGTGGGTGGACGTCTGGCTCCCGTGCCGGCGCCGGGTTCCCGGACGGCTCCGACACGGGCGCCAGACGAGATGGGACGGGTTGACCGGGTCGAGACCTCGGTGTCCGCGGGCTCCGTGGGAGCGCTCCCATCCTCCACGTAGCCATTGTGTGCCAATCGCACCACGTGGAGTCCAGTGCAGCGGCAGGTCGTGTCCCAACCGTGACCGTGGGGCCTCCGAACCGTGACCGGAGGGGCGCCCGCAGGGGATGGCAGGGTGGGGGCGTGCGAGCCCTGACCTACGCCGCGTTCGGTGCGACCCCCGTCGTCACGACCCTGCCCGACCCGACGCCACCACCGGGTGGCGCCGTGGTGCGGGTGGTGGCCAGCGGCCTGTGCCGCAGCGACTGGCACGGCTGGATGGGGCACGACGGCGACATCACGACCTTCCCGCACGTGCCCGGCCATGAGCTCGCCGGGGTCGTCGAGGCGGTGGCCGACGGCGTGGATGCCGGGTGGCTGGGTCGCGCCGTCACCGCGCCCTTCGTCATGGCCTGCGGCACATGTGCGGTGTGCCTGGCCGGTGCCGGCCAGGTCTGCCCCCACCAGCGCCAGCCGGGCTTCACCGACCCCGGGTCATTCGCCGAGCTGGTCGTCGTGCACGCCGCCGAGACCAACCTCGTGGCCCTGCCCGAGGGGCTCGAGGCGGGGGTCGCGGCCGGGCTGGGCTGCCGGGTGGCGACGGCCCACCGCGCGGTCGTCGCGCGCGCCGGGGTGCGCGAGGGCGACACGGTGCTCGTCATCGGCTGTGGCGGTGTCGGCCTCGCGGCCGTCGCCATCGCACGCAGCCGCGGCGCGTTCGTCTGTGCCGTCGACGTCTCGGCGGCGTCCCTCGACCGGGCGCTCTTCTCCGGCGCCGACCAGGTGGTCGATGCCTCGATCGGCACCGACAAGGTGCTCGCCGCCGTGTCGGCGTGGTCCGGCGGCGGGGTGTCGGTGAGCATCGACGCCCTGGGGTCGCCCCGGGCGTGCCGCACCGGCATCCTCGCCCTGGGCCGTCGCGGCCGGCACGTGCAGGTGGGGCTGCTGCCACCGTCCGCCGGGAAGGCGGACGTGCCGATGGAGCGGGTCATCGGGTGGGAGCTCGACGTGCTGGGCAGCCACGGCATGGCGGCGGCCGACTATCCCGCGCTGCTCGACGACGTGGTCAGCGGCCGGCTCGACCTCGGTGACCTGCTCGCGCCGGGCGAGCCCCTCGGTCTCGAGGAGGCCGGCGCAGCCCTGGTCGCGATGGGCTCGACGCCCTCGACCGGCATCGTGCTCGTCGACCCGACCCGCTGAGCGCGGCGGTCACCGGCGGCCAGGCGCGGGGGCGGGGGCGGCCAGCGGGCGGACGTCATGAGGTCCAGGCCGAGGACGAGGCCGAGGACGCCAGCGCCGAGCCGACCTCGCGACGGTGCCCGGACAGACCACCCGGCCCGGCACCTGGAGGCCGGCTCGACACTGTCGACGCTATACCTGCCCGGGTATCCACGCGCGCGCTGTGAGGACCACCACAGCCTCGGTCAAGCCACTACCCCGCTCGGTAGGTTGTGGTACGCGGGGAGGAGTGAAGAGGAGCGGAGATGGCTGATGTCGTCATCCTCGGCGCCGGCGTGGCGGGCCACACCGCCGCGCTGCACCTGAACCGACTCCTGCCCTCCGGACACACCGTCACCGTCGTGTCACCGAACTCCTGGTGGAACTGGATCCCCAGCAACATCTGGGTCGGTGTCGGCAAGATGCCGCGCGAGGCGGTGGTGTTCGAGCTCCCCCCGGTCTACGCCGCCAAGGGCATCCGGTTCCGGCAGGCCCGGGCCGTGGCGATCCGCCCAGAGGGTGACGCCGAGAGCCCCCGCGGAGCCGTCGACATCGTGCGCACCGACGCCGACCACAAGGGCGAGGTGGAGCGGATCCACTACGACTACCTCATCAACGCCACCGGTCCCCGGCTGCGCTTCGACCTGACCCCCGGGCTCGGCCCGGACAACGGACACACCGTGTCGGTCTGCACCGTCGACCACGCCGTGCAGGCGGCGGCCCGGCTGCGCGAGACGATCGAGCGCCTGCGCGAAGGGCTGCCGCAGACCCTCGTCGTCGGCATGGGGCACGGCCGGTGCACCTGCGAGGGCGCGGCCTTCGAGTACGTCTTCAACGTCGACCACGAGCTGCGCGAGGCCGGGGTGCGCGACCGCGCCCGGCTGGTCTACCTCACCAACGAGGCCCGGCTCGGCGACTTCGGCGTCGACGGCCTGACCTTCGACCACCGCGGCTTCCAGACCTCCTCAGAGCTGTGGACCTCGAGCCTGTACCGCGAGCGCGGGGTGGAGGCGATCGTCGGGGCCCACGTGCACCGCGTCGACCCGGGTGTCATCTCGTACGAGACGCTCGACGGCGACCGACAGGAGCTCGACTTCGACTTCGCGATGCTCATGCCACCGTTCGGCGGGGCGTCGCTGCATGCGTTCGACGGCGAGGGGGCCGACATCACCTCGCAGCTGTTCGCCCCGAACGGGTTCATGCGCGTCGACGCCGACTACTTCCCGAAGCCCTACGAGCAGTGGCGGGGCACCGACTGGCCCAGCACCTACCAGGCCCTCGGCCACCGGAACATCTTCGCCGTCGGCATCGCCTTCGCTCCGCCGCACCAGATCTCCAGGCCGCGGGCGAGCCCGATCGGCACGGTCATCGCTCCGTCGGCGCCGCGCACGGGGATGCCGTCGGGCGTGATGGGCAAGACCGCGGCACTGACGATCACCGACCGGATCAAGCACGGCGACGACCGTCCCGCGCATCAGGCGTCGATGGCCCGGATGGGCGCCGCGACCGTCGCGTCGGCCGGCACCGGCCTGCGCCGGGGGTCCGCGGCCACCATGACGATGATGCCGGTGGTCCCCGACTATCGCACCTACCCCACCGGCCGCGACCTCGCCGACACCCGCGGGGAGATCGGGCTGAGCGGCCACTGGGCGAAGGTGCTGATGCACCACCTGTTCATGTACAAGGCCAAGGGCCGCCCCGGCTGGCACCTGATCCCGGAGTGAGGACCATGAGCCACGAGACCTACAGCCCCGCCCTCGACCTCGGCGCCGCCCCCGTGCCGACGGGGCGCACGCTGCGGATGCGCCAGAACCTGCCCTACCAGGCGTTCCGCTTCGTCGCCTTCTCGCTGCGGATGTTCCGGATGGTGCTCAAGCGGCACGTGTGACCGACCGCCGCTGCCGCTGTGGCTGCGGCAGCTGCTGCTGCGGCTGCGGCTGCTGCGCCAGACTGGGGCGATGGGCGTGCGCACGTGGTGGGACGAGCAGGTGGTGCCGCGCCTCACCGACCGCGGCCTGAACGACGCGACCGCCGGCAGCTGGCGCACCACCGTCTGCGGTGGCGCCACCGGTGAGGTGCTCGAGATCGGCTTCGGCTCGGGACGCAACCTCGCGTACTACCCCGGCGCGGTGACCCGTGTGCTGGCCGTGGAGCCGGCGGAGCTGTCCTGGCAGCGCGCGCAGCCACGCGTCACCGCATCCGGGATGGCGGTGGACCGCGTCGGGCTGGACGGCGCCGACCTGCCGGTGCCCGACGCCAGCATCGACACCGTGGTCTCGACCTGGACGATGTGCACGGTGCCCGAGATCGAGCAGGCGCTCGGGGAGGCCCGGCGGGTGCTGCGGCCGGGCGGCACGCTGCGCTTCGTCGAGCACTCGCTGGCGCCCGACGACCGCACCGCTCGCCGGCAGCGCCGCATCCAGCCGTTCTGGGGGCCGCTGGCCGGTGGCTGCCACGTCGACCGCGACATCGCGGCCCTCGTGGCGAACGCCGGGTTCGAGGTGGATCTGTCCTACGCCGGCTTCATCGGCCGCGGGCCGGCCACGCCGTGGCTGTGGTTCGTGTCAGGCGTGGCCACCCCGGCGTGACCCACTTCGTGCGACGTGAGCACGGTTTTCCGGCCGCGGGGCGCAGAATCCGCACCCATATCGCACGACGTCGACGCTGGAGCGGGGTCAGCGGCCGAAGAGCTTGGCCAGCATCCCGGTGCTCGGCTCGTTCGCGTGGCCCGGGCAGCGGTCGCGGGCGGGAACGCCGCGCAGCACGCTGTCGACGTGCTGGCCGCAGCCGGCCCAGGTCGTCTTGCCGCACTTGCGACAGGTCACTGCTCGGCACATTCGGAGAACTCCTCGGGGTGGGGACCGCTGTCGCAGCAGCATACCCCATGGGGTATGCTGGGAACCATGCGAATCGTCATCATCGGGGGGGTGGCCGGCGGGATGAGCGCGGCCACCCGCCTGCGTCGTCTGCTCGAGCACGCCGAGATCACCGTCCTCGAGCGCAGCGGGCACGTGTCCTACGCCAACTGCGGCCTGCCCTACCACGTGGGTGGCGTCATCGAGGAGCGCTCGTCGTTACTGCTCCAGACGCCGAGGGCCCTGCACCGCCGCTTCGGGCTCGACGTGCGGGTGCACACCGAGGCGGTGCGCATCGACCGCGACCGCCGCAGTGTGCTCGTGCGAGACCTGGTCTCCGACACCCTGGTCGAGCTGCCCTACGACACGCTGCTGCTCTCGACCGGCGCCCGCGCCGTGCTCCCGCCGATCCCCGGCATCGAACGCGCCCTGTCGCTGCGCGACGTCGAGGACACCGACGCGCTGGTGACGGCAACCCTGGGCGCCCGCACGGCGGTCGTCGTCGGAGGCGGCTTCATCGGCGTCGAGGTCACCGAGAACCTCGTGCACCTCGGCCTGGACGTGACCCTCGTCGAGGCGGCCGAGCAGGTGATGACGCCCCTCGACCCCGAGATGGTCACCCCGGTGCACGACCGCATCCGCGAGCACCGTGTCGACCTACGGCTCGGAGCCGGCGTCGCCGCCATCGGTGCCGGCGACGTCACGCTGACCAGCGGTGAGACCATCCCGGCCGACGTCGTGGTCGCTGCCATCGGGGTGCGCCCCGACACCACGTTGGCCGCGGAGGCGGGCCTCGCGATCGGTTCGCGCGGCGGCATCCTCGTCGACGACCAGCTGCGCACGTCCGACCCGTCGATCCTCGCCGTGGGCGACGCCGTGGAGAAGACGGATGCCGTCGACGGCTCCGCCACGCTCGTTCCGCTGGCCAACACCGCCAACCTGCAGGGTCGCCGCGCCGCCGACGTCATCGCCGGCCTGGTCGTGCGCGACCGACCGGTGCTCGGCACCGCGATCGTGGGGATCTTCGGGCTCCAGGTCGCCTCCACCGGCTGGTCCGAGAAGCGGCTGCGGGCGGCGGGCCGGCCCTACCGCGCCATCCACACCCACCCGGCATCGCACGCCACCTACTACCCCGGCGCCGACTCCATGGCCCTGAAGCTGCTCGTCGACCCCGAGACGGATGCCGTGCTGGGCGCCCAGGGCGTCGGCGACTCCGGCGTCGACAAGCGGATCGACGTGATCGCCACCGCGATGGCCGGGCGGCTGACGGCGAGCGCGCTGGCCGAGCTGGAGCTCGCCTACGCGCCGGCCTTCTCCTCGGCCAAGGACCCGGTCAACCTGCTGGGGCACGTCGCCGACAACCTGCGCCGAGGCACCGCGCGCTCCATCCAGTGGCACGAGCTGGCGGATGCCGTGGCTGCCGGTGCCGTCGTCGTCGACGTCCGCGACACCTCCGAGCTCACGGCCGTGGGCGTCATCCCGGGCGCGCTGCACATCCCGCTGGACTCGCTGCGTGCGCGGCTCGCCGAGATCCCGCCCGGGCCGGTCGTCGTGCACTGCGCCGTCGGGGTGCGCGGCCACACCGCCGCGCGGATCCTCGCGCAGCACGGCCGCGACGTACGCAACCTCGACGGCGGGATCCGCACCTGGCAGGCCGGCATCCGCTCGCAGGAGATCCGCTCGGCCCTTCCGCGACCAGCGCTCGCCCACACCTGACCAATCG
>Ga0302299_10001283_pt1 | contig 15031 bp, 12 predicted proteins | sample III_Fen_N3_4_FD_198795 | JGI IMG/M metagenome (GOLD analysis project Ga0302299, IMG submission 198795) | Peat permafrost microbial communities from Stordalen Mire near Abisko, Sweden - III_Fen_N3_4 | ecosystem: Environmental > Terrestrial > Soil > Wetlands > Permafrost | place: Sweden: Abisko... | reverse complement strand
CGGCCTCGATCCCATCGGGCTGGCGCTTCGTCGGCGGCGGCCTGATCGGGCCGAACGCGTTCCTCGGCGGCTCGCCGAACCTCGCAGGCATCGACCTGCACGGCCTCGACCTCCACGGCTTCGGGGCGGACGGCAGCAACCTCTCGGGCGCCAACCTGAGCGGCACGAACCTCGCGGCCTCGTTGTTCACCGACGTGAACCTCACCGGCGCCAACTTCGGCGCCGGCACGCTCGACGGCGCGACGTTCCAGGGCACGACCAACCTCACCAACGCGGTCTTCGCCGGCGCGAACCTGCACGGCGCCGCCTTCTACGCCGACACGGTCCTGCAGGGCGCCGACCTCCACGGTGCCGACCTCAGCAACGGCCGGCTCCTGCCGCTGGACCTCGACCACGTCAACCTTGCCGGCACCGACCTCTCGGGCGACTGGTTCACCATCGGTGCCACGTTCGTGGGCAGCAACCTCACCGGCGCGACGGTCACGGGCTCGGGCATCGGGGGAGCCGACCTGTCGCAGGCCACGCTCACCAACCTCACGTCAGGAGGCGTGACGTTCATCGGCCCCGGCCTGCCCGCTGGGTGGACGTTGGTCGGCGGCTACTTCGTCGGTCCCACCGCCAACCTGCGGGGCGCGGCGATCACCAACGTCGACCTCGCCGGCGTGAGCCTCGCCGGCGCCGACCTGCGAGGTGCCACGCTCGGTGACGTCACGGGCAACCCCGTCGGCGGCTCCACGGCCGTATACCTGAACACGAGGTGCCCCGACCACACGCTCGTGTCGACGCCCGCAACCTGCGTCGGCCACGGGCTGGCCCCCTGACGCGACACGGCACCGACGGGGTCTGCTGCTCGTGGCCGTCAGCGGCACCCGCAGCGGCCCCGGTCGCCGACGTGGGACTTCTGACCCTGCCCGGCCCTCGTTCGTGAGGCGCATCATCCGGGTGGGCGCGACCTGCGTCCTGCGACGAGTTGCCGTCCGGGGGGCCGACACGGGCACCCGGCCGGAGAGGGGGTTGGTGCCATGAGTCAGACCGGAGCCGTCGCCGAGACCGCCCCACCAACCACGGAGCACGTCGACGTGCTCATCGTCGGTGCCGGCATCTCCGGCATCGGCAGCGCGTACCACCTCATCCACCAGTGTCCCGAGAAGAGCTACCTCGTGCTCGAGGCGCTCGAGAGCTTCGGCGGCACCTGGCTCACGCACCGCTACCCGGGCATCCGCTCCGACAGCGACCTCTACACCTTCGGCTACCGCTTCAAGCCGTGGACGGGCCCGCCCATCGCCACCGGCGAGCAGATCCTGAGCTACCTCCACGAGGTGATCGACGAGAACGGCCTGCGCGACCACATCCGCTACGGGCACCGCATCACCCGCGCGAGCTGGTCGAGCCGGGACCAGCTCTGGACGCTGGAGGTCACGCGCGTCGCCACCGGCGAGGAGCTGCGCTTCACCACCAACTTCCTGTGGATGTGCCAGGGCTACTACCGCCATGCCGAGGGCTACACGCCCGAGTGGCCGGGCATGGACCGCTTCGAGGGTCGGATCGTCCATCCGCAGACCTGGCCGGACGACCTGGACTACGCCGGCAAGTCCGTCATCGTCATCGGCTCGGGCGCCACGGCGGCCACCCTCGTCCCCGCCATCGCCGGCGACTGCGAGCACGTCACGCTGCTGCAGCGCTCACCCACCTACTTCGTCACCGGGCGGAACGAGAACGAGACGGCCGACATGTTGCGCGAGCTGGAGGTCCCCGAGGAGTGGGTCCACGAGATCGCGCGCCGCAAGATCCTGCGTGACCAGGCCGAGGTCACCCGCCTGTCACGCGAGGAGCCCGAGATGGTCAAGGAGCTGCTCCTGGCCGAGGTGCAGGCCCGCCTCGGCCCGGACTTCGACGTGGCGACGCACTTCACCCCCCGCTACCGGCCCTGGCAGCAGCGCATCGCCTTCATCCCCGACGGCGACCTCTTCGAGGGCATCCGCTCGGGGCAGGCATCCGTGGTCACCAACGAGATCGACACCTTCACCGAGCGCGGGATCCTCCTGAAGTCGGGGGAGGAGCTCACGGCCGACCTCATCATCACCGCGACCGGGTTCACCTTGAGCGTGCTGGGCGACATCGCCTTCACGGTCGACGGGTCGCCACTCGACTTCGCCGACACCGTGACCTACCGCGGGATGATGTTCACCGGCGTGCCGAACCTGGTGTGGGTGTTCGGCTACTTCCGGGCCAGCTGGACGCTGCGGGCGGACCTCATCGGCGACTTCGTCTGCCGGCTGCTGAACCACATGCGCGACAAGGGGGCCACGCAGGTGACGCCCGCGTTGCGCGCCGAGGAGGAGGAGCTGCCCCGGCTGCCGTGGATGGACCCCGACAACTTCAACCCGGGCTACCTCATGCGCAGCATGGAGCTGCTGCCCAAGCGGCTCGACCGGGAGGAGTGGCAGCACACCCAGGACTACTGGGCCGAGAAGGACGCGCTGCCGGCGGCCGACCTCGACGACGGTTGCCTGGTCTTCGAGAGCGCCGAAGCGGCGCCCGAGTCCCCCTGAGGTGAGGGGGCACCGGCGGGGCCTGCTGATCGTCGCCGTCGCGCTCGCCGTGGTGGTCGCCGGGGGCGTGGCCGTCGTCGTGTCCGTGCGGCGCAACCGCGCCCGGCCGGTGAGCATCAGTGACGCCCAGAGGCGCCTGCCGAGCACGACCGGAGCCGAGGCGGCCGCCGGTCGACCCGCGCCGGGCGTCTACGAGTACCGGGGGAGCGGCACCGAGCGCCTGTCGTTGCCGCCGCTGTCGCAGAAGGAGGGACCCACCATCCCGGGCTCGGTGGTGTGGCTCGGGGCGGCGGGCTGCTGGCGGTTCCGTCTCGACTTCAGCACCAACCACTGGCAGGACTGGACCTACTGCCGGCACGGCAACGACGTCGAGGAGCGCGGTGGCCGGTCGTGGCAGCGCTGGATGATCGGACCGCAGGCGTTCACCAACCTGACCACCTCCCGGTGCGACCCCGGCACGATGGTGGTGCCGACGCCCCGCACGTCGGGGCAGGAGTGGTCGGAGCGGTGCGCCGGCACCAGCGACCAGGTCAAGGGCGTCGGTGTGTCGGCGGGGCCCTACCGCTTCGTGGCCGACGAGGACCTGGTGGTGGGGGGCACCACGGTCCGCGCCGCGCACTTCCTCCGCCTCCGGACCATGACCGGGGCGCAGCAGGGCACGGAGCGCTCCGACGTGTGGTTCGCCGCCGACACCGGGCTGCCGCTCCGCAACCGTCGGGCCATCCGGGCGAAGACCGACACCATCGTGGGGTCGTCCACCTACACCGAGGTCGGTCGGTTCGAGCTGGTGTCGCTGCACCCCCGGGCGCACGGTGGCGCGGCGGGGTGAGCACCTCCCGCCGGTCCTCCTAGGGGTTGCGGGTCACCGACAGGCGGACGTACTCGTCGCTCTCGGTGAGGTGGCGCACGAGTGCGTCGTCGCCGCCATGCAGGATCGTGGTCGCCCAGGCCGACCTCGTCTTGGGATCGGGGAGCCGGTGCAGCAGGGCCAGGTAGAGGCTGTTGACGCGGTCGCGGCGTGCCTCGCCGGACTGGTACAGCTCCGTGGCGACACGGGCGCGGCCGAGGCTCGCGACCCGTGCGGACCAGTAGGCGACGCTGGACGCGGGCGGCGTGCGGAACAGGAGGCGCTGGTAGAGCGAGACGACCCAGCTCGACGTGCTGCCCCCGCCGCCGTGCGCGAGGTACTCGCTCGACGCGTAGAAGGTGCTGGCCACCTGAGCGGTGGTCATCTTCCCGGTGGTGACGAGCTGCAGCCAGTGGGCGCGGCGCGAGGGGCTCGGGGGGCGGCCGAGGATGGTCTGGTAGAGCCGGGTGATGACGAGCGAGACGTGCTCGGGCGACCCGGTGAGGGCGCCGATGAAGGCGGCGCGGCTCCCGCCGTGGTCGAGGTAGCTCGTCCAGGTCGCGAAGCGGCTCGCCGTCGGTCGACGACCGAGGAGGTCGAGGTAGGCGGTCGTCACGTACGGCTGTGAGCCGGGCCTGGCGTAGGTGAAGCGGGCGTCCGGCACCACCGCGCTGGTGTGCCCGAGGTAGCTCACCGTCACGTCCACCGTCCTGCCCGCGTGGGGAGGGCTCCGGGCCACCAGGACGGTGTCGGAGAGCACCGAGACGCTGCTCGACGCCGTCGTGCCGAAGCGCACACCAGCGCCGACGACGAAGTGCGAGCCCGTGATGAGCACCACGGTCCCGCCCGACTGCGGGCCCGCCTTCGGGGTGATGGCGGTGACCGTCGGGGTCACGACGACCGTGGGTCGCTGGAGGCACCCGGCGACGTGCTGGGGGGCGGCCGGGCTCACGTCGTCGCCCCGGTCGGCGAAGTAGTCGTCGTTGCTGAACTCGTCCTGCGTGTAGTAGTGCGCGCCGTTGATGGTCTGGTTGTAGGCGGTGCCCGTGGCTCCCGGGCCGGGGGGCACGCCGGTGGAGCCGAGCGGCGTGCCGTAGACGTAGGAGCACTCGTCGCCGTTCTCGTAGCCCGCGCCGTCGAACCAGGCACCGAACGCGTCCGTGATGGCCTCGTTCGCCTCGTGGCTGACGAGGCTGACCGCGGCGTCGGCGTAGGCGTCACCGTTGGGCGCCTGCGCACCGTTGACGATGTCGGAGCAGCCGTTGAGGTCGGGGTAGGGCTCGTTGGCGTAGACGGCGATCTTGTCCACGTCGAAGAAGCCGCTGTGATAGGCGCAGTAGACGTTGATCGAGCACGGCGTGGTGCTGCCGGCCGGTGCGGCGTTCTCGCACGTCTCCACGCCTGGTGGGAAGAACACCAGGTACAGGTGGGCGTCGTCCTCGACCAGGCCGTGGGCGACGGCGGCGGTGTGGACCTCGGCCTGCAGCGCGGCGTCGCTCACACAGGCGCGGTAGCCGCTGGCGGCCGTGCACCCGTGGACGTCGGGCGCGGGGTAGGGGTCGGCCACGTCGACCTCGGCCCCGGCGTGCACCAGGTACTGGATGTGGCGCTGGGGCGCTCCGCTGGAGGCCTGCTGGTAGTACTGCTCCGACACGCCGAACACGTTCGTCTGTGTGCCGCTCGCCGCCGCGACGTTGGCCAGGTACCCGTCGATGATCAGCTTGTACGAGCTGGGGAAGGTGTAGCCGCTCGGCGCCCAGAAGATGGGCGTGAGGGTGGCCTCGCCCGGGGTCGCCGAGAGCCCGCCCATCACCGGCAGGCCGGCGTGGAACCGGAGCGGTGGCGCGCAGAGCCCGCACGAGGGGTTGCCGAGGTTCGACGGCACGGCGGCCCCGCGCGGGTGGGCGGCATCCGCGCGCGGCACCAGGCCGCGAGGCGTGTCGAGGGGTGCGGCGACGGTGGTCGCCGGGCCCGTCCCGCCGGACGGCGAGGCCGCGCCGGCGCTCGCGAGGGTCGGCACCGCCACCGCGAAGGTGACGATCAGGACCGTGGCCTTCGCCAGCCGCCCGAGCACCGACCTCGGACGAGTCGTCGTCGTCACCGCCATCGCCTCCCGCACGCCGCCGCGGCGGCACCCTACCGCCGGCTCGGGGCGCTCGCCGGATTGTGGCGTCGGCAGACCACTGATACCCTAGGGGGTATGTGTAGAGCAGCGACGTGCAAGACCTGCGGCCGGCCCACGTGGAAGGGCTGCGGCGCCCACGTGGAGCAGGTGCTCGGCGACGTGCCACCAGCGGAGCGCTGTCAGTGCCGCGCCACGGCACCGGTCCCCACCCGTCCGTCCTGGTTCTCCCGGTGACCGGTGCCCCGCGGCGCGTGGTCATCGTCGGCGGGGTCGCCGGCGGCATGTCGGCGGCAACGCGGCTCCGCCGGCTCGACGCGACCGCCACCATCACGGTCCTCGAGCGCTCCGGCCACGTGTCGTTCGCCAACTGCGGGCTGCCCTACTTCGTGGGTGGGCTCATCGACGAGGAGGAGGACCTCACCCTCCAGACGCCCGAGCAGCTGTTCGCCCGCTTCCGGCTCGACGCCCGGATCCACACCGAGGTCACCGCCATCGACCGCGCCGCGCACCGCGTCACGGCCCGCTCCACGCTCGACGGCACCGAGTCGACCATCGGCTACGACAAGCTCGTGCTCAGCATGGGAGCGGCGCCGGTGCGCCCGCCGATCCCGGGCTACGACCGGGTGCGCACGCTCCGCACCGTCGAGGATGCCGCCCGGCTGGCGTCCGACGTCGACGTCGCCCCGGCCACGGCGGTGGTCATCGGGGCCGGCTTCATCGGGCTCGAGATGGCCGAGAACCTCGTCGGCCAGGGCCTCGACGTCACCGTCGTCGAGGCCGCGTCCCAGGTGCTGTCCCCGCTCGACCCCGAGCTGGCGGTGCTGGTGGCCGACGAGCTCGTCGCCCACGGCGTCCACGTCGAGACCGGGGCGACCGTCGCGTCGGTGGGGGAGCGCACCGTGACCCTGGCCGACGGGCGGGTGCTCGACGCCGACCTGGCCGTGGGCGCCATCGGGGTGCGGCCCGACGTCCACCTCGCCGAGATGGCCGGCCTCGACCTCGGGCCCAGCGGTGGCATCGCCGTCGGCGACGGCAACCAGACCAACGACCCCGACATCTACGCCGTGGGTGACGCCGTCGAGAAGCCCGACGCCGTGTCGCACGCGACGTCGCTCATCGCCCTGGCCAACGTCGCGAACCGGCAGGGGAGGCGCGTCGCCGATCACATCGCCGGCCGGCCGTCGCGCGCCATTCCGTCCCTCGGCACCGCCATCGTGAAGGTGTTCGACGTGGTGGCCGCCACCGTGGGCTGGAACGAGCGGCGCCTCCGCGAGGCGGGGCGGCCCTACCGGGCGATCCACTCGCACCCCTTCGACCACGCCACCTACTACCCGGGCGCCACGCGCATGGCCGCCAAGCTGATCTTCGACCCCGCCGACGGCACCATCCTCGGCGCCCAGATCGTGGGCGGCAACGGCGTCGACAAGCGGATCGACGTGATCGCCGCGGCGATGGCGGGTGGTATCAGCGCGGCCCACCTCGCCGACCTCGAACTGGCCTACGCGCCCCCCTTCTCGTCGGCCAAGGACCCGGTGAACCTGCTCGGCTACATGGCCGAGAACGTGCTGAGCGGCGACTGCGACATCGTCGACCCGCTCGAGCTCGACGGGCTCCTCGCCTCCGGCTGGAGGCTGGTCGACGTGCGCACCGCCGAGGAGCACGCCAAGGGCGCGATCCCCGGGTCGGTCAACGTGCCGATCGACTCGCTCCGGGACCAGCTCGAGGAGGTCGGCTCCGGTCCGCTGGTCGTCTACTGCGAGGTCGGTCAGCGGGGGCACACCGCCACCGCGCTGATGCAGGAGCTGGGCATCCGGGCCCGCAACCTCGACGGCGGCTACCGCACGTGGTCCGCAGCCACCAGGGCCCGGTCGGGCGTCGTCCCGGCCGCGGCGCTGGCGTCGTAGCGGCGGCTCAGGCGGCGGTCGACGGTTCCCTGCCGGGCCCGGGTGGCCCGGCGAAGGCCTGCGCAATCGAGAGCCACTCGTCGGCGACGGGTCCGATGGCCACCAGCGCGGTGTCGTCGCGGTGGCGGCGCTGGGTGGCGACCAGGCAGAAGTCGAGGGCGGGGCCCCGCACCACGTCGGCGGCTCCCTCGGGGCCGAACGCCCACGTGTCGCCGCCGGGTCCCACGAGCTCGAGCCGCACCGGCTCCCCGGGCACCGGCAACCCCCGCGCGACGTAGCTGTTGGGGACCGTGCGGGCGCAGATGAACGCCACGTGGCGCAGCCGGTCGGTGGCGACGCGCTCCACGCCGAGCGCGTCGGCGACGTCCTGGCCGTGCGCCCACGTCTCCATCAACCGGGCGGTGATCGACGACACCACGGTCATGTCGGGCCCGTACCAGGGCACCCGCAGGCGGGGGTCGGACGCCCGGGCGGCATCGGTGAGCGCCTGGCGGGACCGGCGCAGCCACACGAGCGCATCGGGGCCGGACACGGACCGGTCGGCCTCGGCGGCCTTGTCGACCATGCCCTCGGCCTCGGCCAGGTCGGGCAGCTCGGCGCGGAACCGGTCGGGGTCGGTGATGGCGAGGCGGGCCAGGTCGTCGAAGCGGGCGAGGTGGGTGACCTGGTCGCGGATCGACCAGCCGGCCGCAGGGGTGGGCGTGAGCCAGGCCTCGGAGTCGAGTGGCTCGACGAGCGCCATGAGGTCGGCGCCTTCGGCGAGCAGGTCGTCGCACAGGGTGTCGAGGTCGGCAGCCATCGGTGAGGCCCTCCAGTCGGGTCGGCGGCGCTCACGGTACGCGAGCGCCCGAGGCGGTGCCGCCGCGCGCGGGTCTGGTCCCGAACCGGCCGCGACGGTCGGCTCCCGACGAGACCTCAGGGGCGGGGTCGGCGGCGGGCGATCGTCACCTCGACGGCCGAGGTGTCGGGCTCGGGCTGGAGGAACGCGCCGTGGACCTCGAGGGCGAGCACGGCCAGGGCGGTGGCGCCGGCGGGGACCAGGCCGTCGTCGATGCGGGTGCGGCGCTCGTCGAGGAAGGCCGTGGCGGCGCGGACGGCTTCGTGCCGGGTGCGGTCGTCGGCGGTGGGGAAGGCGAACTCCCAGCGCTGCGCCCTCCGGGCGATGGCCCCCTTGCCCGGGTCGTCGAGCTCGACCCCGGCGGCGGGGAACACCCGGCAGTCGTAGGTGCGGCAGGTCCGGGGGCGGTGGTCGTAGATCGAGCAACCGCCGTCGGTCAGCAGCGGACACCGACCCTGCTCGTCGTAGCCCATCAGCACGTGGCCACGGGGCAGGCCGGGAGCAGGGAACAGCAGCGCGCCGGGGATGTGGGCGAGCGCGTCGACCTCGTCGGGTGCGATGTGGACGAACTGGGACGACGCGCAGCACGCGGTGCAGCCGTCGCAGGGCACGTCGGAGTCGTGCTCGCCTCGCAGCGCCGCCTCCAGGCCGTCGAGCCAGGCACCGAAGTCGCCGGCGGGCAGCCGCTGCCCCGTGGTCGGCTCGTCGTCGGTCATCGTCGGTCCTCCGTGCCCGGTCGGGGGCGCTCACCCGGCCGACAGGGCGACCCTACCGAGGGGCCGGGGCCCACCGGCGGGCGGGCCTGCACGATCCCCCCGGCCGAGGTTTGGGACCTCGCGGTCCCGGGTACAACGACGCTCGTCACCTGACTCCGGCGGATCTCCAGTGGCTCGACCCTTCGCGGCCGACCGCTCACGCCGGGACACCTCCCCCTTGTGAAAGGACACCCATGAAGGCTCGCACGGTCAAAGGTCTCGGACTCGCCGGCATGTCGCTGGGCGCCGCCGTCGCTCCGGCGGCCATCTCCGCCACCCCCGCCAGCGCCACCAACGCGTACCAGAACTACTGCGGTTCGTGGAACGCCAACACCCAGTCCTGCCTCCGGTTCGTCTGGGCCACCGACACCTCGACCACGTTCCCGGCCTTCCAGCTGTCGGCGGGGAACGCGAACAACTTCTCGTTCTGTGGTCACTTCGAGCTGAGCTACATGAACAGCAGCAACCAGTGGCAGCACGACCGCGACTCGGGCACGGTCTGCTTCCCGTCCGGCACCTGGCAGGGCACCCAGCTCGACGTCCGCGGCGACTTCAACCTGGTCAACTCCAGCAGCCAGCTCGTGACCCTGTGGAAGGACAGCGGGTCCAACCACTACTTCATGTCGAACTCCTGGACCTAGGGCACCGATGCTCGATCAACCAGCGCTGCGACCGCCCGTCGCGTCGCTCGAGGGCGCGGGGGAGGCCGTCTGCGAGCCTCCCCCGCTCGCCTCGCCGCGGGTGCAGCTGCGCGAGCTCATCCCCAGCGACTACCCGATCCTGTACCGCCTGGCGATGGACCCTGCCCTCAGCCACCGCTGGCGGCACCGCTCGCGGCAGCTCACCTTCGAGGAGTTCGTCCCGTCCCTGACGGAGGGCGTGCTCTGCCAGTTCGCGGTGGTGTCCACGCCTGCGCTCGAGGTCATCGGGCACGTCGTCTGCTACCGCCCCGACTTCCGCAACCGCTTCGCCTACCTCGCGCTGCAGGGCATCCCCGAGGTGCAGCACACCGGGCTGGTCATGGAAGCGGCCGAGCTGCTGGTCGACTACCTGTTCGCCTGCTTCGACTTCGACAAGCTCTACGCCGAGTGCCCGGGGTTCTCGTTGCCGCAGTACCAGAGCGGGCTCGGCGAGATCTTCGTCGAGGAGGGTCGGCTGCGCGACCACGAGCGGTTCCTGGGTCGCACCTGGGACTTCTCGATCCTGGCGCTGTACCGGTCCGCGTGGCTCGACCGGAAGGGGCGCCTGAGCGCAAGGCGGCTCGCGGGCGATGGTGCCCTCGCGGCGCTCCGGTCGCTCGACGGCCGCGGCCCCTCGTTCGATGACTTCGCCGCGTGGGTCGCCGAGGAGATCGGGTACGTCGACGTGGCAGCCCTTCGGCCCGAGTCGCGACTCGTCGAGGACCTCGGCGCCGACTCGATCGCCTTCGTGCAGCTCGTCGAGCTGCTGGAAGACCTGGGCGCCAACATCGACCTCGAGTCGCTGCTCGACCTCGAGACCATGGGTGACCTCCACTTCACGCTCATCCAACGACGCTAGAGAGGCGCTGAGCCTGTCGGACGGAGGTGCCCGGCCGGGACGTCCGCCACCACTAGCTTCGGCGCCCATGAGCACTGCCCTCGCGTCCGGGAACCCGGCATTCAACGAGAAGATCCGCACCCAGTACCTGGTGCGCGGGCAGGACGCCACCATGACCGTGGCGGGTACGGCGCTGAAGACGTTGCTCCTGCTCGTCGTGCTGGTGGTCGCAGGGTGGTGGGGCTGGACCTCGGCGGTCAAGAGCGTGCCGTCGCCCTCGGGTGGCTACGGGTCCACCACCGTGGTGCTGCCCGCCGGGCTCTGGCTGGCCTCGTTCGCGGCGCTCGGCTTCGGCATCGCCTGCGCGCTCAACCCCCGCCGGGCCGCGTTCCTGGGCCTCCTCTACGCCATCTGCGAGGGCTACGTGCTCGGCGCGGTGTCGGCCGCGTTCGACGCGCAGACCGAGGGCGCGGTGGCCGCGGCGGTGCTCGGCACCGCGTGCGTCTTCCTCGCCGCGCTGGTGCTGTACGCCACCCGCCTCGTGCGGCCCACGGCGAAGATGGCGTTCGGGGTGACCGCCGGCATCGCCGGCATCTGCCTGCTCTACCTGGTGCTGTGGATCTTCGCCCTGTTCGGCTGGCAGTTCCGCTACTCGCACGCCTTCGGGTCGCTCGCGGTGACGGTCAGCATCATCAGCATCATCCTGGCGGCGTTGTCGTTCACCCTCGACTTCGGGTCGATCGAGGCGGGAGTCGAGGCGGGCGCCCCGAAGTTCATGGAGTCCTACGGCGCGTTCGGCCTCACCGTCACGCTCGTCTGGCTCTACATCACCCTGTTGCGGCTCATCGCCATCCTGGGCGGCCGCGGCTAGGCGACGGCGAGGCGAGCGGCGGCGGTCAGCGCCGGCCGGTGGGGCGCGGGGGAGTGGGGTCGAGCGCGGCCTCGAACACCGCGGCCACGTCGTCGGCGTAGGTGGTGGCGGTGTCGGTGCCGAGCTGCACCACCGACATGAGCAGCGAGAGGATGATCGACACCACGCCGTTGGCGATGCTGGACGGGTCGATGTCGGGACGGACGGTGCCGGTGACCTGCTCGTCGCGCAGGCGCTCGGTGCAGGCCTTGCGCAGCTCGGCCAACGCGGGGATCTCGAGCACGCGGGCGGTGACGTCGGGCTCGAGTCCCGCCAGGAGCCGCCGGGCGAGCGGGTGGCCGTCGACCGCGCCGACGAGCGTGAAGATCAGGCTCGACCGCCAGTCCTCGACGTCGGGGTCGTCGAGGTGGGCCAGACCCTGGCTGATGACGGCGGCGGCGTCCTCGTCGACGGCGGCGAGGAACAACGCCTCCTTGCCGGGGAAGTAGGCGTAGGCCACGGTGCCCCCCACACCGGCGTCGCGGGCGATGTCGGCCACCGAGGTGGAGCGGTAGCCGTCGCGCCCGAACCGCGAGATGGCGGCCTCGAGGATGGCGCGGCGGGTCTGGGCGCCCTTGGTCTGCTCCAGCGGTTGCGGTTCCGGATCCACGCCGCTGATCCTAGCAGAAATGAGGGATTGAGAAAATCACTCAGATGGTCTACGGTGATCGCATCATGGCTCAGACGACCACTCCTCAGACGACCAGCGCCCCGCGCAAGGTTCCGACCCGTCGCATCTCCTTCGAGGCCTCCCTGCAGGACCTGCCGAAGCACTTCGCCGCCGGTGGTGACCTCATCTCGAGCCACGTCGCGGCGTCGCTCTCGGCCGTGTTCCCCGACGGCGAGGACTTCTTCGTGCGGTCGGTGCGGCACTACCGCAGCGAGATCACCGACCCGGAGCTGAAGCGACAGGTCACCGGCTTCATCGGCCAGGAGGCCATGCACGGCCGCGAGCACCGGGCGTTCAACAACCGCCTCGCCGAGCTCGGCTACCCCACGAAGCGGTTCGAGCGCTGGACCGAGCGCGGCCTCAAGGCCCGCGAGCGGTTCCTGCCTCCGGTGTCCAACCTCGCCGCCACCGCCGCGCTCGAGCACTTCACCGCCACGCTGGCCGAGCTCGTGCTGAGCAGCGACGAGGTCCAGGCGATGTTCGGCCACCAGGAGGTCAAGAACCTCTTCCTCTGGCATGCCCTCGAGGAGTCCGAGCACAAGGCCGTGGCCTTCGACGTGTACAAGGCCGTCGGCGGCAGCGAGCGCGTGCGCGTCATGACGATGAACTTCCTCTGTGTCGGGTTCGTGGGCGGCATGACCTTCCAGGTCATCGTCTCGCTGCTCGGCGACCGAGACACGTTCCGGCGCGGCAAGCTCCGCAACAGCTGGCGTGCGTTCCGCAGCTCGCCGCTCATGCGCCGCGAGCTGTGGCGTCAGCTGCGCGACTACAACCGGCCCGACTTCCACCCCGACGACCGCGACACGAGCGAGCTCGTCGAGCGCTGGCGCACCGAGCTCTTCGGCGAGCACGGCACGCTCAATGACAAACTCGCGGCCGCCGTCGCCTGAGGGAGCTGATCACTGTGGAGCACGTCGATGTCCTGATCATCGGCGCCGGCCTGTCCGGCGTCGGTGCCGCCCACCACCTGCAGACCGAGTGCCCCTGGGCCACGTTCGCCATCTTCGAGGCACGCGATGCCATCGGCGGCACGTGGGACCTGTTCCGGTACCCCGGCATCCGGTCCGACTCCGACATGTACACGCTGGGCTACTCGTTCCGCCCGTGGAACGGCGAGAAGGCGATCGCCGACGGCGACTCGATCCTCGAGTACATCCGCGAGACCGCCCGTGAGAGCGGCATCGACAAGGAGATCCGCTTCCACCACCGCATCGTGCGCGCCGACTGGTCCACCGACGACGCCCGGTGGCACGTCACGGCCGAGCGCTCCGACACCGGCGAGACGGTCGAGATCACGGCCGGCTTCGTCTTCTCGTGCACCGGCTACTACCGCTACGACCACGGCTACCTGCCCGACTTCCCCGGCATGGACGACTACGCCGGCACCCTCATCCATCCCCAGGCCTGGCCCGAGGACCTCGACTACACGGGCAAGCGCATCGTGGTCATCGGGAGCGGGGCCACGGCGGTGACCCTCGTGCCGTCGCTGGCCGAGAAGGCCGGGCACGTCACCATGCTCCAGCGCTCGCCGACCTACATCGCCTCGGTGCCCGCCCGCAGCCCGCTGTCCAAGGGCCTGCACAAGGTGCTGCCCGACGGCTGGGCCGACACCGGCACGCGGTGGACGCTGGCGCTCGGGACGCAGGCCTTCTACCAACTCAGCCAGCGACGCCCGAAGCTCGTCAAGAAGGTGCTCCGGAAGGGCCTCGAGAAGCAGCTGCCCGAGGGCTACGACATCGACACCCACTTCACGCCGAGCTACAACCCGTGGGACCAGCGGCTGTGCGCGGTGCCCGACGGCGACCTCTTCAAGGCCATCGGCAGCGGGCGCGCCTCGGTCGTCACCGACCACATCGCCACGTTCACCGAGAAGGGCCTGCGGCTCGAGTCGGGCGACGAGCTCGAGGCCGACATCATCATCACGGCCACGGGGCTCGAGATGCTGTTCCTCGGCGGCATGGACCTGACGGTCGACGACACCGCGGTCGACCTGCCGAGCCTGCTCACCTACAAGGGCATGATGCTCGAGGGCGTGCCCAACTTCGCGCTGGCGTTCGGCTACACCAACGCCTCCTGGACGCTGAAGTGCGACCTCACGTGCGACTACGTCTGCCGGCTGCTCAACCACCTGCACGAGACCGGCCTGCGCCAGTGCACGCCGCGCAACCACGACCCCGCGGTCGCGGCCGTTCCCATGCTCGGGCTTTCGTCGGGCTACATCCAGCGTGCGGTCGACCGCTTCCCGAAGCAGGGCTCGAAGTTCCCGTGGCAGGTCCACCAGAGCTACCTGCGCGACTACCGCGCCCTGAAGAAGAGCGCTATCGAGGACGACGTGATGGTCTTCTCGAACCCCGCCCACCAGGCCCGGGTCGCCGTGCCCGCCGCCAGCTGAAGGAGCCGTCCCCGTGAAGCACCTCAACGGCCGTGTGGCCGCCATCACCGGAGCCGGTTCGGGCATCGGCCGGGCCCTCGCCACCGACCTGGCAGGGCGCGGCACCCACCTGGCGCTCTCCGACATCGACGAGGTCGGCCTGGCCGAGACCGTGGGGCTGTGCGAGGGCCACGGCGTCAAGGTCACGTCGCAGCGCCTCGACGTGGCCGACCGTGCTGCGGTCGAGGCGTGGGCGCAGCAGGTGGTCGACGACCACGGCAAGGTCAACCTCATCTTCAACAACGCCGGCGTGGCGCTCGGTGCCACCGTCGAGGGCGAGTCGTACGACGACTTCCACTGGCTGATGGACATCAACTTCTGGGGCGTCGTGCACGGCACCAAGGCCTTCCTGCCACACCTCAAGGCCTCGGGCGAGGGCCACGTCGTCAACATCTCGAGCGTCTTCGGCCTGGTGAGCATCCCGGCGCAGTCTGCCTACAACGCCGCCAAGTTCGCGGTCCGCGGCTTCACCGACTCGCTG
>Ga0302299_10001282_pt1 | contig 15036 bp, 19 predicted proteins | sample III_Fen_N3_4_FD_198795 | JGI IMG/M metagenome (GOLD analysis project Ga0302299, IMG submission 198795) | Peat permafrost microbial communities from Stordalen Mire near Abisko, Sweden - III_Fen_N3_4 | ecosystem: Environmental > Terrestrial > Soil > Wetlands > Permafrost | place: Sweden: Abisko... | reverse complement strand
CATGGGCTTCGGCGCCGGCGGCGCGGCGGCGCCGCCGAGCGCCGCGCCCCCGGCTGTGAGCGCTACAACGAGTGCCGCGAGGGCAAGTACGACCAGCGACGCCGTGAGTCGAGGTGGACCGGGCCGCTCTCAAGGGGTCAGCTCTTGCAATCCGATGTTTGCTGCGCTTTCGGTGAGCCTTGACCTGTTCCACGGAGGTGGTGTGCCATCTCCCGCGTGTGATCGCGGGACCGGACGTGGAATGGCGACCCGGCGTGCGTGATCGCGAGAACTGACCCCGGACCCGGGCACCGACGTTCACGTTCTCGAGGCAGCGAATTCCCTCTCGTGGGTGACCCGCTGACGCGTATCGTCTGCGGCTGACCGTGTAGGTGGCTCCCTCGAATCGAAAGGATGCTCCATGAGCCGAAAGGCCGTTCTCGTTGCCATGGCAGGCGCACTCGTCTTCCTCACGCTCGGCCTCACCGGCGCCGACGCGGCATCCGTCACCCTGAGCCTCCCCCAGTCCAACGCCTTCGCGATCCTCGGCGCCTCCTGCGGCGGGATCCAGGAGCAGTCATACGCCACCGGCTTCGACCCCGTCAGCGGGCATCCAACCGGCGACGTCTACCTTCAGACCCGGTGCGGTGGGAGCGGCCGCGGCGGTGGCTACCACTCGACGACCTACACCGCCTGGGCGGCCGTGACCTGGAGCTTTGGCGGCGCCGTCCGTTCCGCAACCCGGCTTGCTTCGACTCCCACCGTCAACGGGACACTCACGGTCACCGACGCAAACGGGGACACCTTGACGAACAGCGGCGGCCTGGCCTACCTGACCGTGCCGCTCCCGGGTGCCCCGACCAGCGTGACGGCGACGCCATCGAGCGGCCAGTACCTCGTCGCGTGGGCGCCGGGGCTCGCGAACCCGGCCGTCGTCACTTCGTCGACCGTCACGGTGACACCGATCGGTTCCACGACCGCCACGGTTGTGACGACCACCGTGAGCGGGTCGGCCACGAGCGCACTCGTGGGGCCGCTCCAGCCGAACACGACGTATGCGATCGTCGTGACGAACACGGACGCGGGCGGCACGAGCGCCACCTCGACACCCGCGCAGATCACGACGCCGGCCGCGTCGCTCGTGCCTGGCGCCCCGACCGGCGTGAAGGCCCGCTGGACGGCGCCGGGATCACCGAGCGACACGCTCGTCGCGACCTGGAGCGCTGCGACCGGCGGTGACACCCCGGTCGACCAGTACCAGATCACGATCACAGGGAGCGACGGCGGCGGCACGTTCACACAGACCGTCCCGGGCTCAACCCTGACGGCGGTCTTCGCGGTCAGCGACGGCCCGGACTGGTCGGTGACCGTGCGCGCCCACGACCTGGCCGGCTGGGGACCCTGGTCGGCGAAGATCACCCTCGGCGGCGCGTAGCAAGCCACCGCTGACACCACGCTCTGACACGTTCACGCAAGAGGATGAAGCATCACTGCGGAGTCGCGCGCATTGCACGGCCGGCCGCTCGCAGACGAGGCTGTGAGAGAATGGCGGCATGACCCTTCACCCGAGAACCCCCAAGGACCTGCTGCTCGCTCCCATCGCAGCCGAGATCGACCTGAACCTCCAGCAGCTGCGTGACAAGTCCGTGGACGAGATCGTCGACGCCGTTGCCGTCGCTCTGAACACCGACACGACGAGCGACAGCCGCGCGCAGCGCGCAGGCCGGATCCTCGAGGTGGCGACGCGCATGGTCGAGCTGCACGACTGGGACACCGCGATCACGGACGACGGCGCGCGCCTGAGGCTCAGCGGCGGATCGGTCTCGATCGACCTCGGCCTGAGCGCCTCGATCCTCCGGTACATCGAGAACGGCCCCTGACCGACCTCGCCGGGACCTGACCCGCCGCGGGCGCAGCGGTCAACCCGGCCCCAACGGACATGTCCCTTCCGGCCCTGGCCGGGAGTACCCTCGGTCGTGTGCTCCGCCTGCTCGGAACCGCGATCATCGTCGCCGTCGCCGTCGCCCTCGCGCTCCTCGCGGCGCCCGTTGCCCGCTCGGCTCCGTCAGCGGTCTACCGGGTCAGCCGCGTGATCGACGGCGACACGATCGAGCTCGAGAGCGGCCAGCGCGTGCGCCTCGTCCAGATCGACACGCCCGAGGTCTACAACGGCTTCGAGTGCTACGGGCCGGAGGCGTCGGCGATCGCGAAACGGCTGCTGCCGTCCGGCACTCCGGTGCGGCTTCTGCTCGAGCCCGCGAGCGACCCGGTCGACCGCTACGGGCGGTTGCTGCGCTATGTCGTGCGCGCGAGCGACGGCCTGAACGTCAACCTTCGCCTCGTCGCCGTCGGCGCCACTGCACCCTGGTTCTACGACGGCGAGCGCGGACGCTACTTCGCGACCTTGCAGGCACTCGCCCACCGCGCCCGGGCGGAGCGGCTCGGCCTCTGGGGTGCGTGCCCGGGGACGCCCTACGACCCGTACAACGGCGTGCAGACTCGACGTTGACGACCAACCGGTCGGGCACCGCCGAGACGAGCTACCACGCGTCGGGCACGTCCTGCAAGGGCTCCGCGCCAATGGAGGTCGTCGAAGACGACCTCCATTGGCAGGGACTGGACGGGCTCGGGGTCAAGGAGGCGGCCGATCTGGTGAAACCGGCTCCGGAGCCCACGGTTTCGGGAGTCGCGCCGCCTCTCTGAGACGCGCACCGGCTCTCACGCCGCCTCCACCGCCCGCGTCGCAGCGACGACGCGGTTCTTGCCGAGGCGTTTCGCCGAGTAGAGCGCCTGATCGGCATCGCGCATCAATGCCGCTCTGTCCGATGAGGCAGGGAAGTCGGCGACGCCGAAGCTGGCCGATACCGTCAGCCGGTCGCCGCCCCTCAGGTGCACGCCGCTCGCGGCCAACGAGACGCGGGCCCGCTCGGCGACCACGAGCGCGCCCGCCAGGTCGGTCTCGGGGAGCAGCAGCGCGAACTCCTCGCCTCCGAGCCGCGCCACCGTGTCCGCCGACCGCACGGAGTCTCGCAGCGTGTCCGCGAGCGCCACGAGAACGGCGTCCCCCACCGCGTGGCCGTGCCGATCGTTCACCTGCTTGAAGTCGTCGAGGTCGATGATCACGAGCGCACATGGATGGCCGCGGCGAGTGGAGCGCTCCAGTTCGATCCCTAGCGCCCGCTCGAAGCCGCGCCGGTTCGCAGCCCGGGTGAGCGGGTCGAGCATCGCCTGCTCGGCGACCGACGCGACGCGATTGAGGCCCCGCAGGAGCGGGCGGGCGAGCGCGGCCGCGAACAATACGATCGAGATGATGGACACGAGCGCCGCGATACCGAGCCGGCGCTGCAACGCCCCGAGATCGTCGGCCGCAAGCGACCCGGTGGCGACGGCGACGAGCTCCGCGGGCGGCTCGTACCCGGGCACGGCCACGGTCTCGGCTGCGTAGGAAGTGGCACCAGCCCGAAGGCGCCCGTCCCGGCCGAGGATTGCTCCCAGCACGGCGGCAGGCCCCGCGACGACGACTCCGCCCCGCGTGAGCGCGAGCGCGTTCCCCTTCACGGGGAGGGCCGCTTCACGGACCCGCGCGAGCAGGGCAGTTCCCACCGGCGCCGAGACGGACACGGTGGCGAGCCGGCGGCCGCCGGCCACGACCCCGACCCGCGCAGCCGGGGCGCCGCGCACGCGCCGGCCGACCCAGACGCCCATGGCCCGCCCGGCCCCCCCTGTGCCACGCCTTGCGGCGGGCAGGTAGACGGCCTCACCCGGACGGAGCAGGCGCGCAACCGCGCGACGATCGCCCCGGCGCGTCGCCCGCTGCAGCGCGGAGCTCCGGGCGAGGCCGATCGCCCTCGCTCTCGTCGTCTCGAGCAGATGCGAGGCCTCGCGGACCGCCGACCGCGCCGAGAACGACAGCCGTACGGCGGCGTTCGCCCGCGCCTCGTCTGCCACGTAGGCGTTCGCGATCCACCAGGCTGCAACGAACGGAAGCAGAGCTGCAACGAGAATCGAGGCGATCAGACGGCCTTGCAGCACCCCGACCCGCTCGACGCGCCGGTGGCGACGGCCCCTCATCCGGGCTTCCCGCCGCCACCCCTGTCGTGCCGGTGGCCGCCCTGGTCACCCGGGCCGCTTTGACCGGCCTGGCCGCCTTGACCGCCCTGGTTGCCTTGACCGCCCTGACCTCCGTCGCCGTGGCCGCCTTGGCTACCGTTCCAACCTTTGCTGACATCGCGTCGGCCACCCTTGCCGCTCTCCCCGGGCCTGCCCTGGTCGCCGCCCATGGGAGGGCTGGGAGCCCCGACCTTCCCAGGCCCCTTCGTGGAATCCATCCCGCCGTCCTTCGCCGAACTGCTCCCCGAGGCAGCGGCGACTGGCGGTTCCTGCGTTTCGTTCGCCCACAGGGTGACGGCCCCCTGACCCGTCGCGGCATTCTTGTTTGCGTCCTTGCCCGGCCCCTTTCGGCCCGCTTCCTCGGTCTTCTTTGCCTCCTTTGCGCTGCCCGTTGAGTGCTTTTCCTCTCCCCGGGCGCTCCCTTGGTGCTGCTTCGGTGCCTCTGCCAACGCAACTCGCGCCGAGCTCGATGACGTGCTGCGCGCCGGCGTCGAGACGGCAGGCTCCGCGACGGCGACGGGCGCGGGCGTCGCCGGGGCGACGGGTGCGATCGGCGGCGGCGGTGCGGCGGCCTCCTCGGAGGGCCGCGGCTTCCGCGACGGACGCGGCAGCGACAACGTCGGCTTCGCCTGCGGCTTCGACGCCGCCCTGGGAGCAGTCGTGGCGACGGCGAGAGGTGCTGTCACGGGCGAGGCCGAGCCATGCCCGGCGCCGGGGAAGTGCTCGGCCACGGAGGAGATGACGGGTGCTGGCGACCGAGCACGCCCAGACGGAAGATGCGCCACCACGGACGGCGCTGGGCTTGCCGGAAGGACGACGGCGGGCACGGGAACGGCCGACGACGGCCCGGTGGGAAGCTGCACGGCGATCGTGACCGCGAGAATCCCGGCGACCGTGGCGGCGAGCGGTAGGAATGCGGCGGCGAGATGCCGGAAGCTCAGAGGCATCCCCCCGATTGTCGCCCCCGGCAGTGGCCCTTCGCGTCCCTGCATCGGGTGGTCGTCCTCCCCCGGCAGGGGGGCTTCCGGCGGATTCGCCCGGCTCGGAGCGACGCCCCCTCGCGGATAGGTTTGCACGATGACGGAGACGGCACTCGGGATCGGCATCGCGCGACAGAACGCGTGCTTCGAGGATCTCCGCGCCGTGGCCGTCGCCGTGATGAGCATGCCGCCACGACGCACGCTCTAGCGGCCGCCGCCGCCGGGAACCACGTCCTCGTCAAGCAGACACTCGTTCCTCGTGCCCCTCTACGTCGAGCGGATGGTCGACGTCGAGCGGTTGCGACGTGGGCCGACGGCCTCCAGGCGGCTCGGATCGTGCAGGCTGCGATCGAGGCACCGGAAGACGCTGGCCCTGGATGGTCGGACCTCGCGAACACGAGCACCCGCGTTCCCGCCGCCTCGCCCCGATCGCCGCCCGGCGCCGGCCGGGCTTCGCGCCCCACCCCCCGTTGGCCTGAGCGACGCATGCTGCTTGACGGGGGTGGTCGCGCTCCCGTAGCGTCGCCGCATGAGCTGCCGCGTCGTCTGCTTCTCCGGGCCCGATGGCGCACAGATGCGCGAGGTGGCCCGGGACGTCGCCGAGAGCCTCGAGTTCTCGTTCGTCGACGAGGCGATCATCATGCGCGCCGCGGCAGAGGCGGGCGTCGAGCCACAGGTCGTGGCCGACGTCGAGAAGCGCCGCTCGTTCATGGACCGGGCGTTGAACGCCCTCGCCTCGAGCTCGGATGCAACGTCGTTCGTGTTCACAGGAGGCGCCGGCGGCTTCCTGGCGGGCGAGGTGCCCGTCAGCGACGAGCTGCGCGACCTGATCCGGGCTGCGATCGAGGAGACGGCGGCCCGCGGCAACGCGGTCATCGTCGCGCACGCGGCCTCGCACGCGCTGGCCTCCCAGGAAGACGCGCTGCGCGTGCTCGTCACCGCCTCGCCCGAGACCCGCTGCGCGCGCTTCGGTGCGGAGCAGGATCTGAGTGAGAAGGACGCCGCCCGTGCGATCGGCGAGTCGGACGCGGCCCGGGCCGACTACCTGAAGCGGTTCTACGGCGAGAAGACCGAGCTGCCGACGCAGTACGACATCGTCGTGAACACCGACCGGCTGTCGCCGGCCGAGGCCGCCTCGATCGTCACGCTCGCTGCCCGGCGCGACTAGCGCACGTCAGCCCTGCGGCAGCTCCCACGCGCGGGAGATCAGCGCGTAGAGCATCGCCTCCTCCGTCGGCAATCGGTTCTCGGCCTGCTGCCAGACGACCGAGCGGGGGCCGTCGAGCACCTCGGCGGTCACCTCCTGGCCGCGATGGGCCGGCAGGCAGTGCATGAAAACGGCGTCCGGATCGGCGGCCGCGAGCAGCGCGTCGTTCACCTGGTACGGCGCCAGATCGCGCAGGCGGGCATCCGTCTCCGCCTCGGCTCCCATCGAGACCCAGACGTCGGTGTAGACCGCGTGGGCATCGCGAACGGCTTCCAACGGGTCGACGACCGCCGTGGCCCCGGCGTCGGCCGGCGCGTAGCCGTCCGGGCAGGCGACGACGAGCTCGATCCCGCAGAGCGCGGCACCTTCCGCGAGCGAGGTCGCCACGTTGTCGTAGTCGCCTACGAACGCAACCTTCAGCCCGTCGAGGCGGCCGAACCGCTCCCGAAGGGTGAGCAGGTCGGCGAGCGCCTGGCACGGGTGGTGCTCGTCGGTGAGCGCGTTGATCACGGGCGCGTTCGCCGCGTCCGCGATCTCCTCGACGGTCGCCTGGGCGAACGTGCGGATCACGATCGCGTCGGCGTAGCCGGACAGCGTCCGCGCCGTGTCACCCGTCGTCTCGCCCCGTCCGAGCTGCAGCTCGTCGGGCCGGAGCAGGAGCGGCAGCATGCCGAGCCTCTCCGCAGCCGCCGCGAACGAGACACGCGTCCTCGTCGACGGCTTCTCGAAGAAGCAGACGACGGTGCCGCCTCGCAGCGCGTCGATGAATCCGTGCGGCCGCTGCTTCATCTCCGCCGCGAGGTCGAGAGCCGCCGTCAGCCCTGCCGCATCGAGATCGCACACCCGCAGGTAGTCCTGCGGGACGACCGGTGCCTGAATCGCCGTCATCGCGATCTCACCCCTTTGCCACGGTCAGGTGAGGGCGCGTGAGCTGCGCGATCGGCGCGATCGCCTCGGCCAGGGTGGGCTCACCGCGCTCACGCAGCTCGTACCGCGCGTGGCGCAGCGGATGACGTGTCGTGATCAGCCGACCGAGGTCGAACGGGGTGCCGGTGACGACGACGTCGCACTCGACCCGGTCGATCGTCTCCTCGAGCTCTCGCAACTGCGTCTCGTCGTAGCCCATCGCGGGCAGCAGGGCGCCGATCTGCGGGAACCGGGCCAGCGTCTCGGCGATCGACCCGACGGCCCACGGCCTCGGGTCGACGAGCTCGGCGGCGCCGGCCTGCCGGGCCGCGACGGTGCCGGCTCCGAACGACATGCCACCGTGGGTCAGCGTCGGCCCGTCCTCGATCACGAGAACACGCTTGCCGGCCAGATCGGGGCCCGGATCGAGCGTCACGGGCGACTCGGCCTGGATCAGCATCGCCCGCGGATTGACCCCGCGCACGTCGTCGATCACGCGCTGCACGTCCTCCGGGGAGGCGCTGTCGACCTTGTTGACGACGACCACGTCCGCCCGGCGAATGTTCACCTCGCCGGGATGGTAGGCGAGCTCGTGCCCCGCCCTGAGGGGGTCTGCGACCGTGATCCAGAGGTCGGGCTCGTAGAACGGGAAGTCGTTGTTGCCCCCGTCCCAGATGATCACGTCCGCCTCTCGCTCGGCGCTCGCGAGGATGTCGCCGTAGTCGACGCCCGCGTAGACGATCATGCCCTGCTCGACCGGCGTCTCGTACTCCTCACGCTCCTCGACGGTGGGGCTCGCGGCGTCGATATCGGCCAGGGTTGCGAAGCGCTGGACGCGCATGGCGGCGAGATCGCCGTACGGCATCGGATGACGCACGAGGGCGACCCGCAGGCCCGCCCCGAGGAGGATCTCGCCGACGCGGCGACTGGTCTGGCTCTTGCCGCAACCGGTGCGCACCGCGGTCACTGCGATCACGGGCTTCCGCGACGGGATCATCGTGTCGTTCGGGCCGAGCAGGGTGAAGCTCGCACCTGCCGCGAGCACGCGCGACGCCTTGTGCATGACGTCCGCATGGGAGAGGTCCGAATAGGCGAGCACCACCTCGTGCACGTCGTGGCGCGTGATCAGGTCCTCGAGCTCGTCCTCGGGCCGGATCGGGATCCCGTTCGGATAGAGCGGCCCGGCCAGTGAGGCCGGATAGACACGGTCGTCGATGCCCGGGATCTGCGCGGCGGTGAACGCGACCACCCGCGCGCTCGGGTCCTCGCGATAGGCGACGTTGAAGTCGTGGAAGTCTCGCCCGCCGGCTCCCATGATCACTACGGTCTTCATCCGACTCACCTCTCGAACGCGTTGGACGGGAGCGCCCCGGGCTCGTCGCGGATGACCGCCCTGCCCCAGCTCTGCTGCGGGCGCGTCTTCATTGTCGGCCCGCCCCGGAAGGCGCGAATCGGCGCCACCACCGACCCGTGTGCGTAGAACACCGCATCCACATCCGCTCGGTACTTCCCCGTATCCTCGTGCGCGGATCGCCCGATGCCACGAGGCACGAGAATGGCGATCGTGCAGGCAGAACGTGGAATGCGAGCGAGCGAGGAGGACGCGTGAGTCACACGCTGGGTGCAGGGGTCTCGACGACGAGGCTCCACGCGGAGATCCCGGTCGGACCGGGCCTGTACGGCGACCTCGCCGTGCCCGACGACCCGATCGGCGTCACGCTCTTCGCGCACGGGAGCGGCTCGAGCCGGTTCAGCCCCCGCAACCGCCTCGTCGCGGATGCGCTCAACCGCCGGGGGATCGCGACGCTGCTCTTCGATCTCCTCACCCCCGCCGAGGAGCCGCAACGCTCGAGCGTGTTCGACGTGGAGCTGCTCGGCGATCGGCTCGAGCGCACGACGCGCTGGCTGCTCGAGCAGCCGCTCGCCGAGGGCCTCGCTCCGTGCTACTTCGGCGCCAGCACCGGCGCCGCTGCCGCTCTCACCGCCGCTGCAAACCTCGGGCCGACCGTGCGCGCCGTCGTGTCACGGGGCGGGCGGCCGGATCTCGCCGGGGCTCGGTTGGGGCTCGTCACCGCGCCGACGCTCCTGATCGTCGGCGGCTACGACGACGCCGTGATCGAGCTCAACCGCGAGGCGCTCGAGCGGCTGACCTGCGAGCGCAGGCTCGTGATCGTCCGTCGCGCGACCCACCTGTTCGAGGAGCCGGGAACCCTCGAGCGCGTGGCCGAGCTCACCGGAGACTGGCTCGCGCGTCAGCTCGTCGAGTCACCCGTCGCGGATGTCTCGAGCGACGTGGAGATCGTCGACTCGCTCCCGGGCTGACACCCGGCAGCTACGACGCCGGCGAGGACGTCCCGAGCTCGTCGAGCAGTGCAACGACCTCGTCGTTCTCGACCTGCGTGAAGGTCTCGTACCAGAACCCGACTGCCCCGAAGTGGCGCTGCTCGTGGGGGCAGACGACCTCGTCCGCTTCTTCCCGTAGTGCCCGGGCGCTCTGGGCGGCTCCGACGGGAACGGCGACGACGACGCGCGCTGCGCCCTCGGCCCGCGCCCAGCGGACCGCCGCGACCATGGTCGCCCCGGTCGCGAGGCCGTCGTCGACCAGCACCGCCGTACGGCCGCGAACGCTCAGCCGTGGGTGGCGCTCGTGGAGCGCCCGGTCGAGCGCGTCCGCCTCCGCCCTGGCCCGGTCGATCACGCGACGTAGCTCCCCGTCGCCGAGCCCCTCGTCCGACCGGAGGTAGACGCCACCCGCGCCGGGCGTGACGGCGCCGATGCCGTACTCGGGCTGCCCCGGGTACCCGATCTTGCGCACCGCGAGCGCGTCGAGCGGCAGCCCGAGGCTCCGCGCGACCTCGGCCGCGACCGTGACCCCTCCTCGCGCGAGGCCGACGACGACCGCGTCACCGAGTCGGGCTGCCGCGAGCGCGGCCGCCAGCCGGCGGCCCGCGTCGAGGCGGTCCCGGAAGAGCGCGCTCATGCCTTGATCCTCCGCCTCCGCCCCGGGCCGCGCAAGGCGTAGTTCCCCGCTACCTCGATCCGTGAACGCGACGATGCCGACCCGCGCCCCGGCGACGACCATGGGAGTGCCCGCTCCGACGGAGGCTGTCACGTGATCCGAAGCCTGCTGTTCCTCCACGCAAAGCCCGGCCACGGGATCGAGCTGTTGCGCACCCTCGAGCGGCTCGGCGTGCTCGCGATGGCGAGCGAGGAGGCGGGCTTCCTCGGCGTCGAGGTCGCGACGGCGGTGGCGGACGAGGACGACATCGTGCTCACGGGATTCTGGGCGAGCCTCGAGCACTACAAGAGATGGCAGGCAGGGCCTACCCCAGACCGCCTGCTCGCAGAGGTCGAGAGTCATCTCGCGACGGCACCTGTGAGCCACGTCTACCACGTCGTGGAGGCCGTGAGCTGAGCTCTCCCGGGCGAGGTTGCCCGGGATGGCAGTGCTACGATCGCAGCGCCCCGACGGATCTCCGCGAGCCCTCGAGCACCCATGGCCAACGATCCCGACGCGCTCTTTCCTTCAGGCCCGACGACCCGCCGTGGGCTGCTCTCCGCCTTCAGCCGCCGGGCTGCGGAGGCGTTACCCGTGCCGGACGGCCTCGTGCCGCGCTCGACACCCGTGGCCGAGCCCTTCGACGAGGACGACTACCCCTTCGACGAGGAGCCGCCCGACTGGATCGAGCCGGTTCTCTCCGGCGAGGCTCTGGTCGAGGAGATCCGGGCCTCGGTCGACGACCCCGGCATGCACATCTGGTGGCTCGGCCAGAGCGGCTTCCTCGTGCAGGTCGCGGGACAGAACATCCTGCTCGATCCCTACCTCTCCGACTCGCTGGCGGAGATCGGCGACCCGGACGGCATCCCGCAAGAGCGCATCACCAGCCTCGTCGTCGAGCCGTCCCTCCTCTCGTTCGTCGATGTCGTCACCTCGAGCCACGCGCACCTCGATCACCTCGACCCCGGCACACTCCCTGCGGTCCTCTCCGGCGACGCCGCGTTCGTGTGCGCCGCCGGGAGCGAGGACATCGCCACCGAGCGCGCCGGCAGGCTGCCGGATGCCGCGCTCGGCGTCGGGGAGTTCGCGACGCTCGGCGGGTTCTGGATCGAGGCCGTCCCGGCCCATCACGCCGACGCCCCCGAGGCGGTCGGCTACGTCGTCCGCAACGGCGCCCACACGATCTACCACGCGGGCGACAGCAGGCGGGTGCAGGGCATGGCCGAGGCCGTGGCGCCATACGGCGTCGACGTCGCGTTCGTGCCGATCAACGGCAAGCACGGCAACATGGACGGCGCCGACGCCGCCCGGCTCGCGTACGAGGCCCGAGCGCACATCGCGATTCCCTGTCACCACGAGATGTTCCGTCACAACACGGCGAGCACCTCGCGGTTCGTGGCCGAGTGCGCGCGGATCGGCCAGGAGTACCGTCTCCCCCGCGCCGGCGAGCGGATCACGATCGACTACGGCCCGTAGCTCGCGCTGCTCGGGTCGCCCCTGACCGCCCGCTGACGCCCGGCTACCGCCTCGTCAGCACCGTCCTCCCCGTCGGTCAGGGGCCTCCACGCACGTAGATGACCTGGCCGCTCACATACGAGGCGTCGGCGGAGGAGAGGAACGCGATCACACCGGCGACGTCGTCGGGCTGCCCGACCCGCCGCACGGGGGTCTGTGCGGCCACCATCTCCATGAAGTCGTCGAACGGGAGTCCGAGCCGGGCCGCGGTCTGCTCGGTCATCGCCGTCGCGATGAATCCCGGGGCGACGGAGTTGACGGTGACGCCGAAGGGGCCGAGCTCGATCGCGAGGGTCTTCGCGAGCCCCTGAATCCCGGCCTTGGCGGCCGAGTAGTTCGCCTGGCCGCGGTTCCCGAGGGCCGAGGTCGAGGAGATCAGGACCATCGCGCCGCTCTTCTGCGCGACCATCAGACGCTGGGCCGCCTGCGCTGCGAGGAACGTCCCCCGCAGGTGCGTGTCGATCACCGCCTCCCAGTCGTCGTCGCTCATCTTGTGCACGAGGTTGTCGCGCAGGATCCCGGCGCAGGTGACGAGGATGTCCAGCCGCCCCGTCGGGGCGGCGGCAGCCTCCACGGCGGCCTCGACCTCCGAGCGCGACGTGACGTCGCACCGAACCGCCCTGCCGCCGATCGCCGCCGCCGTCTCCTCCGCCGCCGCCAGGTCGAAGTCCGACACGACGACGTCCGCGCCCTCGGCGGCGAGCCGGGCCGCGGTTGCTGCGCCGATGCCACGGGCGCCGCCCGTGACGAGTGCCGTCTTGCCGGTGAACCGGTCTGCGACAGTCATTGCATCCTCCTGATCACGAGCTCTGCCACGCAGACCGGCTTCTCGCCGCCCTCGCGCTCGACGGTGGTGACGACGACTGCCTGCTCGCCGCCCGGGATCTCGTCCACCGACGCCACCGTCGCCCGCGCGCGGATCCGCGAGCCGACGGGAACGGGTGCCGGGAACCGCACCTTGTTGGTGCCGTAGTTGATGCCCATCGACGCGCCGCCGATGCCCGCCAGGGCCTGCGCGAGAAGCGGCGCGCAGAGCGAGAGGGTCAGATAACCGTGCGCGATCGTCGTGCCGAACGGCCCGTCGGCCGCGCGCGCCGGATCGACATGGATCCACTGGTGATCGTCGGTCGCATCCGCGAAAGCATCGATGCGCTCCTGCGAGATCTCGAGCCAATCCGTCGGCCCGAGCTCCTTCCCGATAGCGTCGCGCAGGTCACTCATGCCGGCCCTCATCGTACGGCCCTCGCCGCCCGGGTGTAGCCGGTACCGCTCCCGCTCCCGACGGCATCCCGGCGAGAAACCCCGCGACGGCGCTCATCAGCACCTGCGCCCCCTGGCCGAACACGAACGTGACATGGTTGCCGATCCCGTCGACGAGCCGGCAGTCGGCCATCATCGCCGCCGTCCGGTCGGCGTCGGCGCGGGACAGGAGCGGCGGCGACCCGGGCGGCCCGAAGCGGCCCGGAGCGCGAAGGAGCAGCGTCGGCTGCACGATGCGTGCGACGACCCCCGACCAGTCGACCGCGAGCGTGCCCTCGATCGCTTCGAGGATGTGCGCCGGCGCCGAGCGCGCGTGGATCGTCCCGTCGGGGCCGATCCGCACGTCGGCTCGGAAGTAGCCCTCGACGTCGGAATCCCAGCCACCTTCGTCGAAGTACGGCGTCGCCCGGACGAGGGAGACGTACTCGTCCCAGGAGGCGTAGACCTGCCCCAGTCGGGCGAGCGATGGCCGTATCTGCTCCACCACCGTCGGGTCGACGACGGCGGGTGCGTCGAGCACGATGCAGCGCTCGACGCGCTCGGGGTGGTTGGCGGCGAGCCAGTAGGTCAGCAGCCCTCCGAACGAGTGTCCGCCCATCACGACCCGCTCGAGCTCGAGCGCGTCGAGCAGCCCGAGAACGTCGCGGGCGTGATCCTCCATCGCGTATCCGGACGGAGGCGCGTCGCTCTCGCCGCGACCGCGCAGATCGAGCGCGAGCACGTGGGCCACATCCCCGAGCCCCGCGCGCATGAGGCCGTCGAAGGAGTGCGCGTTGGCGGTGAGCCCCGGTGCCAGGACGAGGACCGGCCCGTCGCCGGGATGGTCGAGATAGTGCAGGCGGATCCCGTTCGTGCTCGCATACCGGTTGCTCATCCGCCAACCTCTCCGTCGAGGTACATCCGCTTGATCTCGCGACGCAGCGTCTTTCCGGCCGCATTGCGCGGGAAGCCGTCGAGCAGGAGCACACCGGCGAGCTTCACGCCGCGCTGCCCCAGCGCACCACGCTCGCCGCCCACGTGTAGCCGGTGCCCGCCGAGAGGAGGAGCACGGCGTCCCCGTCCCCGACGCGGCCGTCGCGCACTGCGCGGTCGAGGCCGAGGAGAGGATCGACGCCGCTCATGTGGCCGGTGTCGTCGAGATAAACGGCCCGATCTTCGGTCATTCCGAGCTCGAACAGCAACGCTTCGAACATCGAGCGCTTCATATGCAGGGGGCAGACGAAGTCGAGATCGCCCAGTGTGAGGCCGGAGCGTTCCGCCGCGCCGCGTGCGGCGGCGACGAAGTTCGGCAGGGACTCCTGGTCGAGCCCACCCTTCATCTCTGCCGGGTCCTGGACGTCGAGGAACCGGTAGCCGTCGGGATCGACCGAACCGCCGCCGGCGACTTTCACCTGCAGCGAGTACGCACCGTTCGTGATCGCGTGCGATCCGAGCACCTGGTTGCGGTCGGCGTCGCCGACGAGGAGCCCGGCCACGGCGCCGTCTCCGAAGTTGAACATGAAGCGCGACTTCTCGTTCGTATAGTCGAGGAGGTACGACTCGCGACACGCGGCGACGACGAGGACGTTCTCGAGCTCCGACTCGGCGCGTAACAAGTCGCGCGCGACCCGCAGCGCCATCGGGGTGCCGTGCGAGACGTTGTCGTACTCGAGTGCGAAGGCGTTCGTCGCACCGATGCGATAGGCGATGTGCGGCGCCGCCTGCCAGACGGCGTGGTCGCGCCACATCGAGCCGTAGTACATGACGACGTCGATCTGCTTCGGGTCGAAGCCCGTCTCCTCGAGCAGGTGCTCGATCGCCTTCACCGAGAGGTCGCTGACGTGCTCGTCGGCGGCGGCGATGTGCTTGCCGCGAAGCCCGAACTTCTCCACGATCACCTGCTCCGGGATGCCCGAGAGCGCCGCAACCTCCGCAGCGGTCATCCACCGCTCCGGCAGGTACGAAGCGGTCGCGAGCAGGCCGACCCGTCTCATTTCGCCTCGAGGATGCAGCGGATGATGCGTGTCAGCTCGTCGGTGACCCGCGCGGGCATCGGCTCGCCGTCGCCCCAGAGGATCCAGCGCATGCCGACGAGCTCGCCG
>Ga0302299_10001281_pt1 | contig 15038 bp, 12 predicted proteins | sample III_Fen_N3_4_FD_198795 | JGI IMG/M metagenome (GOLD analysis project Ga0302299, IMG submission 198795) | Peat permafrost microbial communities from Stordalen Mire near Abisko, Sweden - III_Fen_N3_4 | ecosystem: Environmental > Terrestrial > Soil > Wetlands > Permafrost | place: Sweden: Abisko... | reverse complement strand
CGGCCGCGCACCGCGGCCGGGACGAGTGTCGAGAGGGAGGGAATGACCGTGAACGAACCCCTGACGCGCCGCCGCTTCGTGGCTGCCCTCGGCCTCGCCGCCGCCTCGACGGCGGCTGCCGCCGAGCCGAAGAAGGCGAACCGGCGCGAGGCGCTGCTGAGCCTGCGCAGCGCAGGGCCCGGCCTCGGCTTCGTGCCCGCCGCCTTCTTCCTCCACTTCGACGAGCGCTCGCGCTTCGGACGTGCCGCGGTCGACAAGCACCTCGAGTACTTCCGCTCGACGGGCATGGACTTCGTGAAGGTCCAATACGAGCGTACGTTTCCCGCGCTGCCGGAGATCCGGACGCCCGGCGACTGGAAGGCCATGCCCCGCTACGGGCTCGACTTCTACCGCCCGCAGCTCGAGGTCGTGGATGGCCTCGTGAAGGCCGCGGGCCAGGAGGCGCTCGTCCTGGTGACGCTCTACTCGCCCTTCATGTGCGCCGGCCACACGGTCTCCCGGCCGCTGCTCGTGCAGCACATCGAGCAGGACGGCGACGCCGTCCGCAAGGGCCTCGACACCATTACCGAGAGCCTGCTGGGGTTCGTGCGCGAGTGCCGCAGGCTGGGGGTCGACGGCTTCTATGCCTCGACGCAGGGCGGCGAGAGCGGCACGTTCCGCGACGCGAGCCTGTTCGGCCGCTACGTCGCGCCGCACGACCTGCGGCTGATGCGGGAGATCGACGAGACGTGTGCGTTCAACATCCTGCACGTCTGCGACTACGAGGCTCCGTACGCGGATCTCACGCCGTTCGTCGCGTACCCGGGCCACGTGGTCGGCTGCCCGGCACGACTGACGACAGGCGAGACGAGCCTGCGCGAGCTGGCGCGCCGCTTCGGGCGGCCGATCATGGGCGGGCTGGACCGCAAGGGGGTGATCGCTACCGGCACGGACGCGGAGATCCGGAGCGCCGCGCAGGACGTGCTGCGGGCGGCGCCCGACCGCTTCATCCTCGGCGCCGACTGCACCGTCTCCGGCGACACCCGCTGGCAGGGGCTGCGAGCCGCGATCGCCACGGCCCACGCCTTCCGCAGGGCCTGAACGGCCGACCGGGCTACGGCCAGAGCAGCACGACGGTGCCGCGCGGCCCGAGGCGGACGCTCGGGCCGTCGGCGCTGACGGCGTCGGGCGGGCCGTACAGCACGGTCGGCCGCGCCTGCCGCGCCGTCGCGAGCCGGATCGCGCGCGCCGTGGCCGTGCCGTTCGTCACGACCGCCACGAGCCGGCTGCCGTTCTCCAGGACGCGCAGCACCGCACCCGGCTCGCGCCCCTCGAACGTCACCGCGCCCTGCCCCTCGCGCGCGGGCGCGAGCAGCGAGCCCAGCAGGCGCGCGAGCGGCGCGCCGTCGCCAAGCCAAGCTCCAAGGCCGACGAGCGACGGGATCCAGACGGCCTCGCCCTTGCCCAGCCGGTGGCGCACGGCCGTGACGCGCTCGCCCTCGCGCCCGATCACCGTCGCGCCGAGCGGCTCGACCTCGGCCTGCCACAGGTGGAACGGCAGCACGAGCGGCGGCTGGTCGAGGCGCAGGCTGCCCGTCTCACCGATCAGCCGCACCTCCTTCATCCGCGCCCCGAGCACCTCGTCGAGCGGGGAGCGGCCGAGCGGCCAGGCGCGCGCCTCCGCGTCGAACAGGCCGCTGAGGCCCGTGACCAGCAGCGTGTGGCCCTCGCGCACGAACGCCTCGAGCGAGGCGGCCTGCTCGGCCGAGACGGCCGTCGCGTGCGGCAGGATCGCGAGCCGCGGCGCGCCGGAGGCCAGGGGCGCCCGCCAGCCGGGGTCGTGGACGAAGCGCACGTCCGCGGGCACGCCGAGCTCGGCGAGCGCCTGGTAGACGCCGAGCGCCGACATCAGGTGCGCCTGGCGCCGGCGCCCCGGGAAGTCGGTCCAGTTGTAGTTGTCTTGCAGCGTCATCGACTCGAGGCTCAGCAGCACGGTTGCTCTCGCCTCGATCGGCCGCGCGCCGGCGAACACGGCCTCGTGCCGGCGCAGCGTCGCCGCGATCGTCGCGGCCTCGGCCAGCCTTTCGCTCGGCCGCTGCTGGAAGTCGAGCAGGGACCACTCGGCCGCCTCACCGCCCTGACCGCGCGCGTTGAGCAGCCAGTAGACGACCCGGTCCGCGCCGGAGCCGATCGCCGTCCAGGTCCACTGTGCGATGTCCTCGCGCGCCGGGTTCATGGGCCGCACGGCCGAGTACAGGTTGTTGCCGCCCTGCAGCTCGGTCACCCAGAACGGCTTCGGTGTCGCGGCGCCACGCACCAGGTCGCACACGTAGGAGACGCCGAGCGCGAACTGGTCGCGCCCGAGCAGGCCGAAGTGCCAGCCCGGGTGGATCGAGGCGCCGAGCGAGTCGAGGAACGGCCGCCAGGACGGCAGGTCGGTGCTGGTGCCGCTGAGGTTGTCGACGAGCGCGTGCGGGTTGACGTGGATCGGGTGCGCGGGGTCGGCGTGGCGGATCTGCTGCGCCACCCAGTCGAGGTGCCAGCGCAGGTGCTCGCGCCAGAACGCGTGCCAGTCGACGAAGGCCACCGGCCAGGTCCAGCCGCCCTCGGCCCAGCGCTCGTCATAGGCGATCGTCTCGAAGGACGCGAAGGAGGTCAGCCACGCAGCGTTCAGCCTCTCGATCGTCCCGTACTTCGCCTTCAGCCAGCCGCGGAAGCGCGCGAGCGCGAGCGGGTCGGGCGCCGGCGGCTGGCCCGGCTCGTTCATCAGCATCCAGGTGTCGAGGGCCGGGCTTGTCGCGTAGCGCGTGACGACCCGGCGCACGTAGTCCTCCGCCTCGACCAGCCGCTCCTGCGTGTCGACGATGCGCGAGCCCTGCGAGCGGTAGAGGTAGCCGCGGTGGGGCGGGCCGTGGTGCGCGGTCAGCGTCGCGACGACCCGCACGCCGTGCCGCGCGGCGGCAGCGAAGGCGGCGTCGTAGAGCGCGAAGTCCCAGCGGCCCGGCGCGGGCTCGAGGAAGTTCCACATCAGGAACAGCCGCGCGACCGGCATCCCCGACTCGGCGAGCGTGCGGAACCAGCCGTCGATCTGCTCGGGCGTCTGGCCCGGCTCGATCCAGACCTGCGCGCCGATCAGCGGTCGCGGCGGGTCGAGGGGCGCGGCCGCAGCTCTTCCAGCGAAGAGCACCGGGAGCACGAGCAGCGCGGCGAGGCGGGGCAGTCGCATCGTGAGGCCTCCGAGGGGCGCGGCCCGCGCAGGCGTCCGGCGGGCGGCGCCGGCGAGCCTAGCACGCGGCCGCTCGCGGCCGGATGATGCGCGCGCCGGGACCAAACCTCCCCGGGGCCCGAGGATCGGCTAACATGCGCCAGTGACCCCCGCGGACCCCACGCTCACGGCCTCCTTCGTCCGCCACGGCCTCGACGACGACCGCTTCCACGACCAGTGCGGGCTGTTCGGCGTGTTCGGCCACCCGGAGGCGGCGCACCTCACCTACATGGGCCTCTATGCCCTGCAGCACCGCGGGCAGGAGTCCGCCGGCATCGCCGCGGGCGACGGCCGGGCGCTGCGCCTCGAGAAGGGGATGGGCCTCGTCAACGACGTGTTCAGCGAGGCGACGCTCGCGCAGCTGCCGGGCGACCGCGCGATCGGCCACGTGCGCTACTCGACCGCGGGCGACACCGTGGCCTCGAACGCGCAGCCCTACCTGATCGAGTGCCACCGCGGGCCGATCGCGATCGGCCACAACGGCAACATCGTCAACGCGCCGATCCTGCGCCGCGAGCTCGAGGCGGCCGGCTCGATCTTCGGGTCGACCTCCGACACCGAGGTGATCCTCCACCTCTACGCGCGCAGCCACCGCGAGCGGCTCGAGGACGCGATCGCCTCGAGCCTGTACAAGGTGATGGGGGCGTTCTCGCTGCTGTTCCTGACACCCGAGGCGCTGGTCGCGGCGCGCGACCCCTGGGGCTTCCGGCCGCTGGTGATCGGCCGCCTGAACGGGGCGACGATCGTCACCTCGGAGACCTGCGCGCTCGACCTGATCGACGCCGAGTACGTGCGCGACGTCGAGCCCGGCGAGGTGATCGTCGTCGACGCGGACGGGCTGCGCTCGCTCAAGCCATTCCCGCCGGAGCCGACGGCGCACTGCGTGTTCGAGCACGTCTACTTCGCGCGGCCCGACAGCCTCGTGTTCGGGCGCACGGTGCTCGACTCTCGGATCAAGCTCGGTCGGCAGCTCGCGCGCGAGACCCACGTCGCCGCCGACGTCGTGGTCGCGATCCCGGACAGCGGCGTCGGCGCGGCGCTCGGCTACTCCGAGGAGAGCGGACTGCCGTTCGAGTGGGGACTGATCCGCAACCACTACGTGGGCCGCACGTTCATCCAGCCGCGGCAGGGCCTGCGCTCCGCCGGCGTGAAGATCAAGCTGAACCCCGTGCGGCAGGTGATCGAGGGCCGGCGCGTCGTGCTGATCGACGACTCGATCGTGCGCGGCACCACCTCGCGCAAGATCGTGCAGATGGTGCGCGACGCGGGCGCGCGAGAGGTGCACGTGCGCATCTCGAGCCCGCCCACGACCGGGCCCTGCTACTACGGAATCGACACGCCGCTCAAGAGCGAGCTGATCGCCTCCTCGCACAGCGTCGAAGAGATCGGCCGCTTCATCGAGGCCGACAGCCTCGGCTACCTCTCGCACGAGGGCCTGCTCGCCGCCGTGAGCGACCCCGAGGGCCGCCGCCACTGCACGGCCTGCTTCTCCGGCCGCTACCCGGTCGCGGTGTCGGTGCTCGACGAGTCGCAGCTGCGCCTGTTCGAGAAGGCGCGGGCGTAGAGAGGCCCGGCCCCGTTGCCGCGCCTGCTGGCGCTCGGCCACGTCACGCGCGACCGCCGACCCGGCGGCGACGTGCTCGGCGGCTCGGTGACCTACGGCGCGCTCGCCGCTCGCCGCCTCGGCTGGGACGTCGCGATCCTGACCGCGGCAGGAGGGGACTTCGAGCCCGAGCGCGAGCTGCCAGGGATCCCGGTCTTCTGGCGACGCTCGCCGGCGACGACGCGCTTCGTCAACGAGTACGACGCCGACGGCACGCGGCACCAGCTGGTGACCGCGCGGGCCGGGGACGTCGACCTCGAGCCTCTGCCCGACGCGTGGCGCGAGCCGGACGTGCTGCTGCTCGGCCCGGTGGTCGGCGAGCTGTTCGGCCTCGAGGTGGCCGCGCTGCCGGCCGCCTGCGTCGGCGCGATCGCGCAGGGGTACGTGCGCGCGGTCGAGGCGGACGGGCGCGTGGTCGCCCGCGACTGGGAGCGTCCCGCGCGCGACCTGCTCGGCGTCCACGTGCTGTTCCTCTCCGAGCACGACCTGCCGGAGGCGGAGGCGCGTGCACGCGAGCTGCTCTCCTGCGTGCCGATCGTGGCGCTCACGCGCGGCTGGCGCGGGCTGACGCTGCTGACGCGTGACGCCGTTCACGACGTGCCGTCCCTGCCGCGCGAGGAGAAGGACCCGACCGGCGCCGGCGACGTCTTCGCCGCCGCGTTCCTCGTCCGCTACCACGAGACCGGCGACTCGCTCGACGCCGCCGCTTTCGGCGCCTGCGCCGCATCTTGCGCGGTCGAGGGCGTTGGCGTGTCCTCTCTCGGCGACCGCGCCCAGGTCCTGCGCCGCATGAGCCTGCGCGAACGGATGATCGAAGGCGGCGACTGGGAAGAAGGCTAGGAGGCTGAGCGTGCGAATGACCTGCTTGTTGTTGGCCAGTCTGGCGGCGGCTGCTGTCGCGTCCGCGCAGGCGAAGCCTGCGGCGCCGAGGGCGAAGGCCGCACCGGTCGCCCTGGTGGCGCCGGGGACCGAGGCCGTCGTCGAGACGGCGAAGGGCTCGTTCACGATCCGGCTGTTGCCCGAGGCGGCGCCGAAGCACGCGGCGCTGTTCGTGAAGACCGCGAAGGCCGGCGGCTACGACCAGACGACGTTCCACCGCATCATCGCCGGCGGCATCATCCAGGGCGGCGACCCGCTGTCGAAGGACTCGGCGAAGGCCGCCCTCTTCGGCACCGGCGGGCTCGGGCTGCTGCCGGCCGAGTTCTCCGACCGACCCTTCGCTCGCGGCGTCGTCGCCGCGGCTCGCAGGCCCTCGAGCGTCGACAGCGGCGGCAAGCAGTTCTTCGTCTGTGTCCGCGAGCAGCCGTCGCTGAAGGGCCAGTACACGATCTTCGGCGAGGTGGTCTCCGGCATGGAGGTCGTGGACCAGATCAGCCTCACGCCGGTCAGTGGCGACAAGGCCGCCGAGCGTGTCGAGATGAAGGTCACGATCAAGGAGCCGACGCCCGCGCCGTAGCCAGGCCCACGGCCTGAGCCGTGGCCGATGCCGTGACGCTGCGGCGGGCGTCGCGCGGGGACCCATCCCCGGTCAGGCCCGACGGGATGGGGGAGCGCGCACCCCGACGCAGCGCGCAAGGGCCCGTGCCACGGCCGACGCGGTCACTCCGAGCGGAGCACCTCGAGCGGGGGACGGCGCCAGACCTCGGTCGAGCCCGAGAGGCCGACCACGAGCGTCAGCGCGAGCACGCCGAGCGTGAGCAGCAGCAGCGACGCACCCGGCAGCTCGAAGCGGCCGTCGAACACGAAGCGCACGAGCGCCCAGCCCGCGAGCGACGAGAGCAGGATGGCCGTCCCCGAGGCCAGCGCGCCGAGCACCGCGTACTCCGTCAGCAGGATCCGCAGGAGCTGGGACCGTGTGGCCCCCAGCGTCCGTAGCAGCACCCCCTCGTGCACGCGCTGTGAGCGGCTCGCCGCCACCGCGCCGGCCAGCACGACCGCGCCCGCCGCCAGGCTGAAGAGCGCCATGAAGCGTACGGCCAGCACCACCTTGTCGAGCACCCCCTCGATCGCGCCCTGCACCTGCGCGAGGTCCAGCGTCGACACGTTCGGGTGCGCCTCGACCACGCTGCGCTGCAGCCGCGCGCGCGCGCCGGCGCCGTCGACGCGCGAGAGCAGCACGAACGTGCGCGGCGCCTCGTCGAGCGGCCCCTCGGGGAAGACCACGAAGAAGTTCGGCTCGAAGCGCGCCCAGGCGATCTCGCGCAGCACGGCGACTCGAGAGCGCAGCGGCACGCCCTGCACGTCCCACACGATCTCGTCGCCGATCCCCAGCCGCAGCTCGCGCGCCAGGTTCTGATCCACGGCGACCGGCACCGCCTCGGCCGTCTCGCGCCCCTTCCACTCGCCCGGTCGCCACCAGCTCCCGGCCACCACCCGCTCGGCGGCCGAGGGGGCGTCGCGGGAGCTGCTGCGATACTCGCGGCGCAGCGCCCAGCGCTCGGGTCGCTTCGACTCGTCCTCGAGCGCGAGCAGCTCCGACGCCGGCCGGCCCTTCAGCGACTGGATGCGCATCGGCACGATCGGCACGACCGGCGAGGTCAGCGGCCCCGTCGCGCGCACGCGCGCCTCGACGTCCCGCTCCTGGTCCGGCTGGACGTCGAAGAAGACGACGTTCGGCCGAGCCGTCCCGCGGTCGCTGCGCAGGTCGCGCAGCAGGTTGTGCTGGACGAGCAGCAGCGTGCTGAGCAGGAACGCGCCGAAGCCGAGCGCCAGCACGACGAGCAGCGTCTGGTTCGCGGGCCGGTACAGGTTCGCGAGCCCCTGGCGGTAGAGGTACGGCAGGCGGCTCGGGAAGAAGCGGTGCAGCCCGCGCACGAGCAGGAAGGCCGCGAGCCAGAGCGCGACGAGTGCCATGCCCACGCCCGCGGCGAAGGAGAGCCCGGCGCTCAGGCGTCCCGCCTGCAACACGGCGAGCGCGACGACGCTCGCGGCGAGCGCGAGGCCCGCGCCGAGGCGCGCCCAGTCCCGCCCTGGCGCGGCGGCGCCCTCGAAGTCGCGGCGCAGCACCGCGAGCGGTGACACGCGCCGGATCGCGAGGAGCGGCAGCAGCGAGAAGGCGATCGCCACCCAGACGCCGACGCCGATGCCGCCGAGCACGGCGCGCCAGGAGAGCGCCCAGGCCACGTCGACCGGGAGCAGCCCGCGCAGCAGGCGGGGCAGGGCGAGCTGCAGCGCGCTGCCGAGCACTGCGCCGGCGACGCTGCCGACGACGCCGACCACGATCGCCTGCAGCAGGTACGCCGACAGCACGGTCGCGCCCGAGGCGCCGAGGCAGCGCAGCACCGCGATCGTGGCCATCCGGCGCCGGATGAACACGTGCACCGCGCTCGCAACGCCCAGGCCCCCGAGCAGCAGCGCCATGAGCGCGACGAGCCCCAGGAAGTTGCCGAAGCGGGAGAGCGTCTCGGACAGCCGCCGCTCGTCGTCCGCCACCGTCCGCACGACGAGGCGTTCCGCGGAGAGCCGCGGCCGGAAGCGCTCGGCGAGGCGCTGCGCGTCGGCGCCTCGGGGCAGGCGCAGGTACACCTCGTAGCGCCCGCGCGAGCCGCGCGCCAGCAGCGCCGTCTCGCCCGCCCGCGCGCGCGGGATGAAGACACGCGGGCCGATCGCGCTGCGCAGGCCCACGTCGCCGGGCATGTTGGAGACGGTGGCGCGGATCCTGAAGCGCGCCTCGCCGAGCGCGACCTCGTCGCCGACCCTGGCGCCGAGCGAAACGAGCAGCGAAGGGTCGACCACCGCGCCGCCCGTCGCGGCGAGGCGGTCCCACTCGCCGGCCGGATCCGTCGCGATCGCGCCGTAGAACGGGTAGCCGGGGTCGACCGCGAGCACCTGCACCAGGCGCGTCGTGGCGCCGCCCGGCGCCAGCGCCATCGCGCCGAAGTTGACGACGCGCGCGGTGTCCGCCGCCGGCCGGGTCGCAAGGCGCAGCTCCTCGACGAGGCCCTCGGCCTTCGCGTCGAACGGGCCGGGGGCCGAGACCGACAGGTCGGCGCCGAGCATGGCGCGCCCCTCCCGCCGCAGCGACTCGCGCAGGTTGTCGGTGAAGGAGTTGATCGAGACGAGCGCGCCGGTGCCGATCGCGATCGCCGCCACGACGAGCGCCGCCCGGCGGCCCGACGAGCGGCTCTCGCGCCAGGCGAGCGAGAAGACGAAGCTCACGCCGGCGCGTCCTCGACCACGGCGCCGTCGCGCAGGCGGACGAGGCGTCGCGCGCGCGTGGCCAGCTCGGGGTCGTGGGTCACCAGCACGAGCGTCGTGCCCGCCTCGCGGTTCAGCTCGCCGAGCAGCGCGACGACGTTCGCCCCGTTCGCCGCGTCGAGGTTGCCGGTCGGCTCGTCCGCGAACAGGACGAGCGGGCGGTGCGCGAAGGCGCGGGCGATCGCCACGCGCTGCTGCTCGCCGCCGGAGAGCTGCGCGGGGTAGTGGTGGCCGCGGTCGCCGAGCCCGACGCGCGAGAGCAGCTCGTCGGCGCGGGCCCGGCCGTCCTGGCCGCGCAGCTCCAGCGGGACCTGCACGTTCTCGCGCGCCGTCAGCGTCGGGATCAGCTGGAACGACTGGAACACGAAGCCGACCTTGTCCGCGCGCAGGCGCGCCCGCTGGTCCTCGCTGAGCGAGCCGAGGTCGTGACCGTCGAGCACCACCCGGCCGCTGCTCGGCCGGTCGAGCCCGGCCAAGAGCCCGAGCAGCGTGCTCTTGCCGCTGCCCGAGGCACCGGTGATCGCGAGCACGCCGCCGGCCTCCAGCTCGAACGTGATATCTCTAAGGACCGTGATCTCGCGGCCGCCCGAGACGTAGGTGCGCGTCAACGCTTCCGCACGCAGCATGGACATCTCTGGAATGAGGCCCCCTCGCCGCATGATATCGGCAAACGCAGCGGCGACCGGCGCGCTGGTGCTGCTGCTCCTGGCCGGCCTCGGCGCGTGCCGCGGGCGCGAGCCGGCTGCGACACCTGCGGCGACGACACGGCCGGTGATGCCCGCGGCGGCCACGGCCCGCGACGAGCGACCCGTCTTGCTGTTCGTCGGCACCAGCCTCACCGCCGGCTTCGGCGTCGATCCGGACGAGGCGTACCCGGCGCTCGTGCAGCGGAAGATCGACGCGGCCGGCCTGCGCTACCGCGTCGTCAACGCGGGTGTGAGCGGCGAGACCTCGGCCGGGGCGCGCAGCCGCATCGGCTGGCTGCTCAAGCAGCCGGTCGCGGTGCTGGTGCTCGAGACCGGCGCCAACGACGGCCTGCGCGGCCAGGACCCCGCTGCGACGCGCGAGAACATCCAGGCGGTCTTCGACGCCGCGCGTCGGCAGAGTCCGGTGCCGAAGCTCGCGCTCGTCGCCATGGAGGCGCTGCCCAACTACGGTGAGTCGTACCGCGCGCGCTTTCGAGAGCTGTATCCCGCGCTCGCGCGGAAGAACGGCACGACGCTCGTGCCCTTCCTGCTCGCAAGCGTCGCCGGAGACCCGAAGCTCAACCAGCCCGACGGCATCCACCCGACCGCCGAGGGCCACAGGCGCGTGGCCGAGACCGTCTGGAAGGCCCTACGGCCGATCCTCTAGGAACTCCATCACCCGCTCGGCTGCCCAGAACCAGCCGGGCGCGCGCGACGGGCCGACGAAGCCCACGTGGCCGCCGGTCGCGGTCATCTCGCGGCGCACGCTCGGCGCGAGCGACCAGCGCTCGACGGACGAGGCGGGGATCAGCGGGTCGTCCTGGGCCGCCAGCAGCAGCGTCGGGCGGTCGATCGCGCCGAGCCAGGGCCCCGCGCTCGAGCGCTCGTAGTACTGCGCGGCGCTCTCGTAGCCGCCGTACGGCGCCGTGATGCGCTCGTCGTACTCGCGCACGGTGCGCGCGCCGCGCTCGCGGCCCGGAGCGAACAGGTCGGGCCGGGCGCGGCTGCGCCGGCGGTAGGCGTCCCCGAGCATCAGCAGGAAGCGGTACTGGTACGCGCGGTTCGCCGGCGCCTCGAGCGCGTCCGCGCAGGCCGCGAGGTCGACGGGCGGCGAGACGGCGGCGACGGCGCCCAGCTGCGGGGGCAAGGCACCTTGCCGCCGCCCGAGCATGAGCAGCGCGAGGTTCGCGCCAAGCGAGAAGCCGACCACCGCGACCCGCCGCACGCGGCGCGCGACCTCGTCGACCACGGCCAGCAGGTCGCTGTCGAGCCCGGCGTTGTAGAGCAGCGGGCACAGGGCCTCGCCGCCGCCGCAGCCGCGCATGTTCATGCGCAGCACGTGCCAGCCGTGCGCCCAGGCGTGCCGGCCCATGGACACGGCGTACGAGGAGGCGTCCGAGCCGCCCAGGCCGTGCACGATCACGAGCGCGGGGCGTTGCTGGTGCGGCCCCGGCTGCCAGCTCGCGCGCAACAGCAGGCGCACGCCCTCGCCGGCGTCCACGGGCAGGTCGACGACCGGCAGCGGGAAGCGCGCGAGGTGACGCAGCCAGTGGCCGAGCACGGTCTGGCGGTGCCCGCCGACCAGCCACGCGGGCGGAGAGAACCCCGCCGGTCGCGGGGACACCTCCTTGCGGGCGGCGGGATCGGGCGCGGTCGGCATGCAGAGCGGCCCGCGAGCTTCCGCCGCTATAATCGCGGCTCGGCTGGGGCCAGCGCAGGATGATACAGGCGTTCCACGTCTACAAGCAGTACGACCGCGAGTCGATGGCCCTCACGGACATCACGCTCAGCGTCGGCAAGGGCGAGTTCTGCTTCCTGACCGGTCCCTCGGGCGCGGGCAAGACGACGTTCCTCAAGCTCGTGTTCCGCGAGGAGCTGCCCTCGCAGGGGCAGATCCTGGTCGGCGGGCGCAACGTCACCGCGATCCCGGACGGCCAGATCCCCGAGCTGCGCCGCTCGATCGGCGTCGTGTTCCAGGACTTCAAGCTGCTCAAGAGGAAGACCATCCTCGAGAACGTGGCCTTCGTGCCCCGCATCCTCGGGGTGCCGCCGCGCGAGCAGAAGCGGCGCGCCTTCGCCGCGCTGAAGTCGGTGGGCCTGCACCACAAGCTGCACGCCTACCCGCTGCAGCTCTCGGGCGGCGAGCAGCAGCGCGTCGCGATCGCGCGGGCGCTGATCAACGAGCCGATGCTGCTGCTCGCGGACGAGCCCACCGGCAACCTCGATCCCGAGATGGCGCAGGAGATCATGCGGCTGTTCCTCGACGTGAACGCGCGCGGCACGACCGTGCTGGTGGCGACGCACGACCGCGACATGATCCAGCGCATGGGCAAGCGCGTGCTCGCGCTCGAGCGCGGGCGCGTGGCCTCGGCCTGAGCCGGCCCCGCAGGGCGGCCCGCTAGCGAACGAGGATCGCCCGGATCCGCGCGACCACGGCCTCGAGCGCGACCTCGTTCTCCGCGCCCTCCGGGATGATCAGGTCCGCGTAGCGCTTCGAGGGTTCCACGAACTCGAGGTGCATCGGCCGCACCGACTCGAGGTACTGCCGCTGCACCGACTCGAAGCTGCGGCCGCGCTCGCGGATGTCGCGCTGCAGGCGGCGCAGGATGCGCACGTCGGCGTCGGTGTCGATGAACAGCTTGATGTCCATCAGCCGCCGCAGCGGTTCCTCGGCCAGCACCAGGATGCCCTCGAGCAGCACGACCGGCCTGGGCGTCAGCGCGTCGGGCAGCACGCGGCGTGCGTAGCTCGCGTGGTCGTAGGTGAGGCAGGGCACCGGCCGCCCGGCCTTCAGGTCGCGCAGGTCCTGCACCAGCAGCGAGGTGTCGAAGGCGTCGGGGTGGTCGTAGTTGATCGCGGCCTGCGCCGCCGGCGAGAGCGTGCTGCCGTCCTTGTAGTAGCCGTCCTGCGCGATCAGCAGACAGCGGTCGGCGCCGACGCGCTCGACGATCTTCACGGCCAGCGAGGTCTTCCCGGACCCCGTGCCCCCGGCGATCCCGACCAGCACCGTCATGACCGCGGATTATAATCCCGGCGCGATGGCGTGGCTGCGAGCACTCAGGTACTTCTTCGACGAGGCGCTGACCAGCCTCTGGCGGAGCCGGCTGGTCAACGCCGTCTCGATCGGCACCATCGCGGTCAGCCTGTTCGTGCTGGGCGCCTTCCTGACCGTCGCCAGCCGCCTGGGCGACGTGGTCTCCCACTGGACCGAGAAGGTGCAGCTGATCGTGTACCTGGACGACGGGGTCGAAGCCCGCGTGCGCGAGAGCCTGGAGTACAGGCTGCGGCAGGACCCGGCTGTCGACTCGCTCGACCTGGTGACGCGCGAGCAGGCGCTCGCCCGCTTCCGCGAGCTGTTCCGCGACCTGAGCTCGCTGCCGGAGGACCTCGGCGAGAACCCGTTCCCGGCGTCGCTCGAGGTGAACTTCAAGCCCGGCTACCAGTCGGCGGCGGAGGTGAAGCGGCTGGCGCAGGCCTTCGCCCGCGTGCCCGGCGTGCGCGAGATCCAGTACGACCTGCTCTGGATCGAGCGGCTCGCGACGGGCGTGCGCCTGGTGCGGGGCATGGGCGCGTTCCTGGGCGGCATCCTGGTGCTGGCCGGTGTCTTCACGATCTCGAACGTGATCCGGCTGACCATCTACGCACGCGAGGACGAGCTCGACATCATGCGCCTCGTGGGCGCGACGCGCGCCTACGTGAAAGGCCCGTTCGTGGCCGAGGGCATGGTGCAGGGAGGTCTCGGCGGCGTGGTGGCCGCCGTCCTGCTGTGGGTCGCCCTGGCCTGGCTCTCGCGCGGCCTCGCGTCGTCGGACTTGTTGGGCCGCACCGCGTTCGCGCTGCCGGGCGGCATCGCCCTGCTGCTGGTCGTCGGCGGCATGGCCGTCGGCGTCGCGGGCAGCCTGCTGAGCCTCAGCCGGCTGAAGGTCTGAGTCCGGCGGCTAGAACCGGTAGGTCCGGCCCTGCGTCAGGAAGGACAGCCGGCGGCGCTTGAGGGCCCGGACCTGCTTGTGGATCAGCGCGAGGTGGCGCGGCTTGCAGCCGTAGATGTAGACCGGCACGTCGCGCTTGAGCTTCTTCAGCTCGAGGTCGAGCGTCTGCGGCGTCATGTGGCCGGAGACGTTCGCGAGGTCCTGCAGCTCGTTCGGGAACGACGTCTCGGTGATCACGGCCTTCAGGTTGCGCGTCTTGTTCACGAGCTCCCAGAAGCGACCCGTGGGGGCCGTGTCGCTCGAGTACGCCATGGCGCCCGTCTTGTCCTCGATGATGAAGCCGGTGGTCGGGACGATGTGGTCGACCGCGACGGGCCGGATCGTCAGGTCGTTCACCCGGAACGGCTCCTCCGGGATGACCTCGATCAGCTTGAGCACCGGCGTGAGGTCGTTTGGCAGGCAGGTGAAGTCGGGCCAGGTATGGTTGTTGAACAGGTGGTTCTTCATCGACGCGATCACCTCGGGGATCGCGTAGATGCGCAGCGTGAACCCCGGCGAGGAGAAGTTGTTGTCGATGAGGAACGGCAACGAGCAGGTGTGGTCGAGGTGCGAGTGCGAGATCACCACGTCCTTGACCTTGACCTGCTCGCGCAGGCTCAGAGCCCCGGACACCCACCCCGCGTCGAGGCACAGTGAGTCGTTCACGAGAAACGACGTCATCCCGTGCTCGGGCACGTTCCCGCCGTAACAGCCCAGGACCCGAAGCTTCATTAGGTCTCGATTTCACGCGGCTTTTCCGCGTAACGCTCGACCGTAGCATGGCTTACGCGAACCGGTCAAGTGCGCGCCGTCACGCCCGCCCCGACTGCGTTCAGTCCGCCGTCGGGTTCGCCGCGCCGCAGCCCGGCCGGGCCCGCCCTTGCGCCCGCTGCCCGGCTTTCTGCCTATACTGGGCTGATGAGACGGTCCTGCTCGTCGTTCGCGCTGGCCGCGTGTGTCGTCGCGCTGGCCGCCGTCCCCGCCCGGGCCCAGTACAACGAGTACGAGGCCCGCTACGGCTCCACGATCGAGGTGTCGATCGACAACCTGCTGCAGATGCCGGAGTCCTACGTCGACAAGGCGGTGCGCACGCACGGTGAGCTCGAGATGCTGTTCGGCTCCGGCGAACGCCGCTACGCCCTGCGCGGCACGTTCGGCGGTCGCATCCGGATCATGCCGATGACGGAGGTGGCCGCCGAGTTCGACGACATGGCCCGGCGCTGGATGGGCCGCCAAGTGGAGGTCACCGGCCTCGTCGGCCGGGGCACGGACTCCAGCACGGGGCAGCAGATGATCTACATCGCCATCTGGGGCTTCGTCGGGCCGCCCGAGGAGAAGGA
>Ga0302299_10001279_pt1 | contig 15061 bp, 15 predicted proteins | sample III_Fen_N3_4_FD_198795 | JGI IMG/M metagenome (GOLD analysis project Ga0302299, IMG submission 198795) | Peat permafrost microbial communities from Stordalen Mire near Abisko, Sweden - III_Fen_N3_4 | ecosystem: Environmental > Terrestrial > Soil > Wetlands > Permafrost | place: Sweden: Abisko... | reverse complement strand
CCTCACCGAGCAGATGGCCATGCCGGGGCTGCCGGACTTCATGCGCCGCGACGACGTGGTGGCCACGTACGAGGAGGCGTCGGGCGTCCAGGTCCGCGACCCGCACTTCTACATGCTCTACGCGGCGCTGCGCCACGGCATCATCATGAGCCGCGTTCAGCAGCGTCAGATCGCCGCCGGCGAGGGCACCCTTCCCGACGACCCCGACGACATGATCATGCACCGGGCCACCCTCGAGCAGATGATCGACGGCACGTACTGGTCGAAGCTGTGAGCAGCCACGTCCAGGCCTTCTCGCACTTCGGGCTCTGCGTCACCGATCTCGACCAGTCGCTGGCGTTCTACTGCCAGGGCCTCGGGTTCGAGCCGACGATGTCGCACGACGTCGGCGACGACTACGCGCGACTCATGGAGCTCGACCACGTCACGCTGCAGTCGCGCTTCATCGCGCTGGGCTCCACCTCGATCGAGCTGCTCCACTTCGTCGAGCCGCCCGCGGGCGGCGAGCCCGAGCGCCGTCCGGTGAACAAGCTCGGCCTCACCCACCTGTCGCTGCGCGTCGACGACATCGACGCGGTCGCCGCCGACATCGCACGCTTCGGCGGCACCGTCCTCGACGACACGCGCACCACCATCGACTTCCACGGGGCCCAGCTCGACTTCGTGTACTGCACCGACCCGAACGGTGTGCGCATCGAGCTGATGCAGCTCCCCGGCTGAGGTTCCGGGCGACCGCGGCCGCCCGTCGGTCAGCTCACCGAGAGCAGGTCGACCACGAACACGAGCGTCTCGTTGGGGCCGATGACCCCGCCGGCGCCGCGCTCGCCGTAGCCCAGGTGGGGCGGGATGGTGAGGCGCCGACGCCCGCCGACGCGCATGCCGGCCACGCCCTGGTCCCAGCCGTCGATCACCTGGCGACCGCCGAGGCGGAACGAGAAGGTGTCGCCGCGGTCCCACGACGCGTCGAACTGCGTGCCGTTCGACCAGCCGACGCCGACGTAGTGGACCTCGACGTTGCGACCGGGGGTGGCCTCCTCGCCGTCGCCGACCGACAGGTCGTCGATCTGGAGCTCGGTGGGGGCGGGTTCCGCTGGGATGGTGACCTCTGGCTTGGGCATCCGGCCGAGGCTACCGGCGGGTCCACGAGGGCGCGCGCCGTCCGCCGATGCGGTAGAACGTGTTCTAACGCTGAGGTCCGGGGCCGTGCCCACGGCCGGTGCCCGACAGCGACGAGACCGGGGGTATCGATGCGCATCGCCTACACCGACGAGCAGGAAGCGCTGCGGCGCGAGCTGCGTGAGTACTACGCCGACCTGCTCGATCCCGACACCGAGCGCCAGCTCTCCACCGGCCACGGCATCGGCGAGGCCACCAAGCGAGTCTGGAAGCAGATGTGCTCCGACGGGTGGGCCGGCATCGGCTGGCCCGAGGAGTACGGCGGCCAGGCCCGGGGGGCGATCGACCAGTTCATCTTCTTCGACGAGTCGATGCGGGCCGGTGCGCCGGTGCCGATGCTCACGCTCAACACCGTCGGTCCGACGATCATGAACTACGGCACGGATTGGCAGAAGGACTTCTTCCTGCCGCCGATCCTGGCCGGCGACATCCACTTCTGCATCGGCTACAGCGAGCCCGGCGCGGGCACCGACCTCGCCGCGCTGCGCACGACCGCCGTCCGCGACGGCGACGACTACATCATCAACGGCCAGAAGATGTGGACCAGCCTCGCGAACGACGCCGACTACTGCTGGCTGGCGGTTCGCACCAACCCCGAGGTGAAGAAGCACCAGGGCCTCTCCATGATCATCGTGCCGATGGACACCCCCGGCATCGAGATCCGCACGCTCGACCTCATCGGCGAGCACGACATCGCCGCGGTCTTCTACGACGACGTGCGCGTCCCCGCGGCGAACCTCGTGGGCGGCGAGAACAACGGCTGGACGCTCATCACCAACCAGCTCAACCACGAGCGCGTCACCATCTGCAGCCCGGGCATGGTCGACCGCCACCTCCTCGAGGTGCGCCACTGGGCGCAGACCACGATCCGCCCCGACGGGACCCGGGTCATCGACGAGCCCTGGGTGCAGACCAACCTGGCCCGGGCCCACGCCGGCTTCGAGTTCCTGCGGTTGATGAACTGGAAGGTGGCCTGGCAGGCCGAGGTGGGCACCCTGTCGGTCGCCGACGCCAGCACCACCAAGGTGTTCGGCACCGAGCACTACATGGACGCCATCAACCTGCTGCTCGAGGTGCTGGGCGAGCCCGGCTACCTCAAGCGCGACACCCCGGGCGCGCTGCTGAGGTCGCGGCTCGAGAGCATGTACCGCGGCCTGACGATCCTCACGTTCGGCGGCGGGACGAACGAGATCCAACGAGATCTGATCGACGTGTTCGGCCTCGGCATGCCGATGGCGAAGCGCTAGGAGCAGCCATGGACTTCTCACGTACCGACGAGCAGGTGGCCATCGCCGACCTGGCCGGGCAGATCCTCGCCAAGCACGCCACCCCCGAGCGGCTGCGCACCCTCGAGGACGACCCCGCCGGAACCGGCACAGATACCGAGCTGTGGGCCGCGCTCGCCGAGGCCAACCTGCTGGGCCTCACCGTCCCCACCGACCACGGCGGCTCGGGCCTCGGCCTCGTCGAGGCCTGCGAGCTGCTGGAGCAGGCCGGGCGCACCGTGGCTCCGGTCCCGCTGCTCGCCACGGTCGCCTACGCCGTGCCGGTGCTCGCGCAGCACGGCTCGCCGGAGCAGCAGGCGGCGTGGCTGCCGGGCGTGGTCGCCGGCGACGTGGTGCTCACCGCTGCGCTCGTCGAGGCGCTCGGCGACCCGCTGCAGCCGGGCACGGTCGCCAGCCCCGATGGCGACGGCTGGGTGATCAGCGGCACCAAGGTCTGCGTGCCCGCCGGGCTGGTCGCCGACCGGGTCCTCGTGGCCGCGTCGACGCCCACCGGCGAGGTCGGCCTCTTCCTGGTCGATCCGGCGCAGGCCGGTGTCACGGTCAGCCGGCAGGACACCGTGTCCCGTGTCCCGGAGGCCATGATCGAGCTCGACGGGGCCCGCGTGGGCGCCGACGCCCTCGTCGGCCCGCTCGACGGTGACGCCACCACGGTGGTGTTCGCGCGACAGCACGCCATGGTGGGCATCGCGGCGTTCATGACGGGGGTGGCCGAGGCCGCCCTGAAGCTCACGGCCGACTACACCAGCACCCGCGAGCAGTTCGGGCGGCCGATCGCGACCTTCCAGGCGGTCGGGCAGCGTGCGGCCAACGCCTTCATCGACACCCAGGCGATCCGCCTCACCACCCTGCACGCGGCCTGGCTCCTCGACGCGGGTCGTGACGCGGCGAAGGAGGTGGCGGTGGCCAAGTTCTTCGCCTCGGAGGCCGGGCAGCGCGTCACGCGCGCGGCCCAGCACCTCCATGGCGGCATGGGTGTCGACCGCGACTACCCGGTGCACCGCTACTACCTGTGGTCGAAGCAGCTGGAGCTGACCCTCGGCGGGGCCAGCCGGCAGCTGACCAGCCTGGGCCGGATCCTGGCCGAGGAGCCTGTCGAGCTGTAGGGGCTACCAGCGCGCCAGCCGGGCGTGTGCCAGCTTCTGGGCGCCGAACGACATGAACGGCGGGTTGGTCTGCGCCAGGTCGTAGGCCTCGGCCGTGGCGAGGAAGCGCGTGAACAGCCGGAACGTCTGCCAGTGGCCGGGGCCCTGGAGGTAGGCGACCCAGTAGGCGAAGCGGTCGGGACGGGCGTTGCGCTGCAGGGCGACGAAGTAGATGCCGCCGACCCAGCTCTCGGCGTTCTCGTTGCTGTGCTCGAGGCCCATGGCGACGCGGTAGCGGCTGGCGGCCGTGGACGGGATGCCCAGCTTCATGCCCCAGTAGGTGGTGGGGCCGCTGTCGGCGGGCGTGCGGTCGAGGATGTTGTTGACCGCGATGCTGAGCCAGTTGGCGTCCTTTGCCGCGGCGTCGGCGCCGGGCACCGTGGCGTAGAACTCGGCCGAGGAGGCGAGGGTGGCGATGAGGTTGGCGTCGCCCCGCGTCCGTTGGATGAGCCGCTCACCCGCGGTGAGCTCCGCCGAGGTCGGGGCGCGCCCGAGGACGGACTCGTAGAGCGGCTTCACGTTGTTCTCGGCCAGGTTCTCACGGGACATGTCGACCTGGTCGGTGAAGGTGGCCCGCGCCAGCCCGTGGTCGAGGGCGGTGACCCAGGGTGCCGCGCCCGCGTCGGGACAGCGGTTGAGGATGGTCATGTAGAGGTAGCGGACGAACGCCGCGTTGCCGCTCGCCGAGGGGCAGGTGGTGGGGGGCACCGCCGGTGCGGCGGCCACGGGTCCGGCGGTGACGGCCCCGCAGCAGGCCGCCACGAGGGCGAGGCCCGCGACGGCCGTGCCGAGGCGACCGCCTCGTCGGGGAGCGTGGATCTCGATGCGCTGACGCACAGCTTTCTCCTCCCAGTCGGGTTGATGGCTCCCCGGGTCTACACGACCTACCGGGCGAGCGCTTGGGCATCGCAACCTGTGGCTTCTGACCAGGAAAATCGCTCAAGGTGACGCCGTTGTCACCCGAGTACTTTTACGGGGGCGCATCAGGCGATCGCCTCCTTTGATGGAGGGGATCCGATGACCAGCATTACTCGTCGTGGCACAGGTGCCGCGGGGTTCGTGGCGTTCGCGCTTCTCGGCGCGCTCGCGATGGCGTCCTGCAGCAGTTCGTCCAACAAGACCACGAACCAGACCGACACCACCACCGCACCCGTGTCGCACACCCTGTTCGCGCCGGCTGACATGAACCAGCCGCAGCACACGGGCACGCCCGTCGAGGGTGGGTCGATGACGTTCGGCCTCGAGGCCAACGTCGCCACGCTCACGCCGGGCAACATCCAGCAGCCGGCGGACTGGACCGTGGCCGACGCGGTCTACGACCCGATCGTGGGCTTCGACAGCAAGGGCCTGCCGGCACCCGTGCGCCTGGCGAGCAAGTGGTCGAACTCCGCCGACCTCAAGTCGTGGACGTTCACGCTGCGACCCGGCATCACCTTCAGCGACGGCACCCCGGTCAACGCCGCAGCCGTCGTCACCCAGTTCAACGCCCTCAAGGCCCTCCCGGGCTGCGGCTGCGCGGCCGACGTGGCGCACATCTCCAAGATCGAGGCCGTCAGCGACCTCGTCGTGCAGTTCACGCTCGACCAGTCGAACGTGGCCTTTCCCGGGTTCCTCGCCGGGCAGGCCGGCTACCTCGCCGCCCCGTCCTCGTGGGCCGCGGGCGCCGCCACCATGACCACCCACCCCGTCGGCAGCGGTCCGTTCAAGCAGCTCACCCCCGGCAAGTTCGTGTTCGTCCGGAACGCGTCGTACTGGCGGAAGAGCTCGACCGGCCAGAAGCTGCCCTACCTCGACAAGATGACCTACGTGCCGCTGCCCGACTCCACGGCCCGCATCCCCGCCGTCAAGGGCGGCACCGTCGACATCTTCCAGACGGCCGACACCGCCAACCTGGTGCAGGCCCACAAGGACCCGAGCCTGGTCGTGCAGCCCATCAGCGGCAGCAGCTCGACCATCATCGTGCTCAACTCGCACAAGGCGCCGTTCAACGACATCCGACTGCGGCAGGCCTACAACTACGCCATGCCCCGCAACGGCCTGAACACGGGCTACTACGGGAACTCCCGCCAGCCCGCGTACGGCCCGCTCGACCCGTCGAACCCGTACTACGACAAGAACGGGCAGCTGCCGCCGGAGGACGCCGCGAAGGCCAAGGCCCTCGTCGCCGCGGTGAAGGCCGACGGCAAGCCCACCTCGTTCATCGGGACCTGCATCAGCACGCCGGAGGCCTCGGCGGTCTACGCCATCATCAACAAGGCCGACCTCGCCGCCGGGATGAAATCAACGCTGCAGACCGTCGACCAGGTCGCCCTCGTCAACAAGCTGCTCGCCCGTGACGGCAACTTCGAGAACGCCTGCTTCCGCAACCAGCAGGTCGCCGACCCCGACGGGCTCTACAGCACCTTCTACCGCACGGCCGGCCAGAACGTGTCGATGACGAACGACCTCACCATCGACGCCGCGCTGCGCCAGGGTCGCAAGTCGACCGACTTCGCCACCCGCAAGGCCGCCTACAACATCGTCCAGGAGCAGCTCGCCAAGGACGTCACCGTGGTGCCGATGCTGTTCGACCTGTACGGCAACGTGCACACCAAGGGCGTCAGCGGCCTCAGCCGGCCGCAGCCGAACTCCCTCGGGCTCATCGACCAGGCCAGCCTCTACCTGGTCCAGGGGAGCTGACCCGGCGGCCGCACCACCCGCGGCCCACACGACCCAGAGCGGCCCGACCGGACACCCGGTCGGGCCGCTCTCGTCTTCGTGGTCGCCGCTCGGCCGGTCAGGCGGCCGGCTCGAGGGCGATGCGCACCACCTCGGCCACGTCGTCGACGAGGTGGAACGTCATCGCCGAGCGCACCGCCTCGGGCACGTCGTCGAGGTCGACCCCGTTGTCCTGGGGCAGGATGACCTCGTCGAGCCCGGCGCGGTGGGCGGCCAGCACCTTCTGCTTCACCCCGCCGATGGGCAGCACCCGGCCCTGCAGCGTGACCTCGCCGGTCATCGCCACGCCCGGGCGCACCGGGCGGTCGGTGAACACGCTCACCAGCGCGGTGGTCATGGTGACCCCGGCCGAGGGCCCGTCCTTGGGGACCGCGCCGGCGGGGAAGTGGATGTGCACGGCCTGCTGCTCGCTGCCCGAGGGGAGGTCGAGCGCGTCGCGCCGTGAGCGCACGTAGCTCAAGGCGATCTGCGCCGACTCCTGCATGACCTCGCCCAGCTGCCCGGTGACGAGCAGGCGCCCGGGGGCCCCTGCGGCCGGGGCGTCGGCGGCCGCGGTCGAGGCGAAGGCGGTGGCCTCGACCGACAGCACGCCGCCACCGGCACCGGTCACGGCCAGGCCCGACACGACGCCGGGGCGGCCGGCGTGGACCGACGCCTCCGGACGGAAGCGGGCACGGCCGAGGTAGGTGGCCACGTCGTCGCCGTCGACGACGATGGGCGTGGCGTCGCCCTGGGCGACGCGCCGGCTGACCTTGCGGGCCAGCTTGCCGAGCGACCGCTCGAGGCCGCGGACGCCCGCCTCGCGGGTGTAGTCCTCGACGACGCGGTGCAGGGCGTCGTCGGTGACGGTGACCTCCTCGTCGTGCAGCCCCACCAGGGCCACCTGCCGGGGCAGCAGGTGGTCGCGGGCGATGGCGACCTTCTCGTCGTCGATGTAGCCGTCGAGCTGGACCAGCTCCATGCGGTCGAGCAGGGGGGCCGGGATGGTGTCGATCACGTTGGCCGTGGCGATGAACAGCACGTCGGACAAGTCGACGTCGAGCTCGAGGTAGTGGTCGCGGAACGAGTGGTTCTGCGCCGGGTCGAGCACCTCGAGCAGCGCCGCCGACGGGTCGCCGCGCCAGTCGGCGCCGACCTTGTCGACTTCGTCGAGCAGGAAGACCGGGTTCATGGTGCCGGCGTCGGCGAGGGCCCGGACGATGCGTCCCGGCCGGGCGCCGACGTAGGTGCGCCGGTGGCCACGGATCTCGGCCTCGTCGTGCACGCCGCCGAGCGCGACGCGGACGAACTTGCGGCCGAGCGCGCGGGCCACGGACTCGCCGAGGCTGGTCTTGCCGACCCCGGGAGGGCCGACGAGGGTGAGGATGGTGGCGCGGCGGCGGCCGCCGGGCAGGTCGACGTTGCGGTCGATGCGCAGCTTGCGCACGGCCAGCTCCTCGACGATGCGGTCCTTGACGTCGTCGAGGCCGTGGTGGTCGGCGTCGAGCACGACGCGTGCGTCGTCGACGTCGAGGTGGTCGTCGGTGCGCTCGCCCCACGGGACCTCGAACACGGTGTCGAGCCAGGTGCGGATCCAGCCGTGCTCGGCCGCCTCGTCGGGCGTGCGGTCGAGGCGCTTGATCTCGCGCTCGATGGCCTCACGGACCGACTCGGGCAGGGTGTCGCCCAGCGCCTCGAGCCGCTCGCGGAAGCCCTCGACGGGGTCGGCCTCGTCGTCGTCGCCCAGCTCCTTGCGGATCGCGGCGAGCTGCTGGCGCAGCAGGAACTCGCGCTGGCGCTGCTCCATGCCGTCGCTCACCTCGGTGCGGATGCGCTCGGTGAGCTCCAGCTCGCCCAGCGCCTCCTTGGCCCACCCCAGCACCAGCTGGACGCGGGGGCCGACCTCGATGGTCTCGAGGAGCTGGACCTTGCGCTCGATCGACAGGTCGGGCCACCAGCCCGCGGCGTCGGCGAGGGCGGACGGGTCGTCGAGCCCGCTCAGCATCTCGCTGAGGCGGCGCCCGCCGAGGTGCTCGAACAGGGCGCGGAAGGTGGCGCGCAGCTCGGTGGCGGCGGCGCGGACGGTGGCGTCGGGCTCGGGCTCGGTGACGGGCTCGGCCTGCAACCAGAGGGCGTCGGTGGCGCCGACGACGCCGGCGCGCACGGTGGCGCGGTGGAGGGCCCGGACCACGAGGGCCTTGGTGCCGGACGGCAGCGCCCCGGTCGACTCGATCTGGGCGACCACGCCCACGCGGGCGTAGGTGCCGTCGACGCGGGGCACCAGCAGCAGGCGCCCACCGTCGGCCGCGGCCTCGTAGGCGGCCTTGGCCTCGTCGGTCTCGAGGGCGATGGTGACCACCATGGAGGGGAGCACGACGCCCTGGGTCAGGGGGACGACGGGAAGGGTGAGGATGTCGACATCAGGCATGCGAGCCTCCGGGGCCAGCGACGGTGTTTCGTGGACTCGTCAACTGCACCCAGGAAACCTGATATTCCCGTTATCAACTCTGTGCCAGCAGTCACGGCCCCCGCGACCAGCCCTTCCACGGGGTGGAGCGGGGAGTTGCGCCCTCAGGTGTGGGCGTGGGTGGCCCGGGGCGCCGCGGCGTGCGCGGTGCGGGGGGTGGCCGGGGCCGCGACGTCGGGGGCCGGCTCGGGGAGGGGGAAGGCCACCGTGATCCGGTCGGAGCCGTCGATGGCCCGCCAGCGCTGCTCGAACGAGCGCACCAGGTGCCGGGCCCGGCCGACCGTGGCCACGTCGGTGTGCTCGGGGCAGGGCAGGTGCAGCCGGGCGCAGGCGCCGAGCACCAGCCCCGTCGCCTTCTCGTCGTCGACCTTCGGGGCGTTCCAGGCCGGCGCGAGCACGTTGACCAGCGCCTCGGCCTGCAGCAGGTGGCCGAGGGCCACTCGGTCGAGGCCCGAGCCGGCGGCGGGCGCGGCGTGCTCGGCCGCGCGGTTCACGACGGCCAGGTCGACGCCCGAGGCGAGCAGCCCCCAGAAGCCGCAGGTCAGCCGGAAGGCGGACTCGACGGCGAAGTGGGCCAGGTCATGGGGCAGGTCGTCGCCGCGCGTCGGCCAGCTCCACTCGAGTGACCGGCCGCTCGCCAGGACCACGCTGACGTGGTCGCGGGCGGTGCCGGTCCTCGCGAAGGAAGCCTCGAGCCGCGGCACCGTGACCGGTGCGCGACCCGGGGGTGTCGACGTCACGCCGCGATTGTTCCACTGATTGCCCCCGGCATGCGTGCCGGAACCCAGGTTCAGGTCGGGCGCTCGACCCCGGCGTCGGCGAGCAGGCGCTGCATCACGACGACGTCGAGCCACTGGTGGAACTTGCGCCCGACCTCACGCTCGACGCCGACCGGCTCGAACCCGAGCCGCCGGTGGACCGCGATCGAGGCCTCGTTGTGGCCCACGATGCGTGCGATCACGGTGTGGAACCCGCGTGCGGTGGCCACCTCCACGAGCTCGGCCAGCACCGCCCGCCCCACCCCCCGCCCTTGGTGGTCGGGATGGACGTAGACGGAGTCCTCGACGGTGGTGCGGTAGGCGGGGCGGTCGCGGTAGGCCGACAGCGACCCGAAGCCGACCAGGTCGCCGTCGTCGATGGCCACCACCACGGCGTGCGCCCCGGACCGGTCGTCCTGCCAGGCCCGCTGCTCCTCGATGGTGCGGGGCCGCAGGTCGAAGACCACGGTCGAGCCCAGGACCTCGCGGTTGTAGATCTGCCGGATGGCCTCGGCGTCGTCGGGGGTGGCGAGGCGGAGGTCCACGACCGCCGACGGTACCTGCTGGGGCGCGGGCGGACGCGCCCACCCCCTCACGTCCTCGGCACGGAACGCGTCGCTCAGCGACGTGTCCCGTGCCGAGAACGGGTGTGGAAGGGAGGTCAGTCGGAGGGTGTGGGGCCGCCGTTCGGGCCCGAGTGCGCCCGCTGGTTGCCCTGCGGTGCCTCGGCGCCGAGCGGCCCGGTGGGCGCGCTCGGCGCCCGCTGCGTGCCCGTGCCGGGCCCGATGAGGTCGAGGGCGCCGGTGATGCTCTCGAGCCGGGCCCACGCCACCACGTCCTCGTCGTTGGTGAGGAGGATGACCTGCGGGTTGCCGGCGTGCTCGAGCAGGAGCTCCAGCAGCGCGGGCTTGGTGGCGGGGTCGAGCGTGGCGAAGGGCTCGTCGAGCAGGAGGGGGAAGCTCTCCTCGCCGGTCCCCATGCGGCGCACCCGCGTGAGGCGGTGCAGCAGCGCGTCGACCAGCTCGCCCGTCTCGTCGGCACCGCGGCTGAGGGCGGGCAGCAGGGCCTCGGTGTCGGCACCCAGGTCGACGTCGTCGACGCCGAGGTAGCGGTCGGTGTCGTCGGCCGGGGCGTGGCGCATCCGGGCGGCGGCCACGATGGCCTCGCGGTGCAGCAGCGCCCAGTCGACGGTGACGTCGCCGGCGATGGCGTGCCACCGCGCCGCGGCGTCGCGGGCGTCGTCGCCCGCAGCCGCCCGCTTGCGCCGGTGGGCCTCGCCGGTCACGTAGGTGTCGATGCGGGAGAGGTGGAAGCCGAGGTAGGAGTCGGCACCCGCCTTCTTGAGGGCCTCCTGCAGGCGTGCGGTGGCGGTGTCGCTGCGACGACGGAAGTAGAAGGCGGCGAGGATCACGGCCACGGCGATGGCGAGGGTGAGCAGCGCCATCTTGAAGTCGTCGCCGAGCCACATGATGAGGACCGCGGAGAGCAGGCAGACGGCGCCGACCTGCATCGCCAGGCGGCGGCTGGTCTCGGCGCGCTCGACCGCCTGCTCGAGGGCCTGCTGCGAGCCCTCGATCTGCTCGACCAGCTCGCCGTCCTCGTGCGGGTCGTCGCGGTGGGCCTCGTCGTTGAGGCGCTGCTCGGCGCCGCGCACCCGGGCGGCCGCCGACCACAGGTCGGACTGGTCGAGGTCGGCGAGGCGCGAGATGAGCTGCTGGCTGCGCGTGGTGGTGGCGAGGTCGTTGGGGCCGATGCGCATCCAGCGGCGGGCCGTCGCCACGTCGAGCCCGTGCGGGTGCAGCAGGTCGATGATGGCGCTGGGGGAGCGGAACTCGTCGGAGACGTCGGCGCCGGTGGCCATGTCGATCACGCGGTGGGTGGCCTCCGGGGGCCGGAAGACCGTGAACCGCCGACCGTCGTCGGTCTGCACCTCGACGTGGGTGCCCGACCGGTTGCTCCCGAGCGCACCGATGAGCTCGCGCACCAGGGACTCGCGCGTGCCCGGCCCGACGCCGGTGATCACCGTGAGCCTCGGGTGGAACTGCAGCTTGAACGTGCGCCCGTTGGCCTCGACTGCAAGCCGTGAGTACTTCACGTGACACGCATCGGCACCGGGTGGGGCGCGCTTGAGCCGAATGGCCTATGCAGCGTGAAGAAGGGCTGCGTGTGGACTAGGCCATTCGGCCCGCCCGCGCCCCGCGGCCCGGACCGGGGCCGCTCGTGGCTTGCGTCGGGGGCCTGGCCTGCGGCTACCATCGGACGTCCGCCCGCCACGTCCTGGCGGGCTGTCGCACGCCCCCTTAGCTCAGTCGGCAGAGCGCTTCCATGGTAAGGAAGAGGTCGTCAGTTCGATTCTGACAGGGGGCTCCCAGCCCGATCGTGGCGGCGTAGCTCAGTTGGTGAGAGCACTCGGCTCATAATCGAGGGGTCGTCGGTTCGAACCCGACCGCCGCCACTACCTCTGTCCCTCCGGCACCGGCCCGCGCCGCTGCCACCCCGTGCACCACAGGAGCCGTCATGGCGAAGGAAAAGTTCGTTCGGAACAAGCCGCACCTGAACATCGGGACGATGGGTCACATCGACCACGGGAAGACGACGCTCACGGCTGCGATCACCAAGGTGCTGCACGATGCCGATCCGGAGTCGGCGTACACGCCGTTCGACATGATCGACAAGGCGCCTGAAGAGCGTCAGCGGGGGATCACGATCAACATCTCGCATGTCGAGTACGAGACCCCGAACCGGCATTACGCGCATGTCGACATGCCGGGTCACGCGGACTACATCAAGAACATGATCACGGGTGCCGCGCAGGTCGATGGCGCGATTCTGGTGGTGGCGGCGACGGATGGTCCGATGCCTCAGACGCGTGAGCACGTGTTGCTGGCGCGTCAGGTGGGGGTGCCGTCCATCGTGGTGGCGTTGAACAAGGTGGATCAGGTCGACGACGAGGAGCTCTTGGAGCTGGTCGAGGTCGAGGTCCGTGAGTTGCTGAGCGAGTACGAGTTCCCGGGTGATGACACCCCGGTGATCCGGGTTTCGGCGTTGAAGGCGTTGGAGGGTGACGCGGACGCGGCGGCGCAGGTGCTCGAGTTGATGGCTGCGGTGGATGAGTTCATCCCTGAGCCGGTGCGTGAGCTGGACAAGCCGTTCCTGATGCCGATCGAGGACGTGTTCACGATCACGGGTCGTGGCACGGTCGTGACGGGCAAGGTGGAGCAGGGTGTGGTGCACACCGGTGACGAGGTCGAGATCATCGGGATCCACCCGACGACGAAGACGACGTGCACGGGTGTGGAGATGTTCCGCAAGCTGCTCGACGAGGGCCGTGCGGGTGACAACATCGGGGCGCTGCTGCGGGGCACGAAGAAGGAGGAGGTGGAGCGGGGTCAGGTCCTGGCGAAGCCGGGGAGCATCACGCCGCACACCGATTTCGAGGGTCAGGTGTATGTGCTGACCAAGGACGAGGGTGGCCGTCACAAGCCGTTCTTCGGGAACTACCGGCCGCAGTTCTACTTCCGCACGACCGACGTGACGGGGTCGATCACGTTGCCCGAGGGCACCGAGATGTGCATGCCGGGTGACAACACCGAGTTGACCGTGGAGCTCATCGCGCCGATCGCGATGGACGAGGGCCTGCGGTTCGCCATCCGCGAGGGTGGCCGCACCGTGGGCGCCGGCCGCGTCACCAAGATCATCAAGTAGCACCTGCTCTCAGTAGGAAGAGGAAGTCATGGCCAAGTCGAGCGACAAGCGCATCGCCGTCACCCTGGAGTGCCAGGTCTGCCGGCGCCGCAACTACATCACCACCAAGAACAAGGTGAACGACCGCGAGCGCATCGAGATGAAGAAGTACTGTCGGTGGGATCGCTCCCACACCGTGCACAAGGAGACCCGCTAGCCCTTCGGCCGGCGCAGGTCCGTGGCCCGCTGCCGTGCGTGCAGGTAACCGTCTCGTCCCTGTCGTGGTCGGATCCCTCGATGCCAGCTGACATCGACGAGCTGGTCGCGCTCTCCACCGAGGGCGACCGGGCCGCATTCGACGAGCTGGTGCGCCGCACGTACCACGACACGTACACGTTGGCGCTCCGGCTCCTCGGGCACGAGGAGGACGCACGCGACGTGACCCAGGAGGCATACCTACGGGCCTACCGGGGCCTGCCCAAGTTCCGGGGCGACGCGCAGTTCTCGACGTGGCTGTACCGCATCACCGCCAACTGCGCCTCGACGCACCTCGGCCGGCGCGCCCGCAACCGCCACGAGGTGCTCGACGAGGAGGCGCCCGTCGCCGACCTGCACCCCGACGGCGACCCCGCTGGTCGGGCCGACCAGGCGGCCCTGCGGGCCGAGCTCACCGACGCGCTGCGCCGGCTGCCCCCCAAGCTTCGGGCCGTCGTGGTGCTGCGCGACATCTACGACCTGCCCCACGAGTCCATCGCCTCCGAGCTGGGCATCTCCGAGTCGGCCGCGAAGGTGCGCCTGCACCGGGCGCGCCGCAAGCTCCGTGAGGACCTCTTCCCCCTGCCGGGCGACCCCACCGCGGTCGAAGGCGTCGAAGCCACGGGGCGTGCCCATGCCGTGTGACCAGCTCATCGACACCCTGCCCGGCGTCGCCGACGGCTCGGTCACGCTCGACCGCGCCGGCCGCGCCCACGTCGAGGCGTGCCTGCGCTGCCAGGCCGAGCTGGTGCGCTACCGCCGCCTGCTCCGCTCGCTGCACGGCCTGCGGGGCGAGTGGGCCGCCGCACCGGGCCTGCTCACCGACATCCTGGCGGCGCTCGACGGCGTCGACCCCGACGAGCGCGAGGCCCGCACCGGCCGCCGCACCGCCTACCTGAGCGGCATCGCCGCGGCCACCGCGGCGGGTGCCGCGGGAGCCATCGTGTTCGCCACCCGGGTGCGCCACCGCCGTCCGCTGGCCGGCTGAGCGCCCCGGTACGCCGATCCCGCTGGAAGAGCCGTCGGGGGCGGGTGCTAACCTCGTCGCGGGCAACCCCCGAGGGCAGTAGCTCAACTGGTAGAGCACCGGTCTCCAAAACCGGCGGTTGGGGGTTCAAGTCCCTCCTGCCCTGCGTCATCATCCTTGGCCGGTCGCGCCCCGACTGGTGTCTCACAGCTGCTCGCACAGCCTGCGGCTGAACGAAAGTGTCCTTCCCCATGGCGATGAACCGAGAACAGAAGCGCATGTTGCAGCGCCAGGGTGCCCTGGGCGCCGACGGCACGCCTGCGCCCCAGGCCCGCAAGGCGCCGGCCGCGCCCAAGCCCAAGCCCACCGAGAAGCGCCTGCCGCCGATCAAGTGGGCCCGTCAGTACCTCCGCGAGGTCATGGCGGAGCTGCGCAAGGTCTCGTTCCCCACCCGCACGGAAGTCGCCAACTACTCGGTCATCGTGTTCGCCCTGATCGTGGTGCTGACCGTCTCCATCGGCTTGCTCGACCTCGGGCTCAGCCACCTCGTCCTCAAGGTCTTCTCCCGATGAGCTTCCTCACCCCAGATTCCCCGCCCGCCGACGTCGACCTCGACGCCGCGCCCGATG
>Ga0302299_10001278_pt1 | contig 15073 bp, 13 predicted proteins | sample III_Fen_N3_4_FD_198795 | JGI IMG/M metagenome (GOLD analysis project Ga0302299, IMG submission 198795) | Peat permafrost microbial communities from Stordalen Mire near Abisko, Sweden - III_Fen_N3_4 | ecosystem: Environmental > Terrestrial > Soil > Wetlands > Permafrost | place: Sweden: Abisko... | reverse complement strand
CCGTCTGCGCCGTGCAGGCTGATTCGCGGCGGGGAGTCGGCCGGTGCGAGGACATCCTCGACCAGGGTGCCGATGTCGGACCGCGCGACGACCGTCTCGGTGCGCCACGAGCCGACTACTGCACCCTCGGTCCCCAGCACGTACCACCGCGGCTTGAGCGCAGCGGCGAGGTCGGAGTGGATGAACTCGGCCTCAGCCCCGCTGGTGAACCGGATGGTGACGCGAGAGTGGTCGGCGTTCGTCACGTCGAACCAGCGCCGCTTGTGGTTGGCCGCCGTCACGTACGAGATCTCACCGGGCATCAGGTCGAGGATCTGATCGAGCACGTGCGAGCCCCAGTCGTAGAACGCGCCGCCGGAGACGCCTTCGTCGGAGTGCCACAGGTTGCACGGGTGGCCGTAGCCGCCGACGAACGTCTCCAGCTGGAAGACCTCGCCGACGCGGCCGCCCTCGACCAGTCTCTTGACCGCCAGGTGGTCCGGGTCGAACCTGCGGTTCTGGTAGACGACGGCCAGCAGGTCTCGCGCCTTCGCCGCTGAGAGGACGGCATCGGCTTCCTCGGTGCGAAGAGCGAACGGCTTCTCGACCACGACATGCTTGCCGGCCTCGATCGCCCGGAGCGCCCATTCGGCGTGAGTGCTCGGCGGCGTCGAGATCACCACCAGGTCGATCCCCTCGTCGGCGAGCAGGTCCTCGGGGTCGAGGTAGCCACGGACCTCGGGCGCTGCGTCCTGCGCCGCGGTCAGCCGCTCCTGGTACGTGTCGCAGACAGCCGCGAGCTCGAGCCCGGCAACAGCTCGCGCCGCACGGCTGTGCTCGTGCCCGATCGCGCCGTAGCCGAGCAGGCCCACCCGGACCGGACGTCGGGCCGGCTCGCCCAAGACGTGACCCAGGCACTGCACGAGCAACCGATTGACCGGTCGGGCATCGGTGGCCACGGCGGTGGTGCCCAGAGCCCAGACGAGCAGGTTGGTGGACGGCCGCCAGGTCGCGACGGGCTGGGCGACGAGTCCGACCTGCGCGGTCAGCAGCACCTGGACGTCGGCGAGCTGCTTGTCGACGGTGAGGACGCGGTCGACCACGTGCACGTGCTCGCCGAGGTGGGTCGCGTCGTGGTGCGCGTGTCCGGCCGGCTGGAGGACCGCGGGTGCGTCCGTACCGGCTCGGACCCGGATGTCGTGGCTCGGTGTCGGCGACCCGAGGAGCAGGCCGGCCCGGTCAGCAAGCCGCCCGTCGGGGTCACCGAGCTCGAGGGTCGAACCGGCCAGGACCACGACTGCCGTCGTACTGGCCAGCCGGTCGAGGACGCTGTCGGCGAGAGGGCGGTCAACCCAGACCAGGAGCACATCGGCGGTGGAGCCGACCGCGTCGGCATAGCCGGCATCGGCGAACGATCGACGCAACCGGTCGACCGCGCAGGCGTGGGCCGGGTCCGCGAGGTCAACGATCCAGGTGAGGCTGGGCACTGTACGACCTTAGGTGGGCTCGGTCCGTGGCACCACTGGAGGTGTGTTGGATCGGTGGATGCCGGGTTGGTGCCGGTATCGCAGGGAATGCGTCTCCACCGGTCCGGCGGAAACGGTCGTCCAGGCGGGACGCGGGACCTACGCTCCTTGCTATGAGCCACGGAGTCCATGCCCGTCCGAACCCCCGAGGAGGGGGTTTGACCGCCCTGCTCGCCGTGTTGATCGGCGGCGCAGGCCTCGCGTACGCCCTCAGCCCTGGCGGCGAGCGCAGCATTCGCCTCGGCGTGCTCGGGCTGGCGGCGCTGATGGTTCTCCAGCTGCTCGTGATCTCCGGGCAGCAGCGAACGCTGACCCGCACCCTGGCTCGTACGCAAGAGCGGCTCCGGGTGCTCGAGCTGCGCCACCGCAGCGAGGGTGAAGAGCTGCACCAGCGCGTGCTCGACGGGATCGCGCGGGAGGGGACGCTGCTGGACGCGGTTACCGGCCTGTCGGGCGAGATCGCTCGCCTCCGGTTCCTGCTCGAGTCGGCAGCCCTGGGCGCGCCACCCGTCGTGGCTGTCGCTGCGGTGCCGGCTGTGGTGGCGGGTCCCACCGCCGAGGTACCGGGCGAGGTCGCGGGCGAGGTGTCCGGCGAGGTTGCGCGCGAGGTTGCGGAGCCCGTACTCGCACCGGCCGCCGCGACGGCCGACGGGTCGAGCCCAGCTCCCGCTGAATCACCCGAGAACGGTCAGCCCTCGCGCCCGTACCCGCCGACGGTTCCGGTCACCACCTGGGTGGTCCGCGACATCCAGGTCGAGGGCGAGCCCGTGGCCGTGTCGATGCGGATCCTCGACCTCACGGATTCCGCGCCCGAGCCCGACCCCCAGCCCGCCGAGTGGCCGACGCCGGCCGCCGCGTGGGGCCAGTACGCCCGCCCCGCCTGAGACCCGCCCCGAGGCGGGCGCTTATTTGTCGACGTCGCCGACGCCTACTTGTCGACGTCGCCGACGACGAAGAACATGGAGCCGAGGATGGCCACCATGTCGGCGAGCAGCTGGCCGGCCAGGAGCTCGGGCAGCACCTGGACGTTGTTGAACGAGGCCGACCTGAGCTTCAGCCGCCACGGGGTCTTCTCGCCCCGTGAGACGAGGTAGTACCCGTTGATCCCCAACGGGTTCTCGGTCCACGCGTAAGTGTGCCCCTCGGGCGCCTTGACCACCTTGGGCAGCTTGAGGTTGATCGGCCCGGCAGGCAGCGACTCCAGCCGGTCGAGGCAGGCCGCGGCGAGGTCGAGGCACACGTCGACCTGCTCGGCGAGCACCGCGAAGCGCGCGAAGCAGTCGCCGTCCTGCCGGGTCACCCGCCGCAGCACTCCGTCGGCGGCGAGCTCCGCGTACGCGAGGTACGGCTCGTCCAGCCGCAGGTCCATGGCCACGCCCGACGCCCGTGCGATCGGGCCGCTCACGCCGTACTGCAGTACCTGCTCGCGGCTGAGCACGCCGACGCCGACCGTACGGGCGCGGAAGATCTCGTTGCCGAGGATCAGGTCGTAGAGGGCGGGGAGCCGGTGCCGAACGTCAGCAACGGTCTGCCGTACCCGCCCCGTCCAGCCGGCCGGAAGGTCCTCCTTCAGCCCACCCACCCGGTTGAACATGTAGTGCATGCGCCCGCCCGATACCTCCTCGAGCACGGCCTGGATGGCCTCGCGCTCGCGGAACGCGTAGAAGACCGGGGTGATCGCACCGACCTCGAGCGGGTACGAGCCGAGGAACATCAGGTGGTTCAGCACGCGGTTGAGCTCGGCCAGCAACGTACGTGCCCAGAGGGCCCGGACCGGGAGCTCCATCCCGAGCATGCGCTCGACCGCCAGCACCACGCCCAGCTCGTTCGCGAACGCGGACAGCCAGTCGTGCCGGTTCGCGAGCACGATGATCTGCCGGTAGTCGCGCACCTCGAAGAGCTTCTCGGCCCCCCGGTGCATGTAGCCGACGATCGGCTCGGCGTGGATTATGCGCTCGCCGTCGAGGGTGAGGGCCAGCCGGAGGACGCCATGGGTGGCCGGGTGCTGCGGGCCGATGTTGAGCACCATGTCGGCGGTCGCGAGGTCGCCGGTCGCGACGGTCAGCTCGCGCGTGTGCTGAGCGGCGCTCTCAGGGGCGGTCACGTGGCTGATCCTGCCACGCCCGATCCTCCTCCCGACGTACGAAGGAGCGAGGGCCGCAGCCCACGCTCCTTCGTACGATCCTGACCAGTGCAGGTACGGCTACGAGGCGGTGCCGCCCTCGTGCTTGTGCGGGTGGCCGTGCTCGAGCGCGATCTCGTCCGAGGAGGACATCCCCGCCGGGAGGTTGATCGTGTTCTTCGGCCCGGTGAACCACTTCTTGGCCGACAGGTGCCAGCCGATCCACAGGGCGATGAGCGCACCACCCATGACGATCGGCGTGTAGTTGACGGCGGTCCAGGCAAAGTCGCTGACGCCGTCGGTCTTGTGGAACGGGATACCGGCCGGCGTGAAGGGCAGGATGAAGTAGACCGTGGTGACGGCGATCTCGCCGACCGCCACCAGGCTCATCCACTTGTACTTCGAACCCAACGTCCACGGGCCGGGAGTGAAGGCGTCGCCGATCCGCCAGCGCAAGAAGATCGGGATCGCGAAGGCGGTGTAAAGCCCGATGACTCCGATCGAGACCACGGCGTAGAACGCGGTGGGCACTCCGGTTGGGCTCTTGTAAAGGGCGGGCAGGGTGAGGATGACGCCGCAGACGGCGGACGCGATCACGGCATTCACCGGGACGCGGTTGTGGTTGACCTTGGCCCACAGCGCTGCACCCGGTACCGCTCCGTCCCGGCTGAACGCGAACAGCATCCGGGACGACGACGTCATGCAGGCGGTGGAGCAGTAGATCTGGCCGGTGACCGTGATGAACACGAGCACCTTGAACATGCCCGGCGTGAGCGCGCTGGCGAAGATCGACAGTGCGCTGCCGCCGCCGTACGGGTTGATCGCGGGGTCGAACGAGTTGATGTAGTCGACGTTCGTGGCCGCGAAGAGGAACGACAGCAGCAGGATCCAGCCGCCGATCGCGGAGTAGAAGATGGACTGCCAGATGCCCTTGGCCGCCGCGTTTGCCGCGCCTTGGGTCTCCTCCGAGAGGTGCGCGGAGGCGTCGTATCCGGTGATCGTGTACTGGGTGAGCAGGAAGCCGAGGGGCAGGACGTAGAACCAGAACCCGAGGCCGCTCGCGTCGTTCGGGAAGCCGGAGTTGTTGATGCGCTCGGTGAAGACGAACGACAGGCTCTGGTGGCCCTTCGGCGAGAAGATGAGGATCAGCACCACGATCGCGCTGCCGAACACGTGCCACCACACCGAGACGTTGTTGATCACGGCCAGCAGGTGCGAGCTGAACACGTTGACCGCGGTCACGAAGATCATCAGCGCGATGAACCAGAAGAACTGCTGCTTGAGGTAGTCACCGCCCAGGAAGCTCGAGGCGTAGCTGTCGGAGAACGAGTCGATGAAGACGTTAAGGAACGTCGCGGCGCCGTAGACGACGGAGGCGATGATGGCGAGCAGGCCGATGAGGTTCAGCCAGCCGGTGTAGTAGCCCGCCTTGGCCCCGCCGAGCTTGGACGCCCACCAGTAGATGCCGCCCGAGGTCGGGTAGGCGGACACGAGCTCCGACATGCAGAACCCGATCACCAGGATGAACGCCGCGATAACCGGCCAACCGATGGAGATCGCGATCGGGCCACCGTTGTTCCACGCCTGGCCGAAGGTCGTGAAGCAGCCGGCGAGGATCGAGATGATGGAGAACGAGATGGCGAAGTTGGAGAACCCGGACCAGGAGCGGTTGAGCTCCTGCTTGTACCCGAGCTCTGCCAGGCGCTGCTCGTCCGCGCTGAGATTGCTGGTATCGACCACGACTGTCCCTCCCTCGGATCACCGAGAGCGCCAGGGGAGAACGGCGGGCCCGTCATCCCTCCGACGCAGGTATAGCGGATTCAATGGTTCGTTTGTGTAACTTTGGCCAGCAACGACGAAAACAGTCGTGGTGTCGGGCGGCTAGCCTGGCTGGGTGGCCCCCGATCTGACTGCTGACCCGTTCGCCCCGCCACCCGGGGGTTGGGTCCGCGTCTCCCCGCGGCTGGCGTTCGTCCGCCGGGCCATCGGTCTGGCGATCGTGCTGCCCCTCGGGCTGCTCGCGACCGTGCTGTTCGCCATCAACGACCTCTCCGTCTGGGCCGGGATCAACCTTTTCGTCATGCTCCTGGTGGCGGTCTGGATCATCTGGATCGTGGGCCGGCAGGTGCGCGCAATCGGCTACTGCGAGCGCGCCGACGACCTGGTGGTCACGCGAGGCGTGATGTTCCGTGAGCTCGTGATCGTCCCGTACGGCCGGATGCAGCTGGTCGACGTGCGCGGCGGACCGCTGGCCCGCCGCTACGGCATGTCGACGCTCCAGCTCCACACTGCCGCCGCGACGACCGACGCGGCTATCCCGGGGCTGCCGGTCGCCGAGGCGGGTCGCTTGCGCGACCGGCTGGCGGCCTTGGGTGAGGCGCGGACGGCCGGCCTGTGACCGAGCTGGCCTCCGTACCCAGGCGAACCCACCCACTGAGCCCGTTCGCCAAGGCTGGGCAAGGCTTGTCCGGCCTCGTGCTCGCCGTCTTCGTCGTCGCCCGCGACGTCCCGGGCGGCTTCGTGTCCAGGCTCGGTCTGGTCGCCTTGCTGCTCATCGCCGCAGCGGTACTGGGCTGGGTCTCGTGGTGGCGCACGACCTTCTGGTTCGACGACGACGGTGACTTGCGGATCGCCAGCGGGCTGTTCTACCGCAACGAGCGTCGGCTGCAGCTCTCGCGGCTGCAGTCGGTCGAGATCACGCGTCCGCTGGTGGCGCGCCTGGTGGGTCTGGCCGAGGTGCGCCCCGAGGTGGCGGGCGGCGAGAACGCGAAGATCGCCCTCGCCTACCTGTCCGAGGACGAGGCGATGGCGATGCGCGCCGAGCTGCTGGCTCGGGCTGCCGGCGTCCGAGGTGGCCACGCTGACGCTCCGGTACCGGAGGAGCGCCCGCTGATCCGCGTTCCCCCGACCGATCTTGCAATCTCGATGGTGATGAACCACTGGGTGATCATCGGTGGGGTCGTCGGGCTGGGTTTCCTGGCGGTGGCCCTGGCGACCGGACGAATCGGTGGGTTCGTCGCCTTCGTCTTCACGTCCGGGCTGCCCGGACTCAGCCTGGTGACCGGTTATCTCGCCTACTACGACTTCACCGTGGCCGAGTCGGCGGACGGCCTGCGCCTACGGTCCGGTCTGCTGTCGACGCGCGCCCAGACCGTGCCGCCGGGACGGGTGCAGGCGGTGAGCATCTCGCAGACGTTGCTGTGGCGCTGGAAGGGCTGGGTGAAGGTGCAGCTCAACGTCGCAGGCAGCGGCGGGCACGAGGGCAACGACGGGTCGACCGGGACGAAGGGCGGGGTGATCCTGCTCCCGGTCGCGCCCGTCGCCGTCGCGTACGGGCTGCTCAACCGCGTGCTCCCGGGAGTCGACGTCCCGGGCATCGCCTTAGCCGCTGCGCCGAGGGCCGCGCGCAAACGGGCCCCTTGGCAGTTCAACCAGCTCGCGGTCGGGTCGGACGCATCGGTCTTCGTCGCCCGCGGTGGCTGGCTGACCAGGCGGCTGGACGTCCTGCCGCACGCCCGGACCCAGAGCGTGCGAGTCACCCAGGGCCCGTGGCAGCGCCTGCTCGGACTCGCCACGACCCACGTCGACTCGACACCGGGCCCGGTCGCGCCGGCCGCCAAACACCGCGGGGCGACCGAGGCGCGCGCGATCGCCGAGGCGCAGGCGGTGCTCGCCGGGGCGGCCAGGGCCGCCTTCCGCCCGGAACGGTGGGCCGTGCGACCCGAGGAGCCGGCGCAGCCCGGGGAGCCGGCGTGACCGCGCGAGTGCACGAGGCCGTCGGGTTCGAGACCGGTGAGCGTGGCTTCGTCCTGGACCCGTACCCGGTGTTCGACGAGCTGCGGGCGGTCGGTCGCCCGTTGTGGCACGAGGGGATGGGGCTGTGGCTCGCTTTCAGCCTTGCCGACGCGGACGCGGTGCTGCGCGACCGCCGACTCGGCCGTGTCTACCGGCCGCGCGAACCCCTGGAGGAGTGGGACACGTTCAACTGGCTGCACTCCGACTCCATCCTCGACAGCGAGCCGCCGAAGCACACTCGGCTGCGGTCCCTGGTCGCCAAGGCTTTCGCTCGGGGTCACGTCGAGCGGCTCCGTCCGCGCGTCCGCGAGCTGGCTGACGGCTTGCTCGACGACGCGGCCCGCTCGGGCGGCCGGTTCGACGTGCTGGCCGACTACGCAGAACCGTTGCCGGTCATGGTGATCGCGGAGCTGTTGGGGATCCCGGCGTCCGACCGGCACCTGCTGCGCCCGTGGTCGCAGGCGATCGTGAAGATGTACGAGTACGACCGCACGCCCGAGCACGAGGCCCAAGCCAAGACCGCCGGGGCGGAGTTCGCGGCGTACGTCTCACGGCTCGCCGTCGCCCGGCGCGCGTCACCGGGCGATGACCTCGTCAGCCACCTCGCTCTCGTGGAGGACGGCGGCGAGCGCCTGTCCGAACGTGAGCTGGTCGCGACCTGCGTGCTCCTGCTCAACGCCGGGCACGAGGCCAGCGTCAACGCGTTCGGCAACGGTCTTGTGGCGCTGTTCCGGCAGCCGGGCGAGCTGGCCCGGCTGCAAGCCGACCCCTGGGGCCTGTCCCACACTGCGGTCGAGGAGTTCCTACGGTTCGACAGCCCGCTGCACCTGTTCGAGCGCACGGCCAAGCAGCCGACGGTCGTCGGTGGCGTGGAGCTCGGTGCGGGAGAGAAGATCGCCGCGCTGCTCGGCTCGGCCAACCGCGACCCCCTTGCCTTCGACCGGCCCGGGGTCATGGATGTGGGACGCGACCCGAACCCGCACCTCGGCTTCGGCTCGGGGATCCACTTCTGCCTCGGTGCCCCGTTGGCTCGGCTCGAGCTGCAGATCTCGTTGCCGTTGCTCGTCGAGCGGTTCCCCAGGCTCGCGCTCGACGGCGAGCCGAAGCTCCGCAGGACGTTCGTGCTGCGCGGCTACGAGAGTGTCCCGGTGCGGCTGTCCTAACCGGGTGGGGCGTGGCCCGGCGCAGGACCGAGGTAGACCGAGGATCGCGCCGTCGTGTCGACCGTGAGGTGGAAGACGTCCGGGCGCGAGTAGTGGCCCACGGGGTCGAACTGGCGTCGCTCGAGCATGGCGACGGCGCTGTCGACCTCGGCGTAGAGGATCCCCTCCTTCTCCTCGAGCGGGCCGGCGAGGATGCGACCCCCGGGCGCCACGATCGTGGTGAGCCCGCGGCACATCCAGTCGTCGTCGCCGCCGTACGTCTCGCCTCGCAGCTCGGCCGGGACGTCCGACCCGCGGAGCACAGGCGCAACGCCCACGACGTAGCAGCGACCTTCCTTGGCGATGTGGCGCAAGGTCGCGACCCAGGTGTCGGAGTTGTCCCAGGTCGGAGCGAGGTAGATGTCGACGCCCTGTGCGTACATCGCGGCTCGGGCCAGCGGCATGTAGTTCTCCCAGCAGAGCAGGCCGCCGACCACCCCGAACGGAGTGCGCACCACGTCGAGCGTGGACCCGTCACCCATGCCCCAGACCGTGCGTTCACCTCCGGTCGGCATGAGCTTGCGGTGCGCGCCGACGAGGGTGCCCTCGGGACTGAGATAGAGCAACGTGTTGTACAGCGTCCCGCCGGACCGCTCGTTGACTCCCATGGCGACGTACACACCGGCCGCGGCGGCCGCCTCGGCCAGCCGGGTGACGGTCGGGCCGGGCACCTCGACCGATTCGGCGTACAGCCGTTGGACGTAGCCGGAGTCGGACCAGGCAGGCAACCGCCAGACCCAGTCGGGATAGGTCGGGATGAACGTCTCGGGGAAGACGACGAGCCCGGCACCGGCCGCCGATGCCTCGTGGATCAGCTCGATGGCCTTGTCGGTGGTCGCGTCGCGGTCCAGGAAGACCGGGGTGGCCTGCACCGCGGCGACGATGCTCGTACTCGCGTCGCTCATCCGGGATTCACCGCACCGACGACGAGCATCTCGCACGGCCCCACGAACCCGTCGGGCCCCTCGAACTCGGACAACGCCTGGGTGATCTCCTGCCAGGCGTGGTCTCTGGCGTCGGCGTCGAGGCCGGCGAGCATCTGGTGCAACGCGCCGAACGACTCTCGTTCGAACAGCACGCAGTCCGCCGCGGTGGGCAGATGCAGTGGCGAAGGCACCCGGCGGACCTCAACGTCGGCGAACCCTGCCTTGCGAAGTGTTGCCTCGAGCACCTCGACCGTGCCCAGGCTGAACGGACCCGGCTGGCCGGGAGCCGGCGGTGGGAGCTGGGCGCGGGCCCGGATCAGCGACACCGGTACGGAGAAGAACCGGTTCGCCTCCGGGGTCGAGTAGGTGACCGCGGCGATCCGGCCGCCGGGCCGCAGGGCCGTGCGCATTCCGACGAGAGCGCCCTGCTGGTCGGGGAAGTAGATGAGGCCGACGCGGGACACCACGGCATCGAAGTGTCCGTGCTCCACGTCCAGGCGTTCGCCGTCCATGACCCGGGTGGTCACCACCTGGTCGAGCCCAGCCGTTCGCGCAGCGTGGTCGGCGTACGCGAGCAGGTTGGCGGAGACGTCGGTCGCAAGGACGCGCCCGGTGGGCCCGACCCGTCGGGCGGCCGCCAGGCTCTGGCCACCCGCCCCGGCCGCGACGTCCAGCACCTTGCTGCCGGTGGTGACCCCGGCCAGGTCGAGCATCACGTCGGTCGCCTCACCGAGCCAGGTCTCGATCACCGGCCCCCAGCCGTGCCAGGCAGCAGCCGCGGACTGCCATTGCTCGGTGGTCGTCGCCTTGTACCGGTCAGGGTCGAAGGGTGCGGCGAGCGGGGCCGATGCTGGTGAGGTCGTTAGTGCACGGTCGATCGTCATCTGGTTCCTCCGGTTGGGGTTAGTCCTCCTGGATCCAGCCAAAGAGGTCCGCCCGCTCGACCTGAGCCAGCAGGTCCGGGTGGTCGGTTCCCATGTGCGCCTCGATCGTCGACACGATCTGCTCGTCGTCGTCGCCGCGAGCCACATACCCGCACTCACACCTGATGAGCTTGGCCATGGTCACCCTCTCTTTCGCTGGAACAATGGGTACGCCCCAGGTCTTGGTGAGACCTTGGGGAGATCATGGACCTCCCGAAGGTGCGCATCCAGGTCTGCGGCCGACTGGCTGTGGAGGTGGACGGCCGCCGCGTCGAGGCGCAGGTGCCAGGGCGCCAGGGCCGGCTGCTCCTCACCTACCTCGTGCTGCATCGGCACGACTCGGTGACCCGAGGGCAGCTCGTGGATGCGCTGTGGCCGACCGACCCCCCGGGTTCCGCAGACGCCGCCGTCTACGCGTTGCTGTCCCGACTTCGGACCGCCCTCGGTGCGGAGCTGGTCGCCTCCCGTGGCTCCGTCGGGCTGACCCTCCCGAGCGATGCCTGGGTCGACCTCGACGCTGCGCGCGACGCGATCCACCGGGGCGAATCGGCCCTTGCGCTCGGGGAGTGGGGACGGGCGTGGGGGGCCGCCCAGGTGACGCTGTTCGCGTCCAGGCGCGGCTTCCTGCCGGACGAGGAGCTCGACTGGGTGGCCTCGGTCCGTCGCGAGCTCGAAGGCTTGTACGTGAGGGCGCTGGAGACGTACGCGGCCGCCGCGCTCGAGCTCGGCGGCACCGAGCTGGCGACTGCGGAGCGGGCCAGTGGCGAGCTTGTGGCTGCAGCGCCGTTTCGTGAGAGCGGGTACCGACTGCGCATGCGGGCGCTGGTCCGGCGGGGCAACACCGCGGAGGCACTGCTCGCGTACGACCAGCTGTGCGGGTTGCTGCGCGACGAGCTCGGAGTGGCCCCGAGTGCAGCCACCCGAGAGCTCCACGCCCAGGTACTCCGCGGCGAGGCTGGCTAGCGGAAAGGCCGGAGTTGGCTGATAGCTCGGAGTTAGCTGATAACGCTGGGCGTGACGATCCAGAACGGGGCGCCCCCCGGGTCGGCGAGCGCAGCCATCCGGCCGTACGGCGTGTCGAAGCCTGGAGAGAGCACGGTGCCGCCGGCCGCCGCGGCAGTCACCAGCGCGCCGTCGACGTCGGCCACCGCGAAGTACACCAGCCAGTGCGACGGGATCGAATCGTGGCCGAACATCCCGCCCACGCCGCCGAGTGGCATCGCATCGCCGGGGCGAGCGAAGGTCGAGTAGCTGGGATCCGCCTCCGGAAGCGGCTGGAACACCAGACCGAACACCGCTCCGTAGAAGGTGCGGGCAGCGTCGGGGTCGTGCGAGCGAAGGTCTTGCCACGACAGCCCACCGGGCTCGCCCACCACCTGGGTGCCTGTGTGCTCCCCGGCCTGCCACACCCCGAAGGGTGCACCCGTCGGGTCGAGGGCGACGAACATCCGCCCCTGCGGACCGACGTCCATCGGCTCCATCACCACGGTGCCGCCGTGCTCCGCGACGGCGCGGGCGGTGCTGTCGGCGTCGTCCGAGGCGAAGTAGAGGGTCCAGGCTGTCGGGGCACCCTCCATCTGTGGCGCGATCCCGGCCGTCGACGCGCCATCGATCTGGCAGACCACGTAGCCGCCGTACTCGGGGCTGCTCTCCTCGAAGGTCCAGCCGAACAAGGCGCCGTAGAAGGCGCGAGACGCGGCGACGTCAGGGGAGTCGAGGTCGAGCCAGCAAGGGACGCCCGCAGGCCAAGGCGTGGATCGTCGAGTCATGGCGCCAGCCAACTACTCCGACCACGTGGTGTCCACCCACGAATCCAGCGCGCGGCAGGCACGCAGTCGGCCCCGCGTCGTCGATACTGACTGCCGACGCATCAAGCAGAAGGATCAGGTGGCGGCAGTGAGCAGCCCGAGTCTCCCGAAGGACCGGCCGCGCGGGGTGATGCGCAGGATCATGTCGGGGGTCCTCTCGTACGGCGTGGTGATCTTCGCGCTGTGGTACCTGTTCAGCCAGCTGAACTCCAGCGACCAGTCGGCGCAGGCGCTGGCGCTGATCACGTGGATCCAGCTCGTGGTGGTCGTCGTTCTCGGGGTAGTCAACCTGGCCACCAACTGGCCACCTATCGTGATCGCGCTGCCTGGGCTGAGGGTCCGAGAGGCCGCGGTCACCAACACGGCGTCAGCTGCGTTGTCCAACACTGTGCCCGAGGGGGGCGCGGTGGCGACCGGGCTCAACTTCGCGATGCTCCGCTCGTGGGGATTCTCGCTGGCGGACATCACGTCCGAGGTGGTGGTGACCGGTACGTGGTCGCAGATGACCAAGTACATCCTGCTGTCCCTCTCGCTGTCCGTCGTGGTGCTGCAAGGTGATGCCCCGGAGGGCACCGGCTGGGTCGCCCTGATTTTGTTCGTGCTCGTCGTGGTCGCGGTCGTGGTGCTCGCCCTGATCCTGCGAAGCCATGCGTTCGCGATCAAGATAGGCGCCTGGTCGGACCGGCTCCTGCGCTGGTTGGCCCACCTGGTTCGGCGCACCAAGGTCCCGGACCTCGCGGCTGAGGTACCCCGATTCCGGACGCTGATGGTGGGGCTGCTGACCTGGTGCTGGGCACGGTTGACCCTTGCGATGCTGATCTCGCAGCTGACCGCCGCCTTCGTGCTGGGCGTGTGCTGCCGGATGCAGGGCCTGGACGAGTCGACCATCTCGTGGGCGATGATCCTGACCGCCTTCGGCACGGCCACTTTCGCCGCTCTCCTCGTCCCGGTACCCGGCGGGATCGGAATCGTCGAGGTCGTCCTCGTGGCGGTGCTGTCGTACGGGCTGCCCGCATCTGATCTGCCGGCGGTGACCGCGGCCGTCATCCTCTACCGCATCGCCACGTTCCTGGTCCCGATCCCGATCGGCCTGGTGACCTACCTGTACTGGCGCAAGTCCAAAGCCTGGCGCCGCCCCGTCGACTCGCAGCGCATCGTCGACGGCAAGGCTGTGCCGGCGGTCTCCGCGGAGGCAGCCGGCGGCTGAACCTGTTGCTTCGGGCGAAGTCAGGACTATGGTCCAGGCCATGGCGCACCGAGCCGCACGCAAGCCTGTCACCGTTCGAACCCGTCGACTGCGCTTGATCGCACTGAGCGGGGTGATCTCCGGGGCGCTCGCGCTGCTCGCGGCTTACCCGTTCCAGCCGGCGCTCGCGTTCAAGCAGGGCGACATGCCGGATTTCGTGGTGTCCTGCCCGTTCACCCATCGGCTGGCCGACGACCCGATCGTGCACCCCGGTCAGCCGGGCGCGTCCCACCTGCATGACTTCTTCGGCAACACGTCCACCGACGCTTCGTCCACCTACGCCAGCATGCTTGCTGCGGGGACGACCTGCGCGAGGGTCGGCGACACCGCCGGGTACTGGGTGCCGACCGTCTATCAGGACGGCGTAGTGGTGGTGCCGCTCAAGGCGACCATCTACTACCGCGACATGGCGCCGGACCCGGCCGCGGTGAGCACCTTCCCCGCTGACTTCCGGATGGTGGCCGGAAACCACGACGCCACCTCGCCTCAGCGTCCGCTGCTCGTGGGCTGGGCCTGCCGGCACGCCCTGGACGGGTTGAAGGGACGCTGGACCTCCGACGTGCCGACGTGCAACGCGAACGAGAACCTGGTGTTCCGCGTGCGGTTCCCCGACTGTTGGAACGGACGCGACCTCGATACGCCAGACCACATGAGTCATGTGGCGTACAGCAAGAACGGCATTTGCCCCGCGCGGTTCCCGGTGGCGGTCCCACGGGTTTCGATGACCGTCGCGTACGCGTCGACCGGCGGACCGGGCGTCACCCTCTCGTCTGGATCGGCATTGACCGGTCACGCCGATTTCTGGAACACCTGGAACCAGCCGGCGCTCGACCACCTCGTGATCACGTGCCTACAGGCCGGAATCCATTGCGGATTCGGGACTGCTGCCCGTCCTCAGCCTGCTGTGCCCATCGACAACTGAACGTGTGGCGGGCTGGCGGCCCCGGCTCAGAGCAGGTTGGTCGATGACCAGTGGGTGCCGAGGTGGGTGCGCCGCCCGAACGTCGCCTTGCCGGTGGTGGGGTACAGCCACAGGTCGCCAGCCGGGTCGGTCCCGATGAGGTCGGCGTGGCCGTCGCCGCTGAAGTCGCCCGGACCGAGCAACTTCCAGCCGGCCCACCCGTGCCCGATCTCTACGTGCCCGCCGAAGCCGCCGAGCCCGTTGCCCGGGTACAGGTTCAGGGCGCCGGCAGCCGTGTCACCGAGGATGTCAGGCCGTCCGTCCGAGTTGAAGTCGCCGACGGCCACGGCGGTCATGCCGGACCACCCCGAGCCGATAGAGATTGGCGCTGCGAACGACGCGGCACCGGTTCCCTTGTAGAGCTTGAGCTCGCCGGTCGGTGAGATCGCGAGCAGGTCGGCCCGCCCGTCCCGGTTGACGTCACCGGGCGCCAGCAGTCGGTACCCGGTCAGCCCGGTGCCGGCCTGGACCCGGGGACCGAAGCTGCCGACCCCGGTCCCGGGGATGATCCAGAGCGCCCCGGTGGTGTCGATGGCCACCAGATCCGGCGCCAACGAGCCGCTGCTGAGTGCGGGGCTACGGACC
>Ga0302299_10001277_pt1 | contig 15074 bp, 14 predicted proteins | sample III_Fen_N3_4_FD_198795 | JGI IMG/M metagenome (GOLD analysis project Ga0302299, IMG submission 198795) | Peat permafrost microbial communities from Stordalen Mire near Abisko, Sweden - III_Fen_N3_4 | ecosystem: Environmental > Terrestrial > Soil > Wetlands > Permafrost | place: Sweden: Abisko... | reverse complement strand
CGTGGCCGAGGCGCACGCGGCGGACGAGTGGCAGCTCCCCGCCAATCTCGAGGACGACGCCGTCCTGACGCAGCAGACGACGCTCGAGGAACGGCGCGCGCAGGCCGTCGAGACAGCGGCGCGCCTCGCACTCGGCCTGCCGCTCTTCCTCGACGAGATGGACAATCGCGCGAGCGCCGCCTTCGCGGCCTGGCCCGAGCGGCTCGTCCTCGTCGGCGCCGACCGGCGCATCCTCTACCCCGGCAGCCCCGGCCCGTGGGGCTTCTCGCCCGAGGAGGCCCGGGAGCGCCTCGCCGCATGTACTTCATCCTGACCGTCGGCTTCTTCGTCCTCCTGCTCGGCCTCGGCTGGTGGCTGCTGCGGCGCGCGCTCAACTCCGACGAGCCGCCGACGGCGGGCGGCTCCTTCGGCGACCTGGCACTCGGTGAGAAGAACACGCGCCGCCGGCGCAGACGCGGGGCACACAGCCGGAGCGCCGGGACCGACGTCGAGCCGGCTCATCGCGACTCCATCTCGACCGATCGCACGGATCGTGACTGACCGGACAGACAGGCACTTCCGGCGGCGCCTGCTCGATGCAATCGCCTGACGTACTACGCTGCGCTCATGCGCAACTCCCGGGTCTTCGCGATGGTGCTCGCCGGAGGGGAAGGGAAGCGCCTTGCACCGCTGACGGCCGACCGGGCGAAGCCGGCCGTGCCGTTTGGGGGCAACTACCGGCTGATCGACTTCGCGCTCTCGAACCTCGTCAACGCCGGCCAGCTCCGGATCGCGGTGCTGACGCAGTACAAGAGCGAGAGCCTCGGCCGCCATATTGCCACCACGTGGCGCCTGTCACCGCTGCTCGGGAACTACGTCACGCCCGTGCCCGCGCAGATGCGCCGTGGCCCGAGCTGGTACGCAGGCTCGGCGGACGCGATCTACCAGAACCTGAACCTCATCTACGACGAGCGCCCGCGCTACATCTGCGTCTTCGGCGCCGACCACGTCTTCCGGATGGACCCGCGCCAGATGCTCGAGCAGCACATCGCCCTCGGTGCGGGCATCACGGTCGCCGGGATCCGGATCCCGATCGAGAGCGCCTCCGAGTTCGGCGTGATCGAGACCGACGGCGACTCGCGCACGATCCGCGCCTTCCGTGAGAAGCCGAAGGACCCGGCCGGAATGCCCGAGGCGCCCGGGCACGTGCTCGCCTCGATGGGCAACTACGTCTTCTCGGCCGACGTGCTGATCGACGCCATCACCCGCGACGCCGCGGATGCGACCTCGGCCCACGACCTCGGCGGCAACATCATCCCCGACCTCGTCGAGCGCGGTCAGGCGTGCGTCTGGGACTTCGCGAACAGCCGCATCCAGGGGGCGAGCGAGCGGGATCTCGCCTACTGGCGAGACGTGGGGACGCTCGACGCCTACTACGACGCGCACATGGACCTCATCTCCGTCGATCCGATGTTCAACCTCTACAACGAGGACTGGCCGATCCTGACCTGGCCGGAGCAGCTGCCACCGGCCAAGTTCGTGTTCGAGGAGGAGGGGCGCACCGGCTCCGCGATGAACTCGATGGTCTGCGCCGGCGTGGTCGTGTCGGGCAGCACGGTGCGCCGTTCCATACTCTCGCCCGGCGTCCACGTGCACTCGAACGCGCTGATCGAGAGCTCGGTCGTGATGCACGGCGCCGACATCGGCCGCGGCGCGATCGTGCGGAACGCGATCATCGACAAGGGCGTGCGCATCGAGCCGGGCGCCCGGATCGGGGTCGACTCCGAGGCAGACCGCGCGCGGTTCCCGGTCTCGGCGAACGGGATCGTCGTGATCAAGAAGGGCGCCACGGTCTCGGCCGGATGAGGCTCGCGCTCCTCACGCGCGAGTACCCACCCGACGTGTACGGCGGGGCCGGCGTCCACGTCGAGTACATGGCGCGCGAGCTCGCCCGCAGCGTCGACGTAACGGTGCACTGCTGGGGCGACCCGCGGCCGGCGGTGCCGGCCGGGCCGACGGTGGTGGCCCACCAGGCCTGGGTTGCGCTCGCCGGGCAGGAGCCGTACGACGCCGCGCTCCGGGCGCTCTCGATCGATCTGACGATGGCCGCCGGCGCCGCCGGCGCCGACCTCGTCCACAGCCACACCTGGTACACGAACCTCGGCGGCCACCTGGCGAAGCTCGTGCACGGGATCCCGCATGTGGCGACGGTGCACAGCCTCGAGCCGATGCGTCCCTGGAAGCGCGAGCAGCTCGGCGGCGGCTACGCCCTCTCGAGCTTCGCCGAACAGACGGCGCTCGAGGCGGCGGACGCCATCGTGGCCGTCTCGGCGGCGCATCTCGCCGAGATCCTCGCCTGCTATCCGGCGATCGATCCGGCCCGCGCGAGCGTGATCTACAACGGCATCGACGCGGACGAGTACCGGCCCGATCCCGGCACCGACGTGCTGGAGCGCCACGGGATCGACCCGGCGCGGTCGTCGGTCGTCTTCGTGGGGCGCATCACCCGGCAGAAGGGCCTCGCCCACCTGCTTGATGCGGCGCCTGCGATCGACCCGCAGGCCCAGCTCGTGCTCTGCGCCGGCGCGCCCGACACGCCCGAGCTGGCGGCGGAGATCGCGGAGAGGATGGAGGAGGTGGAGGCGGCCCGCGGCGGCGTGATCTGGATCGAGGAGATGCTGCCCAAGCAGGACCTGATCCAGGTCATCAGCCATGCGACGGTGTTCGCGTGCCCCTCGGTCTACGAGCCGATGGGGATCGTCAACCTCGAGGCGATGGCATGCGAGGCAGCAGTCGTCGCAACGGCGGTGGGTGGGATCCCCGAGGTCGTCGAGGACCGTGTCACCGGTCTGCTCGTCCCCTACGAAGCGCGGGCCGACGGCACCGGGACGCCCCTCGATCCGGCGGGCCTGGCCGCGGACCTCGCCGCCCGCGTGAACGAGCTGCTCGCCGACCCGGCGCGGGCGGGGGCGATGGGGCGCGCGGGCCGCGCGCGTGCGGTCGAGCGCTTCGGCTGGGACGTCGCCGCCGTGCAGACGCTCGCGCTCTACGAGCAGCTGCTCGACGTCACATGAGCTCGATGCCGGCCCGGGCCAGGCGCCTGTCGCACGTGAGCAGCGACGCATCGAGGAGCTCGGCGAGGGCGATGTAGCCGGAGCCGGATAGCCAGGCTCGGCGGCAGGGCGACTCTTCCGTCCGACTGAAGTCCGACCCACGGGTCAAGTTGCGTAAGCTCGCGCCATGAGAATCCGCGCAGCAGTCCTCGAGGCGTTCGGCAGTCCGCTCGTCGTCCAGGAGGTCGACCTCGCCGAGCCGAAGGCGGGCGAGGTGCTCGTCCGGCTCGCCGCCTGCGGTGTCTGCCACACCGACCTGTACACCGCCTCCGGCGCCGACCCGACCGGGTATGCGCCCTGCGTGCTCGGCCACGAGGGAGCGGGCGTCGTCGAGCGGGTGGGCGAGGGCGTCTCCCTCGTCGCCCCGGGCGACCACGTGATCACCCTCTTCGCGCCCGAGTGCGGGACGTGCGTCCACTGCCTCAGCGACCGCACCAACCGCTGCGTCGCGATCCGCGATCAGCAGGGCCTCGGCTACCTGCCCGACGGCACCGCGCGCCTCTCGCGCGGCGGCGAGCCGCTGCGCCACTTCATGGGCACGTCGACCTTCGCGGAGTACACGGTGATGCCCGAGATCGCGCTCGCAAGGGTAAGCCCCGAGGCGCCGCTCGACGGCTGCGCGCCGTTCGCCTGCGGCCTCTCGACGGGCATCGGTGCCGCGCTCTACACGGCCCGCGTCGAGCCGGGCTCGACGTGCGTCGTCTTCGGCTGCGGCCTCGTCGGTCTCGGCGCCGTGATCGGCTGCCGGCTCGCGGGCGCCGAGCGGATCGTCGCGATCGACCTCTCGGAGGAGCGGCTCGCGCAGGCCCGCCACCACGGCGCCACCGACACCCGCGTGGCGGGGGATGACAGCGTCGACTGGATCAAGGCCGAGACAGGCGGCTTCGGCGCCGACTACACCTTCGAGGCGACGGGCCTGGTTTCCGTCATGCGCCAGGCGGTCGAGTCGGCGCGCGAGGCGTGGGGGCTCGCCACGATGTGTGGCGTCGCCGGCAAGGGCGAGTTGCTCGAGATCGTGCCGCGCTTCTTGATCACGGGCCGTCGCGTCACCGGCTCGTCGTTCGGCGGCGTCAAGGGCCGCACGCAGGTGCCGCTGCTCGTCGACCGCTGGCTCGCCGGCGAGATCGACGTCGACTCGCTGCTCTCGCACCGGATCACGCTGGACGAAGTCAACCACGGCTTCGAGCTGATGCACGCGCAGGACGGCATCCGCAGCGTGATCTCGTTCGGCTGACCTACGACGCCGGCTCGGGCGCCGTCACCCGTGCGCCGGACACGCGGAGCGAGCGGACGGAGGGGACGAGCACGATGCCGATGCAGACGGCGATGTTGAGGATCCCCGCGATCAGGAGCATCTCGGACGTCCCGAACGCGGCGGCGAGTGGGCCGATCAGCACGTAGCCGATCGGGTTCAGCGCCACGGAGCCGAGCCAGTCGAAGGAGCTGATCCGCGAGAGGGCGTGCTCCGGCACGTAGCGCTGCAGCGCCGTCATCCAGAGCGTGTCGCCGAACGAGAACCCGATCCCGGTGACGAAGCTCGTCGCGGCGATGACGGCGAGCGGGAGCGGGACGGCGATCGTGGCGAGGAGGACGCCCGAGGGCAAGACGAGCAGCTGGCAGGCGACGAGCGGGCGGTCGAACTTCACCCGCAGTGCGAACAGCCCTCCCAGCACGGCGCCGGCGGACTCGACCGCCAGAATCGTGCCCCAGGCCCCGGCGCCGCCGAGCTCCTCCTTCGCGACCAGCGGGCCGAGCACGAGCAGCGCCGGGAAGTAGGTGAGCTGGAAGAGCCCGAACGAGATCACCATCGCGACGACCCAGGAGCGCTCGATGAACTCCTGCCAGCCTTCCCTGAGGTCGCCGACGATTGACTTCGAGACCATCCGCACCGTCGGCGCGAGGTGCATTGAGGCGATCAGGGCCGCGGAGGCGAAGAAGCTGACCGAGTCCGCCGCGAGCGCCCAGGCTGCGCCGCCGGCGGCGACGATCAGCGCCCCGAGAGCGGGACCGGCGATCGAGAGGACGCTGCGCGAGAGCGACAGGAGCGCGTTGCCCTCCTGGAGCCGCTCGTCGCTGACCGCCTCCTTCACGATCCCGGTCGTCGCGGGCCGCGAGAACGCCGCGGCGACGCCGAAGGCCGCCTGAAGGAGGCCGACGTTCCACACGTTGGCCGTTCCCGCGAAGAGCAGCGCGGCCGTGGCCGCCTGCGCCGACCCCTTCAGCAGGTCGCAGCCGACGAGGATCGACCGGCGCGGGAGTCGGTCGGCAAAGACCCCGCCGAGCAGGAGGAAGACGATGATCGGGATCTCGCGTGCGAGCAGCACGATCCCGAGGTCGGTCGCCCCGCCGAAGTCGAGCACGGCGAAGGCGAGCGCGACGATCGCCATCCCCGACCCGAGCGTCGAGACGGTGACGGAGGCGAGGTAGCGGGCGAAGCTCCGCTCGTGGATGACCTCGAGGCTGCGCGGAAAGCGCACGGCTGGAGTCTAGTGTCGAGCCTGAAGGGGTGGGGCTTCAGCCTCACCCGCCTGTGACCGCCTCCCGTGACGAACGGGTGAGACTGAAGCCTCCACCCCAGCGAGTCGGCGGGAGGCGCTGCGTGCGGCAGGCCGCCGCGTCGGTGCCCGCAGGCGGTGCCCTGGACGACCGCCTCGCGCGCGCCCCTCCCGGGGGCGCGGGCGACCGTTCAGCCGACGGTGAGCAGGAAGAACGAGGCGAGCAGGACGACGGCGTTGCGCAGCGGCTTCACGATCCGCTCGGGCATCGGGCTCCTCGCGTCGAGGTTCGGCCTTCGTCGGCCGACGGTAGCATTGGCGGGTCGTGCCCGAGACCCCCGAAGAGCTGTACGCCCGCGCCGTCGGGGCGCTGCGGATGCCGCCGGTCGAGGAGTGGGAGACGTTCCCGTTCGACGGCGACCTGCGGACCCGGGCGCTCCTGCCGCCGGTCGCGAAGGAGGCGCCGCGGCGTGGCGAGGACGGCGTCGACTGTGGGCGCTGCGGCGCGCCGGACAGCGCGTTCGCGTGGGTGGGCGAGCGGTGGCGACTGCGGGCGCTCGACGAGCCGGCGGGCCTCCCCGTCGTCGTGCTGCTCGAGCCGCGGGCGCACTACGGCGAGCCGGGCGAGCTGCCCGACGAGCTCGCCTCCGAGCTCGGGCTGATGATCGCGCGCATCGAGCGTGCGATCCGCGCGATCGGAGAGATCGGCCGCGTGCACGTGTGCCGCTGGGGCGACGGCGGCGAGCACCTGCACTGGTGGTTCATGGCCCGGCCCGCTCGGCTGCCTCAGCTGATCGGCAGCTTCGCCGCCATCTGGGACGACATTCTGCCGCCGACGCCCGAGGACGTCTGGAAGGCGAACGTGGCCGCCGTCGTGGAGGCACTCGAGCAGCAGGAGTGACCGGCTTCAGCCGGCCGCCGGGGTTCCGCCCAGCACCCGCTGCAGTGCCTCGTTGAGCTCGTCCAGCATCCGCTCGTACTCGGCGCGTGGCCGCGGCAGCCGCCGCTCGAGCTCCAGGTAGGCGTCGTGCAGCGCCTCGCCCGCAGCGTGGGCCACGGCCGTGCCGTGCAGCGTCGGCACGAGCAGATACGAGCGGCCGTCCTCCGAATTGGGCACCCGCTCGACGAGCCCTCGCTCGACGAGGCGCTGGATGTTGTCCCGCAGTGTCGTCGCCGGCATCCCCGAGGCGCGCGAGACCACGCTGGGGCTGACGGGAGCCAGGTCACGGACGTGGGTGAGGAGCGCGAGCAGGAAGCCGGGAATCCCGACCGGCTCGAGCCTGTCGTCGACGATGCGTCCGACGAGCTGCGCCGTCGTGCCGGCCTCGAGAAGGAGTCGCCTGTTCGCCACCATCACCGTCCGCTCGTTGCGCCGCCGTCGAGGGCGCGCTAGTTTTACTGCGTCGACGCAGTATCTACCAGGGAGATCGGATGAGCCGGCTGCTCGTGGGTGTCGGAGTGCTCCTCGTCCTCGCCGCCGCGGGCGGCGCAGCTGCGGGCGAGCGGGCGCCGACCGGCACCTGGGTGGGCCGCTACACGCTGGGCGGGACGGGTGAGCTCGCGCTGACGGTGAGCGGCAACCGCGCGTTCGTCGCCCTTGGAGTCGGCCATGCCGGCCTGCAGCCGGTTCGGCTTGTCACGTCCGGAGCGAGGCTGCGGTTCCAGGTGCCCGGCCGGCCCTCGGCGCTCGTCTTCGACGGCGCCGTCTCCGGCGTCCGTCTCGCCGGAACCGTGCGCCAGGGATCGCTGCGCGGCACGTTCACCGCCCGGCCGGGCACCGCGCCGGGGCTCGTCGCCCGCGGCCTCTACCGGGCGGGCGGAGGGCTCGACGCGGTCGTCGACGATCCGTACGGCCCGGCCCGGCTCGTCGATCTCGACTCCGGGAAGGTGCGCGCGCTCTACCCTGCGGGCGCGGCGTTCTCGATCGGCTCCGGGTTCGCGACCCGCACGCCCGTCACGGCCGGCGCTCGGTTCGGCACCGGGGCCGCCCTGATCGACGGTCGACAGGCGCCGCGGCTCGCAGTGCGACAGCTCGAGGTCCAGTTCGAGAGCGGCGGCACGAGGCTCGCCGGGACGCTCTCGATCCCGCCGGGCGCCGGCAGGCATGCCGCTGCGGTCTTCGTCCACGGCTCCGGCCCGACGCAGCGGGCCTACCTGCCCGAGTTGGCGGCGCTGCTGCTCCGCCACGGGGTCGCCGTGCTCGTGTACGACAAGCGCGGCATCGGCCAGTCGGCCGGCACCTATCCGGGTGAGTCACCGACCGCCGGCTCGATTGACACGCTGGCGCGTGACGCGGCCGCTGCCGCCCGCTTCCTCGTCGCCCAGCCGGAGATCGACCGTGCCCGGGTCGGCCTCACCGGCCACAGCCAGGCGGGGTGGATTGCCCCTCTCGCCGCCTCGCGCGAGCCGGCGATTCGCTTCCTCCTGCTCTTCTCGGGGCCGGCGGTGACGGCGGACGAGAACGACCTCTACCAGGATCTGGCAGGTCAGGGAGAGCGCCAGGCGACGCTCTCGGATGCTGCGATCGACGCCCAGGTCCTGAAGCGCGGGCCGGGCGGAGTCGACCCGATCCCGTCGATCCGGAAGCTGACGATCCCGGTGCTGTGGGTGTACGGCGGCAAGGACACCTTCGTGCCGCCACGCCTCTCGGAGCGCCGCCTGGCGCCGATCGCCGCGGAGCCCGCCCGCGACTTCACGGTCGTCGACTTCCCGCACGCGAACCACGCCCTCGTGGAGACGACGACGGGGCTCACCTCAGAGATGCTCCGCTCCGACACGTTCGCTCCGGGCCTCTTCGCCTCAGTCGGCGCATGGCTCAGGAGCCGTCACCTGGCTGCGCCCGTGCGATAGGGCCGAATTGGCCGGTAATCAGCATCTCTGTATTTTCTCTCCAACTGCCGGAAGTCGCTGTCGCATCTCGTCGTAGATCGTGAGATGAATTCCTTGCATTCCGCTGCGGCCTGCCCTATACTCCGCCGAACATGATGATCTCATTCACCCACTTCGCCGCCTCCGGCGCCGACTCGACCCTCTCCGCTGCGGTGCTGCCGTGCCGGTCGGGCTTCGATCGGAAGCTCCGCACGGAGAACGGCTTCGTCCTCGCTGGGAGGGTTGCGCGCTAGATCCCTAGCCGCATACCAGGCCAGCCGAGGGCGATCCGAACAGGGTCGCCCTTTTTCGTTTCCCGACAGGTTCCACGATCTCAGAACGAAGGTGATGCTCGACATGACGAATCCGTAGATCTCCACGTGAGCGCCTCGACCGAGGCGGATCCTCCCGTTCCATAACCGTAATTACCCGTGCTCAATTAGCGCGTGCTTTCGCGTTCTTATTTTCGACCCCTACACCGCGACTCGAAGGAGGTGAGCGTTGTCGCAGCCCACGTGCCGGAGCCCCGGCACAGCCAATCACCCGTAGAGAGGAGACGAGATGCATCCGCATATCGTCAGGGTCGCGCCGCCGCGCCTCGAAACGGCGCGCCCCGCGAAGGTGATCCAGCTCGAGACCCGCCGCAAGGCGCGGCTCGAGGCCGAGCGGCTCGCACGGTCGCGTCCACGGCCGGCCGCGTGAGCCGCGGACATCGCACAGCAGGCGACCAGCTGAGGGCCGCGAGGGCGGCCCTCAGCCGTTCCCGGCCCCGCTCGACCAGGCGGAGGGATGCAGCAGCGGCGGTTCGCCGTGGCGGCCGGCAGCCAGCACGGCCACGAGCGAGGGCGGGGTAAGCACCGTCGCCGTGCCACCCGGGCGCGGCCGAGAGCCGTCATAGCCGGTGGGCGTCCAGCGGAGGATCCGGTCGCCGAGGATCAGGAACGGCACGTCGCCGATAGCGACGAAGGCCCCATCCGGGAGCGCTGCGAAGGGGGCTGCGTGTCGGAGCTGCCCGCGGGAGTTGGGCTCGACGCGCTCGGCGTGGAGTCGGGCGTCGATCACGCCCGCCCGCAGTTCGTCCCCCGGGTGAGCCTCGTGCCAGAGTCTCACGAAGTCCCGGTAGTCCCGGTAGCGGCACTCCCGGCAGGGGCGATGGCCCGCGGCGAGCGCCGTGGCCTCGTCCAGGAAGAAGAGCTCGGTGTACCGGCCGGGCAGCAGCAGCTCGCGCCTGCGGCCCCTGAAGTCGAGCCGGCAGGCGATCCAGCGGGTGCCCTGGAACGGCCGCACGATCTCGCCGGCCGCGTCGTGCAGGCAGCCCCGGTTCCCGAACACGAGGCCCCGGCCGGTGTCGACGAGCTCGCGGAACGGGGTCACCCGGTTGCGTCGCGGCATCCGCTCAACGTACCGCGCGGTCGGTGCCGCGCAGGGCGTGCACGCCTCGGTAGCGTGGGGTCGGAACCTTGCGACGGAGGAGAGCAGCAGCATGAGCGAGCACGAGGAGAACGGCACGGAGCGGCTGGCGGCCCACGAGCGGCTGGCGACGGGGGCGCTGGCGCGGTGGATGCGGGCTTGCGCCAACAACCCCTGGCGGGTCGTCGTCTCGTGGGTCGGCATCGTCGCCCTCCTGATCGTCCTCGTCGCCACGATCGGCGGCTCGCTGCGTGACGAGTTCTCGATCCCCGGCTCCGACACGCAGAAGGCGACCGACCTGATCAAGGCGGAGTTCGCCTCCGAGCAGGGCGCCGTCCTCAACATCGTCATGGCGGCGCCGAAGGGCGAGCGGCTCGACACGCCTGCGCGGAAGGCGGCGATCACGAAGGCGATGGCAGACCTGCGGTCGCCCACCTTCAAGCCGCGCGACGGCAAGGCCGGCCTCACGAGCGTCGGCGACCCGTTCAGCGACCGCACTTTCTCGAAGAGCGGCCGCATCGCCTACGCCGAGGCGCAGTTCAACGACACGATCACCGACAAGGACAGGCCCCAGGTCGTTGCGGTCCAGGACGCCGTCCGCCAGGCGGTCGAGCCGGTCGGGGTCACGGTCGAGTACAACGGCGAGGCCGAGGTGCCGCCGATCAAGCAGGGAGCCTCCGAGGCGCTCGGCCTGCTCGCGGCGATCATCGTGCTCCTGTTCGTCTTCCGCACGTTCGTGGCGATGCTGATCCCGATCGCGCTCGCGCTCGTGGCGCTGATGACGGCGTTCCTGCTGCTCTTCATCCTCGCCGGCCAGACCGACATCAACACGGTCACCCCGATCCTCGTCTCGATGATCGGCCTCGGCGTCGGGATCGACTACTCGCTCTTCATCGTGACGCGCTTCAGGCAGCTGCTGCACGAGGGCCTCGCGCCGCGTGACGCTGCGGCCGAGGCCGGCGCCTCCGCCGGGCGTGCCGTGCTCTTCGCGGGCCTGACAGTCGCGATCTCGGTGTCGGGTCTCGCGCTGATCGGGCTCGACTTCGTCACGAAGCTCGGCATCGGCAGCTCGCTCGGCGTCCTCACGACCGTGCTGATCGCGAACTCGCTCCTGATCGCGGTGCTCGCCCTGCTCGGCCACAAGGTCGACCGGCTGAAGGTGCCCTTCATCCCCCCGGTCGAGGACTCGGAAGAAGCGCGCGAAAAGACGCTCGTCGCCCGCTGGGGCCGCTTCGTCACGCGGAGGGCGAAGATCCTCTTCCCCGCGCTGCTCCTGGCGGGCTTCCTGCTCGCCGGGACGTCGGCCGCGGTGCAGCTCGGTGCGGCCGACCAGGGGACGGAGTCGACCCAGCAGACGAGCCGCCGCGCGTACGACCTCCTCGCGGAGGGCTTCGGGCCCGGCTTCAACGGCCCGATCCCAATCGTCGTCGACGTGAAGGGCGACAAGCAGGCTCCGCAGCGCATCTATGACGGCGTCGTCGGCACGAAAGACGTCGCCTCGGTCTCGAAGCCGCAGTTCAACAAGGAGAAGACGGTCGCGATCGTCTTCGTCACGCCCGCGTCCTCCCCGCAGGCGTCGGCCACCGGCAGCCTCGTCACCCGCCTTCGTAACGAGGTCGTGCCGGAGGCGACGCGCGGCGGCCCTGCTCTCGCCTACGTCTCGGGTCAGACGGCGGCGTTCAAGGACATTGCCGACCAGATCGTGAGCCGGATGCCCGTCTTCCTGCTCTACATCATCGGCGTCACCTTCCTGCTCCTGACGATGGCCTTCCGCTCGGTGGTGATCGCGGTCACGGCGGCCCTGACGACGATCCTGTCCGCCTTCGTCGGCTTCGGCGTGCTCGGTCTCGTCGTCCAGCAGGGCTACCTGCTCGGCCTCACAGGCCTGGACAAGACGGGGCCGATCGAGACGTTCGTGCCACCGATCGCGTTCGCGATCCTCTTCGGCCTCTCGATGGACTACATGGTCTTCCTGATGAGCCGGATTCGCGAGGAGCACGTCCACGGCCTCGACACGCGGGCCGCGATCGAGCACGGGATCTCGGCGATCGGCCGCGTGATCGTCGCCGCCGCGGTGATCATGGGCACGGTCTTCGCCGCGTTCATCCTCAGCGCCGACCGGATTCCGAAGGAGTTCGGGCTGCTGCTCGCGATCGCGATCCTGACCGACGCCCTCGTCGTGCGGATGACGCTCGTGCCCGCCTTCTTCACTCTGCTCGGCGAGAAGACGTGGTACATCCCGCGCTGGCTCGACCGGTTGCTCCCGAACCTCACGATCGAGCCGCCGCACGACCGGGACGAGCCGGCGGCTCCGATCCGAGTGGAGCCCGAGCCCGAGACCTCCGGCTGACGCCGCCCCTCGACGGGCCCCGCCCGCGCCGCTAGGGTCAGCTGCCAATGGCCGGTGGGCGTTCACCGCTGCTCGCGCTCGCTGCCGACGGCACGCTGCGCCGTGAGGCGCTCGCGCTGGCGCTCTTCCGGCTGGCGGAGTTCGGCCCCTGGGTGGCGATGCTGGTGTATGCCTACGTTCAGGGGGGTGCGACGGCGACGGGGCTCGTCTCGCTCGGCCTGCTCCTCCCGACGGCGCTCTCGGCTCCCTTCGGCGGGCCGCTGATCGATCGCTTCGGCGCCAGCCGCGTGCTGCTCGCGGGCTACGTGACGCAGGCGCTCGTCATGGGCGCGACCGCGGCTGCCCTCCTGGCGGGAGCACCGCCCCTCCTCGTCTACGCGCTCGGCGCGTTGACCGCGATGGCACTGACCGTCACCCATCCCGCCCACGCCGTCGTCTCGCCAGGGATCGCGCGGACGACCGAGCAGCTCGTCGCACTGAACGCCGTCACCGGCTGGATCCTCAGCCTCGGCCTCGTGCTCGCCCCTGCGCTCGCGGGGTTCGTCCTCGGCATCTCCTCGCCCGGCGCCGTGTACGCGGCCGGCGCCGTCCTCCTGGGCGCGGCGGCGGTGCTGGTGGTGCCGCTGCGCGACCTGGTGCCGCCGCTCGCGGTCGACGACGAGCTGCCGCCGGAAGGAACCCTGCGACAGCTCGAGGAGGGAGCGAAGGCCCTGGCTCGGCCGGGCCCGTCGCGCGAGATCGTGATCGTCCTCGTCGCCACGTTCCTCATGATCGGAGCGTTCGACGTCCTCGCGGTCGCACTCGCAGTCGGCACGCTCGACATCGGCGGCTCCGGGGCCGGCTACCTGACCGCGACGCACGGGGCCGGTGCGGTCGTCGGGGCGATGCTGGCGTTCGTGGTCGTCGGCCGTGCCCGGCTCGTGCCGGTGATGATCGTGGCAGCGCTCGTCGCCGCCGCTGCCTTCCTGCTGCTCGGGATGCAGACCACGCTCGTCGCCGCGTTCGCCGTTGCAGCCGTCTCGGGGATCTCGCGGACCATGCTCGAGGTGACTGGGCAGACGCTGCTGCAGCGGGTCACCTCGACCGCGATGCTCGCCCGCGTGTTCGCCTTCAAGGAGGGCCTGACGATGGCGGCCTGGGGCGTCGGCTCGGTGCTCATACCCGCCGCGATCGCGCTCGCCGGGATCACGGGCGCGCTGATCTTCACGGGCGCGATCGTCCCGGTGGTCGTGCTCATCCGCCTGCGGCCGCTGCTGCGGGTCGACTCCGCCGTCGAGGTGCCCGTGGTCACGGTCGCCCTGCTCCGGTCGCTCGAGGTCTTCCGGGTGCTGCCCGTCCCGGCGCTCGAGGGCATCGCCCACACGGCCGGTCGCGCGACCTTCCCGGCGGGAGCCGCCATCGTGTGCGAGGGCGACCACGGTGATTGTTACTACGCCGTCGCCGACGGGAGCGTCGAGGTGACACGGGAGGGTGTCTCGCTGCGCACCCTCGGCCGCGGCGAGGGGTTCGGCGAGATCGCGCTCCTCCACGGCGTCACGCGGACCGCGACCGTCACGGCGCTCACCGATGTGACGCTCGTCGAGATCGACCGCGAGGCGTTCCTCGTCGCCGTCACAGGTCACGGGCACACGAGGCGGCGAGCGGAACTCGTCGCCTCCAACCGGCTGCTCGCGGACACCGCCTGAGCCGTCGAGGCTGCTCCTCATCTGGCAGTTGACCAGATCCAATCTCCGAGAATCGAAGCAGTCGCCGCTGATCTCGCTCACCCGGAACGACCGAACTCCGCAGAGTGGATACGCGTCTGCCCGGATGGCCACCGCCGAAACTGATGCAACGATGCGTGTGACGCCCGAAAGGAGTCAGGTCATGGTCAAGACGGTTCAAGGACTGCCTGTCAAGGCAGGCGACCGGATCGAGATAACGGGTCACGCCGTTGGTGATGCGCCGCGCAACGGGGAGATCGTCGAGGTGCTTGGCGAGCCCGGTCACGAGCACTTCCGTGTGCGCTGGGAGGACGGCCACGAGTCGATCAACTTCCCGGCGGAGGACGCGGTCATCAGCCGCCCCAAGACCCGACGCCCACGGAAAGGTTGACGCCTGCCGGCGACTGACCACCTGGTGGCGGCCCGTCCCCGGCCTCCACGCGCTTCGGCATGCCGGAGCCGACTGCCACACCGTTCCATCCGAGCGCGGAGACCAGGATGACCCAGTCAGGCAAAACGTCAATCGTTCGACCGGGCAGCGAGGTTCTGAAGCGGGAGCGACGGGACTCGAACCCGCGACCTCCGGCGTGACAGGCCACTTCGAGGCTCGTGACGGTTGACGACGATGGAGGCGCAATCCCTCTATCTATGAGGCGTTTCGGGCCCTTTGCGATTCGATTCCGGATGGTTAAGCGACGCCGCTCTCAGACGTTTGCTGCCCGTTTGCTGCCCGGCCTAGACGGTCATGCGGATTCGGATCATGGGTCCAACCATCCGGCCGGTTGACCAAGCGACCCCTCCTTACCATGGAGGATTCGAGCTTCACCTACATGGCGCAGGTAACGCCGTCGGTGGCCGTCACAAAGGTGACGAGCGGTCGCGACTCGAACGGCCTGGCCGAGGCCCGGACTTCCCTCGTAATGAAGGGGTCCGCGGTTCGAGTCCGCGCGTCGGCTTCTCCGGATGGTCCGGGCTCGAGGGCCATTTCTCGTTGTGCTGCCGACCCCGCCGCGCAATCACGACCTTTCGCGACCGGGCTCGTTTGACTTCGGCCCCGGCCGCGGTGATGGTTCAGCGATGGACGGGCGCCTCCTCGCATTCGCACTCGCGGCTTCCCTGCTCCTCGCCGGGTGCGGTGGGTCGTCGGGTGGGTCGG
>Ga0302299_10001276_pt1 | contig 15077 bp, 17 predicted proteins | sample III_Fen_N3_4_FD_198795 | JGI IMG/M metagenome (GOLD analysis project Ga0302299, IMG submission 198795) | Peat permafrost microbial communities from Stordalen Mire near Abisko, Sweden - III_Fen_N3_4 | ecosystem: Environmental > Terrestrial > Soil > Wetlands > Permafrost | place: Sweden: Abisko... | reverse complement strand
TGCTCGGTACGCAGCACCTGGTGGACGCAGCGTGCGAGTTCGGGGTGGACCGCTTCATCCTGGTCAGCACCGACAAGGCGGCGACGCCCTCGTCGGTGCTCGGCTCGACGAAGCGGCTCGCCGAGCGCATCGTGGCCCAGGCCGCCGGCCGTGGCCGTACCCGGTTCGCGAGCGTCCGTTTCGGGAACGTCCTCGGTAGCCGAGGATCCTTCCTCGACACCTTGGACTGGCAGGTGGCCAACAACCTCCCCGTGACGGTGACGCACCCGGAGGTCACGCGCTTCTTCATGACGGTTCCCGAGGCCGTCGGTCTGGTCATCGAGGCTGCCGTCCTCGCCGACAACGGTGAGACGTACGTGCTCGACATGGGTGAGCCGATCGGGATCCTCGACCTGGTCCGCCGTTATGGGGAGCTGGCCGGACGTCCGGACCTGCCGATCACCATCACGGGGCTGCGGCCCGGCGAAAAGCTGCACGAGGTGCTGTACGGCGAGGACGAGCGGACGATGCCGAGCGCGCACGCACGGATTTCGATGGTCCCGCCGCACCCGGTTGATCCGCAGTTCCACTCGCACCTGATGCCGCTGTATGCGGCGGCTGCGATGTCGGACGGCGCCCGGGCCAAGCGGCTGCTCGACTCCCATCCGAGCCTGTGCCCGGCGATCTCACTGAGCGTCGACTAGCGGGACCGGGCGCCGAGAGCCATGACCTTCTGGATGCTGGCCGCGGTCTTCATCGGTCCGCTGCTGATGTCGATGGTCGACCTCGTGCCTATCAGTGCCGCACGCAAGGCCAAGGGTTACGCCATCACCGACGACACGCCGTCGGTGGACGACTTCGTGGTGCTGGTGCCCATTTACGGCAGCGTCCGCTACCTGGAGAACGTCGCGTATCTCGCGCAGTACGGCGAGCGGGTGTGGCTGTGCACGACGACGAACGAGGCGCCCGAGTTCTACGAGGCGCTGGAAGCGATTGCGACCGAGCGAGGCTTTCGGATCTTCCGTGGGTACGTGCCGCCGGCGGCCGCCGGATCGGGTTCGGTCCGCAACGTCGCCGGGACCATCCGGGACCGGCTCGTCCGCGACGCTTCCTCGCGGGTCGAGGCGGAGTACGTGATCTGCATCGACGCGGACACCGAGACCGAGCAACCGCTCGGCCTGCTGGTCGGGGCGATCGCCGTGAACGGCTTCGACCTGGTCTCGGTACGGCTCGTACCGTCCAACCGGAACACGATGCTGGCGCGGATGCAGGGGCACGAGTACCGCATGGCGATGCGGCTGCGGCGGGTGCTGCCGTGGCTGATCTCCGGCGCCTGTCACGGAGGTCGCACCTCGGTGCACCGGGCCGTCATGCAGCGGCACTCGCTGTTCTTCCAGGCCAACGACGCAGAGCTCGGCCTCCTTGCGCACGCGATGGGGTATCGCGTCGGGCACGTCCTCTTCGACGTCCCGACGATCGTCCCGCACCTGTTCTGGCCGTGGTGGAGGCAGCGCCTGGCCTGGGCCGGTGGCGAGTTCCGGCTGTTCGTGATGAACGTGTGGCTGCTGCCCAAGCACTGGTTCGCGTTCAGCTACGGCTTGCTCTTCGTCATCTTGCTGTTCCCGTTCCGGTGGGCCGCGATCGTGCATCCCTCGCTCAGCCTGGTGGCTGTGTTCGTGGTCTACATGCTTGCGATGCTCGCGGTGAACTGGCGCGACCGAGACGTCGCGCTGCTGCTCATGCCGGTGTACGGCCTGTTCATCACGCTGTTCCTCGCGCCGTTCGCGCTGGTCTGGTACGTCCGCATGGCGTTGGCCGACCACAACGCCGGCATCATCCGTCCGGGGCGCGCCCCTCAGGTCGGCCCGACGATGCCGGACCAGCCGCAGCTCGTCCCCTGACCCGCGCCCCCGGGTGGCCGGCGAGCTCGGACGGTGCTTGACCCACCGTGTGTTGCCTTTGCGCCCAACGCCACATTGGGCAACCCTCCAAGCGGTGGGTATTGGTGATCAACGCAGACGTGGCCGCTTGCTAGTGGACGCTGAACGCGGCGATCGACTCCTGCAGGCGGTGCGCCAGCTGGTCGAGTTCGGCCACAGCGGTCGCGGACGAGCGGGCGCCGATGGCCTGCTCCTCCGAGGCGGTGGAGACCTGACCCATGGTGAAGAGCACCTGGTCGGAAGCGTTGTTCTGCTGGCGGGTCGCCTCCTGGATCTGCGCGGCGGCGTTCGCCGAGCGCAGGGCCGCCGAGGTGATGCGGTCGAGGCGTTCCTCGACGTCGGACGCCAGCTCGGCGCCGCGAACCGCTACCCGGGCGCCCTCTTGGGAGGCGAGCACCGCGCGGCGCGTACCGGTGCGGATCTGGATGACGATGCCCTGGATCTGGCTGGTGGACTCCTGCGCGCGCTCGGCCAGCTTGCGCACCTCGGCGGCGACGACAGCGAAGCCTCGGCCGTGCTCGCCGGCCCGCGCCGCCTCGATGGCAGCGTTGAGCGCCAACAGGTTCGTCTGGTCGGCGAGGTCGTCGATGACGGCGAGGATGCGGTCGATCTCGGCTGTGCTCTGCTCCAGTCCGACGACCTCGTGCGCGATGAGCTCGACCCGTTCGGCGAGCTCGTTGATCGAGTCGACCGCGAGATTCACCACGGCCCGACCCTCGGCGCTGACCCGGGTGACGTCGTCGGCTGCGTCGGCAACGGCCTCGGCTGTGTCGGCGATCTGGGCCGAAGTGGCGGTGAGCTCCTGGATGCTGGCTGTGGTCTCGGCCAGCGAGGCCGCTTGCTGGCTCGACCCGGCCGCGGTCTGCGAGCTCGTTGCGGTGAGCTCGGCAGCGGCGGCCGCGAGCTGCTGACCGCCGGCCTGCACGTCGGCGACCACCTGGCGTACGGCGGCGACAGTGGTGTCGAGCGACGTCCAGAGGGCGCGTACCGGTCCGCCGGCACCGTTGTTGCCTGCGGCGGCCATCATCGTGGCCAGCCCGGGTCGCAGGTCTCCGTCGGCGACGACGGAGAGAGCGGACGAGAGACCCTCGACCTCACCGGTGAGCACCATGCGGCTTCGTTCGGTGGCCTCCTGCAAGGACCGCAACGCGCTGGCGATCGTCGTGGTGAGGACGGAGAAGAGGATCAGGCCGAGGCAGACCACCATCAGGTCGCCGACCGTCTGCGCGTTGACGCTCCCGGCGATCCAAGAGGCGAGAAGGGCGCACGCGCTCGACAGGATGCCGAAGGCGAGCGTGTACGGCAGCGGCAGGTAGCTCGAGGCGAAGATGATGACGAAGACGAAGTACAAGAACATCGAGTGCCGGACGCCGCCGCTGGTCGCGACCTGCTGGGTGATCAAGGCGCAGAAGCCCACCAGGGTGGCCACGTCGATGGCGACGGCGTGCCGCCCCACGAAGGGGACCCGCTCCTGCACCCGGTCGCGGACGAGGAACCAGACGCCGCCGAGCATCGTGACGACTGTGAGGACCGCGATGATGGCCGGGGCCATGGGCCGAGTCGTCGGGTCGGCATGGGTGATCAGGTAGCTCGCGATCGGGTTGTAGGCGGCGATGCAGATCGCGGTGAGTCCAGCCGTCACCGACAAGCGACGCGAGACCTCCACCGGGCTGCCCCTCCCTCAGTGCTTGATGACCTCAATGCTCCTCGACGACCGACTCGTCATCAGGTGCATCGGGAGGGCCGGGCTGGTCCTTGATGGAGCGCCGACCCCGAATCCTGGCTCACCGATCAGCGAGCGGACCGTCCGTGAGCGCTCGGAGCAGGGCGGGGAGGTCTCCGGCGGGCATTCGGAACGTCGCGGTGCAGGCCTCGTCGCGCCACAGGCTCAGCACGACGACGCCGTCAGACCCGTGCCAGGCGACCCGAAGGGTGCGCCCGTCACCGCGCTGATCGACGAAGACGTCCCCGGACGTGGGCAAGGGCTGCGTCGGCAGATGATGCACGGTGCCCATGGACGCATCGTCTCCCAGCCACGAGCCACCCGTCTACCTGACTCGTGACCGAACCCGGACAGGCCCGAGGTGTCGTCGATCGGACAGTGGATAACTCGGGGCGGCCCGCCGTCTCGCCAACGATTGAGGCATGAAGACTCGATCGAAACGTGGTTGGTTCGGCCGGCGTGCGTCGGTGTGGGCTGTGCTCCTCATCGCATGGATCACCTGCGCAGCGTGTACAACGGCACGTGGCGCGGCGGCTGGAGTTGCGAAGCTGCCGCCGCCGCACGCCAGCGGCGCCACCTCGTCGCCTCGACCGACCGACCCCCCTCAGCAAAAACCCGTCCAGGTCGTGCGCGAGTTCTTCGCCGCCCTCAACCACGCCTCCACCACCGGCGATACCTCGGGTCTTTCGGCGCTCACCGAGGCGGGTTGCACCTGCCGGGATGTCATCAAGGCGATCAAAGACGACTTCTCGGGGGGGCGCCGTGCCGAGGGTGGGGGATGGACGGTGCAGAAGGCGTCCTTCTTCGCCTTTGACCGTCAGTTCGCTTTCGTCGACGTGACCTACCTGGTCAACGGCTACAAGGTCGTCGACGCCGACGGTTCGGTCAGTCAAACCATCGACCGCGCGACTGAGAGCGCGTTGGTACGCCTCATCAAGGCCGGCGACCATTGGTTGATCTTCGAAGTGATCCGCCGGAGTTCGAAGTGATCGGCCCGGGCCGCGTCGGGCGCCGGCGGCGGGCTGTGTTCTTAGCGGCTGCCGCATCCCTTCTCAGCTGCTTCCTTGGTGCCCCGCAGGCTGTGGCAGGGCAGTGTGGCTGGCGTTGCCACGTGGGGCCGGGAGCCCATCCCGACCCGGACTCGTATGTGGGGTCGTTGCTGCTGCCGCCCGACACGTCCAGCGCCGACTCGGGTCTCGTCGGCGAGGCGGCACACTGCCCCGGGTGCATGTGGCGGCTCAGCCCGGCCTGCCGAACCAACACGCCCGATCCTGAGCTGGACTGTCTGAACGCCGCGGCGAGCTGCCCACCGCCAGCCCTGCTGACCGCGCTGTGGCTGCGGCGACCGCCGGAGATCGCCATGCGACGCGTCGGATTGTTCTGCCGCAGACCGGATCAGCCGCTCACCCCTGAGCAGTACGTGCCTGGTGTTCGGGACCAGTTCATCAAGCTCCTGCCCGTCCTGGACGTCACCTACCAACCGGTCGGGCGAGGCATCGTCAACCTGCCCACCCTCTTCGCGACCAACCAACCGATGGACCTCGGCCACCCGACGTTCACCCTGGGTGGGCACCCGATCGGGCTGAGAGCCACCGCGTCCTGGCACCTCGACTTCGGTGACGGCAGGGTTGGAGACTTCGCCCGACCCGGCGGCGCCTACCCGGACCAAGACATCGCGCACCCATACCGGGGCCCGGGCACGTATCGCGTCCGGGTCACCACGACCTGGGTCGGCGAGTTCACGGTCGACGGGCTAGGCCCGTTTCCGGTGACCGGCTCCGCGATCGTCCAGCGGCAGGTGGTCGTCGTGCCGGTGAAGCAGGCTCGCGCCGTCCTGGTCCCCTGACGCGCGTACCGGCAGACTTGCCCCATGCCTGAGCTGCCCGAGGTCGAGTCGCTGGCCGCCTTCCTGCGCGAGCACGCCGTCGGTCGGGTGGTCGCGAGGGTCGACGTCGCGTCGATCGCCGTGCTCAAGACGTACGACCCGCCGGTCACCTCGCTCTGCGGGCTGACCGTCACTGGCGCGACGCGACACGGCAAGTTCCTCGACCTCGACGTCGACGGGCTGCACCTGGTCACCCACCTGGCCCGTGCTGGCTGGTTGCGCTGGTCGGACGCGCTCGCCCCCGCACCTCCGCGGCCCGGCGGCAAAGGACCCATCGCGCTACGCGTGCACCTCGACGACGGATCCGGCTTCACGCTGACCGAGGCCGGTACGCAGAAGAAGCTCGCCGTCTACGTCGTCCGCGACCCCCTCGACATCCCTGGAGTCGCCCGGCTCGGCCCCGACCCCCTGGCCGACGACTTCACCAAGGCAGCCCTCGCCGGGATCCTCGGCGAGCACGGCCGCGAACAGCTCAAGGGCGTGCTCCGCGACCAGTCCGTGATCGCCGGCATAGGTAACGCCTACTCCGACGAGATCCTCCATGTCGCGCGGATGTCCCCGTTCAAGCCGGCCGGCAACCTCACCCCGGAAGAGCTCAGCACCCTGTACGCAGCCATCCGCGGCACCCTCGACGACGCCGTCACCAGGTCGCGCGGGCTCGCAGCGGGCGAGCTCAAAGCCGAGAAGAAGACCGGACTCGCGGTCCACGGCCGTGCGGGCCAACCCTGCCCAGTCTGCGGCGACACCGTCCGCGAGGTCTCGTTCGCCAGCTCAGCCCTTCAGTACTGCCCGACCTGCCAGACCGGCGGCAAGCCCCTCGCCGACCGCCGCCTCTCCCGGCTGCTCAAGTGACCCAGGTGCACAACAATGGGCGCGTGCCCCTACCGACCGTCAACGCCGCTGCCGTCGACGCCACCGCCTACCTCCTCGATGTCCGCGAGCCCAGCGAATGGCATGTGGGCCACGTCGAGGGTTCGGTCCATATCCCGATGAACGAACTGCCCGGCCGGATCGGCGAGCTCCCCGCGGGCGAGCCGATCGTGGTGATCTGCCGGGTCGGGGGCCGCTCCGCCCAGGTCACGGCCTGGCTGACCGCCCAGGGCTACGACGCCGCCAACCTCAGCGGCGGCCTCATCGAATGGGCAGCGGTTCCCCGCCCACTGGTCACTGACAGCGGAGCCCTCGGCACCGTCGCCTGACCGCGAAGGTCAAGTCGCGAAAGCCCCGACCCGATCAGATCTGTATGGCGATCGTCTGCACGGCCTGCGGTGCCTCCGACCCGGACGGCACCCTTGCCTGCAGCCTGTGCCACCGCGCTCGCGATGCCGTCCTCGTCCCGGCCGCGGACGCAGCAGTCGGCTCGAACGGGTTCCTCGTTTCGGCGCCGCGCCCCACAGCGCGGCTGGACGAGCGCGAGTTCTCGCGCACCCGCGCCGGCTCGATGTCGTTCGGTCTGCGCGGCCGGCTGGTGATCTCTGCGCTGTGCCTTCTGCCTGCGGTCGGCGCCTGGTTCATGATGGGCGGAACCGACAGCATGGGCTCGGTCGCCGGCATTCTCACGACCGTCATAGCCCTGGTACCCATGCTGCTGCTGCCCGGCTTCTTTCTCCTCGACGCCTGGCGTTCCCACCGCATTCGCTAACCCGATGCGTGGCTGCACCGGCAATTTCGGCCACCGCGTGCCAGGATTCGTCTGTGGTCCTCGTCGTCGCCCACCGTGGCGCCTCAGACGACGCTGCCGAGCACACCCTGGCCGCGTATCGCCGGGCGCTCGAGGTCGGGGCCGACGCCCTTGAGTGCGACGTCCGGCTCACCGCAGACGGCGCCCTGGTCTGCGTTCACGACCGCAGGGTCGACCGCACCTCCAACGGTCGCGGCCTCGTATCGACCCTTGAGCTGGCGCAGCTGTCCGAGCTCGATTTCGGCTCGTGGCACAGCGATGCGCCCGACGGCGAAGCACCCGACCGCGAGGACCCCGACGGGCGCACGGTACTCACCCTCGACCGCTTGCTCTCGTTCGTCGCCGACTCCGACCGCGCCGTCGAGCTAGCGATCGAGACCAAGCACCCCACCCGGTACGCCGGGTTGGTGGAGCGAAAGCTGGTCGAGACCCTCGACCGCTACGGCTGGGCACATCCGCGGCTGGGCCGGCGGGTCCCGGTGCGGGTGATGAGCTTTTCCAGCCTCTCGCTCCGGCGGATGCGCGAGCTCGCGCCGAGCATCCCGGCGGTCTACCTGATGGAGCGGGTACCCCTGCGGATGCGCGACGGGTCGCTCCCCGGCGGGGTCGGCATCGCGGGGCCGAGCATCGAGATCCTGCGCGACCACCCGGCCTACGTCGAGCGGGTCCAGCGGGCCGGCGGAGCGGTGCACGTCTGGACGGTGGACGAGCCCGCGGACATCGACCTCTGCCTGCGCCTGGGCGTCGACGCGATCATCTCGAACCGACCGGCCGAGGTGCTCGCCCAGGTCGGGGCCTTCCAGCAGCGAGTTCGCACGGGTTGAATACCACACCTGGGGCTGTTTCGATCGGTACTGTGTCGGGCAGAATCGCTGCGTCCCGATTTTGTCAGTCACCTCCGGAGCCCTGATGGCGGCGGTACAGCCTGTCTGGTCCAGGCCTATGACCAATACGGTCAGCCTGCCATTCGCGCCGTCCAGTGTCCGTGAGGGACGGCGCATCGTCGCCATCGACCTGAAGGCTTCGAGCGTCCCCGAGACCGAGCGCACCGACATCCTGCTCGTGGTCTCCGAGCTGCTGAGCAATGCGATCCGGCACGCCCGTCCACTCGAGCAGGGTGGGGTTCGGCTGATGTGGCGGGTCTTCCCCGACGAGGTCGAGGTTGCGGTCGCCGACGGTGGTGCCGCAACCCACCCGCGCGCCGAGCGCCCTCCGTTCGCGGCCCTGTCGGGGCGGGGTCTGGGCATCGTCGACACGCTCACCGACTCGTGGGGTTCCGAAGGCGCCGGAACCCACCAGCAGCTGGTCTGGGGCGTCGTGCGTCGGGCCTCCGGTATCCAGGGGTCGGGCGCCTGAGCGGGTACGCTCCCCGCCCATGACCTCTGATCGTTCGACCAGCGCCGATGTCCCGGTTGTCAGCGGCCGCGCACCCTGCCCGTGCGGGTCGGGTCGGCGATACAAGGCCTGCCACGGTCGGTCCGCTGCCCGCGCGGCCGACCGGTTGGTCCGCCGACCGTTCGAGGGCCTGGCCGGCGAAGCCGACTGGGTGGCCCTGCGCGAGATCGTCCCGGCCGCGACGGCTCCGCTCACCCTGGCCGGCGACTACGCGGCTCGATCGGCCACGCTGTCGACGGTGCTGCCGCTGGCCTGGCCGGCGATGGTTCGTGGCGATGGGTCGGTCTACCTCGGACTGCAGGTGCCTGGAGCATCAGGTGACGTGAGCCGCGACGTGGCAGCAGCTTTGCTGTCCGCGCTCGACGCGGAGCCAGGCTCGATGATCCCGAGCGGCGCGTTGGCTGGCCCGGGGTCGCGCCTGCAGGACGTGCTCGACCCGGCCAAGCCACTGGACGTCACGGTGCACGCCGGCTTCGACTACTGGATCGAGGGGATCGGGGACGAGCGCGACGCCGAGGTGACCGCCTCGCTCGAGCGCGCGAACGCCGGCGTGGTGCCGACGGTGCGCCTGGTGAGCGTCGACGCCGCGTACTGGGCCGGCCTGCCTGAACGGTCCACCCTGCGTTGGGTGCTGCCCGAGGACGAGGAGCCACTGCTCGACGCCCTCGCCAGGTTGCACGGCAGCGGGGGGCTCACCCTCGGCGCCGGCACGCGATTCATCGGAACGTTCCGCGCGCACGGTCTGCTCGTACCCGTCTGGGACCTGCGGATCGACACCAAGGCGGACGACATCGAGGACGAGGCCACCGCGTTCCGGGCCCGCCTCGACGAGGCCCTCAGCATGGACTCACCGCTGACCTCCACCGAACGGCACGCCCGCGCTGGCCTGCAGACCCGTCAGCTCACGATCCGCTGACCCCTGACCCCCTGACCCCCTGACCCCCTGACCCCCTGACCCCCTGACCCCCTGACCCGAGAGTTTCTGCGAGTTTTCCCGACTGGCTTGCTCGGATCGGTGCAGCCGATATTCTGCAAGTCGCCCGAGCGTCATTACATCCCCCGTTGATGACGCTCGGGCTTCTTCTTGCCCTGCGCCGCTCAGCCCTGCCCCGCTTAGCCCAAGGCGCGGAAGCCCTCGACCAGCGTGATCGACGCGATGACCGCGAACACCACCCCCGCCCCCCGCCGGATCATCCCGATAGGCAGCCGCAGCGCCAGCTGCCGGCCGGCCAGGGCGGCAAGGCCACCGACGGTGCACAGGGCCAGCCAAGATCCGACGAACACGCTCAAGGGGTCCCCGTAGCGAGCCGCCAACCCGGCCGTGACCAGCTGGGACAGGTCACCCCACTCGGCGGCGAACAGGACGAGGAAGCTGGTCAGCACGATCCGGTTCGTCCCGTGCGCCACCGCCTGCTCCTCGACCTCGCGTTCCTCCTTCGCGAGCTCTTCCGCGGCGTTCGCTGCGCCCCGGAACATCAGGACCGAACCCACGGCGAACAGGGTCCCGGCGCCGAGCAGCACCGGGCCACGTGGCAGCAGGTTGAGGAGTCCGCCGAACGCAACGGCGACCAGGCACTGCACGGCGAAGGCCAGGCAGACGCCGATCCAGACCGGCAACGGCCGCAACCGGGTCGACAGCACCAACGTGGCGACCAGGGTCTTGTCGGGCAGCTCGGCCGGGAAGATCACCGCGAACGTCGCTACCGCAACTCCGAGGTCGAAGAGGCTCCCGCTCACGACTCGTCCGGGCTGCGGGCCTGGAAGCTCCCCGGAGGTCCGGCGACCCCGCCCGGCTGCCGGTTCAGCGGCGTCCGCGGCAGGATCGGGGCGGATGCGCCGCGGCGGGGGCCGCTCCACGGGGCCGGAACGGCGTCGATCGAGGCGGCGAGCGGGTAGGCGATCGACTCGTAGTTGACCCGCCAGCCGCAGAAATGGGGCCAGGCCTGGTCGGGCGTGCGCTCCATCGGGTAGCCGGCCCGCCCGAGCCGTTCGACGCCGACCAGGAACTCGTCGTACGACAAGGTGATCGGGTCGTCGGGGTCCGGGTCCTCGTCGTACGGCAGCCCGACGGTGTCGGCGAGGTCGCGCAGGCAGACGAACCCCATCCGCAGGGCCATCCGGGCCTCGCCCTGGCGCCCGGACGGGTTGAACGCCAAGCTCAGGGCGGCCGAGTCCATGACCGATAGCAGCCCGATCAGCCAGTTGCGGCTGGCCTGCTGCGACCGGAAGTAGATCAGCACCGGGTAGTTGGAGTGGCTCTCGGAGACGTCCGCCGACCAGCGCTCCCACCCGCGGTAGAGCTCGCTGAGGTTCTCGAGCGAGCTGACCGACGCGTGCCGGGCCAGGATCTCGGGCCCCCAGTTCGGCTCCCCCGCCCGCGAGTCGAGCATGGTCACCTCGGCCTCGCGCCGGTTGTACGCGCCGTACAGCGCAGGCAGGTACCCGATCTGCAGGCCGATCACGATCGGCCCGGTCATCGCGGCCGCGAAGTCGACAGCGGTGAGCCGGCCTCGGTCGGTCGAGGCGAAACCGAGGGTGAACAGGCTCGACCCCGCCTCGCGCAGCGCGACGATCCAGGAGAGGTCGCTGAACGCGTAGATCAGCAGTGCGTAGCCGATCAGGAAGAGCAGCAGCCAGGTGAGCAGGATCGCCAGGATCGCCAGGGGGGCCGCCCAGGCGAGCAGCGCGTCCCGCCGCTCGTACACCGCGCTGCGGTACGCGATGACCCGGAATGGCGCTGCGACGACCCGGCTCACCGCGCGGGTCAGCTTGGACCGCAGCCGCCGGGGGACGACCAGGTTGCGCAGCACGCTGGACGAGGTGGCGATCAGGACCGCGAACCCGGCGAGCATGGCCAGCGCGCGTACGGGGGTCACGGGGTCAAGCCTGCCGCACGGGCCGCCGCGACAGCGTCCGCGAGCACTGACTTGACCGGTCGACCGGTGGCATCCGCCGCAGCGAGCACGTCCTCGTACTCCGGTTGCGCGCTCACCACCCGCCCCTCGAACGTGCCCTGCTTGATGCGAACCGGCTGGCCGTGGACGTCGACGCTGACCCATTGACGGCCGAGGGCGTGCTTGCGTACCACCTGTTCGCGCAGGCCCAGCGCGGGGGTCTGGGTGAAGACGACGGATCGCACGGCAGCAGCCGCACCGAGCGGGACGAGCGCCGACAGCGTGTGCGCCGGCCGGCCCTTCTTCATCAGGATCGGCGTGAGCCAGGCGTCGACCGCGCCGGCCGCCATCAGCCGGCTGAGCACGTCGGGCCACACCCGCGGGTCGAGGTCGTCGACGTTCGTCTCGATGAGCAGCTCGTCGGTCACCGATCCGGTCGCGTCGTCCAGCGCGCCCTCGTCCGCGACGACCTCGGCGGGTTCGGCGGGTTGGAGCAGCAACACCCGCAAGACGTTGGGCACGCTCTCGAGCTGTCGGGTACCGGCGCCGGTGCCGCTGGCCACCAGCCGTCCGAGCGGCAGCCCGCCCCACTGCGTCACCGTCCCCGCCAAGAGCGCGGCGCCCGTCGGCGTGCACAGCTCGAACGGCTCGTCTCCGGAGTAGATCGGAGCGCCCGCCTCGGTGAGCAGCTCAACCACAGCCGGCCCGGGGACCGGTAGCAGTCCGTGGGCAGCCCGAACCATCCCGCTGCCGACGGCGATGCCGGAGCAGGCCGCCTCGGTGACGCCGAGGGCGTGCAGCGCGGCGCACACACCGACGACGTCGGCGATGGCGTCGAGTGCCCCGACCTCGTGGAAGTGCACCGAGTCCGGGGACGTACGGTGCGCGGTGCCCTCCGCCTGCGCGAGCCGTGCGAACACGTCCAGCGCCCGGGCGCGTACCGGCTCGGCCAGGTCGGCGGCTTCGAGCAGGCCGCGGACGTTCGCCCAGGTGCGCACGATCGTCGACGGTCTCACTCGCACGTGCGCCTTGAGCGCGGCCAGCCCGTGCCGGAGCACCGGCTCGACCTCGACCTGGATCGGCTCGACACCGACCGCGTCCACTGCCGCCTGCACGACTTCGAGCGGCGCCCCGGCGTCGATGAGGGCCCCGAGCAGCATGTCGCCGCTGGCTCCGGCAGCGCACTGGAACCAGGCGATCACGCTGGTCCGCCGTCCGGACGAGGGGCGGCCCGACGGGCGACGCGGGCCGCGAAGACGCCGGCCCCGAACCCGTTGTCGATGTTGGTGACCGTGACTCCCGGAGCGCAGGAGTTCATCATCGCGAGCAACGCCGCGAGCCCGCCGTACGAGGTCCCGTACCCGACGGAGGTCGGGACGCCGACGAGCGGTACGCCGACCAGGCCGCCGATCACCGAGGGGAGCGCGCCCTCCATGCCGGCGACCACGACCAGGCAGTCAGCCGCGGCCAGCTGCTCCTGGACGGCGAGCAGCCGATGGATGCCCGCCACGCCCACGTCGTCGATCCGGCGCACGCCGGCTCCGAAGGCCCGCGCCGTGAAGGCGGCCTCGGCGGCGACCGGCCCGTCGGAGGTTCCGGCGGCGACGACGCAGACCAATCCCGCCGCGACCGGGAGCGGGCCGAGGCTGACGCAGCGGGCCAGCGGGTCGATGGTCGCGTCGGCGAAGGCTGCGTCCACTGCGGCGAGCGCTGCGTCGTCGAGCCGGGTGGCGACGACCGCACGCTCGGGGTGCGCGGACTGCAGGGTGCGGAGCAAAGTGACCACCTGCTCGACCGTCTTGCCGGCGCCGTAGACGACCTCGGGGTCCCCGGTGCGGGCCAGCCGGCCCGTGTCGAGGCGGGCGAACCCCAGGTCGACGACGTCGTCACCCGTCGTGTCGCTCATGGTCGGACCCTAGTGCCAAGCGCCGGATACCCTGGCCTCCTACCGCCCGGTTCGATCCCAGGAGCACCGTGTCGCTCGACCCGTCCGTCACGAGCATCGTCGCGGTGTCCGCAGCAGTCGTGGGAACGCTCGGGCTGATCCTCGGGGTGGTCGCCCAGGTCCGGCTCGGCCGCCTTCGGCACGCCTATTCCGTCCTGCAGGGAGGCGACGGCCCTGAGTCGATCGTCGAGTCGGCCGTTCGCACGACCAAGGAGGTCGAGGCGCTCCGGTCCGACGTCGCGGGAGTGGTCGCGGGGCTGGAGGACGTGCGCGTCGACCTGGCCGATGCCATCCGCCACGTGGCCGTGGTGCGCTACGACGCGTTCGGTGACATGGGTGGCCGGCTCTCGTTCTCCGCCGCGATGCTCGACGATGCCGGCGACGGCCTGGTGCTGAGCTCGATCAACGGTCGCAGCGAGACCCGCACGTACGCCAAGGGAGTGAAGGGCGGTCAGTGCGAGGCGCAGCTGTCGCCCGAGGAGGAACAGGTCATCGGCTGGGCCTTCCGCGGCAATCGCAAGGACGGCAAGTGACCACCGACGACGGGTCGGCGGCTGTCTACGCCTATCTCGGGCCGGCGGGGACGTTCACCGAGGCCGCCCTGACCGCGTGCCTCACCCAGCTGGGTCGGCTTGAGGGCGCCCGGCTCGACCCGCACCCGTCGGTGGGGGCCGCGCTCGAGGCGGTCCGCTCAGGGGCAGCAGTGGGCGCGATGGTGGCGCTGGAGAACTCGGTCGAGGGGTCGGTGTCGGCCGTTCTCGACGGGTTGGCCTTCGGCGCCCCGCTCGTCATCGTGCGCGAGATCAAGATCCCGGTGTCGTTCGCGCTGTTGACCCGGGCAGGCACCCAGCTGGCTGACATCCGGTCGGTCGCGAGTCACCCGCACGCCCAGCCGCAGTGCCGTCGCTGGCTGGAGGCGAACCTCCCGCAGGCGGAATGGGTCCCGGTGGCGTCGAATGCCGATGGCGCCCGCTGGGTCGCCGAGGGTCGCTACGACGCGGCCCTCGCCGGTGCGTTCGCCGCGGAGGTCTACGGGCTCACCGTGCTGGCCGACCAGGTCCACGACGTGGTCGGGGCCGAGACCCGGTTCGTGCTGGTCAGCCGACCGACCGCGCCGGCTCCGGCCACCGGGGCCGACAAGACGTCGCTCGTGCTGGTGATCGGCCAGGACCATCCGGGCGCCCTGCTCGAGATCCTGACCGAGTTCGCCGTGCGCGGCATCAACCTCACCCGGATCGAGTCGCGGCCCACGGGGGGCGGCATGGGTGACTACTTCTTCAGCGTCGACGCCGAGGGTCACATCGACGAGGCCCGGGTGGGCGAGGCGCTGATCGGCCTGCACCGGATCTGCGCCGAGGTGCGCTACCTCGGCTCGTACGCCCGGGCCGACGGCGTTCGTCCTGATCTGCGGCGGGGGGTCTCCGACGCGGAGTACGCCCAGGCCCAGGCCTGGTTGGCGCGGGTCCGCGACGGGCGCACCTGACCCGTCGTCCCGACGGCTCAAGGCCATGGGTGATCACGCCGATTCAGAGGTGGGGATCTGCCTGCTGTTCATCGCCTGAGTCTGGGGAGACACTGTGCGCCGCTATTCGCTCACGGTGACGTTTGCGTGGGTCAGCATCGTCGCCATGGTGG
>Ga0302299_10001275_pt1 | contig 15093 bp, 16 predicted proteins | sample III_Fen_N3_4_FD_198795 | JGI IMG/M metagenome (GOLD analysis project Ga0302299, IMG submission 198795) | Peat permafrost microbial communities from Stordalen Mire near Abisko, Sweden - III_Fen_N3_4 | ecosystem: Environmental > Terrestrial > Soil > Wetlands > Permafrost | place: Sweden: Abisko... | reverse complement strand
GGACCGACGAGAGACCGCCGTCCCGCTTGCCGATGGGGGTGCGGACGGCTTCGACGATGACGACTTCGCGCATGGCTGCAGCCTATGGCCACACCCCGCTTCTTGACCAACGGGTCAAGTGCTGCGCCGCGAGCGCGGCGCAGCAGCTCACTGCAGCGGCAGGACCAGGGTGGGCGCGGGCATGGGCTCGGTGTCGCCGAGGGTGCGGACGGCCGTGCCGACGCCGAGGAACTCGATGGCGTGCTCGCCCCAGACGTGGTTGGTGTGCGAGAGCTGCACGCCCACGATGCCGGCGCCTCCGGAGCGCTCGCCCTCGGTCTGCAGGCGCGTGACCGCAAGCTCGCGGGCGTCGTAGACCGCTTGGGTGTACTGCGGCATCTCCACGTTCTGGCCGATCTGACGCAGCGACTGCAGCGCCCCCTGGTGGGCCACGTGGTACACGCAGGTGCCGAAGACGAAGCTGGTGGGCAGCCACCCGGCCCGGAGCAGCTTGTAGAAGTCCTGCCCGCTCAAGTCGGACGTGAACGGACGGCCCGTGGGGGCCTTGAAGGCGCCGGGGTGGCTGCGCGAGCGCACCGCGGTGCCGGTGGCCAGGAACTCCATGACGTCCTGACCGCCCGCGTACATGTTGAGGGAGAGCTGCACGCCCACGATGCCGTCGGCCCCGAGCTGGTTCGCCTCGGTGGTCATGCGCTCCATGGCGAGCTCCCGGCCGTTGTACATGGCCTGGGTGAGGGTGGTCAGCTCCTGGGACTGGCCCCAGCGCGCCACCTGGATGCCGACGTGGTACATCGAGCTGCCCACCACGAGACCGAGGGCCTCGAAGCCGCTCTGGTGCACGAGCACGAACTCGTCGACGCTGAGGTCGGACGTGAAGCACTTGCCGCTGGCGGTGTCGGCGAGGCGCTGCTGGCTGGCAGGCGTGATCCACGGCTCGGGGTTCGACATGGGGGCTCCTGGGTCGTCAGGGGGCGCGCCCGAGGGCCCGCCGGCGGGTGGGTCGTGCGGGTCGGTGGGTCAGACGAGGTTCGCCAGCGCGGCGCGGACGTGGTCGGACGAGCGGGCGGCGTCGTCGAGCGCCGCGGCGAAGCGGACCACCCAGGCATCGATGGTGACCTTCTCGCGCGAGAGCGCGATGCCGCCGACGCTGGAGCCGATGCTGGGCTCGACCTGGCCGGCGTGATCGCGCAGCTCGAAGACGGTGTCGCCCAGGTGGACGCGGACCGACTCGGCCCGGCCCCGGTTGAACAGTCCCCGGCGCTGGACCCGGGTGGCGGATGGCATGGCGGCGGCGAAGGTGCCCGCGAGGTAGTCGAGCAGGGCGAGGTGGTCGGAGGCCATGCCGCCGAGCAGCACCGCGAGGCCGCGCGTGGCCAGCGCGTCGGGAGGCAGTGGGGGAGGCGGGACCGCCGGGCCCGCGGGATCAGGAACGTGTGAGGGATCCGCCACGCCGAGAGTTTCGACCGGATCCGTGGCCGGCACAAGCGGGCGCGTCGGCACCGTGCCTGGTGCCCGGCGGGATCAGGCGGCGGAGCGGTTGGTGCGACCGGTGTGCTGCTCGGCGCGGTCGGCCCGGCGACGGTCGGCCTCGGCGAGGGCGGCGCGTGCCTGGGCGAGGCCACGCCGACCGACGGCCTTGGTCTGCTCGTCGAGCTTCCACACCGGTGGCGGGGTGTTGAGGAGGCGGAGTTGCTGTCGTGCCATGCACCCATTGTGCCGACGGGGTGTGACAATGCCCCGTAAAGAGAGCCTGACCTGCGCTTCTGCCGCGCGGCGCCCTACCCGCGTCCGGTGATGGCCTGGAGCACCAGCAGGAGCAGCGAGGCGCCGATGAAGGCCACCAGCAGCGACCACCACCCGAAGTGCGTGATGCCCTGCGACCCGAACGCGTTGAACAGGGCGCCACCGATCAGCGCGCCGATCACCCCCACGACGATGGTGCCCAGGCAGCCCCGCTTCTGCGACCCGGTGGCCATCCGGGCGAGGCCCCCCGCGAGCAGTCCCATGACGATCCACCCGAGCAGGCCCATGGCCGCACCCTATCCGGGGACCACCGTGGTCAGCGCGGCGCACCCGGGGCCACCAGGGGCCACGGGGTGGTGCGCTCCACCACGGCGGCGAGGTCGAGCAGGAGCGCGTCCTCGTGGTGACGGCCGATGATCTGCATCCCCACCGGCAGGTCGTCGATGGTGCCGACCGGCACCGACACCGCGGGGTTGCCCGTGACGTTCGCCGGGATCGTCAGCGCGCCGTTGTTCTCGAGTCCCACCTTCTTGCCGTCGACGCGCGTGTTGAAGGCGATGTGCGCCGGGAAGGCCACGTCGGGGTTGGTGGCGGCGATGATGAAGTCGACCTCGTCGAACACCGCCGCCATGGCCTCGTTGGCGTCGGTGCGCGCGGCCTCGGCCCGACCGGCCACCTCGAGGTTCAGCGCATCCTGGGCGAGGTCGAGGCCGAAGGCGATCTCGGCGCTGAGCTCGTCGCGGCACGCGGGCCACAGGTCGCCGAGCTCCTGGCGCAGCCCGGCGAGGTTGCCGATGGCCCACTCGAAGCCCAGTCCGGGGAGCGCCACGGGGACGTCGACGAGCACCAGGCCGGCGTCGTGGGCGAGCTGCTCGCCGGCCTCCCGGATGCGCGCCTCGACCTCGGGCCGGACGACCGCAGCGCCGAGCGTGGGCGCGAGGACCGCGCGCCGGCCCCGCAGGTCGTGGGTGCCGAGGCCGCGCTCCCAGCCCTCGACCCGCGGCAGCGAGTACGGGTCGCGGGAGTCGTAGCCCGCGGCCACGTCGTACCAGCGCGCCGCGTCGCGCACCGAGCGCGCCTGGCAGCCCAGCACCACCGTCATCGGGGCGATGCCGGTGCGGGGCCCGCGGGGGATGCGCCCGGCCGTGCCCTTCATGCCGAGCAGCCCGCAGAACCCCGCGGGGATGCGGATCGACCCGCCGCCGTCGCCTCCCGAGGCGATGGTGACGAGGCCCCCGGCCACGGCAGCCGAGCTGCCCGCCGAGGACCCGCCGGCCGTGCGTCCCTGCTGCCACGGGTTGTGGGTGACGCCGTTGAGCTTGGTGACGCTGACGTTGAGCCCACCGAACTCGCTGGCGGTGGTCTGCCCGACCGGGACCGCCCCCGCAGCCTGGATGCGCTGCATCATCGTGGAGGTGAACGTGGCCCGGCGGTCGGCGAACACCAGCGAGGCCTCGGTGGCCGGCCACCCCTCGACCGAGTCGAGCTCCTTCACGCCCATCGGCACGCCGCCGAAGGGCTGCGACACGTCGGCCGACGCAGCCGCCTCCCGGGCACGCTCGGCGTCGACGTGCGAGAACGCGTTGAGCTCGCTCGACGCGATGGCGGCGAGTGTCGCCTCGAGCTCCTCGAGCGGCGAGCGCTCACCCCTGCGGAACGCCTCGACCAGCGAGACGGTGTCCCCCAACCACGGTGCGTCAGTCATGGCGCTGGACACTACCGGTGGGGCGCGGACGAGGGCGCGCCGGGCGTCGCCTCGTAGTGTGCGGCCGTGGACGCGCGCGAGTTCCTGGGCCTCCAACCGACGCACAACCCCCACCGCTGGTTCCTGCCGGTGGTGCCCGGCATCTGCACCGGGCACGGCTTCCTGTTCGGCGGTTGCGGGCTCGGGGCGGCCATCGAAGCCCTGGAGCGCACCACCGGGCGCCCCGTCGTGTGGGCCACGGCGCAGTACCTCTCCTACGCCCAGCCGCCGTCGGTGCTCGACATCGACGTCACCATCGCGGTCGAGGGTCGCAACATCACCCAGGCGCGGGCGGTGGGCCACGTCGCCGACCGCGAGATCCTCACGGTCAACGCCGCGCTCGGCCACCGCGACATCGACGCCTCCGGGGCCTGGGCCTCGCTGCCCGATGTTCCGGGACCCGACGACTGCCCCGGGCGGACGCTGCGGCTCCCGGGCGAGGAGTCGATCATGACGCGCCTCGAGGTGCGCCTCGCCGACGCCCGTGACTGGAGCGAGCTCGACGGCACCCCCGGCACCGGTCGCAGCGCGCTGTGGGCGCGCATCCCCGACCTGCTCGAGGTGTCGGCGGGCACGCTCGCGATCCTCGGCGACTACGTGCCCTTCGGGCTGTCGCAGGCACTGGGGCGCATGGGCGGCGGCAACAGCCTCGACAACACCCTCCGCGTGGCCCGCCTCGTCCCCACCGAGTGGGTGCTGCTCGACATCCGCGTCCACGCCGTGGCCAACGGCTTCGGCAACGGCGCGGTGCTGCTCTGGTCCGAGACCGGCGAGCTCCTGGCCACGGCCAGCCAGTCCACCATCGTGCGCGCCTTCGACGAGTTCCCCGTGGGGACCCTGCCGCCCGCGGCGGCCGACGCCCCGACGTGACAACCTGCGGCGGCCGCGCCGGCGACCACATCCCGTCCCTTCACCGCACCCGGAGGCTCCCGTGCAGCGCTACGGCATGACCATCCCGTTCGACAACGTGCCGCTGCACGCCCAGCGCGAGTGGGTCGAGGAGCTCGAGTCGCTCGGGTACACCGACGTGTGGTCGAGCGAGGCCAACGGCGCCGACGGCTTCACCCCGCTGGCGCTCGCCTCGGTGTGGGCGCCCACGCTGCGGCTCGGGAGCGCCATCGTGCCGGCCTACACGCGCGGTCCGGCCACGCTCGCGCAGTGCGTGGCGTCGCTCGCCGACGCCGCACCCGGACGGCTGGCCTTCGGCATCGGCACCTCGTCGAACGTCATCGTCGAGAAGTGGAACGACATCCCCTTCGAGGAGCCCTACAAGAAGGTGCGCGACACCGTCCGCTTCCTGCGCACCGCGCTGACCGGCGAGAAGGTCCGTGAGGACTACGAGACCTTCTCGGTGAACGGCTTCAAGTGCGGCATCGTGCCCGAGCAGCAGCCCCGCATCCTCATCGCCGCGCTCCGCGAGGGGATGCTCCGGCTCGCCGGCCGCGAGGGCGACGGCGCCATCGTCAACTGGCTCTCGGCCGACGACGTCACCCAGGTGGTGCCCCACGTGCACGCCGGTGGTCCCGACAAGGAGGTGGTGGCCCGCATCTTCGTGGCGCCCACCACCGACACCGACGCGGTGCGCGCCATGGGCCGCTTCGCCATCGCGGCGTACCTCAACGTGCCCGTCTACGCCGAGTTCCACCGCTGGGTCGGGCGCGGCGAGCGGCTGCAGCCCATGTGGGACCTGTGGGCCGCAGGCGACCGCAAGGCCGCGCTGGCCGCCATCCCCGACGAGATCGTCGACGAGCTCATCGTGCACGGCTCGCCCGAGGAGTGCCGCGAGCACATCCAGCGCTACGTCGACAACGGCATCACCTGCCCGGCGCTGGCCCTGCTGCCCTTCGGCTACGACCAGCGCCAGGCCATCCGCGACCTCGCGCCGTGACATGGGCACCGGCTCCGCCGGTGCGCCTCCCCCATCAGGGTGACGGCCGTGGTGCGGCGCCGGCTGACGGCGTCAGGTCTCGGGGAGCCAGGAGCCGTGGAACCCGATCGGCACGCGGCGGGGCAGGCGCACGCTGGCGACGGGGCCGGCTGACACGTCGCGGGCGTCGAGCACCACCACGTCGGTGTCGCCGGTGGGCTTGTCGATCACGAAGTTGAGCAGCCAGCCGTCGTCCTCGGCGCTGCCGTCGGGATCCGCGGCGAAGACCGCCTCGCCCGCCTGGGCGTGCGGCCCGTAGACGTGCTCGGTGGCGTCTCCGGTGCGGCGGTCGTACTTGACCACCGAGGCGAAGCTGGCGAACTCGTCGTCGCCCTCCCGCAGGTGGGCGGCGTAGCCGTAGCGGTTGTCGAGCCCGGCCGCGGCGTCGGCGACGCGGGGGAAGTCGACCGCCCGGTCGTCGAGCTGCTCGTCGGTGACCGAGCCCGAGCTGGTGCCGATGCGCCAGCGGTGCAGGGCGGGCCGCACGGGCTCGCCGAGGGGCTCCTCGCCGAACGACACGGGCAGGCGGGACGCCCGGCAGCCTTCGACCACCACGGTGTCGCCGTCGTCGTAGGCGTTGAGGAAGTGGAAGACGTAGAAGGGCTCGACCTCGGTCCAGCGGACCTCGTCGGTGGTGGCGTCGCGGGGCAGCACGCCGATGCGAGCCCCGTGCTGCGGCTCCCAGCGCACTGCGGCGCCCCCGCCGAGCATGGCCTCGAGGTCGAACACCGCGGGCAGGTCGAAGAAGATCACGTGGCGCTCGGTGACGGCGAAGTCGTGCATCATCACCGAGCGGGGCAGGTCGAGGTCGACGCTGCGCACGAGCGTGCCCGACGCGTCGGCCACGTGGAAGCGCAGGAACGGCGGCAGCGGGCTGTACCCGAAGAACAGCATCTCGCCGGTGGCGGGATCGACCTTGGGGTGCGCGGTCATGGCGCCCTCGAGGCGCCCGCCGAAGTCGTACTCACCGACGGTGCTCAGGTCGGCGCGCAGCTCGGTGGGGCCGGCTCCCTCCATGAGCGCCAGGATGCGACCGGCGTGGCGGACGACGTGCGTGTTGGCCGTGTTCTTGTAGAGCCCACCTTCGGCCACCACCTCGGGCTCGGGCACCAGGAACTGCGCCAGGCCGCCGTACAGCGCCTGGCCCGCGCGGCGCTCGGCCAGCAGTGCCCGCGACTCGACGAAGCGGTTGCGGTACCGCGCCCCGCCCTCGCCGTCGAAGGTGAGGCCGTGGATCATGCCGTCGCCGTCGAACACGTGGTAGCGGACGATCGGGGGGAACGCCGGGTTCGGCCCGTTGCGCAGGAACGCGCCGCGCAGGCCGGCCGGCAGGGAGCCGGTGACCTCGAGGTCGCCCACGTCGAGCTCGTCGGCGACGGGCGCGAAGAGGCCGTTCAGCCACGGATCGTCGGCCGGGAACGCCACGGGCGCGGATGCATCGATCGTCACGGCACTTCCCCCTGTTTCGGTGCGGACCGCCAGACGCTACCGCTGTCACCCACCTGCCGCAGGCGGTCCGGCGAGCGCGTCGCGGAGGTGGTCGGCGAGCACCGCGAGCGGTGTGGCGGCGTTGAGGCCGCTCGTCGACGGCATCACGTAGGCCGGCACACCGCCGAGCGGCTCGGGCTGCCAGCCCGCACGGGCCTTCCGGTCGATCGCCGCCCGCCAGCCGGCCAGGCCGACGAAGCAGATCGCCTCGGGGCGGAGCCAGGCCGCGAGGCGGTGGACCCGCTCCAGGCCGGCGCGGTACTCGTCGCCGTCCAGCTCGGCGGCGGCGACGGTGGCCCGCTTGACGATGTCGGTGAGGCCCACCCGATGGCGCACCAACAGGCCGCGCGGGTCGCGGTCGACGTCGTCCAGCCCGGCCAGGGCGAGCGCCTTCCAGAAGCGGTTGCCGGTGCGGGCGAAGGGCACGCCGGCGTCGGCGGAGTAGAGGCTCGGGTTGAGGCCGCACACCAGCACGCGCATGCCGGGGGCCACGGTGTCGGGGAGGGACCGCAGGCGGGTGGCCGTGAGGGCGATCCGGGGCGACTCGCCCCCGGTGACCGCGAGGTCGTCGATGCCGAAGCCCGCACCGACCACCACGTCGGCGAGGCGCCCGGGGTCCCACCAGGCGACGTAGCGGCCGGGGAGGTCGTCGTCGCTCGTGGCCTCGCCCTCGCCCGCGAAGACGAGGAGGTCGAGCCGCCCGCCGACGTCGAGCACCCGTCGCAGCTCGCCGAGCACCAGCGGGAGCGCGCCGGGGTCGACGTGCTGGAGGCACTTGTTGGCCCAGATGCCACCGAACGACGCCGTCCGGAGCGGCAGGTCCTCGAAGTCGGCGGCCACGGCGGGCACGTGGGGGTGGAGGCGGCGGGCCTCGACGAGCATCGCGGGTGCGGCGTCGAGCGCGACCACCGGGGTGCCCAACAGCCCGAGGTAGTGACCGGGGCCGCTGCCCAGGTCCAGGCGGCGCCCGCCCGGGCTGACCGCTGCGGCGAAGCGCTCGGCCCGCCCCGGGTCGCGCGCCGTGCGGTTCGCCAGGTAGGTGGCGGCGTGGTCCTCGTAGACGGCGACGGTGGCCCGGTGCACGGTCAGCAGCTCCCGGGTGGCGCGGCGCCGGGCGCGGTCACCGGAAGAGGTCGAGCTGCTCGGCGCGACCGATGCGCTCCTCGAGGGTCTCCCAGGTCGCCCCGCCCCGGGGTCCGTGTGCCCGCACCTGGACCGCGCCGACCGGGATCGAGCGGCGGCGGCCCCGGGTGTCGTGCAGCGCCACCGAGCCGTCGGCTTCGCGCCCGGCGACGGTGCCCTCGAGCCAGTGGCCGCTGTCGGCGCGACGGAAGCGGACGCGGTCGCCGGGGCGCAGGCCGATGGCCACGAGGCCGGCGTCGGTGGTGGCCGCCCCGCCGGCAGGGACGCCGGGCGGGGCCTTGGGGCGGCGGCGCTTCGCCTCAGCCATCGCCGGACGGCCGGGAGGCTTCGGTGAGGCGCGCCTGGAGGCGGCGCATGCCGGCGAGCCAGCGGTCGGGGTCGGTGGCACGACGTTGGTAGTAGTCGGCCACCTCGGGGTGGGGGAGGATGAGGAACCTCTCGGTGGCGAGCCCGTCGACCACGGCGGCGGCCACCTGCTCGGGCTCGAGGGCTCCCTGGGCGAGGACCACCTCGGCGGCGATCTCGCCCTCGGCGGCACCGAGCAGCATGTCGGTGCGGACCCCTTGCGGGCACAGGCACGACACCTGCACGCCGCGGTCGCCGTAGGTGATCGACACCCACTCGGCGAAGCCCACGGCCGCGTGCTTGGTGACCGAGTAGGCCGCGTCGCCGATGTTGGTGAGCAGGCCTGCGGCCGAGGCGGTGGTGAGGAGGTAGCCCTGGCCGCGCTCGACCCAGCGCGGGACCATCACCCGGGCGGCCACCACGTGGGCGAAGACGTTGACGCGCCAGGCCCGGTCCCACACCTCGTCGGGGCCGTCGATGTCGGTGCCGGTGGCGATGCCCGCGTTGGCGCAGAAGAGGTCGACCGGGCCGAACCGGGCCTCGGTGTCGGCCACGGCGGCCTCGACCGCGTCCTGGTCGGCGACGTCGGCCACCACACCGTGGGCGCGGTCGCCGAGCCGCGCGGCGGTGGCGGCGACCTCGTCGGCGAGCAGATCGACCACCGTGACCCCGGCCGCGCCCTCGGCCAGGAAGCGGGTGGCGAGCGCCGCACCGATGCCCCGCGCCCCGCCGGTGATGACCGCGACCTTGCCGTCGAGCTGCATGGCCCGACGCTATCCCTGCACGGTCGACGGCCCGGGCACCGCCCCGCGCTTGCTGGAGCTACCCCCAGAAGCACCCGTTTCCCGGGGCTTCCCACAGAACATTCGCCGAGGGGGCGGCGCGGGGGACCGGCCGGCCGGGGCGAGACGGCGGAGGTCAGGCGCCGATGGCGGCGCGGAGGGTGTCGCGCAGGACGGCGCGGCGGTCGGGGCCCCACGGCAGCGGCATCAGCACCGGGTGGTCGGTGCCGGCATCGGCATAGGCGCGGACGGTGTCGCGGACCGTGTCGGCGTCGCCCATCACGTCGATGGCGTCGACCATGCGGTCGGACACCGCGGCCAGGGCACCGGCGCGGTCGCCGGCCGCGTGGTGCTCGCGGATGGCGGCGACCTCGTCGGCGAAGCCCGCCCGCTCGAAGTTGCGCGCGTAGGCGTCGACGACCGCGTACGAGAAGAGGTCGCGCCGCGCCAGGTCGATGCCGTCGTCGCGCCGGCACACCCCGGCGTGGACGTAGGCGTAGGTGGTGACGTCGCCGGCGGGCCGCCCCGCGCGGGCCTCGCCCTCGCGCACCTTGCCCACCGACCAGGGCACGTGCGAGGCCGGCAGGTAGTTGAGCAGCACGCCGTCGGCGAGCTCACCGGCGAGCGAGAGCATGGCGGGGTTCAACGCGCCGATCACGACCTCGGGCTTGCGGTCGCCCAGCCGGACGCCGAGGCGGAAGCCCTTCACCTGGTAGAAGTCGCCCGCGAAGTCGACCTTCTCGCCCGACAGGCAGAGGTGCACCAGGGTGACGAACTCGCGCACCCGGGCCAGCGGGCGGTCGCCGTAGGGGGCGCCGTGCCAGCGCTGCGTCACCACCGGTGACGAGATCCCGACCCCCAGCACCACGCGGCGCTCGGGTTGCAGCGCCTGCAGGGTGGCCCCGGCCATGGCCACGAGCGCGGGGGTGCGCAGCTGCAGGGCCAGCACGCCGGTGCCCAGGTCGAGCCCGGGGTGCAGCGCGCCGATGGCACCCAGCAGCGAGAACGCCTCGAACCCCGTGGTCTCGGCGGTCCAGAAGGACTGGTAGCCGAGGTCGGCCGCCTGCTGCGCCGCGGCCAGCGACACGTCGGGGCCGAGGGTCATGAGGCTGGCAGCGGTGACGCCGAGAGGGAAGGACGATCGGGGGACCAAGGTCATTTCGTGAGGGTATTACCCCGTCGATGTCGCAGGTGCCCGGTAAGGTGTCCCCAAGAGTCCTGCATCCCGGCAACACCGGTGGCGCAGCAACCGAGGACGACACGTCGTCAGCGGGGGTGCCACAAGGTCGAGCTGGGGTTGTGGGCCCGGAGTTGGAGAGCGAGAGCGATATGACCGAGACCGTTGCAGACGAGACGATCCTGGAAGCACTGGCCCTCATCGACCGTGGGTTGGGGGAGATCCAGCACCGCGAGCTCATGTCCACCAACGAGGTGGCTGACTTGCTGCTCGATGTCCGTCTCCTGTTGGCTGCGTCGGGCGCCCCGCTCGACGACGCCGCGGCCGGAGTGCTGGCCAACTAGCCCGTCCACCGCGGTCCGCCACGGGCGGGCCGCATCCGTTCCCGCGCCCGATCAGCTCCCGCAGGCCAGCAGCTCCTCGAGGCTCTCGCGCACGCAATCTCGCAGCAGGCCCGGGTCGTCGATGGCACCGCGGTTCACGTGCAGGCCCATGTCGAGACTGCCGCAGTAGCTCAGCGTCGTCAGGTTGAAGGCCGTGCCCACGAGGGGCCCGATGGGGTAGTTGTGCTCGAAGCGGGCACCGGCGATGTAGAGGTCGAACGGCGCACCCCGCACGTTCGAGGTGGTGAAGTCCACCGTCTCGACCTGGGCGCGCACCAGGCGGACCAGCAGCGACGTCGGGAGCACGTTGGCCAGCCCCGACAGCGCACCCAGCACCGACAGCACGGGCTCGCTGCGCACGTTGTCGAGCTTGGCGTGGATCGCGTCGAAGCGGGCCACGGGGTCGGGGCCGACCGGCACCAGCGAGCGGCTCACCCCGAAGGCGTTCCCCGTGGCCGACCGGTCGGTGCGCGTGCTCACGGGCATGGCCATGCGCAGCTCGTCGACCTCGGCGCCCCGGGCCCGATGGTAGGCACCGGCCCCTCCCGCGGCCGCCGCCACGAAGAGGTCGTTCACCGTGCCGCCGAGGTTCTTGGCGGCGCGCTTCACGTCGTCGAGCGGCGCCTCGAGCAGCTCGAGCGACCAGCTGAGCGTGCGGTCGCCCCACAGCGGGGACCGGCGGTCGTCGGTCTGCGCCACCTCGCGCACCAGCGCCCGGGTGAGGTTGGCGGCGTCGTGACCGGCACGCGCCGCCCGGCTCGGATGGCGGACCATGCCGAGCGAGGCGGTGGACGCGCGGCTGGCGATGCCCAGGTCGCGGCGCAGGTTGTGCGTGAGGGTGTCGACCGTGGTGGTCACGAGCGAGCGCTCGACCGCCGGCACCACCTCGGGACGGCCCCGTCGCGCCGTGGGTGGGCCCGCGGCGTCGCGCGTGAGGTCGAGGTACTGCTCCGACATGCGCACGCCGCCGATGCCGTCGGTGAGCGTGTGGTGGAAGCGCTGCAGGAGCGCCCCCCGCCCCTCGGGCAGGCCCTCGACCGCCAGGAACTCCCACAGGGGACGGGTGCGGTCGAACGGGTCGTGGGCGAACGCCACGGCGAGGTCGCACAGCGCGTCGAGCGTGCCGGGCTCGGGCAGGGCGACGGCCCGCACGTGGCGACACACGTCGAAGTCGGGGTCGGTGCGCCACTCGGGCGGGGCCAGGCGTCCGAGCGCCGGCACGACGCGCTGGCGCAGGCGGGGCACCACGGTGGCGGCGTGCGCCATGCGGGCGCGCAGGCGGTCGAGGTCGACCGGCCGGTCGAGCACCGTGATGTTGGCGAAGCCCGACGAGAGGTGCGGATCCTTCTCGAGGTTCCACATGACGGCCTCGAAGTCCGACATGCGACGCTCGTCGTGCACGGGGCGGTCTGCCATCACCCGTCAGGCTACGAGGCGGCGCGCCGGCATGGGCAAACGACGCCCGACGCGCAGGAGCGGTCGGGCCGGTGGCTCAGCGGGGGATCGAGGTGTGCTTGAACTCGTTGAGCTCCGGGAAGCCGGTCGCGAGCTCGAGGATGCGGTCGATGCGCGTGCGGGCGAGCTCGCCGTCGCCCGCGGAGTCGGTGGTGAGGCGGATGAAGACGGCCTGGTCACCCACGATGAACGTGGGGACGCCCCACACGTCGTGGTCGAGCGCGGCGGCCTCGTGCTCCTTGCGCACGGTGTCGAGCGGGGCACCGTCGGCGATCTCGGCGAACACCGCGTCGGCGTCGACGCCGTGGGCCACGAGCGCGGCGCGCACGGTGCCCTCGTCGAGCTGCTTGGCGTGCACGTGGCGGGCGTCGAAGAGCTCGCGGTGCACGGCCAGGAAGGCGTCGGGGAAGCGGTCACGGACCACGACGCCCGCACGCAGGGCGAGCAGGCCGGAGTCGTCGTCGGGCCGCTCCCAGATCGGCGCCTCGCCTTCGGCGACGTGGACCTGACCGAGGCTGAACGGCAGGAAGGTGATGTCCCAGTCGGCGCCGGCCGCGAGCCCGTCGAGCAGGTGCAGGTGGGCGAGGCGGGCGAAGGGGCAGCGGTAGTCCCAGGTGACGGCAAAGGGGGTCATGCCCGGTTCAACGACGTTTGCGTGAGCAACATTCCCGGACCGATGTCACGCGTGCGGCCGCCGTCAGGGGGCCGGCCACCAGCGCCGGGCGGCACGGGCGATGCCGATGCCGATGGCGGCACCCGCCACCACGTCGGAGGCGTGGTGCATGCGGGTGTGGATGCGGCTGCTCGACACGACGATGGCCAGGGCGTAGATGGGCACCTTGCGGGCCGGGTGCCCCGCGGTGAGCAGGCCGGCAGCGGTGAAGGCCGCGCTGGCGTGGCCGCTCGGGAAGCTGGAGGTGGTGGGCCGGCGGATGCGCCCGGCCACCTCGGGGTCGGCCTCGGGGCGCACCCGGTTGAAGAGGCTCTTGATGCCCTGGTTGACCGACACCGACTCCATGAAGAGCACCGCGGTGTTGCGGACCGCCCGCTCCGGCCCGGTGGGCCCCGAGAGGCCCTGGGCGGCGTTGAGCAGCATCCAGATGAGGCTCCAGTCGCCGAGGCGCGAGGCCGCCTCGAAGAGCTCGTCGGCCCAGCGCTCGCCACGGACCTGCTCGAACCAGCCGTCGACGTGGCGGTCGAAGTGGTCGACGGCCGCCGCGAACGCGGTGGGATGGCTGGTGTCGGCGGTCGGCGCGAGCTCGTCGACCGCGCTGGCGAGCCGCGAGCGGCTGTCGGGGTCGATCGGGCCCTCGGGGTCGGTCGGGTGGGGGAGGTGGAGGTGTCCGCGGTCGGTCACGCTGCCGGGCTCCCGACGGCAACGGCGACGGCCACGGGCCGGTCGACCGGCGTGGCCACGGTCGCGGCGGTCGCGGCGGGCGCGGTGGCCGGGTCGCCGCCGTGCGCCGGGCAGTAGGGCTTGAAGCCGCACCAGTTGCACAGCGGGCCGGGGCGGGGCCGGAAGTCGTCGGCCGCGCACGCCTTCTCGATGGCCTGCCAGATGGCCCCCACCTTGGTGCGCAGCCCCCGCAGCGACTGCTCGGTGGGCTCGGCGATGATGGCCACCGGGTCGCGGAGGTACAGCAGCTGCACCCGGGCCGGGCGCTTGCCGAAGAGCTGCTCGCACAGGAAGGCGTAGAACCGCACGCCGTCGAGGCGGTGCTGCTCCTGGCGCTCGGACGGGGCCCGCCCGGTCTTGTAGTCGGTGACCACCAGCTCGCCGTCGGCGTCGAGCTCGAGCCGGTCGATGATGCCGCGGAGCGCGACCCCGGCGATGGGCACCTCGAGCATGAGCTCGAGGCCGATGGGGTTGATGGAGGTGGGGTCTTCCAGGTCGAAGTAGTGGTCGAGCAGCACGGCGGCGTCGGCGAAGAAGTCGGCCTCGGCGGCGTCGTCGAGCGCCAGCCCGGTGAAGTCGGGGTCGGTGCGGATCTCGGTGCCCGCCTCGTGGAGGCACGCACCCGCCGCCTCGCGGGTGCGCTGCTCGGGGGGGAGGGCGAAGAGCCGCTCGAGGGCGGCGTGCACCAGGGTGCCCTTGGTGGCCGGCATGGAGGGGGGCTCCGGCACCTTGTCGATGGCCGAGAACCGGAACGCCAGCGCGCAGTCGGTGAACGCCGACACCTTCGACGGCGACAGCGTGCGTGGGGGCGTCAACGGCATGCCACCACCCTACGCAGGGGGTGCGACGTTGCCGTGGACGGCCGAGGCGGCTCAGGCGGCGTCGACGACCGCCTGGACGCTGACGGCCATGCGCCCGGGCGCCTCCAGGGGGCCGAAGTGGCCGAGGTCGTCGTGGGCCTCGAGGTGGCCCCGGGGCAGGGCGTCGGCGACGCGGTCGGCGAAGCTCGCGGGCCCGGCCACCCTGGTGTGCCCCCGGACGACGGTGACGGGGCAGGCCACCTCGCCGAGGTGCTCGAAGGCGTGGCTGCCCATGGCCATCTCGTAGACCTGCGCCTCGTCCTCGGGGCGGCACTTGAGGGTGACGGTGCCGTCGGCCTGCTCGGCGAAGCCGTGCTCGACGTAGGCGCGCAGCGCGGTGGGGTCGAAGGCGCTCAGCGGGGGCTTCGCGGCGTAGTTGTCGTAGGCGGCGTCGAACGACTCGAACGTGGCGCGGCGGCGGCGGGCACCGGCTGCCAGGGGGTTCTCGGCGCCGGAAGGCGGAATCGCGTCGCCGGGGAACACCACCGGCTCGTAGCACCAGAGCGCCGCGAAGGTGCCGGGGCGGCGCTGCTCGGCCAGCAGGAGGGCCGCGCCCCCCTTCGAGTGGCCGATGCCGACCGGCCGTTCGGCGCCGGTGGCGGCGCCGAGGCCCAGCACGTCGAGGGTGCTCAGCACGTCGTCGGCGAAGC
>Ga0302299_10001274_pt1 | contig 15098 bp, 17 predicted proteins | sample III_Fen_N3_4_FD_198795 | JGI IMG/M metagenome (GOLD analysis project Ga0302299, IMG submission 198795) | Peat permafrost microbial communities from Stordalen Mire near Abisko, Sweden - III_Fen_N3_4 | ecosystem: Environmental > Terrestrial > Soil > Wetlands > Permafrost | place: Sweden: Abisko... | reverse complement strand
GTCGTTCGTGATGACGACGTTGACCTGGTCCTTGGTGGCCGACGGCCAGACGACGACGGTCTGGGTGCGCGACCCGGTCTCGGTGTCCAGCCGCCGGCCCGAGCGACCGGCGATCGTGGGCTCGCTCGCGTTCGTGATCGAGGTCCGGCTGGCGTCGCGCGCACTCTGGAGGTACAGGTCGCCGAGGGCCGCCGCGGTCAGCCCCGGCGCGGTGAAGACCGCCAGCACGGCCGCCCGCTCGGCCCCGAACGTCCACGTCCCGCCGGCGAAGCGGACCTCGGTGATCCCGAGGGCTTTGAGGTTGCCCAGGTTCGCGTCGGAGCAATTGCGCCCCGAGTCGACCTTCTCCGGTGCGGCGTCCATGTAGCGGGTCGGGATGAGCGCTTCGAGGTCCGGATATGCCCCGATGGCCGACCCATCCACGGTGCACGCGCCGGTCGGATCGAACGAAGGTGCCGCCGATCCACCGCACGCCGCGACCGCGACGACGACGAGCAGGGCGGCGAGGAGTCGCGCCGCGAGGCGCCCGGAGCGTGGCATCACGCTCAGGGTAGCCCGAGTCGCCGTCCGGTGCGTTCGGACACCTGGTACAGGGGTACCCGGTCCGGTGCCCGGATGCGCCCGACCATCGACCGACCCGGACCGGGACGAGAGGCGTATTGCCCCGGCCCGAGACCGGGGCGTACCGTTCTGCATACGCCGACCCGCGATCGAACCGGGAAACACCTGGGGCGTCGGTCACGGAATCAGGAACGGTCGTACAGCTCGAGGAAGGTTCGAGGTGCACGATCCCGGTCCAGGTTCACGAGCCGAGTAACAGGATGACGGCCAGCAGGCCTGGTGGACCGTCGGGACGGCAGCAGTCATACGCATCTTCATTCAGCGATCACAAGGCCCCCGGTATCGGGGGCCTTGTCGCGTGTGCGGGGACGTCGACGCGATCGCCTGCATGGGCACGACGCGCGCACCGGGGCACCCGCGGTAGCCTTGGCGCCACCAGCACACGGAGATGCGCGTTGAAACTCCTGCTCACGTCCGCCGGGATCACGAACCCGAGCATCCGGGCCGCCCTGCTGGAGCTGCTCGGCAAGTCGATCGAGGACTGCACCGCCCTCGTCAATTCCACCGCGAGCTATCCGCTCCGGCCAGGGCCGCAGCTCGCCCGGAGCTTCATCGCCGGCCAAGAACCCGAAACCCCGATGGCCGAGCTCGGCTGGAAGTCCGTCGGCAACTTCGAGCTCACGGCGCTGTCAAGCATCGCGAGGACGGTGTGGCTCCCACAGGTCGAGAGGGCCGATGTGCTGCTCGTGAACGGGGGCGACACGATCTACCTCGACCGCTGGATGCGCGAGTCGGGGCTGGCGGACGTTCTCCCTTCGCTCGACCTGGTGTACGTGGGACTCAGTGCCGGGAGCCTGGTCATGGCGCCCGCGGTCGCGCACATCTTCGCCTCGTGGACCCCGCCCGCTGGCGGCGAGGGGCTGGGGTTCGTCGACTTCGAGATCTTCCCGCACCTCGACAACCCCGACCTGCCGGAGAACACGACGGCCGACGCGGAACGGTGGGCAGCGGCCCTGACCAGGCCCGGCTACGCGATCGACGACCAGACGGCGATCAAGGTGGTCGATGGGCTCGCCGAGGTCGTCTCGGAGGGGCACTGGCGGCTGTTCGCGTCGTAGGGCCCTCGGCTGGGGCCGGCGAGGGCGTGCGAAGAAGTCAGGCGGCCCCGTCCGTCGCCGATGGGTGCCGCCGACGCAGGATCCCGCGCCGGTCAAGGTCCGCCTGGACGACCCGCGCCGAGGCCGCCATGTCCGGGTCGCGCATCACCGTCCCGACAAGCCAGTCGACGTAGGACGGTTCGAACGCCGCCACCTCGCCCAAGGTGTGACCGTGGAACTTGCCGAACTCGAGCACGTGGGCGCTCGCGACCGCAAGGGTCGGGGGCGTGGGTCGCTTGAACCCACGCACACGGTCACGGACGAGCGGACCGTTCGGGACGGACGCTCGCGGCGACTCGCGTCCGGCGATGTCGGCGCGCAGGGGCGCCTGTCCGGACAGTGGATGGCCGCTCGAGCGATCCGAGCTGGCCTCGTTCCTCGCCTGGTACGTGGAGCTGGTGTCGACCCGGGCGGTCACGGGCCGGGTCGGCTTGGGGGCAGGCGGGCCACCGCGTCGGACCGGCGTCTCGCCCTCGAACGGCGTGCCATCGGGTCGGCGCCCACCATCTGATGTCGCGTCGCCGGAGCGGACGAGCGCGGCGTAGGCGTCGTTGATCTCGGCCATGCGCCTGGTCGCGACCTGGGATGCGGCCGGGTCGTCGCCGGTGAGGTCCGGGTGGTTCTCCCGGGCGAGGCGTCGCCAGGCGGCCTTGATCGTCGCGGAACTGGCGCCGGCCTGGACCCCCAGGACGACGTGCGGGTCGCGTTTCACCATCGCCCTGATTCTACGTGCCGTACGGTGAGGCGACATCCATGGCGGCTCGGGCTTGACGAGCGCTACTACCGCCCCGACCATCGATGACGACGAAGGCCGTTCGACGGGGAGTCAGGATGGGGTCGGCACACCGCTCGGCGCCTTCACGTCCGTGACCACGCGACGCATCCTGGCCGCCCTGCTTTGTGCGACGTGCGTCGCGCTCGCGAGCGCCGGATGCTCGTCAGTCGTCGGCCCGACGGCGACCCCATGCCCCGGCCTGGCGGGCTGGCCGCCAGCCGCGCTCCCAGCACCGCCGGCGTCGATCCTGGTGGTCCATCCCGAAGGGACCGCGGTCAGGGTGGTGAACGGCTCGGATGCGCCGATCAAGATCCGGTATACGGTGTGGACGCCGCTCGACTGCGACCTCCTCCCGCCACCCGTCCCCCGTGACAACGGCTCCCTACTCGCGCCCGGCAGGTCCGCCGAGTGGTCACTGAACGACCTCGTCCCTGCGGCCGGTCCCGTGCTCGGTGGTATCGAGGTCTGGATCCACCCGTGCGACGAGCGCTGCCCGGATCTCCCCGACGCCTTCGTGTCGTTCGAGCTGGCGAGGCCCTCCGGATAGCCGTCGGTGGGCGACATGGCAAGGTCGCCGGCCCACCGGCCGGGGCCGCGCTTGACAGGTCCGGGTCGCATGGCGTCCCCTAGACCCGTGGGAACCCTTCGTCGGACCGGTCTGGTCGCGCTCGCGGTGGCGCCGTTCGGACTTGCCTACCGATTCGCGTTGGTCTACCGGGCCCGTGCCGGCTTTCCGCGCCGGCAGCCACCTAAGGTGACCCCGAGCGACCTCGGCATGCCGTACGAGACGACGGTCGTCCGGTCCGGCGACCTGACCCTGCCGGCCTGGTTCATCCCCGCCAAGGGCGGGGCGCCCGGCCCTGGGATCGTCCTCGTCCACGGCTGGGAGTCCGCCCGCGACCGGACACTACCGATGGCGGTCTTCCTGCACGCGGCCGGCTTCCACTGCCTGACCTTCGATGTGCGCGGGCACGGCGCCAACCCTGCCGAGACGGACCCGATCAGTGCCGGCGAATTCGGCCTGGACGCCCTTGCCGGCTACCACGCGATCCTCGAGCGGCCCGAGGTCACCCGGGCGGCCATCTCAGGCCACTCGATGGGTGCCATCGGGGCGATCCTCGCGGCCGCTGCGGACCCATCCGTCGCGGCCGTCGTGGCGACCTCGGCCCCGGCCGATCCGTACCGGCTCACCCGCCAGACGTTCCGTCTCGCCCGCCTGCCGATCCCCGACGTCATCGCCTACCCGCTCGCGTGGCTCACCACCCACGTCTACGTGCGACCCCGCCACCACGTCGTGCGCGAGATCGACGCGAGCCGGGCGATCGCTCGCTACGACGGACCGATCCTGCTCGCCCACGGCAGCGAGGACGTCGTGGTCCCGCCGGCGCACCTCGAACGACTGCGGCGCGCCGCGACGAGCGCTCGCGCGACCGAGTCGGACCCGGCCCCGATCGAAACGCTGGTCATGGAGGGTGGCCAGCACTCGTGGCTGTACGAGTTCCCGGCTTATCGGGCGGCCGTGGCGTCGTTCCTGGCCACGGCGCTCGGCGGGCCGCTGTCCGCCGCCGACGCGGGGCGGATCGCGGCGGAGACCCCGGCCGAGCGCATCCCCGACGGGGAGGTCCGGTTCGCCGCGGTCGCGCACGAGCCCGGCGGCCTGCGCACGCTCGCCCGCGTCGCGCTCCCGGGAGCCACACAGCCCACGATCCGCGATGAGACCGGGATCCCGGGTCCACCGCCCCAGCCCGTGGCCGCCATGGTCGGGATCCACGACGAGACAGGCGCATGACCGATCCGGTCTGGGCGGCCATCGCCGGGAAGCGGGCCATCCGCACCTTCGCCGACCGGCCGCTCGCGGACGACCACCTCGATCGCATCCTGCGCGCCGGCCGCCGATCCGGGAGCTCGAAGAACCTCCAGCGCTGGGACTTCATCGTGTGCCGCGACCGGGAGCACCTGCGCGAACTCGCCACGCTCGGACCGTTCGCCGGCCACCTCGCGGGTGCCGCGGCGGCCATCGCCCTCGTGACCCCCGATCCGCGCGGACCGGAGGCACCCCTGTCGATCCTGTTCGACCTGGGCCAGGCGGCCCAGAACATGATGCTGGCGGCCTGGGAGCTCGGGATCGGCAGCGTCCCCGCGACGGTCTACGAGCACGACCTCGCGCGTCGGTCGCTCGGCTACCCGGCCGATCGCCACTGCGAGTACCTGCTGTCGTTCGGCTACCCGGCGGAGGCCGACGATCTCACGCGGCCGCTCCGATCCGGCGGGCGAGTCGCCCTCGACGAGCTGGTCCACGAGGAGCGCTGGTAGCGGCGCCTACTGCCAGCGGAACTTCTGTGATGCGATCCCGAAGCACACGACCAGCCATCCGATCAGGACCGCGGCGCACACCCACAGGGGAGCGAAGGCCGCACCGCCGACCATCACCTGGCGCAGCGCATCGGCGAGGTACGTCAGCGGGATGAGCCGGGCGATCACCTGCAGGAACGGCGGCATCTGGTCGATCTGGAAGAACGCGCCCGAGAGGAACATCATCGGGAACTGGATCATGCTCGTCATCCCGTTGGCCGAGTCCTCGGTCTTCGCGAACGACGCGATGACGTAGCCGAGGGACAGGAACGCCACGGCGCCGAGGGCAACGAAGCCGGCCGTGAGCAGCAGGCTGCCGACGATCTCCACGCCGAACGCCAGGGACCCGACCGCCACGATGATGATCGCCTGCACCATCGCGATGAGCAGCCGCATCAGGACGTTCGAGCCGACCAGTTGCCAGCGCCGCAACGGCGTGGCGGCAAGCCGCTTGAGGATGAGCTTCTCGCGATCCGCGACGAGCGGGATCGCCGCGAAGATGCCCACCTGCATCACCGACAGCCCCAACATGCTGGGCACGAAGTAGCTGATCGCGTTGAGGTTCTGGGTCTGGACCGTCTCGACGACCGGGACGACCACCGGCGGCCGACCGGCGAGGTTGACCACGCCGAACACGGCTCCCGCGACCTGGAAGACCTGGGCTGTCACGTTCGGCCTGGACGGGTCCGTGTAGACCGGGACCTGGGCCGGCACACCCGGTGTCCCAGTCGAACTCGCGGCAACGGACGCGCCGTAGCCGGCCGGCACGACGATGACGGAATCGACCTTGCCGACCTGCATCTGCGAGATCCCATCGGATTGGGTCGTGTCGACCAGCGTGACGCCCGGCTGAGCGGCGAAGGCGGCGCGAAGTTCGGCCGACTGCGGCGAGTGGTCGTCGTCCACCCAGGCGAGGTTCAGATTCGAGGAACTGCCCTGGAAGATGAGCCCGAACAGGACGATGAAGACGAGCGGGAACGCGAGCGTCCAGAACACGGCCGCTCGATCTCGGGTGTAGCTCTTGATGTTGGCCCGGGTCAGGGCCATCAGGGCGTGCATCTCGCCTCAGTCCCGCATGGCTCGGCCGGTCAGGTCGAGGAAGACGTCCTCGAGCGTGGCCCGGCGGACCCCAAGGTTCTTCGGTTCGACGCCCTTGGCCTCGGCGGCCGCCAGGAGCGCCCCGATCGTCGCGGCGACATCGAGGGTGTACAGCAGCACCGCATCGTCGTCGTGCTTGACGGACGCGACGGCCGGCAGGGCGCCCAGCGTCGCGTCGTCGAGGGCCGGGTCGTCATCGAAGCGGACCGCACGCTCCTTGAACCGCTTCGAGACGAGCTCGTCGACCGTGCCGAGTTCGAGGATGTGGCCGTGGTCCATGATCGCGAGGCGATCGCACAGGACCTCCGCCTCCTCCATGTAGTGGGTCGTCAGCAGGACGGTCGTGCCCTCTCGCTTGAGCGAGAGCACGAGGTCCCAGAGGGACCGGCGCGCGGCCGGATCGAGGCCGGTGGTCGGCTCGTCCAGGAAGACGAGCTCAGGCTGGTTCACCAGTGCCAGGGCCACCGCCAGCCGCTGTCGCTGGCCACCTGACAGGTCGGCCGTGCGGGCGTTACGTCGCTCGCCGAGCTCGAGCAGGCCGATGAGTTCTTCCGTGGAGCGTGGGGCGACGTAGAAGCTGCGGAAGAGGTCGATGACCTCGGTCACGGTGAGCTTGGGGTACATCGCCGCGGTCTGGAGGCTCACGCCGATCCGGGGCTTGATCGCCTCGGCGTTCGTCGCGACATCGAGGCCGAGGACCGTCGCGGTGCCGCCGTCCTGGATCCGCAGCCCTTCGAGGATCTCGACGGTCGTCGTCTTGCCGGCCCCGTTCGGACCGAGCAGGCCGAACACCTCGCCGTGGGCGACCTGGAAGTCGATGCCGTCGACCGCGACGAGATCGCCGTAGCGCTTCGTCAGGCCGGAGACACGGATGGCGGCGTCGGAGGCGACGCCGGTGAGACCCTGCATATCCCGATGGTGACAGGCCGGGCGAGTCGCTGCAGACCGGCGTCAGTCCACGATGTCGAGGGCGGTCGTCCCGTCGCCGCTTGCGACGTCGTCTTCGGGGGCGGGCGCGCCCAGGCCAAGGTAGGCGTCCGTCGCCGCCTCGAGACCGACGTCCGCCCCGGCCAGTTCCGAGAGGATCCACTTCTCCTCGAGCACGTCGCAGTAGGCCTGGATCGGGTCCCTCCCCGGGCCGATGGCCGGCCGCAGGTCCGCCAGGCTCGGGTCGAGGACGTCGTGCCGCCAGCGGTCGGCGGCCTCGGCGTCGGTCAGGCGGAGGTCGGCCTGGGACTCGATCCAGGCCTGGTACTCGCGCAGATCGTTTAGCAGCAACTTGGCCTGACCCTCGAGCGCCACGAGGCCGGTCAGGCGCTGGAGCTCGTGGGCGTGGAAGCGCCGGTTTGCGACGGCCACGCGCAGCCGGACCGAACCCTCGCGCGACCGGCTCGGGACCAGCGAGATCTCGTCGACGGCGAACCCGAGATCGTTCAGGCGCCGGATCCGGGCGCGGACTGCGTGCCGGTCGTCGGGCGCCAGCAGAGGCTCATCGGTCAGCTCGGACCAGACCGCCGCGTACGTGCGTCGGACGGTCTCGGCGGCGGCGACCGCGTCGTCGTAGGCGTCGGCGCGACCCTGCATCAGCCCGAGATCGGCGAGTCCGAACGCCACGTTCTCGACGAGGATGTCGAGGTCATAGCCGCGCTGGCCGTCCGACAGCTTCGGCTGGATCTCGCTGGTCTCGGCATCGACGAGGAACGCCTGGATCCGATCGCCGTCGCGGCGGAACAGCGTGTTGGCGAGCGAGCAGTCGCCCCAGAAGACGCCCGAGCGATGGAGGTCGACGAGCAACCAGGCCATCGCATCCAGCAGGCGTTCGCGGTACGGACCGGGGCCCATCGGGAACCGCATGAGGAGCCGGCGGTACTGGATCGAGTAGGCGAGGTACTCGGTCATGAGGATCGCCGACTCGCGTTCCGGCGCGGCGGCCAGACCGACGGCGGTCACCGCCGGCAGACCCGCATCCTCCAGGCGGCGCAGCACGAGGAACTCCGACTCCGCCACGCCCAGCGGTTCTTCCTTGAGGGCGTAGGAGCGGCCGTCGACGACGAGGAAGCGGACCAGGTGACGGGACGGCCCGACGGGCAGCTCGCGGAACTGGAGCGACTCGGACGGCCAGTCCGCGAGTGCCCGATCCCACGGCAGGTCGAGCAGGGCGCCGGCGCTGTCGCGCAGGCGGAGACGCGGGAACGACGGCCCCGCAGACGCGGAGTCGGTCAGAGCTTCTTCCGCAGGTACGCGGCGACCGACGCGTCGTAGCCGAGCGACTCGTACAGGTGCCGGGCGTCCGGGCGGTGGTGACCGGCCGTCAGCTCCACGAAGGCCGCGCCCCGTTCGGCGCCCATCCGCTCGACCGCGGCGATGAGCGCACGCCCGACGCCCCGTTCGCGGGCGCCCGCGTCGACGACGAGGGCGAGGATGCGGACGATCGAGTCACCGTGCTCGAACCGGGGCAGGGCGTGTGCCGCGACGAAGCCAAGGAGGGCGCCCTCGTGCTCGGCGACGATGACCGCGCCGTCGGGCGGTCCGAAGCGGGCGAGGCGCGCGTCGATATCTGACGGGCCGGCCGGATAGCCCTCGTCGGTGAAGAGGGCGGCGATCGCCTCGGCATCATCGGTCGTGGCAGGTCGGAGGGTCAGGGTGGCATCGGTCATGACGAGATGGTACCCGGCTCGCTCCGTACGAGGAGGCGGTGCGGCCCGACGACCGGTCCGCCCAGGACCAGCACCTCAGGTCCGAACGGCCCGGGTGTCGCCACGGATCGACGGGATGGCAGCGCCCGTTCGGCGCGCAGGCGCAGCCAGGCGGCGACCGGCCCTTCCCCGAGGCGCGCCAGGCTGGCCGCAAGGCGGCCCTCGGTAGCGGGCTCGAGGAGGACGATGACAGGGACGCGTGCATCCCCGGTCCGGACGATCCGGCACGACGCGCCAAGGAGGCCGTCGCCTGGCGCGTCCGTCACGCCGATGAGCGTGTCGCCGAACGCAACGCGGAAGCCGGCCTCGGCGCGATCGAGCTCGACGGTCGACCAGCCGAGCGCCAGGACGTCCTCGACCGGCACGGCGCCCGCGATGGCGACCAGCGCCGACGCGAGCGTCGCGCCGGGATCCGGGCCCGCTTCCGGCCGCCCCGCCGTCATCCGATCAACAGCAGGTCCGGGCACGCTGCACCGATCTGGACGAACCCGACATCGCCGTACAGGCGCTTGGCGACATCGTTGTCGTTGAACACGCCGAGATACGTCCAGTCGCTCCCGGCGTCCACGCCGTCGATGGCCGCGGTCGAAGTCAGCGCTCGCCCGAGCCCCCAGCCGCGAGCCCACTCGGCCGTGCCGACCGAGGACAGGTAGCTCGCACCGTCGAACGTCGCCCGGCGCGCGACGGAGGCCGGGTTCCCATCGATGGTCGCGAGGTAGTAGGTGAAGGCGGCGTGGCCCATCGACGTCGCGGTCTCCGCCTCGATGCCGGGCCGGCGGTCCGGGTCGACCCCGAACGCGTCGAGCAGGACCGTCACGACGTCGGCGGCCGCCTCGGACGCAGCCTGGCCGACCAGCCCGTGGTAGCGGTGGATCCTAAGGCCGGGCGCGAGCGGCGCGGTGGCGCGGGCTCGGGCGACCTCCGGGTCCGCGAGGCCCATCACGCTCCCGCCTCCGACATCTCGGAAGCCGTTGGCCTCGAGACGCGCGACCAGGTCGACCGGCGTGTCGTAGAGCGGGGACGGCCAGACATGCGGCTGGCGGACGAGGGCCGTGAAGGTGACGAGCAGTTCGGTGAGGCGACGGTCGAAGGCGTCCGGTTCGGACGGCCAGCGGAGCCCTTCCGCGCGATTCCAGAACGGCTCCGGATCGAGCGGGTCGTGGAGCAGGATCGCGTCCCCGAGGTCGCGCAGTTCACGGCCGGGCAGCGAGTGCACCCGTGCCTCGTGGATCAGCAGGCGACGCATCGTCGCCGCGTCCAGATCGAGCCGTACGGACCTCGCGCCCTGCATGGGCCAACGATACCGGCCGGAAACCGGCCGGGCTTGCCCGACGTATCCGGTTCGTGCGACCGTGGGACCCAGCCGGCTCGACCGGGACCGCGTCGCGTGGGAGGCTCACATGATCAGACGACCCATCCAGGCCCTGGCCCTGTTCTCGTGCCTGGCGCTCGCGGCCTGCGGCGGCGCCGGCTCGACGGCTGCCCCGAGTACGGCGGCCTCGGGCGCACCCGACGCGCTCGCCTGCGCTCCGTCCGCAGCCGCGGGCACGGTCGGCGTCACGATCAAGGACTTCGAGTTCTCGCCGAAGTCGGTCGCCGCCAAGGTCGGCGACATCGTCGGATTCACCAACACCGGCGCGGTGCAGCACACGGCCACCCTCGATCAGGGCGACTGCGGCACGGAGAAGATCGCCCCCGGCGCCACGGCCGGTCTCACGTTCAGCAAACCCGGGACCTACACGTACCACTGCGCCATCCACTCGTCGATGACGGGCACGATCGTCGTCAGCTAGGCAGGCTTGCGCACCACGAACAGCGACGCGCCCGACGGCAGGTCGACGAGATCCGCCGTGGGCAGCCCCGCCTCGCCGAACCAGGCGATGAAGCGCTCGCGAGTGACCAGCGCCGTGCCCTGGTAGAGCTCGTCGAGCTGGACCCCGGCGATCAGCTCGCCGTGGCGGGTCCGGAACTCGTCGAGATCGGACGGCAATGGCCAGTCGAGCACGAGGAGCCAGCCGTCGGGCCGCAGCGCCTGCCAGGCGGCCCGGAGCGAGCGCACCGGGTCCGGCAGCTGGTGCAAGGCGTACTGGAAGTAGGCCAGGTCGTAGGCCGCGACCTTGTCCGGCGTGGTGACATCGGCCTGGTGGATCGCGATCCGGTCCGACAGGCCCGCCGCGGCGACATTGGCGGTCGCGCGAACCACCGAATCGGGTTCGAATTCGACGCCCACCAGCTCGAGGGCGGGGAATCGCCGGGCCATCGCGATGAGCCAGCGGCCGCCGCCGCAATGGACGTCCACGACCCGGCCGCCGCGCGACAGGTCGGCGACGAGCTGCGGCAGCGCCGCCAGCGCCTCGCCGAAGAAGACCGCGATGTCCTGGACGGTGAGCCGTTCGATCGAGGCGCGGTAGCGGTCCGGCCGCTCGGCGATCGGACGGCCGGTGCGGAAGTAGTCCAGCATCCCGTCCCAGTCGAGCGAGGCGACCACCGAGTGCACGAACTGGCCGCCGAGGAACTCCGGCCGGGCCTCGTCGAGCAGGATGTCCGCGACCAGGCCGTCGACCGTCGCCCGGCCCGCGTCGATCCGGACGAGCTCGTGCGCGTCGGCGGCCCACAGCCAGGCGTCCACCGCGTTCTCGACGCAGCCGGTGGCGCTCGCGAGCTCGGATGGCGACAGGCCGGCCGATCCGGCGACGCGGAGACGCTCGAACAATCCGAGTTCGACGCCGAGGTACACGAGCCAGGTCCGATGGAAGCCGGCCAGGCTGCCGATCAGGTCGTCGAAGCGATCATCGAGGCTCATCGTGGCGCATTCTCGCACGCGCCCGACATGCCGCGACACCGCCCCGAGGGTCGGGACGGTGTCGAGCGCGTTGCGGTCAGGTGCCGGTGGCACCCGGTCGTCACTGGGGCAGGCGATGCTGGGTCGAGATCGGTCCGTCGACGAACGGACTGGCGGCGGCGTTCGAGCCGTTGATGCGCTGGAAGTAGTCCGGGAACGAGGCGGCCACGGCGGCCTGCTGGCCCTTCAGCCAGGCCTGGTACTGGGCCGCGTACTCCGAACCGCCGTACCGGCTGGTCAGGCCGGTCGCGAGCGACACGGACGCGTCGGCGTCCTTCGTCGCGGCGATGGCCGCCTGCTGGCCCTTCATCCAGGCGTCGTACTCGGCACCGAATTCCGAGCCGCCGTACTGGCTGGTCAGGCCCGTCCCGAGCGACACGGACGAGTCGGCATCCTTCGTCGCCGCGATCCTGGACTGGGCGACGATGGCCGGACCGGCCTTGGCCTGTGCCGCGGACGAGGCCCCGACGCCATGGGTGATCGCCAGGCCGACCGCGCCGACGGCGACGGCGGCGGCGAGTGCGACGGCCGCGACGAGCGGACCGACGTTGCTGGACTGGCCCGTGATGGCCGTGCTGCTGTTGGCGGACATCTGTCCATCCTCCTGACTCCCGGCTCGGGACCGGATCTTCCGGTCGACCGTCCGTGGACTGACGTCACTGTCGTCCGGCACGGTCGCGCCGCCATCGGGTCGCGTGCCTAGTGAGCGGGAGCGGCTGTCCTCATTCTTCGGGGCGTGGACCGGCCGGGTACCTTAGGGATCGCCGTGCAGACGCAACGGTTCGCCACGGCGCCGGGTTCTGGAGCTCGATGGATACCGACGACACGCTCACCGTGGGATTGGCCACGGATCTCGACGGATCGTTCGAGGGGCTCGTCCTGACGCACCAGGACCGGCTCTACTCGATCGCCCTGCGGGTCCTCGGCAACCCAGCCGATGCGGAGGAGGCGGCCCAGGACGCCTTCGTCCGGGCGTATCGAGCCCTGGCTGGATACGACGCGGCACGGATCCGCGAGCTGCGCCTCCGGGCCTGGCTGGCCACGATCGTGCTCAACGTCTGTCGGTCGCGCCGGACGCGCGGCGCCGCCACCCGCGGCACGCTGTCGCTCGACGTGGCGTTGCCGGTCGATGCCGAACCCCGGACCCCGGCGGCGCTCGGACCCGCGGCCGTCGCGGATCGCCGGGCCGGCACCGAATCCTGGGCGGACCTCCTGCTGACCCTCCCCACCGCCCACCGCGTGGCTGTCGTGCTCCGGCACGTCGACGGCCTCTCCTATCCCGAAGTCGCGGAGGTCCTCGGCAAGCCCGAGGGCACCGTGAAAGCCCAGGTCCATCGTGGCCTGGCCCAGCTGCGAGCCGCCTATGAGGCGGCCGAGCGCCTGCATCCCGAGGAGCTGACCGCATGACCCCTGACGACCGAACCCTGGAGGCGGCCATGGCCGGCCTGGCGACCCATGCCCCATCCACGCTCGCTCCCGACGTCCTCGTCGAGGTGGGCCTCGCCGACCGCTTCGCCCGGACGGACTCCCCCATCGGAGGGCTGATCGTGGCCTGGAACGGCCTCGGCGTCTCCACGGTTGACACCGAGACGGACGACGCGACGTTCGCCGCCGCCCACGCGACCCGGACGGGCCGACCGACGTATCCGGCGACCAGCCTGCCGCCGCGATTGGAGGACGCGATCCGCCGTCGGCTCGATGGCGACCGGCGGGTTCGCATCGACCTGGACCTGCGCGGCCACACCGACTTCGAGCGCGACGTCTGGGCGAAGGCCCTGGAGATCCCGGCCGGCGAGGTCCGGCCCTACGGCTGGATCGCGGGCGAGATCGGCCGCCCGAAGGCGGTGCGAGCCGTCGGGACCGCGCTCGGCCACAATCCCGTCCCGCTCATCGTCCCGTGCCACCGGGTCGTGCGCACGGACGGCACGATCGGCCAGTACTCGCTCGGCGGCCCCGCCAACAAGCGGACGATCCTGCGCGCGGAGGGCCTCGATCCGGACGGCCTGGAGGACCAGGCCCGTGGTGGGATCCGGTTCGTCGGGTCGGACACGACCCACATCGTGTGCCTGCCGACCTGCCACCACGCCAAGCGCATCACTCCCGCGCATCGGGTCCCGTTCCGCTCGTTCGGCGCAGCCCTGGGCAGCGGCTACCGGGCCTGCCTGGCCTGCAAGCCGGCGTCCGGGACGAGCCTCGCAGCCGCCTGAGGCGCGCCGGCCGAGACCCGCGACGCGGCCGTCGACATGACGGCCCCGACGTCGTAGACTGCACCCACCTTGGACCAGCACACTATGCCAACGGCACCAGCGACCCCCGCCTCGACTCCCGCGCGGTCGGCGATCTGGGCCGGCATGCTCGTCCTGTACCTGGTCTGGGGCTCGACCTACCTCGGCATCGCCATCGCGGTCACGACCTTCCCGCCGTTCGTGATGGCATCGATCCGGTTCCTCCTCGCCGGCGCGATCCTGTTCGGCTGGTCACTGGCTCGCGCTCGCGGCGACTTCATCTGGCCGACCCGCCGTGAATGGCGCGATTCGGCGATCGTCGGCGCACTGCTCCTCGGCGGCGGGATGGGACTGGTCGCCTGGGGGGAGCAGACCATCCCGTCCGGCATCGCCGCCCTCATGATCGCCACGATGCCGGTGTGGGTGGCGGTGCTCGGCGGCATCTTCCTCGGCGAGCGCCTGCCGCGACTGGCCGTGGCCGGCATCGTCGTCGGCTTCGTCGGGGTGGCCATCCTCGTCGGGCCGTCGGCGTTCGGCGGATCGGGCGCGATGGACCCAGCCGGTCTGGCGGCGATCATCCTGTCCCCGATGGCCTGGGCGACCGGCTCCCTGTTCGCCTCGCACCGGGCGCGACTGCCAGGTCGACCGCTCGTCTCGACCGCGGCCCAGATGCTGACCGGCGGCCTGGTGCTCGTCGTCATGGGTCTCGTCGCCGGGGAGTGGCAGACGTTCGACCCGGCGGCCGTCTCGATGGACTCGTTCCTGGCGTTCGTCTACCTGACGGTGGTCGGCAGTCTCGTGGCGTACACCACGTACAGCTGGCTGCTGGGCGTCGCCCCCCTGCCCCTCGTCTCGACCTACGCGTACGTGAACCCGGTCATCGCGGTCATCCTGGGCTGGGTCCTGCTGCAGGAACCGATCGACGGACGAACGATCGTGGCCGGCGCCGTCATCGTGGCCGCCGTGGCCCTGATCGTCACCGCCCGGGGTCGCATGCCACGGCCGGTGTCCAGACCGGACCCGGTCACGCCTCCGCCAGGATCGTCCGCGACACCTGCCGTGCGAGCGCCATGATCGTGATCATCGGGTTCACCCCGATGCCGGTCGGGAACAGGGATCCGTCCGAGACGTAAAGGCCCGGCACGACCGCGTCGCCCTTCGACCCCGACCGGACGCGGCCGCCCGGATCGCACGGATGCGTGGCCGGATCCGCGCCCATGCGCACGGTGCCCATCTGGTGCGCGGAGAAGACCGCAGCGCGGTTGGGCCCGAAGTCCCACGAAGCGAGGCGCTCCTCGAAGTGCGTGAACGTCGTCGCATCCCGACCGAACCAGGCCGGTGGCGTCCCAGCCACGACGATCTCCGTGGCGCCGGCCGCCCGGCTGAGCCGGA
>Ga0302299_10001273_pt1 | contig 15099 bp, 16 predicted proteins | sample III_Fen_N3_4_FD_198795 | JGI IMG/M metagenome (GOLD analysis project Ga0302299, IMG submission 198795) | Peat permafrost microbial communities from Stordalen Mire near Abisko, Sweden - III_Fen_N3_4 | ecosystem: Environmental > Terrestrial > Soil > Wetlands > Permafrost | place: Sweden: Abisko... | reverse complement strand
CGCGTCGTGATTGCCGTGGACGTAGACGATCGGTGCATTGAAACCGTCGGCCAGGAACGCCAGGTCGTCGCAATCCAGATCGCCGCAGCCGACGATGAGGTCGACCGGGCCGATGGCGCGCCGGCTGCGCTCGTCCCCGAGGGCCGGGTTGAACTGATCGGAGATCGCAAGGAGCCGAATAGGCGCGCCGCCTCGATCCCGAAACGGGGCGGGATCCGGCCATTCGACCGACAGGTGCCGGGTCACGACGGGGCCCCTCCCAGATCCGGGGGGTTCTCGACCGGTTCAGGCTCTTCCGAGGAGGCTCGCTCGGCGTAGCGCATGCCCATCATGGGTCGGCGGCCCTGGGCCGCGGCTCGCATCGCCTGAGCGTCCTCGTACAACGGCAGGAGGGTCGTCGGGCGCTCGCTGGTCTGGCCATCGAGTGGCACGAGCTCGGTGACCACGGCGTCCACGCCGACGCCGTTGTCCTGGAGGACGGCCCCGACGCGGTTGTGGCCGTCGATGACCCAATACTCGCCGTCGAACTTCACGAGGTCGACCGGGGGCAACGGCTGGAGGCGACGGTTTGCCTCAACGATCCGCTGCCAGCGCGTCTGCCAGTTCTCCCCTCGGAACTGCCGGAGTGGCAGGAAGTCCGTGCCGCGCTGCGCATGACCGGCGACTGCAGTGCCGCGTATGTCCTCGACGGGAATGAACCGAAACCCAAGCTCGCGGGGCGCCGCCATGCGCGCCTCCGGATGGAGGTCGAACAGGTTGGCAAGCGGTTCGGGCGAAACGGCTCTATGAATTCGCCCGGCCAGATCGGCCTGGCTCGAGATGGCCTGACCGGCGGCCTCGAAGAACGTTCCGAGAGCGCTGGCCATCGGCGCAACGAAGTTCGCCGCCGGCTCCGCGACCGACTGGAGATGGCTGACGATGGAGCTGGCGAGACCTTCTGAATCGGGCCTGACCGGCTCCTCGGCGTCGGTCGGGATCGGTTCTACCGGTCCGGCACCCATGCCGCCGCTCGTCGGCTCCTGTTCTTCTGCCATAGCCTGAGGGTAGCATCGAAGCGGGAGCGACCATCTGGAGCCCAGAGGGCGAAGCGTAGGCGCCGTTTGCCACGCCCGGATCCCCAGCGAGATGGCCGGCCCACTCGGCGGGAGCGCTGTAGGCTATGGACGTCGGCCGCTGGGCCGGGCCGCGTCGGATACGAACGACAGCAGGGGAACGCATTTTGAGCTCTCCCGCAAACCTCGAGGGCGACACCGTCGCCGAGGCACGGCTGCCCCAGTCGTTGCTTGGCGGACGCGGACGTTTGCTCGCCCTCCTCGTCGCGGTGCTCTTCGTTCTGTGGCTTGCACGCGGCATAGTCGGTCCCTTCGTGGTGGCGGCCGTTCTCGCCTATGCCTTCTCGCCCGTCGTCTCGGCCGTGGAAGAAAAGACCCATGCCCCTCGCGCGCTGGTCATCGGCGTCGGATACGTGCTCGCCCTGGGTTTCCTCGCCGCGGTTGCAGTGGTGGCCGCCGAGCAGGCCGGCTCCGAGATCAGATATCTGTCCTCGGGCGGGTCGGACGTGATCGCCACCGCACTGCACAAGCTATTTGGCGATCACATCGTCGTCGTAGGGACGACGTACGACGTCAACGAGGTCGCGAAGCAGATCCGCAGCGCTCTCCTGGGCACGATCCAGAGCCCATCGGACGCCATCCACATGGCCGAACAGGCCGTCGCCGTCGTTCTTCAGACGGTCCTGGCTTTGATCGTGACGTTCTACTTCCTTCTCGACGGGCGGCGCTTCGGGCGGTTCGCCATCCGCTTCCTCGACCGGTCCCAGCGGGCCGACGCACTGCGAATCGGCCACCACATCCACGTCGTGCTCGGGCGCTGGCTGCGTGGCCAGTTGCTCCTGATCGGACTCGTGGCGGCGGTGCTGTACCTCTTCCTCGGTCCGATTCTTCACGTCCCGTATGCGCTGGCGCTCGCGATCCTCAGCGGAGTTCTGGAGATCATCCCGCTCGTCGGGCCGATCATCGCCGCCGCCCTGGCCGGGACCGTGGCCTTCGGCACGCGCGGAACCGATACGACGATCGCGGTGCTCGTGGTCTACGTGGTGGTTCGCCAGATCGAGGATCAGGTCGTCATGCCGCTCGTCATCGGGCGGGCCGTCCATCTCCATCCTGTGGTGACCATCTTCGCGGTCCTCGTCGGGTTGAGCACGATGGGCATCCTCGGTGGCTTGCTGGGGGTCCCCGTGGCTGCTGCGCTGAACGTCACGTTGCATGAGATCTACCCCGAAGAGGCCGGCCCCGGGGCGTACTTGCCCGAGGGTGGAGGCCGTCATCCAGGCAGGATTCGGAGCCGACTGCGGCGACCTGCTCGTCCGGCCGACGCTGGGCCCCCGCCGGACATGGCGACGCTGAAGAGTCCGGCGCCGGAGGGGCAGCCCTGACGAGGACCGAAAGACCCGCACCCGATCCGGCCGAGATGGTCGTCCTGGCCCTGGACATCGGGGGCACGCAGATCCGGGCGGCTGCGATTCTTCCCGATGGGACGCGGTTGGGGCGTCGTGCGGCCCCGACGCCGGTGGCGGCCGGCGCCGAAGCTATCTACTCAACCTGCGCCGAACTGCTGTCCGAGGTCGAGGCGGGTCTTCCGAGAGAGGTCCGAGGTCGAGTGACGGCCATCGGCATCTCCTCGATGGGTCCCGTCGACCCGTGGCGCGGCCTGGTCGTCGATCCGCCCAACGTGCCATCCCTTCGGGACGCACCCCTCGCCGACGAGATGGAATCGCGCCTCGGGATGCCCGCTTTCCTGGACCGCGACACCAACGTGGCTGCCCTCGCGGAGCGCTGGCTCGGGGCCGCCCGCGGCTGCCGCGATTTCTTGTACGTGACCGTTTCGACCGGTCTCGGCGGCGCCGTCATCCACGACGACTGCCTAATGCTCGGCCCCGACGGGACCGCCGGGGAGTTGGGCCACGTGACGCTGATGATGGACGGCGGGCCACGCTGCAACTGCGGTGGCAGTGGGCATCTGGAGGGCATTGCGGCCGGGGCCGGGCTCGCTGCGCAAGCGCGCGATGAGGTGGCACGAGGCGGCTCGCCGTTCCTGAGCGCTCGCGCCGATCTCGCGCCGCTGACCGCCCGGGACGTGGCCGAGGGCGATGTTGCCGGGGATCGGGCCTGCCAATTGCTCATGCAGCGAGCCCGGTGGGCCTTCGCGGTCGCATGCGTCGGCTGGGTCAACGTATTCAATCCGGCCCTGATCGTGGTCGGCGGAACACTGGCCGAGCGCCAGGGAGAACGGTGGCTCGGAGTGGCGCGCTCGGCCGTGGAGAGCTCCGCCTTTCGAGCGCCCGCCGCGCGGGTCAGGATCGTGCCCGCGCAACTCGGCGACGACGTCGGCCTTGTCGGGGCATGGCCGCTGGTCAACGACCGCCTCGGAGACCCGGCCTGGCGTGAGAAACGGCCGACCCGCTAGGCGTCGCGAGAGGTCAAGCGGGGATGGGCGCGCCCCACCAGACGCTGGCGGCCACGATGACGTAGAGCCCGACCAGGGCAAGCCCCTCGAGCCAGGTGGACTCGCCGTCGACGACGACGAATGCCGCGAGCAACGTCGCCAGGGCCAGGGCGGCCACGAGTAGCGGCGACACGACGAGCGTCAGCGTCGCACCTCCGACCACCAGGCTGGCGAGCACGAGAATCGGCGTCAGCGCCAGTGCGACCTGCAGGCTCGAGTTGAGGATCAGGCTCACCGCCAGATCGCCCTTGTCCGCGAGCATCGCTCGGATCCCGACGAAGTTCTCGACGGCGTTGCCGGCGATCGCCACGACGACCAGGCCCGCGAACGACTGCGACATCCCGAGCGTCGCCATGGCGGGCTGGAGGGCCTCGACGAACCAATCGGAGACGAAGGCCGCCCCGATTCCGGCCGCCGCGAGCGCCCCGAGGGACATGCCGATCGGCCAGAGATTGTCGACCGCGACGAGGCGATCCTCGGCGCCGACGACCGGTCCGCCCTGGCGGATCGAGAAGGGGATGCTCGCCGCGAATACGATCAGCAGGACGATCGAGACGACGATGGATATCTCGGCTTCGTGGCCGTTGTCCGGACCGCCGGGCGCCGAGGCGATCGTCGGGATCGCCAGGGCCGCGACGGCCAGAAGCAGCAGCGTCGACATCGTTCGGGTCTGATCGCCTCCGAACTTCTGGACGCCGTGACGGAGACCGCCGGCCAGGAAGGCCAGGCCGAGAACCAGCAGGGTGTTGGCCAGAATGGAGCCGATCAGGGCCGATCGAACGACGTCCAGCAGACCTGCCCGCAGGGCGAAGATACCGATGAAGAACTCCGGCAGGTTGCCCAGAGCCGACTGCAGCACCCCGGTGGCGCCGGGCCCGAATCGCCGGCTGAGTTGATCGGTGCCCTCGCCGACCATCGCCGCAAGACAGGCCAGTGCCAGCCCAGACACGACGAAGACGGCGACCGGCGAAACGCCGAATGTGCGCAACAGCAGCGCAGCCACGGTTGCCGAAATGGCAGCCGTGGCGATGATTCGCGTCCGTGTCTCGAAGTATCTCGGCAAGTCAGTTCCCTCCTGGCGCGATTGTGCCGAACCCGTGCCCTCTTCGTGCGGCGGAGACGGCGATCGCCGTGCCTAGAAAGGCGGCCAGGGGACGGCCGGCCGGTTGGGGTCGGGGAGTGGGAAACGGCGATGACGGAGCAGGCCGTCGATCCGACGCGTCGTGGCTGCCACTTCAGCCGGCGTCAGCAACTCGCGCAGCTGTTCGCCCAGCGAGGTCTCAATCAGCTCGCGAAGGTGCGCTACGACCGCCACCTCATGGTCGTCCAGTGGCAGACCGCGCCATTGCCAGAGGACGGTTCGGAGTTTCGGCTCCACGGCGAAGCAGAGGCCGTTGTCGACGCCCAGGATCCGCCCGTCTGAGAGGGGTAACAGGTGCCCGCCCTTCCGATCTGCGTTGTTGAGGACCGCGTCCAGGACCGCCATCCGGCGCAGTTCCGGCGAGTCGTCCCCGACGACGACCATCACGTCGATCGATTCGTCGATCTCCATCCAGAGCTGCACCATGCCTTCTCCGAATGGGCCGTCCCGCATCACCGTCGGCGGAATGAGGTCCCATCCGCTCGCCTCGGAGACGGCGTGCGCGGCTACTTCGCGGCACGCAAGCGTTCCGTCGGGGAAGTCCCGCAGCGGCCGCTCGCCGCGGATCGGCTTGTAGACGCAGCTGGCGACGATCCCGGGCCGGCCGTCGGAGTGGCGCTCCTCGACCAGTCCGAAGAACGTGGCATTGGACGCCGAAAGCAGCCGGCCCACGACGACGAGCTCCCCTTCGCGCAAGACCCGGAGCGCCGTCTCGCGACCGAGCGGGCCCGCGACCTGACGGCCCTCGAGGGCCACGGCCTCCATCTCCTCGCGGGTCAGGCTGACGACGCCGCGCGGGGCGTTGTCCTCGGTCAGGTCGGCCATCTCGGTCTCAGTGCATGTAGCCGTTGCGGCGCACGCAGATGTGCCCTTCGGGGTTGAGCGGCTGGCCGCAGAACGGGCACGGCGGGCGACCACCGGCCACAACCTCCAGCGCTCGGGCGGCGAAGACGAGCGCCCGGCGCGGCTCGAGGCGAACCCGCACGAGGTCGATCTCCTCGTCCTCGTCCTCGACCTCGGTCTCGACCGCCTCCTCTTCTTCGCCTTCCTCATCCCCCTCGTCTTCGGTGATCTCCCGGGCCTCCACGATGATGCTCTCATCGTCGCCATCCCAGACGATGGCCATCGTGCCGACCCGGAACGCCTCGACCAGCGGCTCTTCGAGCGGCGCCCGATCGACCTGGTCGGCGGCCGGCTCCTCCGGAACGTCGGCTCCGCGGGTGCGAACCTCCGCAAGGAGTTCCGTGAGGCGTTCGGCCAGGAGAGCGACTTGGACCTTCTCAAGCCTGACCGTGACGACGCGCGTGCCCTCTCGAGCCTGCAGGTAGAAGACGCGGCTGCCAGGCTGGCCGACCGCCGCGGCGATGAAACGATCCGGGTCCTCGAATATGTAAACCCGACGAGGCATTGAGTCTCCAGGCGATCGAGGCGCTGATGCGCCGCCATGTCGAATCTATACCCCCGCGCGCCGGGGCTCCTGAAGCTTCAGGCCGCCGCCCACGCGTCGAAGCGACCCCCTCGACAGATCCTCTGGACAGTCGCGCTTGGATGACAGCCATCGGGACTCGATTACTTGCTAATTAGCAAGGCCACCTTGACAAATAGAAAGGTAGCATGCCATAGTGGCAACCAACGAGGTCCAGGCCGCCAAAGATGCCGGTTGGGCCTCGGGAATGAAGGAAACGATGGCACGCGACGTAATCTCGACCTGTCCGGTCTGTTCGAGCGAGCTGTTCGTGACCCGGCTTCAATGCCGGGGCTGCGGAACGGCGATCGAAGGCGACTTCAGCGTCGGCCGCTTCGGGCGTCTCAGCCGCGAGCAGCTGGCTCTTCTGGAGAGCTTCCTGCGCTCGCGCGGCAATCTCAAGGAACTCGAACGGGAGCTCAAGCTTTCGTATCCCACGGTCCGTGCCCGGATCGACTCGCTTGTTCGAGCGCTCGGCCTGGCGGATGGACCATTCGCCGAGGACGGCTCCGACGATGGATCGGGGCGCGATGACACGACCGGCCTTCGCCGCGAGGTCCTGGAGCGGCTGGCTCGACACGAGATCACGGCGGACGAGGCTGCGGCCCTGATCCGCTCACGGAAGGAGTAGTTGATGGGCACGTTGGAACGCCGGGAGACGCTGACCCATCGGTTGGGGCCCGCGGGGCGCATTTCGATAAAGACCGTCACCGGCCTGCTGCGGGTTCGAGGCATCGAAGGCGAAGACGTCCATGTGACGGTGACCTACCGCATCCGCGCCGCCGACCACGCGTCCGCGGAGCGAGCTCTCGAGAGCGGTCGTGTATTGGTCGATCGCGGTCCCGACTCGCTCGAGATCGAGACGCCGGAACGTCGCCTCTCGACCGGTTTGGCCTGGCTTTTCGGCGGAGCGCGCGTCAGCGCCGATTTCGTCGTCGAGGTGCCGTGGGGGGCGAAGCTCAATTTCGAAACGATGAGCGGCTCGGTCGAGGCCATGAACCTGGTCGGCGATCAGAAGTACCGGACGGTCTCCGGGGACATCCGCCTCTGGAACCTGGGTGGGCTCGTCGAGGCTGGGACGATCTCCGGCGGTATCACTCTCGACGGTGGGACCGCGCTGAGGCTGAGGGCCAACACGATCTCAGGAAGCATCAGAGCCCGGGCCGGGCTATTCCACTCGGTGACTCTGTCCACGACCAGCGGCGGAATCACGGTCGTCGGAGCTCTGGATCCTGCCGGAGATCACCGCGCCGAGTCGATCTCAGGGAGCGTCGATCTGACGCCACTCTCGGGGGTCACGGCCGAACTCAAGACGGTCTCCGGCTCGGTCCGTTCTGAAGTAGAGCACCGCGTCGAAGGCAGTCGGGGCTTCTGGCGGGCGGTCGTCGGTGATGGAAGTGCGATCCTGCGTGTCAACTCGACATCGGGCTCACTTCGTCTGCTGGCGCCACGGCCATCCGACACGCCCGGCGGAGCCGCCCCCCAGGGGGCAGCTAGTGCTGCACCCACGGGCACGCCGGTCGCTCCGACAACCCCAGCCGGCGCCCCGCCCTCGGCCGGGGCAACCGCTGCGGGCGGGCCGGTTTTCACCGTACCCGCGACGGAGTCGGTCTTGACGCCGGCTGCGGCGGCAGCCGACGAGACGGCACGCGGCGAAGACCCGGCCGAAAGCTGGAATCCCGACGAGACGGCCGAGGAGGCCGCTGACTACGAGCGCGACGATCGCGCCGACGCAGAAGAGCTGGCGGTTCTCCAGGCGCTCGAACGAGGCGAGATCGGCGTCGACGAGGCCGCGGCCAAACTCGAGCGGAAGGGCGGCGGCGACGATGTCCGGTGAGCTCGAAGCGCTCCTCCGCCTCGTATCCGAAGGTCGCATCACGGCCGCAGAGGCTGCCCCTATCGTCGCCGCCCTCGAAGAAAAGGGCCGCATCGACGCACGAGGCGCCGACACCGGAACGGCTTCGGCGTCGGGCACAAGTGGCGACCCGACCCGGGTTCGAAACGGTAGCCGCGACGCGGGCCGGCGGCCGGGCCCGGGCCAGGAACTCCTCGAAGGCCGCAGGCTGCGCGTATTCGTGGCCGAGAACGGCCGCCAGGTGATCAACATCCAGATCCCGCTGGCAGCAGCTGGGTTCGCGATCGATCAGGTCCCCGGGCTGTCTTCGGAGCACCGGTCTCGCATCGTCGAGGCGATCCAGAACGGCCTCACCGGGCCGATTCTCGAAGTCTCCGACGACGGCGACGAGGTCCGGATCGTCATCGAGTAGTCAGGCGGCCCGAGCCGCGAACCATCCCAGGAAACCAACCCGGACCGCCGGCGGCTCGGGTCTGGATATCTGTTGCCGCAAACAGATGAGGAGCCGGCCGGTAGGCGCCAGGAGAGGCGAAAAGGAGAGGGCAATGTTGCTGGAAATCGAAAACCTGACCAAGGTCTTCCGGGGCGGAGTCCGGGCCAACGACGAGATCGACCTGTCGATCGCCGCCGGCGAGGTCTTCGGTCTCCTGGGTCACAACGGCGCCGGCAAGACGACCCTGGTGAGCCAGGTCGTAGGTCTGCTCAGGCCGACCGCGGGCAGCATCAGAATCGACGGCCGCGACATGGTCGCCGACCCCGGCAGGGCACGCCGGCTGTGCTCCTTCCAGGCTCAGTCGCAGGTGCCCATCGACGGCCTCACGCCCCGCCAGGCGATCGAGCTGCTTGGCCAGCTCCGCGGCGCGCCGCGGTCGGATGTCCGCCGCCGGCGAGCGCTTCTGGTCGATGCTCTCGAGCTCGGCGAATGGCTCGACGTCGACGCGGCCCGGCTCTCCGGCGGCGTGAAGCGCCTCGTCGCCTTCGCCATGGCCGCCGTCGCGCCCGGACGCCTGGTCATGCTCGACGAGCCCACGAACGACGTCGACCCTGTTCGCCGCCGCCTGCTGTGGCAGCAGGTGAGGTCACTCGCGGACGAGGGCGCGGCCGTGCTCCTCGTGACGCACAACGTCGTCGAGGCGGAGCGGTCGGTGGATCGTCTGGCAATCCTGGACGCGGGCCGGGTCATCGCCGAGGGAACGCCGGCCGAACTCAAAGCCGGGTTGGGTGCCGAGCTTCGGCTGGAGCTGGTGATCGACCCTCGCTCGACGGAGCTCCCCGTCTCGCCTTTCGGCCGCTCGGTCGTCCCCGTCGGCAACCGGCTCATGGTCGGCGTCCCGACCGGTGCCGCCGGGCCTGCCGTGGCATGGGCGGAGTCGCTCCAACGGGACGGAGCCGTGGAGGAATTCACTCTCGGGCCGGCCACCCTAGAGGACGTTTACGTTGCCCTGGTCGGTGGCCAGGAGGCCAGATCGGCCGAGATGGAGGCGAGACTCGATGCAAGCGCTGCGTAGTTATCGACTGCTCGTAACCTGGCAGGCCCTGCGGAAGAAGTCGTACCTGCCGCTGATGATGGCGGTCCAGACGCTCTTCTCGCTTGGGATCGTGCTCGGCTACCCGCTGCTCTTCCCAACGCTGGACAGGACCACGATCTACCTGATCGCCACTGGCGCCCCGGCGATCTCCATGCTTTCGGTTGGGCTGGTCGCCCTGCCGCAGACGGTAGGCGAAGCCAAGGTGGAGGGCAGTCTGGCGTACATGCGCTCGCTGCCGGTGCCGAGGCTCGCCTATCTGGTGGCCGACCTGACGGTCTGGCTCGCCATCGTCGTGCCGGGTGTCGTCCTCGGCGTGCTCGTCGGAGCCTGGCGGTTCGGGCTCGATATGCAGGTCAGCCCTCTGGTGATCCCGGCCGTTCTAATGGTGGCCCTCACTGCGACCTGCGTCGGCTACGCCCTGGCTTCGACCCTGCCGTACATGCTCACGGTCATCATCACTCAGGCGATCGTCGTTCTGGTCTTCATGTTCTCGCCGCTGACCTTCCTGCCGGACAAGCTGCCGGGCTGGCTGGAGACGATCCACCGGCTGCTGCCGATCCAGGCGATGGGCGAGGTGACGCGAGGGACTCTCGCTCCGAACGTGTTCCCGCTCCCGGCCGGCGCCTTCCTCACCCTCGCCGTCTGGTGTGTGCTCGGCTTCGCGGTGACGTACGCGGCGATGACGCGCAGGGCGTGACGGCGAGCTAGGCTTGGCCAATGAAGCGGCCGAACGATCCGACGAGGATCCGATGAGCGGACAACCGGGCAAGTTGCCCGCCCGCGACTTCGAGGAGATCCGCCTGGCCGAGGCACTGGAGCGCGGCCGCTGTCCGATCTGCGACGCTCGCCAGGAGTCCTCTTTCGCCGCGCTGCGCGGCCTGGCGCGGGAGGGTGCAACGGACCGAGGGTTGCGGGCCCAGATGGACAAGGGCCTGGGCTTCTGCCGACCCCACAGCGTCGGCCTCTCGAAGATGGAGCTCCTGCAGACGAGCAGCCAGCTCGCGACGGCGGTTCTCCTGGACGCCGTCCTGCGGCGCCGACTGGCGACGCTCAAGAAGCTCGCCACTGCGGATGCCGCGGCGCAGGGTCGTGGGTTGGCCGACGTCGCCGAACCGAAATGCCCGGTCTGCGCCCGGGCTGCGGAGGCCGAGCGGACGGCCGTCGACCGGCTGCTGTCGCTCTCGGCGGATCCGGCCTGGTTGGCCTCACTGGGAGCGGCCGAGCTTTGCCTGACCGACATCTACGCATTGTGGGCGGCCGCCGCTGCGGGTCCGAAGGACGTGCAGGCGCGCTGGAGCGGGATCCTGGCCTCGCAGCTCGCGCGTCTCGAACAACTGCAGAAGACGCTCGCCGAATACGCGCACAACAGCACCGTGGACCGGCGGGCCCTGATAACCGCCGAGCAGCAGGCGGCCGGCGCCGCCTCGATACGGCTCTTCGGCGGCTCCCCGGATCGCGACCGTACCCGCTGAGATCGCCTGTCGGCCGGCGCATTCCTTCGTTGGCGCCTGCGCTCCTCGCTCACGCACCCTGAGGTGCGCTCGCGCCGGTGCTCGATGCCCGGCGCTTCGGGTATTAGCGGGGATCGGCGAAGAGGCGGTCGAAGCCGGGGGTCCAGGCCAGGCGACCGTTCGAGCCGTCCGGGTCGGCGGTGATCGTGCAGCCCGCATATCCGGCCAGCCCGGCAACCCAGGCAAGGCCCGTCTTCCCCATGGCGAAAGCCGCAGTGGCGTAGGCGTCGGCGTAGGTCAGGCTCGGCCCCACGATCGTGACGCTCAACACGCCGTCGGGGGCCTTTCCGGTGAATGGGTCACGCACGTGCTCGCCGCGTTCATAGGCTCCGGAGGTGGCGATGGCGCCATTTCGGACGCCGACCACGGTCGCTACCTTGTCGGCCTGGAGGGGGTGTCTAATGCCGATCCGCCAGGGAGTCGTAGGCCCCGCCTCGCCACGGACGACGATGTCGCCGCCGCCGTTGATGCAGAAGTTCCTGGCCCCGGCGGTCTCGAGGATGAGGCCCGCATTCTCGAGGGCCCAACCCTTGACCAGACCGGACGGGTCCAGGCCGCCATCCGGTCGGTGTGCCCTGATGTCGAAGTAGCCCTCGCTCGTGGCACGGATCTCCTCGCAAATGTGGAGGACGTCGCGCAGATCGGGGCTGCAGTCGTCCTCCGAGATCTCGCCGCGGCTCAGCCGGCTGACTTCGCTCTCGGGCTTGTACGTGCTGAAGCGCAAGTCGATGTCGCGCAGGTAGTCGAATGCTTGATCGAGCGCCGCCGGAGATAGGTCGGGGTCGCGGACGTCGAAGCTGATGGCCGTGCCCATGATCTGCTCGACCCTTCGCAATCCGAAGAGGGGCGCGGTCCCGGACAATGGCTCAAGCTGCCCCATCTGCCCTCGATCGCCAGTCATGCCAGCATTATGGTGCTGGGGCCGAAAAGGTTCGACGACGAATCTGGCGCATGGGGCGGCTCAGATCGGTGGGCTTGGGTTCGCCGCCGGGCGCGCCCGCAAACTGGCCGGTCCGCAGGATCCGGAGCCGTCACCCGGAGTCACGGCGAGGCTCCAAGGGCTCAAGGAATTGCACGCGACGGGCCAGCTGACCGATCCGGAATTCACCGCCGCGAAGCGCCGGCAGCTGGAGCATCAGGGTCGGGTCGCTTCCGGCCGTTGGGCGCAGGCAAACGTTTCAGAATTGTGCAATGCTGCGCGCCAGCGGCGGCGCAGGCTGACTGGCAGCGTCGCCGCCGCACCCCCAAGACTCGTCCTCGGTTATTGCTGCCTCATGCCCGGTGACCTCGCCTTCAGGGTAGCCGCCGCCTAGCCCGGCTGGGGGTTGAAAAACTAGATTCAGGTGCTTAGGATTGCTAACCCCGGAGTCCGGCCAAGAATCGGCCGGGTTCGGTCGGGAATGAGCAAGGGAAGACGAGAAATGGCCATCTCGGTGGTCGTTGATCCTCGACCGCGCCCAGACACGCGGACGCAAGACATGTGTCCCGCGGCGCTCCGCGCCATGGTCATCTGGCCGCGCCTGGACCGACGAGCCCTCGCACGATGCGGCTGCGACCCGGCTCGCATAGCGAACTACGTGTCCCGGCGAACGCGGATGCCGATCCGGTCCATCGAGGCTCTGCTGAAGCGGTCGTAAGCGGCCCGCGGCGATCTCGCGCCACCCCGGGGGAACTATTCGATCTGTGCGATGTGGGCCGGCGCGGCTGACTGGTGCGCGCCCGCGAGGGGCGGTCAGCCGCGATAGCGGAAGCAGCCGGGTAAGTGGTCGTCCACCAGGCCGACGCTCTGTATCAAGCTGTACACGATCGTGGAACCGACAAACCGGAACCCATGCCTGCGCAGGTCCGCAGAAAGCGCGTCCGACTCCGCCGTCGTTACCGGTACGTCGCGCCTGCCGCTTCCCGGATTCATGGTCGGAGCGGGGCGGGGGAGTCTGGACGCCAGGTAAGCCTGGAACGAGCCGTGCTCCTTAGCCAGGGCCAGCAAGAAGGCGGCGTTGGCGATCGTGGCGTCGATCTTGGCCCGGTTGCGAACGATTCCGGCATCCGCCAAGAGGCGTTGGCGATCCACGTCGTCGAAGCCGGCGACGGCCTCGGGCTCGAATTCGGCGAAGGCTCGCCGGAAGGCCGTCCGCTTGTGCAGAATCGTCGCCCACGAAAGACCGGCCTGGAAACCCTCGAGCGCCAGGCGTTCGAACAGGGCACGGTCGTCCGAAACCGGCACGCCCCATTCGGTGTCGTGGTATTCGACCATCTCGGGATCGGCACCGGCGAGACCGTCCGGCCACCAGCAGCGCAACCCGGCGTCGGGCTCGCTCCATTTCTGGCCCATCAGGGGTTGTGCTCGACGAAGCGCACGACCGCGTCGCGGAAGATCTCGGCTCGCTCCACGGCCGTGGCGATCGAAGCGAGATCGACCGGCAGATTCAGGTCGCCGCTCGAGGCTTTGCGGAGGTCCGCGGCGTCCAGCAACCAGCGGTGGTACGCCGAGTACATCCTCCCGCTTCTACCGAACTGGCTGCCGTATGCGATGCAGACGGCCTGAGTCGGACCGGGAGCCAGCCCATCGACATCGAGGCAGGCTTTGGCCAGCCGGAGCATGGCCACGCAAGCTCGCTCCGCGGCGGCCTCTGTATCTTCGGCGTCCAGTTCGCGGTGAGCCGAGGCGATAGCTCGCTCGGCACCCTCGATGAGTTGCGCGGCCCGTTCGCTCATCCGGACATCGCCTCCGATCGCATGACACTGAGGCGGCCCTCTATTTCGCTCTGCCAGGCCGCCTCGGAAACGAACACTCGACTAACGATCAGTCCCAGCTCGAGCGAAATGCCGGCAAAAGCTGCGCTGGTCCGCTCGAGTTCGTCGCCGTAGCGGTCGATTGTGTTCAGGACGACGACGATCTCCACGTCCGCGTCCGGTTGGGCGTCTCCGCGAGCGCGGGCACCGTAGAGGAACACGCCGGCCAGCCGCTCGGCGTAGAGCGGACCAAGCCCTGCAGCTAGACGACTCAAGACTCGGAGACCAAGGGCGTCGGGGCGACGTGGATTCGTCCGGGCCGGCGCCGAGCCGCGTATCGTGCGCGGCGGTCTGGCGGGTTCTGGCGTGGCATCGACCGGCGCCACGCCGTTCGCGGCGTGATCTGGCGCCTGGACCGCCGGAACGAGGAGCAGTGTGCGGACCATCGTCGCGAAGGGGGACGAGGTCGGCCGAAAGTAGACCTGGTGCCCTTCCGCCTCGCGCTCGACCAGGCCGGCGGCCACCAGAAGTGCGAGCTCGCGGCTGGCGGTGCCCGGGCTGGTCCCGACCCGCCGCTGGATTTCGCGCAAGTGGAGGCGCTGATCGGGTTCGGCAATGAGAAGGGCCAGAATCCGGCGGCGGATAGAAGACTTGCCCATGACCATGTCGACCGCAGCGGCGTTCTCAGTCACGAGAACGATTGTTCTCACGCATGGGAACAATCGTACTCGGAACCGAGAACTGGTCAATGGCCGGTTCTCGGGCTCGCGGGCCGGCGTGGCCGACACGTGGCGTTGTCCTCGTGCGCCTTGGTCATCGGAGGAGCTGCGGCCGGCCGTGGGCGCCTGTCACGCTAGCTTGCCATACTCACTTCATGAAGGCGCGGGAACTCGGTGATCTGAGCTCGGACACATCGGACGGGGGAGCAGCCGGGGCGAGGCGATCCTCGCGGCCGGGCCGCCTCGACCAGCAAGCGCCGCCGCGCCCCCTGTGGCGGTACCGGGCGATCAGGTTCACGCTGGGGATTCTGACCAGGACATATGCAGACTTCGGTGTCGAGGGAGCCGAGTTGCTGCCGGCCGGACCATCGATCCTCTGCTTCAGTCACCAGAATTGGATCGACCCGTTCTTCCTGATATCGGCGTTTCCTGCGAGACCACGGACCCACTTCTTCGGCCCGGAACAGGAGGACATGACTCGCGGTTTCCGGAACAGGCTCATGCGATGGGCCGGCGTGGCGGTGCCGTATCGGCCGGGTCGGCGTGGCCTGGTCGCGGCGACTCGCCGAGTGGAAGAGTTGCTGGCCGCCGGCGACTGCCTGGCCATCGCCGGCGAGGGACGCATCCACGCCGGGGAGGGAG
>Ga0302299_10001272_pt1 | contig 15103 bp, 9 predicted proteins | sample III_Fen_N3_4_FD_198795 | JGI IMG/M metagenome (GOLD analysis project Ga0302299, IMG submission 198795) | Peat permafrost microbial communities from Stordalen Mire near Abisko, Sweden - III_Fen_N3_4 | ecosystem: Environmental > Terrestrial > Soil > Wetlands > Permafrost | place: Sweden: Abisko... | reverse complement strand
ACCGGCGGCGGGGCCGACCGGTCGGCCTTGGCGAACCGGGACCGGAGCGCCGAGACGCTGACGTCGAACCGCTCCTCGAAGGTCGGCGGGACGTCGAGATACGGGTGCTCGGCCCAGTAGCTCTGCGTCTCTTCCCAGGCCGCGTCGAGCTGGCGGTCTCCAGACGCGAAGACCCAGCTCCCGAGGAAGGCGAGGACGTTGACCGCCACCAGGGCGATGGAGATCCAGGGGACCCGGCTCACCCGCGCGTCGTCGATCCCGATTGGTAGCAGCACCCGGCGTCCTCCGTCGAAACGGGGGCTGGCCCCCCTCCCCTTCCAGCAGACAACAGCCTGGCCAATAGCACGCCCAGCAGCCGAGCAGAAGCGCGCCCGCCATCCCGGCTGTAGCTCGGCCCGCCGCGACGGCCGATGCTCGCCTGGGACGGATCGCTCCCCTTGAAAGCTCGCCTCCCACCTTCGTAGGATGCCCCTGCCGTGGCCACCAAGACGTTCGACCGTCAGCTCGAGCTGTTCAACGCGCGCGCGCAGCGCTCCGAGCTTCGCACCGCGTCCGCGCGCCGGCTCGCGGACGCGCTGGCGGCCCTGCTCACCGAGCCGGTGCGGCTGACCGTCCACGACAACCACTCCACCATGCTCTCGTTCCGGCGGAAGGTCGGGCTCCTGCACTACCGCGTCCACCACATGTTCCTCGACGCGCCCGAGGAGGTGGTCGACGCGCTCGCCTCCTTCGCCGAGACGGCCCGGGGCAAGCCGGCGCGGCGCCGCCAAGCCGGCCGCCGCATCGACGCCTTCGTCCGGATTCACCGCGGGCGAATCACGCCCGTGGACCCGGCGCGGCTGGAGACGCGCGGCCGCCACCACGACCTGCAGGCCATCTTCGACCAGGTCAACGCCGAGCACTTCGGCGACGCCATCGAGGCCCGCATCGGCTGGGGTACCGGCCGGGTAGGAGGCCAGCGGCGCCGCACCATCAAGACGGGGGTCTACGTGCACGACGCCCGGCTGATCCGGATCCACCCCACCCTCGACCGCCCTGAGGTGCCGCGCTTCTACGTGGCCGCGGTGGTGTTCCACGAGATGCTGCACCAGGCGGTGCCGGTGGTGGAGGCGAACGGCCGCCGCATCGTCCACGGCCGCGAGTTCCGGCGGCGCGAGCAGGCCTACCCCGACCACGAGCGCGCCAAGCACTGGGAAGCGGAGCACCTGAGCCTGCTCCTCTCCTCTCCGCGCCGCGCTGACGCACGGTAGCCTCACGTCCCGGCAGGCGCTAGCTTCCCCCATGCGCCCGCCTCGCGCCGATCTACCGCCGTTCGCCTGGACGCGCCTGGGAGCGACCTGGCTGGCGCTGGCGCTGGCGGGGTGCGCCTCGATGCACGGCACCCCCGATCGCCCCGTGGTCACCTCGGTGGACATCGAAGGGTTGCACGGCGTCTCGTCGGGTGAATTCGAGGAGAAGCTCGCCACCCAGCCCTCGCAGGGCTTCCTCTGGAGCTTCACGGCGCCCCGAACCCGCTACCTCGACCGGGACGCGCTCGCCAACGACCGCAAGCGGATCGAGCGCGCACTCCAGGCCCAGGGCTACTACTCCGCCCGGGTGGCGAAGGCAGAGGTCCGGCCCGAGAGCCAGGAGCGCGCGGCGGTGGTCTTCCACCTGGTCCAGGGGGAACCGACCCGGGTGGCCTCGCTCCGGATCACCGGGATGGAGGGCGCTCCCGAGGCCTCGGCGGTCCCGGCGCGGCTGCCGCTCCGGGAGGGGGAGGTCTTCACCGAGAGCGCCTACGACGAGACGCGGTCCCGGTTGCTGGCGGCGCTGCAGGAGTCGGGCTACGCCCAGGCCGAGGTGAAGGCCCACGCCGAGGTCGATCCGGCGGCGCTGACCGCGTCGGTCACCTACGAGGTCCAACCGGGTCGTCGCTACGTGTTTGGAGACCTCTCCGTGACCGGCGCCGCCGCGGTGCCGCCGGAGCGCGTCCGGGACCAGGCCGAGCTGGAGATCCACCCGGGCGCGACCTTTGACCCGCGCCGCCTGGTCTCGGCCCAGAGCCGGGTCTTCGACCTGGGGGTCTTCGGCGGCGTGCGCGTCTCTCCCGGGCAGCCGGACGAAGCGAAGAAGGCCATCCCCGTGCAGGTGGCGGTCTGGGAGGCGCCCTTCCGGACCGTGCGCGCTGGCGTGGGCCTGGAGATCCAGGCCACCAACCGCTTCGACGCCCAGCTCCTGGCCGGCTGGACGCATCGCAACTTCCTGGGCGGCCTGCGCAGGCTCTCCCTCGACGCCCGCGCCGGTTATGCCTGGCTCCCCACGCCCATCAATCCTGCCAAGCAGGGGGCCGTCGGGCTCTTCGCCGCCGACTTCACCCAGCCCAACGTCATCGGCCGCGAGGTCGATTTGAACGTGCGCTCCCAGCTCGAGCGGGGCATCGAGCAGGCTTACAGCTTCACCTCCGAGCGACTCCGCTTCGGCCTCCCCATCCGGCTCGGGGGGCGCTGGACCCTCGGCCCCTCCTACGCGCTCGAGCTCTACCAGCTCACCAATCCGCCCGCGCTCTCGCCCGGGGCGACCGACGCGCCGCAGCTCCTCCAGAGCTGCCCCGGGACCACCTGCGTCCTCTCGTACCTCGAGCAGCGCGTCGCCTGGGACGGCCGCGACGACCCGATCAACACCCACCGCGGGCTCTACGTCTCCCTCTCGCTGCAGGAGGCCTTCCGGCTCTTTGACTCTGCGTTCCGGTATCTCCGCTTCCTCCCCGAAGTGCACGGGTTCATCCCCCTCGGGCGGAGCACGGTGCTGGCCCTCCGGCTCCAGCTCGGGCTGCTCCGACCGCTCCCAGGGGGCACCGACGAGACCGAGGTCCAGGCCACGCCCATCGTGGCCCGCTTCACCGCTGGCGGACCCGACTCCATGCGCGGCTACAACATCCGCCAGCTCTCGCCGGTGGCCAGGGCGACCGACGCGTCGGGAGGCCTGCTCTACTGGGCCCCGCTGGGCGGCGACGGGCTGGTCGAGGCCACCGCAGAGGTGCGCGTGGGGCTCAGCCAGACGGTCGGCCTGGCCGCCTTCATCGACGCCGGAAACGTCACCCTGCGTTACCAGGACGTGCTGGATCTGAGCCGGCTGCAGTGGGCCGCGGGCCTGGGGGTCCGCTACCGCACCCCCTTCGGTCCCATCCGGCTCGACGTGGCCGGCCGCCTGCCCTTCACCTTCGGCGGAGGCTGGGGAAACCCATCGGTCCCCATCTACACCGTCTCGAACGGGCGCTACGTCCGGCCACCCCCAGACCAGCAGCAGGACCACTGGGATCCGCTGGTGGCGGTGCACATCTCGCTCGGAGAGGCGTTCTGACCCGGGCGCCAGCTCCAGGGGGAGGGGCGTGACCGCGGGAAGACCGAGCGCCAGGACGCTCGTCTGGCTGGGCGAGGGGTTTCTGGCCCTGTGCGCCGCGGCGGGCCTGCTCCTGTCCGCCGCCTTCCTGGTCCTCTGGACGAACTTGGGTCGCAGCTTCGTCCTCCCACGGGCCCTGGAGGCGGCCAATCAGGCCATCGCCGGCAGGATCGAGATCGACGGGTTTCGCCTGCTCCCGCAGGGCGCGCTCGACGTGTCTGGCGTCCGCGTCATCGACCCGGAGGGCGAGCTGGTCCTCTCGGTGGCGCGGGCGCGGATCTCGCTCGACGTCTCACAGCTGCGGGAGCGAATCCTGGCCGGTGAGGTCGAGCTCGATCGGCCCGCGGTGCTGCTGCAGTCGTCGGAACAGGGTGGCCTGTCGCTCCTGCGCGCGCTGGCGCCCGCTCACCCGGCGCCTCCCACGCCGGGCGGCGAGGCGGCGCCCTCCTCGACGTCGAGCTGGGCGGTGCGGATCGTCCGGTTGACCATCCGCGAAGGCGAGGTCCGCTGGGCCGCGCCGGCCGGCGCCGACGTCCGCGTGGTCGGGATCGAGGCCCTGGGCCGGGCCGACGTGGGCCCGTCGATCCTGCGTGCCGAGCTGCGGGTGCGTAGCCGCGCCGTCGATCCCGGCGGCAGCCCAGCAGCCCTCGACCTGGCCATCACCCTCCAGGGCGGCCAGTTCGCGGTACCCCTCCTGAAACTGGCCGTGGGCGACACCGCCCTCGACCTGGTGGCCGAGGGAGACCTGATCCGGCGCCAGGCCCGCCTCGCCGTGGCGAGCCTGGCCGTCTCCGCGGACCAGGTGCAGGCCTTCGCGCCGCGCGCGCCGCAGACCGGCGATCTCCGCGCCACCGCGTTCGGCGCCTGGAGCGGGGAGGTGGCCAACGCTTCTCTGGAGGTGACGCCCGCCTCGGACGAGCCCTCCGGCGGTCGAGCTCGAGCCACCACCGCGGTCCGGCTGGGAGGCCGCGCGCCGGCCGCGGGCTTCGAGATCGAGGCGCGCCGGCTCGACCCGTCCCGCGTCCTCTCCATCGCGCCGGCCGGCGAGCTCAACCTCACCGGCAGTGGACGGATCGCGGGCAGCGGATGGCCCGACCTCCAGGGCAGCCTGTCGCTCACGATCGGCCCCTCGCGCCTCCGGCGCGGCCACTTCGGACCGGGCGCGCTGGCGGCCACGGTGGTCCGGGGCGTGCTCCAGATCCAGCGGCTGGAGCTCTCCGTTCCAGGAGCGATCCTCCGCGGCTCGGGACGATATGCCGCGCAGGGGCCGAGCCCGGGCGCGCTGTCGGGTGCCCTATCGATTGACGGTCGCGACCTGGCGCTCCTGGGTCGAAACCTGTCGGCGGCCCTGGGCAGCCCGCTCCCGCCCCTGGCCGGAGCCCTCCGGGCCGAGGCGGTCCTGTCGGGCACGGCAGCGGCGCCGCGCGCCCAGATCTCCGCCGAAGGCAGCCGGGTCCAGGTCGGCGCGGCTCAAGTCCGGCTGCGCGACCTTTCCCTCCGTGCAGATCTGCGAGGACCGCTCTCCGGGCCCTCGGTCCAGCTCGACGCCCGGGCGGGCCGGCTCCACGCGCCCGGGCTCCGCGCGCGGGACCTGGCGCTCACCGGCACCCTCGTCGGGGACGCGCTGGAGCTCCAGCTCCGCTCCTCGGTGCCGGCCCTGGGCCGCGATCCGGTCGCGCTCCGCGCCGCGGGCCAGTTCACGGACAGGCGCACCCGCTTGCTCCTCTCCGAGCTGACGCTCGCCTATCCCGGCTCCCGGTTCGCGCTGGCGCACCCGGCCGCGATCGTCCTGGCCGGCCCGCAGGTCGATCGGCTCGAGCTCGCCTCCGGTCCGCAGCGGATCGCGATCGAGGGCGGGCTCACGGGCCAGCGGGGACAGGCGATCGATCTGCGCCTGGCGCTGGAGCAGCTCGACCTGGCCCGCCTGCCCCCGGGTCTCCTGCCCGCAGGCCTCGACGCCTCGGGCCGGCTGTCGCTCGCGGCGCGGGCGCGGGGGACGATCCAGCGGCCCGAGGTCGAGGGCCAGCTCGGCCTCACCGGGGGAACCTTCCGGACGCTCACCGGCCTCGACCTCCAGGTCGGCTTCCGGCTCGACGGCGCGGCGCGGCGCGCTCACGTCGATCTGGCGGCGACGCGCGCGCTGGGCGGCGCGCTCCAGCTCACGGCGGACGTGCCCGTCGATCTCTTCCGGGCCCAACCCGACGCGCCGCTGGCCATCCGGCTGGCGCTGCGCGCGTTCCCGGCCTCGGAGCTGGCCACCCTGATCCACGCCGCGCCGCCGCTGGACGGGAGCACCGACCTGCTCGCGACCATCGGTGGAACGGTCGGCGCGCCGACCTTGACCGCCTCGGCCAGCCTCTCCGGCGGCGCCTGGGCGGAGTACGGAGGGCTCGGCGCCCGCGCCCAGCTCCAGGCCCCAGGGCACGAGGCCCGGCTGAGCCTCACGGTCGACGTGGACGCGTTCCAAGCGCTCGCGGCCGAGGTGCGCCTGCCGCTCGATCTGGCGGCCGCGCTCCGGGATCCGGCCGGCGCCGGCCGCGCGATCAGGACCGCGCCGCTCTCCGGCCTGATCCGCGTGCCCGGGTTCGAGCTCGCCACGTTGGCGCACCGCTCGCTCGCTCGGGTTCCGCTCTCCGGCCGGCTCGACGCCGAGCTCGCCCTGCGCGGGAGCCTGGTCGCGCCGCGCGTCGCAGGGACGTTGGCCGTCGCGGACCTGGCCTACGCCGGCTACCACGACCTGAACGCCAAGGCCCGGATCGACGCCGGTGACCGTGACACCCGTGTGGAGCTGAGCGCCGACCGGAGCGGCCAGCCGTTGCTGCGGGCGGCGGTCATCGCGGGGCGACCGCTGGAGGCGCTGGCGAGCCGGAACCACCTGGAGGACGTGCCACTCTCGGTGGAGGCTTCGGTCTCTCCAGTGGACCTGGTCTCGATCTCCTCGGAGTCGGCGCCGCTCCCGCTGGCCGGGACGCTCCGCGGCACGCTGCGAGCCCAGGGCACGCTGACCGCGCCGGTGGCGTCGCTCCAGATCGAGGGGCGGGAGCTCCGGCTGGGCGACCACCCGCTGGGTGCGCTCATGTTAAAGGCCAGCTACCGGAGCGGCGCAGCCAGCCTGGACGGCCTGCTCGGCGCGCCGGGCGGGGGCTCGCTGCGGCTGGCGGCGCGACTTCGGGTAACGCTTCACCCTGGGATGACGGGCTCGGAGCTGGCGCAAGCGCCGGCCGAGCTGCGGCTCTCGGCGGACCAGCTCGACCTCGGCTTCCTGGCCGCGGTGGCGCCGGACTGGATCCGCTCCTCGGCCGGCAAGCTGGTAGCCGACCTGAGCGCGTCTGGTCCCCTGAGCCATCTGGTGCCCCGCGGGGAGGTGCAGCTCACCGGAGGAGCGCTCGGGCTGTCCGAGCTAGGCGAGTGGAGCGAGCTCGAGCTGGCGGCCTCGGTCTCCGAAGATCACTTGAAGGTGGCGAAGCTCTCCGCCCGGCACGGATCGGGCACACTCCAGGTGACGGCCGAGGTGAGCGGCCTGACCGAAAAGGTCGGCCCGGCCCAGCTCCAGGCCCAGGTGCGGGTGAAAGGCTTGGCCCTCACCCGCTCCGGGCAGGACCTGGCCACCGTCACCGGCGAGCTCGACGGGAGCGGGCAGCTCTCCGGCCGCGATCTCCGCGCCGAGCTCCAGATCCCCTCGGCCGAGGTCCGACTCCCAGCGCGGCGGCCCCAGCCGCTCCAGAGCCTGGAGGAGCGACCCGACATCACCATCGCCCGGGCCGGACGCACGCCCACCTCCCCCCAGCGCGCGGCGTCACCGCGTGCGCCGTTCCACGCGCTGGTCCACGTGGTGGCGCCTCGGCAGTTCTTCGTGCGGAGCGAGGAGCCGCGCATCGACCTCGAGCTCAAGGCCGACGCCACCGCCGAGTGGACCGGGAGCGAGCTGGTGGCGACCGGGAGCGTCCAGACCGTGCGCGGAGAGGTCGAGCCGGTGAGCGACCGCCTCTTCAAGATCGACCGCGGCCGGGTGGTCTTCACCGGCGGCCCAGTCGAGCAAGCCAACCTCGACGTGGTGGCGATCTACGACAACCCGGCCGCCAAGGTGAGCGTGCTGGTGACCGGGCCGGTCAGCCATCCTCAAGTCAAGCTCACCTCGGCGCCGCCCCTCGAAGAGGCGCAGATCGCCATGCTGATCGCGACCGGCCGCACCGAGCTCAAGGCGGGCGGCGGAAGCGTGGGCCTGCTGAGCGGGGAGGAGGCGGGGCGGGCGGCGCTGAGCGCGCTGAGCAGCCGGGTCTTCAAATCGTTCAACTCGGCGCTGGCCGAGAAGCTCCCCGTCGACGTGATCTCGGTGGACTCCTCGGAGCTGCGCGCCGGCAAGTACCTCACCAACAAGCTCTACCTGGGCTACACGCGCCGCTTCGCCGCCCAGACCCAGCTCGGGGAGAACTCGAACGAGGTCCGGATCGAGTACCAGCTCACCCCGCGCTGGAACTTCGAGGCCCGCTTCGGAGATGCCTCCTCCGGCGGTGCGCTCATCTGGTCGAAGGACTACTGAGCCGGCGCGGGCTGCCCGCGACCGCGTCGCCACCCCAGCGCCAGCCCGAAGAGCCCGAGCGCGACCGCGGCCACCGCGAAACCGGCCGGCAGGAGCCGGCTCCGGTAGACCATCCGGAGCTGGTGCTTGCCCGCCGGGACCGGCACCGCCTGGAAGGCGTAGTCGGCTCGCACCACCGGCGCAGGGACGCCGTCCACGGTGGCGGACCAGCCCGGGAAGAAGGGATCGAGGATCACCGCCAGTCCGGGTCGGGGTGCGTCGAGGTTCGCCTGCAGGCTGGCGTCCTCCACCCAGACGTGCTCGGCAGGGCGCTGCTCGGGCCGACCGGGGGACGGCTCCAGCCCGGGGATGGGGCTCGCCAGCAAGGTCGGGCCGCCCTTGGCCGCGCGCAGCAGGGCCGGCGAGAGGTCTGAGCTCCGATCGTCGCGCACCTCGAACGCGCCGGTCCAGAAGACCCGCGGCAGCGCCGGGGTCCGATAGGCCCTGCGGACCTTGACCTTGCCGCTCTGAGGCACCGCGCTCACGCCCACCTCGGGCAGGGGCTGGGGCTCGTCCGAGACGAGCAGCGGCGCGGCGAAGAGCCGCCAGTACGGCGAGGTGGGCTTGGGCCGGGGAAAGTTGGTGTCGGTGGTGATCGGGCCGGGCTGGGGGAGCGCGCCGGACTGGGTGGCCAAGAGCACGGCGCGGACCCGCTCGATGCACATCGGCCCGTAGCCGGTCACGCCTTCCCAGCCGTGCCGGAGAGGGACGTTGACCGGCGCGCCCCAGCCGGTCAGGAGCGCGACCCGGCGGGGCCCGGGCGGCTCTGGGACCAGCGGTGAAAACTCGGAGAGGACGGGGCGCTCTGCCTCGACCGGCGCGACCTCGTTCCACCCGCCGAAGGCGACGTAGAGATCGACGAAGGCCAGCGCGGCGGCCAGCGCGGGCCAGGGCAAGGCGCGCAGCCGGGTCCAGGTGCTGGCCGCGACCCAGGCGATCCCGGCCAGCGCCAGGCCGGCGGCGATCCAGGCGCCGTGCTGCCCAGCCGCCCGATCGAGCGCGAAGCCCGGGAGGCGTGGCAGGACCAGCGCAGCGGTCGCTGCCAACCCGAGCGCCGCCATGGCCCGGCCCACTCGGCCGGCGCTGGGGAGCTGCTCCAGCGCGGCCAACCCCTCGGCGGCCAGCAGGGAGGCGGCGAACGCCGTCACCATCAGAGAACGGGTGGGGCAGCGGAACGAGCCGTACCCGGGCAGGAACCGGAACAGGAGCCGGTGCAGCCCCAGCCAGGAATCCTCGCCAAACCCGAGCCAGATCCCGATCACCGCCAGCGAAAGCCAGAGCCAGAGCCCCTTGCGCCGCAGCGGCGCGGCCGCGGCCAGGCCGAGCGGGAGGATCCCGACGTAGCCGGTCGCCTCCCAGAGGTTCATCTCGCCGATGGGCAGGTACGCGCCGCCGTAGGCGCGCGGGAGGAGCAGGAGCGAGAGGGCCCAGCGGTCGGGCCACTTCCAGCTGGTGGCGAACCGGTAGTCCACGCCCAGGCCGCGCGGCGCCAGCGCGCTCAGCTCCGCGGTCGGGAAGAGGAGCGGCGCTGCCATGAGGGTGCCGATCGCGAGGCTCGCCACGGCCAGCACGGCGTCGATCTTGCGGCGGCGCCAGAGGCCGGGCGCCAGGACGAGCGCCTCCATCCCGGCGACCAGTCCTCCGAAGTAGGCCATCTGCGGCGATCCGCCCAGCCATGCACCGGCAGTTGAGACGGCGGTGAGCGCCAGGAACCGGCCGCGCCCCTGCCTGGCGAATCCATTCAAGCCGGCCATCATCCAGGGCCACCAGGCGGTGGAAGCGGCGAAGTTCCAGTGGATGAGGTGGGCGGTCTGCTTGGCGGCCAGGGGGAAGAGGATCGCGGCCAGCAGCGCCGGCGCCGGACCGAGCTTTCGCTGGCGCATCCAGAAGGCCATGCCCCAGCCGGCCCAGGTGAGGTGGAGGAGGGTGGCCAGGGTCAGGGCGCGGGGCGCATCCCAGGGCAAGGTGAGCCAGGTCGCGGGATCGAAGACCGCGGCCTGCGGATCGGCGGCCAGCGGGTAGCCGAGGAAGAAGCCCCGCTGCCAGAGCGGCAACCGCCCGTGGCGCAGCGCTCCAGCCACCGCGTCGCGGAGCGAGAAGAAGAAGGCTTCCAGGTCGGAGCCAGAGAAGGCCCACCCGGGCCGGGCAGCCTGCCAGTGAAAGGCGACGATCAGGACCGGCACCGCGACCGCCACCAGCCTCCAGGCGCGTTGGTCGTCGGAGGCGAGCTGCAGGGGCGCGGTCGTCTCCACGCTCTCGGGTGTGGCTCCCTGCGGATCGGGGTTCGGCGCGGACATGGGCAGAAGGGCGATGGGGGGAAGGCGTGAAGGGCGGGGAGCCTACCACGCGGCGCCCCCCGCGCAAGCCGACCTGGTCAAGCCTTCCTCGCTGCTCGGCCGGCCGCCGAGCCGCGGGTGCTCGGAGGGAATACCTTCTCTCTAAAGGAGTCATCCGACATGCTCTGGCTCATCGCGGGAGTTCTCTTTGCCGTCTGGATCCTGGGGCTCACCTTCAAGGTCGCAGGCGGACTGGTCTACATCGCGCTGGTGGCGGCGGTGATCCTCTTCGTCGCCGGCTTCTTCCGGCGGGGCGCCACCTCGGTGCGCTGATCACCGACCGCCGACTGCGCCCCTGATCGCGCGCACCACGTCTTCGTCACGCAAGCGGCGAGGCGCGCTCGGCGACGATGATGCTAAACTCCCCTCCCCTGGCCCTCTTCGACCAGATCGCCGAGCCCCTCTCCAGCGCGCTGGCGCGCACCAGCGCCTGGTCGCCGCTCATCCTGTTCGCGGCCAGCTTCATCGAGTACCTCTTCCCGCCCTTCCCGGGCGACGCCCTGGTGCTGCTGGGCGCCTGGTACGCGGTCCACGGCTCGCTCTCCTGGTCGGTCTGCTTCGCGGTGGTGACCGCGGGTTCGCTGCTGGGCGCCTTGGTCGACTACCAGATCGGCCGCGTGCTTGGGGCGCGGCTCGATAGGCGGGCTGGCCCGGACGCGGACGGCAAGTGGGCTCGACGGGTGGCCCGGTTCGAGGACAGTTACCGGCGGTACGGGGCGCTCCTGCTCCTGGCCAACCGCTTCCTGCCCGGCGTGCGCGCGTTCATCTTCGTCGCGGCCGGCGCCTGCCGCCTCCCGCTCTGGAAGGTGCTGGTCTTCGGCGCCCTCTCGGCCGCGGTCTGGAACGGGCTGCTCCTGGTGGCGGGCGGACTGGTGGTCCGCAGCCTGCCCGAGCTCTCGGCGCTCTTCGCGCGGTACTCCGCGGTGGCGCTGGCCCTCTTGCTGGTGACGGTGGTGCTGCTGCTCCTCCAGGCGCGGCGAACGCCGAGGCCTCCCGCGGGGCCTCCCTCCACCGAGCCATGAGCGCCATGAGCCCGCTGCTTCTCACGCTTTGGCTGGCGGGCTTGCCGGACCATGCGGCCCAGCGCTACCGGGTCGAGCTGGCCGGAGAGCGGATCGGTTGGGCTTCGCTGTCGGTCTCCTGCGCCGCGGAGTCCTGCCAGGCCGAGTGGCGCTCAGTCCTGCGTGCGCCGGAGGGCACGGACGGCGCGTTGATCGAGAAGCAGATCCGAATGACCACCGACCGCGACGGCCGTGGGCGGACGGTCGTGCTCTCCGGCCCTGACGGCGCCCGGCCTAGGGCCATCCAACCCGACGGACGGGTCCCGGCGAGCCTGGCCGAGCTGCTCCTCTCGGAGGTGCGCGACGGCGAGCGCCGCTGCTTCGAGATAGTCGACGAGGAGAGCGGCCGCGCTGGACGCGCCTGCGCCGTCCGGACCGGAGCGTTGCTCTCGGAGGATCTCCTGGGCGTGAAGGTCGAGGTGCGTTCACCCGCGCCCGGTCCGCCCATCCAGGTCTTCGTCCCGGAGCAGGGGATCCGGTACCAGGCCGATCCCACCGCGGACGTGCCGGCCCGGCCTCCCAGGCTGTTCGGGATCACGGTTGCGATCGCGCCCGGGAGCGGACCGCGCGCCGCTGCCCGGCTCTGCGGCGTGGAGGTCGAGCGGACTGGCCCCGACGGACTGGTGCCGGCCATCCCTGGGACGCTGCACGGCAACTGTCGGGAGCAGGCAGCGGCCTACCTCGCGCAGGCTCGGCGCCAGGGGTTCGAGGGCCGAAACGCGGTGGGCGTGGCCTGGGACGGGGCGTCGTTCGTCTGGCACGCCTGGGCCGAGCTCCTGGCCGACGGCCGCTGGATCGCCGTGGATCCGGCCTTCCGCCAATCGCCCGCGGAGGGGCCGCGCTTCACCGTGGCCCGCTTCGCGGACGGCGACGGGCCTGCGCGCCGCGCGGCCGGAGAGCGCGTGCTCCGGTGCTGGGGGCGGGCACGGAGCTCGGGCGTGGGCCAACCAGCGACAAGGTGAGCATCTGGCGCCGCGGAATGGATGAACGCGGCGCGGAGGGCCGGGCGTATGATTCGGCCCAATGCCTTTCTGGCGCAAGAAGCCGTTCAACCGGATCGAGGCCATGGCCAAGGCCGATCGGCACCGCGCCAAGGGGCACCGGCGCCGCGCCATCTCCGGTTTCCGGAAGGTGCTGGCGGTGGACCCCTCCGACGTGGCAGTCCACGGCAAGCTGGCGCCGCTCCTGGCCGAAACGGGCCAGATGGGCGAGGCCCTGGCGAGCTTCCACCTGGCCGCGCATGGCCATCTCCAGGCCGGATTCGCCGATCGCGCCATCGCGGTCTACGTCCAGGCCTCGGCGTTCTTTCCGCTGGAGGTGAACCTCTGGGAGGAGCTGGGCGGTCTCTACCAGGGGCGTGGCCGGCGGATGGACGCGGTCAACGCCTACGTCAACGGTGGCTGCAAGCTGGGGGCTCGCGCCGACCAGCGCGCCGACGGGGCCCGGCTGCTGAGCCGCGCCCTGGGGCTGGAGCCCTGGCACCCGGCCGCGACCCTGGCGCTGGCCAAGGTCTTCGCGGCCGAGAAGCGGCGGGACGAGGCCCTCACCCTCCTCACCACACTCGTGACCCGGATCCGCGGCAAGGAGCTGCGCCGAGCGCGCGGCGCGCTCTTCAGGCTCTCTCCCACGCCCAAGAACGCCTTCTTCTGGGTCCGGGCCCTGCTCCAGGGGCGGTAGCGGCCAGGCCCGGCCCGGGCCTTTGGCGATGGATGAGCAGAGACCGTCCTTGCCCAGCGAGCAAAGGACCAGTTAAGAAGAGCGCGCCATGCTGGCCCCAGAAGTCCTCAAGAAGCTCGAAGCGATCGAAGGACGGTTCGAGGAGCTGACCGCCCGGCTGTCCGACCCTGAGATCGCCTCCTCGGGCGAACGCCTGCGAAAGGTCTCCAAGGAGCGGGCCGCGCTCGAGCCGACGGTGGAGGCGCTCCAGTCCTACCGGAAGATGCTCCGCGAGATCGAGGAGAACGAGTCGCTCCTCGGCGAGAAGGACGAGGGGATCCGGGAGATGGCCAAGGAGGAGCTGACCGCGCTGCGCGCCCAGCTCCCGGCCTCGGAGGAGGCGCTCAAGCTGTACCTGGTGCCCCGCGACCCGAACGACGAGAAGAACGTCATCCTCGAGGTGCGGGCCGGGACCGGCGGCGACGAGGCGGGCCTGTTCGCGGCCGAGCTGGTGCGCATGTACCTGCGGTTCGCCGAACGGCGCGGCTGGCGGTGCGACATGGTCGACAGCTCGCCCGGCTCGATGGGCGGGCTCAAGGAGGCGGTGATCGAGATCAGCGGGGACTCGGTCTACTCGCTGCTCAAGTACGAGTCGGGCGTGCACCGGGTGCAGCGCGTGCCTGCCACCGAGCAGCAGGGGCGCATCCACACCTCCACCGTGACCGTGGCGGTCATGCCCGAGGCCGAGGAGATCGACGTCCAGATCAACCCGGCCGACCTCGAGATGGACGTGTTCCGGTCCACCGGTTCGGGCGGCCAGAGCGTCAACACCACCGATTCGGCGGTGCGGCTCACCCACAAGCCGACCGGCCTGGTGGTGAAGTGCCAGCAGGAGAAGAGCCAGCTCAAGAACCGGTCCATGGCCATGAAGATGCTGCGGGCGCGCCTCTTCGAGATGGAGACGGAGAAGCAGCAGAGCGCCCGCGACGCCACCCGCCGCAGCCAGGTGGGCACCGGCGACCGGAGCGAGAAGATCCGGACCTACAACTTCCCCCAGGACCGGCTCACCGACCACCGGATCAACCTCACCCGGCACAACCTCCCCGGGGTCATGGACGGCGACATCCAGGACGTGCTCGAGGCCTGCCGCAACTTCTACGCCGCCGAGGCGCTGCGCGACGCGAGCAAGGGCGAGGAGCCGCGGGCCAGGCAGGGCTGATCCTGCGCTGACCTGACCCGCGCCACGAACGCATGTCCGAGACCATCTGGACGCCGCTGAAGCTCATCGCCTGGACGCAGGGTTACTTCGCCCGCGCCGGCGTGGATGCGCCGCGCCTCACCGCCGAGCTGCTCCTGGCGCACGCGCTGCGCTGCGAGCGGCTCCGGCTCTACCTCGACTTCGAGAAGCCGGTGGCGCCGGCCGAGCTGGCGGCTTTCCGTGAGCTGGTGAAGCGTCGGGCAGAGGGCGAACCGGCCGCCTACCTGCTGGGCAAGAAGGAGTTCTTTGGCCGGCCGTTCCAGGTCGACGCCCGGGTGCTCATCCCGCGGCCCGAGACCGAGCTGCTGGTGGAGGAGGGGCTCGAGAACCTGCCCGAGGCCGGCGCGGCGCTCGACCTCTGCACCGGTTCGGGGTGCGTGGCCATCTCGCTCGCGCTGGAGCGGCCCGGCGTCCAGGTCACCGCGGTGGAGCTCTCGCCCGAGGCGGTCGCCCTGGCGCGGGAGAACGCCGCGGCGCTGGGCGCGCGGGTGGAGATCTTGGAAGGCGACCTGTTCGCGCCGGTGGCGGCCGAGGCCCGCTTTCAGTTGATCACCGCCAACCCACCCTACGTGCCCACGGCCGAGCTGCCCAAGCTGGCGCGCGAGCTGGCGAGAGAACCGCGGCTGGCCCTGGACGGCGGCGCGGACGGCCTCGACATCGCCCGACGGATCGTGGCCGAGGCGCCGCGCAGGCTGGCGCCCGGCGGCACGCTGCTGCTGGAGATGCACGAGAGCCACCCAGAGGCGCTCACGCGGCTCTGCGCCGAGGCCGGCTTCGCCCGCGCCGAGGTTCGACCAGACTTGGCTGGACTTCCCCGGCTGCTGGTCGCCGC
>Ga0302299_10001271_pt1 | contig 15105 bp, 10 predicted proteins | sample III_Fen_N3_4_FD_198795 | JGI IMG/M metagenome (GOLD analysis project Ga0302299, IMG submission 198795) | Peat permafrost microbial communities from Stordalen Mire near Abisko, Sweden - III_Fen_N3_4 | ecosystem: Environmental > Terrestrial > Soil > Wetlands > Permafrost | place: Sweden: Abisko... | reverse complement strand
TCGGGCTCGCCCCGGTCAGCGTGACGTGCTGGCCCTCGTAGGCGGCGTCGAGCACGTCGGCCGATAGCGCGGCGGCGTCCTCGACGTGGATGTACTCGCGGATGTCGTCGGGCCCACCGCTGTAGGTCAGCTGGCCCTCGACCATCGCGGCGCGCAACAACCGGTACACGCCGTTCGACGCGTCTGCGCGCGGGCCGTACAGGCTGCCGTAGCGGATCACGGTGTAGCGCAACCCGAACGTGCGGGCGTACTCCTCGATGTAGCCCTCGCACGCCTGCTTCGAGCAGCGGTAGAACCCGCCCTCGCGGCTGTAGACGTACGCGGTCGACGCGAACAGGAAGCGCGCCACGCCGTGGGTCCGCATCGCCTCGAGCAGGTGCACCGTACCCAGGATGTTGGCGTGCACGGTGTCGAGCGGCTGGGTCTTGGCCGCGTTGAGATCGGCGAACCCGGCCAGGTGGTAGACCGCGTCCTTGCCCTCTACCGCCGCCGACAGCGCGGCGCGATCGGCGAGCTCGGCCTCGATCAGCGGCACGCCGCGCGGAAGCCACGGTGAGCGCTTGCGGTCGAGCACCGTGACGTCGTGGCCGCGCTCGGCGAGCGCGTCGACGAGATGGCTGCCGAGGAACCCGGCGCCCCCGGTGACCAGCAGGCGAGCCACTAGCGCTCCGCCGCGGTCGTGGCCCACGCCATCAGTGGTTCTCCTCGTTAATCTTCGCGACCACCTCGGGGTGCTTGACCCACTGCTCGCTGAAGAACACGTCGATCAGGCCGTGCACGTCGCGGCCGGTCACCCACGGCCGAACGATCGGATGCACGCGCTTGCCCATCCACCACCACGGGTTCGGCCCGTCCTGGGTCTGCACCGTCTGCTTGCGGAACGCCCACACGCCCTGATCGTAGTAATACGCCTTGGGGTAGCTCTGGCGCTCGGTCGAGACCTTGCGCGGCCCGCCAAACGTCTCGATCAGCCCGTCGCCGCTGATCTGCAGCGCGCGGTACGGGTGGTCGTCGGCCGCCTCCCACACCGTCATGACCGAGTCGAGATCCTTGCGATCCTCGAGGATCCCGAGCGCGAGGTCGATGATCTCGCCGTCGATGTACACCGTGTTGCCGAGCAGCAGCACCACGTTCTGCAGATCGGCGACCCGCGCGTCGACGTACTCGACCGCGTGCTTGATCACCACGCCGTGGTTGACCGAGTCGCCGCCCAGCTCGTCGGGCCGCGGGATGATCTTGGCGCCCGCCTCGCGCGACGCCTCCGCGATGCCCTCGCCGTCGGTCGAGACCCAGACCTCGCCGATCCGTTTGGCGGCCTGCGCCGCCTTGATCGGGTACTGGACCATCGGCTGACCGACCACGGGCAGGATGTTCTTGTTGATGATCGACTTCGATCCGGCGCGGGCTGTGACGATGGCGACGTTCATAAGGGAAGTCAGGGCGTTATAGCGCAGTTAGTGACCGCGCCACCCGCCGCCGTTCGATGGCGACGCTCGCAGCTCTTGCACCTCTCGCGTCCAAGTGGGCGATTCTCCAGCTGCGCGGCCGCGGGCGTCGAGCGCCTCCTGCGCTGCACGACCAATTTTACAGCGGCCCAGCACCGGAAGCTCCAGGCATGGCAGCGCCCCGAGCCGTCCCACGCTCGCGGTGGCGCCTCGCGGCTGCGACTCCTCGACCGCCGCCAGCGTCCTCTCGTCAACCATGCCAAGAACCACCGTGCTCGCGCTGGCCCTCGTACTCACCGGTTGCTACCAGGCGATCTTCGTCCCCGATACCCCCCACATCCCTCGGGTCGAGCCGACGCCGGGCGAGCAGATCGACGCGACGGACGAGGTCAAGGACCTCGGTACGTTCCACTGGACGCGTCGCAACGAGCTGGTGCGCGACACCCGCCGCGAGGCCACGGCGACCTACGCTGGCCGCCAGCTGACCTACACCGAGCTGTCCGCGCTCGCGGATCCCGACTGGGACAGGCGGATCGCGGAGCTGGGCGAGATGCGGTCGACCTGCAAGCGCGCCGTCATCCCCCAGGTCGTCGGGGTCCTGGCGTTCGTGGGAGGGATCGCCGCCATTGCCGCGACGCACCAGAGCGACACGCCGGTGACCGACCGCGAGCAGAACTTCGTCTCGGGCGCGATCACCGCTGGCATGGCGTCGTACGCGATCGGCTACCTGATCGGCGGCAGGAAATGTAACGAGCTGTACTCCGTGCGCTCCAGCCTCCACATCAACGACAGCTCGACGAGTTTCTACAACCGCGAAGCCGAGTGGGTGAGCGAGCTCGCGCGCAACTTCAACCGGCGGATGCGTTCGGCGCGCGCGCGCGCGCCGGAGTCCGAGGTGGTCACGGTCCTAGCGCCGTGAGCACGCTGGCGGCCACCTTGCGCGCGTCGTAGAGCTCGATGGCGCGGGCGTGGCCGGCGGCCGCGAGCCGGGCCAGCAGGGCCGGCGACTCGACGAGCCGTAGCATCGCGTCGGCGAGCCGTGCGGCGTCGCGCACCGGGACGAGCAGCCCGCTCTCGCCGTCGACCACCGTCTCGCGGCAGCCGGGCGCGGTGGTGGTGATCACGGCGCGGCCCATGCTCATGGCCTCGAGCACCGAGCGCGGCGTGCCCTCGCGATACGATGGCAGCACCAGGGCGTGGGCCGCGGCGAGGTGAGGGCGCACGTCGTCGGGCGCGCCCAGGTACTCGATGGTCCCGTCGGCGACGACGGCGTCGAGCTCGGCCTGGGTCAGGCTCTCGGGGTTGGGGTCGAGCCAGCCGGCGATCCGGAACCGCGCCTCGGGGTGACGCGCGCGGACCAGGCGGGCCGCGGCGACGTACTCGGCGATGCCCTTGTCGCGCAGGAGGCGCCCGAGGAACACGAACACCGGCGGGCCGGCTGGGAGCGGCGACGCGGCGTAGTGCGCCAGGTCGACGCCGCTGCCGCGCACGATCGACACGCGGGCCGCGGGAGGGAGCGCACCGAGGCGGGCGAGATCGTCGCGGTCATCGGGGTTCTGGAACACCACGACCCAGCACTGCGCGAGCGCGGCGCGGTAGAGCAGGCGCGCGACCCGCGCGACGGCGCGTTGCTTGACGCTGCGCGGGCTCGCGAGCGCCGAGCCAAGACCGGTGATCATCGCGGCGCGGCGCGGCACGCCGGCGAGCCGGGCCGCGAGGCTGCCGTAGATCACCGGCTTGATCGTGTAGCCGAGCACGAGATCGGGGGCGAGCGCGCGCAGCCGTCGCACGAGCCGGGTGAGCACCCGCGCGTCGGCGATCGGATCGAGGCCGGCGCGCTCGAGCTCGAGCGGCTCGAACCTGACCCCGAGCGCCGCGAGCCCGCGCTCGACCTCGGCGCTGCCGTCGGCGGCCATCGCGATCACGTCGTCGCCGCGAGCGACCATCGCCGCGAGCAGCGGGCCGCGGAACCGGAGCAGCGACGGCGCCCATCCGCCGATCACCACGACGCGCATCACCGCACGCGCACGCGCGCGGGCACGCCAGCCGCGATCACGTCGGCGGGCAGATCGCGCACGACCGCCGCGCCGGCCCCCACGGTGGTCCGCGCGCCGATCGAGATGCCCGGGACCACGACCGCGCCGATGCCGATGAACACCTCGTCGCCGAGCGTCACGTTGCCGGCGAGCCGCGCGCCGGGGGCGACGTGGACGGCGACGCCGACCGCGCAGTCATGATCGATCGACGCGCCGGTGTTGACGATCGCATGGCCGCCGAGCGCCGCGTCGGGCTGGATCACGGCGCCGGCGAACACCACGCTGCCCGCGCCGAGCCGGACGCTGGCGTCGATGATCGCCGAGGGGTGAACGACGCTGACGAACCGGCAGCGCGACGCCGCGGCCAGCTTGCGACGGGTCGCGTTGCTGCCGATCGCGAGCACCACCTGAGCTCCGGGATCGTCGAGCACCGGAGCGGTCGGCCCCGCCACCGGGACGCCGAGCAGCTGGCTGCCCCACAGCGCGACGTTGTCGTCGGCGATCGCGGCGACGTCGAACCCGGCCGCGCGCGCCGATGCGACCACGACCTTGGCGTGGCCGCCGGCGCCGATGATGACCAGCCGGCCCGCCGCCTCGCGGGTCATGTCGCCCGTACCGCGTCGATCACGCGGGCCTGGTCGGCGACGGTGAGCGACGACCCGCTCGGCAGGCACAACCCGGTGCGAAACAGCGCCTCGGCGACCTGGCCGCGCAGCGCGGTGGCGCCGTGAAACGCCGGCTGGAGGTGGAGCGGCTTCCACACCGGCCGGGCTTCGATGTCCACCGCCGCCAGCCGGTCGATCACGTGGTCGCGAGTCGCGCCGTAGGCGGCGGGATCGATCGTCGCGCAGGTCAGCCAGAACGTCGCGCGGCCGAACCGGGCCTCGGGCATGAACGACCAGCCCGGCAGCTCGCCGAGCGCCGCCTGGTAGCGCGCTCGGATCGCCCGCCGGGCCTCGACCCTGCGCTCGAGATCGGCGAGCTGCGCGCGCCCGACCGCGGCGAGCAGGTTGCTGAGCCGGTAGTTGTAGCCGACGTCCTTGTGCTCGTAGTGGCGGACCGGCTCGCGGGCCTGGGTCGCGAGGTGTCGGGCGCGATCGATCCACCGCTTGTCGTGCGCGAGCAGCATGCCGCCGCCCGACGTGGTGATGATCTTGTTGCCGTTGAACGACAGGATCGAGAGGTCGCCGAGCGAGCCGGCCGGGCGCTCGCCGTAGCTCGCCCCGAGCGCCTCTGCGGCGTCCTCGATGACCGGCACACCGTGGCGGCGACACGCAGCGACGATCGGCGCCCAGTCGGCGCACTGGCCGTAGAGGTCGACGCCGATCAGCGCGCGGGGTAGCGCGTTGTCGCGCGCGGCGCGGTCGAGCTGCTCGACGACCAGGCCGGGGTCGAGGTTCCAGCTCGCGCGATCGCTGTCGACGAACACCGGCACGGCGCCGACGTAGGCGATCGCGTTGGCGGTCGCCGCGAAGGTCAGCGTCGAGGTCCACACGAGGTCGCCGCGGCCGATGCCGAGCGCGAGCAGCGCGAGGTGCAGCGCGGCGGTCCCGCTCGACACCGCGACCGCGTGCGGCATCGCGACGCGCGCGCAGGTCTCGGCCTCGAACGCGTCGACGTGCGGCCCGAGCGGTGCGATCCAGCCCGAGGCGACGGCGTCGCCGAGCATCGCGAGCTCGCGGCCGGTCATGTCCGGGGGAGACAGGTAGATGCGCGCCATGGCTTGCCGGTCGTGCTGCGCTGCTCGGCTCGGCTAGCTCGGCGCCACGAGCGCGGGGTGGGAGCCCGAGGTGTCGCGCCGCGGCTTGGCGGCCTCGGTCGGCGCTCGCTCGCGCGGGTCGGAGCGCTCGGCCTCGGCGACCACCGGGATCTCCGTCGAGCTGACCGCCATGACACCCGGTCGCGCGGCGCCGCGGGTGTACTCGGGCACGAGCGCGCACAGCGCCGTGCGGATCGCCGCGGGCTCGCCATCGTCGACCAGCGCGACCAGCGCATCGAGCGCGCGGCACACCTCGGCCCAGGACGGCGCGGCGATCCGGCCGATGAAGATCTTGGGGTGCTTGGTCTTGTCGGCGTGCTCGGCGTCAGTCGCGAGCTGCTCGAACAGCTTCTCCCCCGGCCGGACGCCGTTGAACTTGATCTCGATGTCCTCGTCGGGCCGGAACCCCGAAAGCCGGATCAGATCGCGCGCCAGGTCGACGATCTTGACCGGCTCGCCCATGTCGAGGATGAAGATCTCGCCACCTGCGCCCATCGCGCCGGCCTGCAGCACGAGCTGGCTGGCTTCGGGGATCGTCATGAAGTAGCGCTGCATGTCTGGGTGCGTGACCGTCACCGGGCCGCCTGCCGCGATCTGCTGCTTGAAGATCGGGATCACCGAGCCGTTCGAACCCAGCACGTTGCCGAACCGCACGGTGACGAACCGGGTCTTGCTGCGCTGCGCGAGCGCCTGGGTGTAGATCTCGGCGACCCGCTTGGTCGCGCCCATCACCGAGGTCGGGTTGACCGCTTTGTCGGTCGACACCAGCACGAAGCGCTCGACGCCATGGCGATCGGCGAGGTCGGCGACCAGCCGAGTACCACCGACGTTGTTCTTGACCGCCTCGCCCGGGTTGGCCTCCATCATCGGCACGTGCTTGTGAGCCGCCGCGTGCACCACGATCGACGGCCGCGCGGTGGCGAACACCTGCGCCATCCGCGGCGCATCGGTGACGTCCCCGATCTGCGGGTCGATCGTGAGCGCCGGGTACAGCCCGGCGAGCTCGCGGTGGATCTCGAACAGCGCGTTCTCGAACCGCTCGACGAGCACGAGCCTGGCGGGCGCGTAGCGGCAGACCTGGCGACACAGCTCGCTGCCGATGCTGCCCCCCGCGCCGGTCACCATGACGACCGCGCCGCGGATCGAAGCGTTGAGCTCATCGTCGTCGAGCTGGACCTGCTCGCGGCCGAGCAGATCCTCGATCGCGACCTCGCGGATCCGCGACAGGTTCACGTGGTCGCCGACGATCTCGTAGATCCCGGGGATGATCTTGGTGTCGAGGCCGGCGTCGCGGCAGCGCATCGTGATCGCGCGGATCTGCGAGCCGGGCGCGTTCGCGATCGTGATGAGCACGCGGGTGACCCGCTTGCGCGCGGCGATCTCGGCGACCTGATCGATCCGCCCGAGCACCGACAGCCCGCCGATCCGGCTGCCGACCTTGAGGTGGTCGTCGTCGAGGAAACCCACGGGCTGGAGCGCGAGATCAGGCCGCGCTGCGATCTCGCGCGCGACCACCACGCCGGCCTGGCCCGCGCCGATCAGCAGCACGCGCTCGCGCTTGCGGCCCGCCGTGCGCAGCTTGCGCTCCATGGACTCGCCATAGATCCGCCGGGTCGCGCGGGCGCCGACCAGTCCGACGAAGCACAGGAACAGGTTCATGCAAAGGACGCCGAGCGGCAGCAGCGTGATCTCGAACCTGACCGGGAACGTGATCCTGAGCGCGACGAGGATCACTGTCGCGAGCGCGAGCGCGAGCGCGATCCGCGCGGTCTCGCGCAGGCTGACGTATCTCCACGAGTAGCGCGGCACGCCGAGCGCGGTGAGCAGCGCGTACTCGATCACGACCACGTACGGCCAGCCGAGCAACGACGGCGTGCGCCAGGCGTGCGGCAACGAGAACTCGAACCGGAACAGGAAGCTCAGCCAGTACGCACACGACAGGACGACGAGGTCGAACGCGACCGAGAGGCTTCTGCGAAAAAATCGGGGCATACGAACGTGTGCGAGCTGGACTGCGTGAGAGCTGTACAGGTTTAGTGCAGGAGATCCGGCCCGTGTTCACACGATCAGCCCGAGGGCGTCTAGCATGCCACCGGCGCCACTACGTGTGAGTCTTCATAGCGCTTTTCAGGCGACGCGCACGTGCGCACAGTGCGCTGGCGTCACACATCCCTCACGATGAGCGCCGGAGGTGCGCGCGGTGCATGACGAGGCGCACCGTCGTGGCGCTGGTCACGGCGCGGCGCGTGGGCGGTCCGGCGAGGCCGCGCGGTAGCGCGCGATCGTGTCCTCGAGCCAGGTCCGATGTGGTGCCCGCGCCGCGGTCGCTCGCAGGAGCGCGATCGCGCCCGTCCGATCGCCGGACGCGGCGAGCGCCGCGGCGCGCTCGCAGAGCTGCCAGGTGGCAAAGAACGGAAGGTGGTACGCAGCATAGAAGTCGAGCGGGGCGTCGTACGCGGCGAGCTCCGGGCCAGCGCCGCCAGTGATCGCCGCGTCGGCGCGCGCAGGATCGACCACGCACCCTCCACCGAAGAACCGCGCGCGCGCACGCACCAGCGCGGCGAGCGCTCCGGGCGCTCCGTACGCGGGGCGCACCTCGGTCGCCTCCGCCGCGAGCCGGTCGAGCGCGCTGGCCAGGGCCGAGGCGTTCGCCGGATCGATCAGGCCCGCGACGAACAGGCACGCGCCGCGCTCGCGAACACCCGCGTCGGCACCACCCGGCAGGCACGGCGCCACCGCCAGGCGCGCGGCGTCGAGGTCACCGTCGATCCAGGCGAGCAGACCGAGCGCTGCGCGGCGCATGGGGCGGCGGTTGAGCCCGGCGCGGTCGAGCGAGCGCTGGTAGAGCTGGCGCGCGCGCGCGCGATCGCCCGCCAGCGCGACTACCTTGGCGAGCCCGGCCAGCGTGTCCTCGCCCTCCGAGAGCCGGACCGCCTCCTCGGCCGCGGCGGTCGCGCGCTCGAGCTCGCCGGCCGCGGCGAGCGTGGTCGCATGGACGCCGACCGCGTCGGCCTCGCCGGGGAACGCGGCGCGATACGCCTCGCCGATCCGCAGCGCCTCGGCCGGCTCGTCGAGGTAGAGCAGCACCGACGACTCGTGATCGTAGATCCTGCCGCGCAGCTCGCGCGCCGGCTCGGCGAGCAGCGCCTGGTAGCCGGCGTGCGCGGCGCGGTAGTTGCCCGCCCGGTAGTCGAGCTCTGCGGTCCAGAACGCGAGCTCGCGATCGGGCTCGGCGCCAGCTTCCGCGAGCGCTGCGCGCGCCGCCCCAGGCCCGCGCTCGACCAGCGCGCCGGCCGCGTCGAGCAACGCGCGATCCTTGCTGTGCTCCGCCACGCTGCTCCGCACCCGCACAGCCGCCGCGGCAGCACCGGCGCGCTCGACCTCGGGGGCGCTACCGAACAGCACGACGTACGCCAGCGCCCGCGGGTGCTCGGGGGCGACCGCGAGCGCGGCGCGCAGCGACGACAGCGCCTTGTCGTTGTAGAACAGGTCGTATTCCTCGAGCGCACGCGCCACGTAGTCGTCGCCTGGCCGGGCCGGCTGCACGCGATGGCCGCGCCCCCACAGCGCTACGACCACCGCCGCCAGCGCGACGACACCGGCGGCGACCGCGAGCGGCCAGCGCCGTGCAGCAGGAGCGAACCGACGCTTGCGCTCGGCCGCGATCGCGTCGCGGAACGCCTGCATCGACGGCGTGCGCTCCGACGGCGCCTTGGCGAGCGCGCGGCCGATGATCGCCGCGACCCCCGCGGGGACGTCCGGCAGCTCCGGGACCGGCGCCCCCGCGATCTGCGCGAACAGCTCGTCGAGCGTGGTCGCGGTGTACGGCGGCTTTCCGGCGAGGATCTCGTAGGCGAGCACGCCCACCGAGAACACCTCGCTGCGCTCGTCGGGTGGCTTGCCGTCGACCTGCTCGGGCGCCATGTAGAGCGGGGTCCCGAGCAGCTGGCCGGCGTGCGTGCGATAGCCGTCGTCGGCCGTCGCGTGCAAGGTGGCGTCGAGCGGCCCCGACGGTGCACTCGGCATCGTGGCGTCGAGCGCGATCCGCCCCGAGCCCGGCTCGCCAGCAGCCGCAACCGCCTCGGGGACAGCGCTCGGCTCGCCCGTCTGCGCCGGCTGAGCACCCGGCAGCCCCGCGAGCTTGGCGAGCCCGAAGTCGAGCACCTTGACGCCGTCGGAGGTGACCATGATGTTCGCGGCCTTGATGTCACGGTGCAGGATGCCGCGGCGGTGCGCGGCTGCGAGCGCGTCGGCGATGCCCTCGATCCACGCGAGCGCCGTGGCGAGCGGCGGCGGCCCGTCGCCGCGCAGCGCCTCCGACACCGTGCGGCCCTCGACCAGCTCCATCACGAGGATGTCGTCGCCTGCGTGCGCCACGATGTCGAACAGCGTGACGACGCTCGCGTGGCGGATCGCCGCTGCGGCGCGCGCCTCGCGCAGCATCCGCGCCCGGCGCTCGACGTCGCCCGCGAACCCGGCCGGCAACACCTTCAGCGCGACGTGGCGATCGAGCCGCTCGTCGCGCGCCCGCCAGACCTCGCCCATCGCGCCCTTGCCGAGCAGCGACACCAGGCGGTAGGGCCCGATCAGCTCGCCGGACTCGGCCATCGCAACCTGGATGGTAGCAGCCGGCTACGGAAGCGAGAGCGGCGCGGTGAGAAACTCGACCACGGCTGCGTTGAAGCCCTCGGGGTCCTGCCACAGGGCGAAGTGGCTTGCGTCAGGGAACACCTTGAGCTGCGCGTTGGGGATCAGCCTGGCCATCTCCTGGATCTGGTCGAGCACGATGATCTCGTCGTGATCGCCGTCGGCCATCATCACGGGCGCCTTGATCGAGCGCAGCTGGTCCTTGGTGATCCCCGTCGGGTTGCGCCACAGCGGGAGCAGGGTCTCGACCAGGGTCTTGTATGGCACCGCGCGGCGCGGCAGCCGCTCGTAGTCGCTGCGGCACTTGGCCGAGTACGCCGAGAACGTCGCGCTCGGAGCTGACCGCGGCTTGGAGCCATTCGCGTCGTAGTTGGCGCCAAACACCACCAGGCGATCGACCCGCTCGGCGAACGCGATGCCGAGCTTCAGCGCGATCTCTCCGCCGTCGCTCCAGCCGACGATCGAGGCCCGCCGGATCGCGAGCTGATCGAGCACCGCGATTACGTCGAGCGCCAGCTGATCGTAGGTGATCGGCGCCTTGCCGAGCGTGCTCCGGCCCTGGCCCCGGCTGTCGATCGTGATGACCTGGAACTTGTCGATCAGCGCAGGGAGCTGGAACCCGAAGTGCGACGAGTTGCCGAGCCCGCCATGCAGGAGGACGACCGGATCGCCCTTGCCGTAGATCGAGAAGCTGATCCGCGCGCCGCCGACCTCGACCACACCATCGAGGTCGGCCTTCGGCATCGCCGGCGGCAGCGGCAGGGTCTGCCAGCGCGGCTTGCCGGCCGAGGCAGCGACGGAGACCGAGATCGCCGCGATGACGACCACACGCGAGAGTCTCACCCTCGCATCATCTGCGATCGCGCGCCGCGTGGCGAGCGGTTTGGCGCCCGTAGTGGCGCGCCTCGCCTCGCGGAACACGCGCGGGCGAGCTGCTGGCCGTGAGCCCGTATTCGGCGCAGCGCTCGAACGGTGAACGCCGCCGGCTGGAGCGCGCTGGCGGACGGCCCGCCGATCGAGACCGGCGTCAGCGAGGGCGCCCGCGGGTACCTCATCAAGGACCGGGGCTCGGCGACCACACGCTCGCCCACGCGCTCGCGCGGCTGCTGGGCCACGACCGGTCGGGCCGCGCTGACCCTGCGGTCGATTTCGGTGAGACCATCGCGCAATGGCGGTCTCCATAAGGGGCTGTACGCGTGCACTGAGGCACAGCGGAAGGGGTTCTCGATGTCGAGGCGAATCGCGATCGCAGGGAGCGTTGTCCTCTGTTTCGTTGCGGGGTGCGGGGGTAGTCAGGAGATGCCGGTCGGTGGCCCTCCGCCCGGCGGGGACTCGGGGTCGTGCCCGGACTGGGGCTGCGGGGTGAACGACGCGACGGTGGATGGCAATCTGTTCTTTCACGAGCTCAATCTCTGTGGCGCGCAGAACAGCGCGGGGCTGACGCTGATCGACGTGCTGGGGCCGGGCACCGTGAACGGTACGCGCGCGCACTACAAGCTGATGGTCAACGGCGACAGCCTCGTCGCCGAGCCGGTCAACCAAAAGGGCGCGATGCTCGCCGGCAAGCGGCTGATCGGGACCACGATCGTGCTGCAGCCGAGCGCCGCGGCGTTCGAGCACAAGCCCGCGCCGATCAACATCGAGATCACCGCCGTGGGCTCGACGGCCTACTGGGTGCCACCGAGCAGCCCGGTTCCGACCTATGTCTTCTCGTGGCGGGCACCGCACGCGACGAAACAGCTGTGCGGGCGGCCGAGCCCGAGGCCAGGGCCGGTGCCGGGGCCGCCGGAACCGCCGCTGCTGCCGCCGGATTGGATCGAGCGCGTCGGCACCGATCTGACCCTGGCGCTCGCGTTCGCGGGCGACCGCTACGACGGCCGGCTCAAGACCGTGAGGATCGACGAGGCCGCGCCGCCATGCTGGGTCAACATCGCGTGCGCCGGGTCGGCGGCCGCCAAGATGCACCTGATCCGCCACACCTCGGCCGGCAGCGACACGGCCCACACCACCACGCAGCCCCAGCGTCAGGCGATGCTGAAGATGATCACCGACGATATCTGTGGCACCGGCGAGTCGTTCACCATCAACGGCGAGAAGGTGTTCTACGAGGACATGCATCCCTGGTATCCGTTCCCGACCGCGCCGAGGTCGATCGAGTCGATGTGGAGCGAGCGCGGCGCCCTGTGTCTGAGCGAGGCGAGGCGCGAGCGAGAAGACCCGACCGTGCGCTCGCGGATCACGCGGGCGTGCGCGGCCGCCGGCCACGGACTGCTGGACTGTCCGATCACCCCGGCGCAGTACGCCGCGTGGCCGGAGCTCGCGGCGTCGGGTGGGTTCGGCTACGGACTGTCGGCCAACCCGTGACGGCTCCCGCCCAGGAGCGCGCCGTCGCGGGCGAGCGCTGCGACGGCCTCGGACCGCCCACCCTCATCGCGCAGCAGCGCGAGTGCCCGCCGCGCCGCGGCGGCGACGCGCTCGGGGGGCGCGCCGGTCGCGGCGAGCGCGTCAGCGTACGCGGCGAGCGCGCGGGCCAGCCGGCGCGTGATCACTGCGTTCGGGTGCTGGCGCGCGATGTCGTCGAGAGCCGCGATCGCCTCGTCGAGCGCGTCGCGCGCCGCGCGCGGATCGCCGGCGGCGCGGCGCGCTCGGCCTAGCCCGAGCGCGAGCTTGCCGCGCTCGAGCCGCCGCCACCACGCCAGGTCGACGACGGGAGGCACCTCCGCCAGCGCGCGCGCGAAGTGCACGGCCGCGGCGGGCGCGTCGCCGCCGAACAGGAGCCGGTATCCGGCGGGTTCGGCCGAGATGTCCCCGCCGTCGCCGGGCAGGCGGTCGATGCGGCCGAGCGCGCCAAGGGCCGCGGTGCGGTCGCCGAGCTCCTCGGCGATGTAACCAAGCTCGGCCCAGCACTCGGTGGTCGGGCTGGCGGCAACGGCGAGGTGGAACCGCTCGTAGTTGGCGCACGCGCTGGCGAGCAGCTCGCGCGCCGCGACGAGGTTGACGGCCAGCTTGCCGCGCAGCGCACGCAGGCGCAGCGCCTCCGGATGGTCGGCGCCGAGCGCCCGGGCCACGTCGGCCTCGAGCTCGGCGAGCGCGGCGTCGCGGCGCGCCGGGTCATCGATCATCGTCGCGGCGTTCTGGCGGATGTTGAACAGCTCGATCGGATCGGGGCCGTGGACCTTGCGCGCCTCGGACCACGCCCGCTCGAGGCGTTCGGCGGCTTCCTTGCGATGGCTGTGCGCCAGCTCGACGTTGCCGACGTTGTTGTCGAGCAGCGCCCGGGCGAACGAGGACGCGGGCAGCCGGCGGGCGAGCGGCTCGATCAGCTCGAGGCCCGCGAGCGCGTCGGCCGGCCCCGCCGTCGACGTGCCCTTGGCATACGCGCCGCGCGCCCAGGCCTCGACGGCGAGCGCATCGTCGCCGGCCTCGATCGCGATGCGGGTCGCCTCGGCGAGCGCCGGCGTGGCGAGCAGGCGGTTGTCGAACTGGATCGCGGCGCGACCTTCGGCGAGCAGCGCGCGGGCGAGTAGCGGCGGGTAGGCCATTGCGCGGGCGCGCGCGACCACGCCGGCCGCGGCGCTCCGCGCCTCGGTGAGCCGTCCTGCGTTGCGCTGGACGTCGGCGCGGGCGAGCGCGGCGTCGGCCGACGCGACCGACGCGGCGAGCTCGCGGGGGGGCGGCGCCACCTGTGCGAGCAGCGCCGTCGCGTCGTGGCAGCTCGCAGGGTCGGGCAGCGACTCGACGGCGGCCACCACCGCGGCGAGCTCTGCGGTTCCGGCCTCGCGGAGCACGTCGCCGGCCGCAGCGAGCGACGCGCGGCCACGCTCGAGGCAGGCCATGCGCAGGTCGAGCAGAGCATCCGATTGCGCGCCGCTGCGGTGCGCAAGGCACGCGTCGCGGTGGCCGTCGAGCCAGCGTCGGCGAAACCCCGCGAGCGACGCGTCGACCTGCCGGCTGACCACCTCGCCGTAGGCGCCGAGCCCGGCGATCCGCGCCCGCGCCGCGGCCCAGGCCGCGCCGGCGAAGCTGCGCTCGAGCGCTTCGGTCGGCTCGGCACAGTCGTTCGCCGCGAGCGCCCGGCGATCCGCGATCAGGACGGCGGCCATCGCGACGGCAGCCGCGGCGGCGCCGGCGACCAGCCACCGGCGGCGGCGCCGCCGCGGGGTCTGCTCGAGCCGATCGAGCATGTCGGCCAGCGACGGCCAGCGATCGGCGGGCGCGATCGCCAGGCCGCGCACGAGGATGCGTCGCAGCCAGGCCGGAACGCGCGCGCCCGGCTGCAGCGGCTGCACGCGCCCCGCAGCGACCTCGGCGAGCCGGCGCTGCAGCACCTCCGGCGCCGCGCCCGCCGAGGCGAACGGCCGCTCGCCGTAGATCGCCTCGTAGAGGACGATGGTGAAGCTGAACTGATCCGAGCGCGGCGTCGCGGGGTCCCCTCGCCGCTGCTCCGGCGCCATGTAGGCCGGCGTGCCGATCATGGCACCGGAGCGCGTCGCGGGCCGCAGGGGGTCTCCGCTCGCCGCGCCGGGAGCCACCGGAGCCGGCGCATCGCCCAGCGGCGTCGCGCGCGCCAGGCCGAAATCGGTGATGCGCGCGCGGCCGTCGCGGCCGATGAGCACGTTGGCCGGCTTGACGTCCCGGTGCACGAGGCCGGCCGCATGCGCCGCCGCGAGGCCGCGACCGACCGGCGCGAGCACCGCCAGCGCGGTCTGCCAGCTCGGCGGGTGCCGCGCGAGCCAGCGCCGGGCGTCTTCACCGTCGACGAGCTCCATCGCGATCACCACGTCATCACCCGCGCTGGTGACGTCGTAGACCTGCACCACGTTGAGATGCGTCAGCCGCGCCATCGCCCGGGCCTCGGCGAGCAGGCGCGCCTGGCCGCCCTCCGCCGCTCCCGGGCGGACCAGCTTGAGGGCCACGTGGCGATCGAGCTGCGGATCGTAGGCCGCATACACCACGCCCATACCGCCGCTGCCGAGTCGCTCACCGATGCGATAGCGGCCGATCTGGCGCGGCGGAGACCCGCTCGGAGTCGCGCGCGCCAGCTCGGACACCAGCCAGCGGCACTCGTCGCAGCGGTCGAGGTGGGCCTCGATGTGCAGCCGCGCCGCGTCATCGCCGAGTCCCTCGGCGTATGCGATCGCGTCGGTCTCGGCCAGGCAGACGTCGGTCTCGTCGTCAGCCATCCACGCACCCTCGCCGGACACGATACCACGCCATG
>Ga0302299_10001270_pt1 | contig 15106 bp, 16 predicted proteins | sample III_Fen_N3_4_FD_198795 | JGI IMG/M metagenome (GOLD analysis project Ga0302299, IMG submission 198795) | Peat permafrost microbial communities from Stordalen Mire near Abisko, Sweden - III_Fen_N3_4 | ecosystem: Environmental > Terrestrial > Soil > Wetlands > Permafrost | place: Sweden: Abisko... | reverse complement strand
CCTTGTGCTCCATCACGAACGACATGAACGGGATCGTGCCCGAGATCATGATGAGCAGCGTGCGCGGAAGCGACCACTTCGTGTAGCGCGACAGATCGAACGTCACCAGGACGTAGACGAAGAACAAGAAACCGTGGATGGGCGAGACGATCTGCGACAGACCCGGCGAGTCGCGCAGGTAGTGCAGCGGGACCGCGACGAACACCAGGACGAGCAGCATGACGCCGACGAGGTAGGCCAGGACGCGGTAGCGGAGCAGCGCAGATTTCACCCGCCGAGCCTAGCTGTCGGCCAACCGGTCCCTCACCAGCCGGTACCAGAAGAACAGCGCGAACAACCCGAAGGCCCACCACAGAGCGACGTAGCCGGCGTGCTGCCAGACGTAGCCGGGTGGGGTATCGGGAACCGCTGGCGACGGAACCAGGGCGAGCGAGGTCGGAGCCGGCGGCACCTGGCTCCGGAGCACGACATACCCGTCGTACAAGGGGTAGGGCACCCTTGCGAGCAGGTCCACAGGGCTGACCGCTGCGAGCTCGTGCGACCCGGCCGCCGGTGCACCGGATGACGGCTCGGCTGGCTGAAGGCGCCCGGTCACCTCGACCTTTCCCGTCGGCGGAGCCGGCGCTACAGCACCGGCCGCCAACCCGCCCCGGACGACGAGCACCCCAGGGCGAGCCGCACCCCCAGCGCCTACCTGCAGCACGGTCAGCACCCACGGATCGCCGCCTCGATCCGTGACCGTGAACTGCTGGCTAGCGTCGTACGTCCCCTCGACAGTGACCAACCGGCCCGCTGCGCCCGCGCGCAGGGAGCCCTCCACCTGCGTGACCGCAGCGATGGGCACCGGCGCGGGATCCACCGCGGTCTGGTTGAAGGCCCGGGTGCGATCGAGTTGCCAGAGCCCGAGCCACGCGCAAGCGACGACCGCAGCGACGGCGACGACATGCAGCGCCAACATCTGCGGAGCGAGCAGCCGACGGAGCACCGCGCCATCCTCCCTGATCGGGGGAACGCGCTTGGTGGCGGCCCGGGCACGTGAGCGCGGCCTAGTGGCATGGAGGGACCCATGTGGCGGAAAAGGGGTTCGTGGTGGCGGAGGGGGGAGTTATTCGAGCCGGAACGCCGGGCCCGTCGGGCATGCTGGTGCCATGCCCGGACCGTTGCACGTACGCGGCTCCGTGGTGATCCCCGAGGGCGAGCTGTCGTGGCGCTTCTCCCGGTCATCCGGGCCTGGCGGCCAAGGCGTGAACACGACGGACTCACGAGTCGAGCTCAGCTTCGACGTCGCCCGGTCGACCGCACTCGGTCCGACCCAGCGCGAGCGCGCGCTCGGCCGGCTCGCCGGGCGGCTCGTCGACGGGGTGCTTACCATCGCCGCGTCGGAGCACCGGTCGCAGCTGCGCAACCGCGAAGCCGCTGAGCAACGGTTGGCCACGGAGCTCTCCGCGGCCATAGCGCCTCCCCCGCGTCCGCGACGCCCCACCAGGGCGAGCAAGGCATCGGTGGAACGCCGTCTGGCGGCCAAGAAGCGGCGGTCGGACCTCAAGCGCCTGCGCCGCCCCGACGACAGCTGACCCGCGCCGGCCCTCCGTTGTCGCCAGACCAGTGGGGTGTACGGCACGATCATGGTCATGGAGCCCACCCTCACCCTGCCCACCGAGTCCGAGCTGCTGCCGAGCGGGCGGGCGATGCCGCTGCTCGGCTTCGGAACCTGGCAGCTCACCGGCTCGGACGCCGTGACCGCCACCGCTGCTGCGCTCACCGCTGGCTACCGCCATCTCGACACCGCCACGGTCTACGACAACGAGGAGCAGGTGGGGCTGGCCCTGGCCAAGAGCGGGGTCCCTCGGAGCGAGGTGTTCATCACGACCAAGGTGCCGCCGAGCCGTGCCGGCGAGGAAGGCGCCACGCTGGGGGTGAGCCTCGAACGGCTCGGCACCGACCACGTCGACCTCTGGCTGATCCACTGGACCCCCGAGGAGGACGAGCCGGGCGCCGGGATCGGGATCGACCTGTGGGGCGCGCTGATCAACGAGCGTGAGCAGGGGTACGCCACCGACATCGGGGTGAGCAACTACTCGCTCGAGCAGATCGACCAGCTGGTCGCAGCGACCGGCGTCACCCCGGCAGTGAACCAGATCGAGTGGAGCCCGCTGCTCTTCGACGCCGAGGTGCTGGCCGGGCACCGCGAGCGCGGCATCGTCCTCGAGGGCTACAGCGGCCTGCGCGGCGGCACCCTCGAGCACCCGGTGATCGTCGCGGTCGCCGATCGGCTCGGCCGTACCCCCGCCCAGGTGATCATCCGCTGGCACCTGCAGCACGGCACGGTGGTGATCCCGAAGTCGAGCCAGGAGCAGCGGATCCGCTCCAACGCCGACGTCGGTGGGTTCGAGCTGTCGGCCGCCGACATGGCCGCCCTGGACGCTCTCGGAGGCAGCTAGGCCCCGGTCAGGTCGCCGGTCGCTGGAGGTTGCTCCGGCGTCGCCGGGGGCGGCGGCACGTCGGGAAACTCCGGCGGGACCTTACGCAGCTGCTTCAGGAACGACCGGATCAAGAAGAAGACGGCGATCGCCAGCACCAGCACCACGGCCGAACCGACCAACCCGGGACTGACGGTGTCGTCGTTCAGCACCGTGGCCCGGCCGTCGTCCGCCCGTACGAAGCCAGCTGCCGCGACCCCGTGCGCAGCCTGCGCGACCACACTCATCGCCGTCACCGGCTAGACCTCCGCCGGTAGCGCGATCCCCGCGAACAGGTCGTTCTCCGGCAGCACGGTGGGCACCCGCGACTGGGCGAGCTGGTAGTCCTCAGTCGGCCAGGCCACGCGTTGCACGTCGGTGGGTAGGGCGAACCAGGGGCCTTCGGGGTCGACCTGGGTGGCGTGCGCCTTGAGCGCCTCGTCACGGACCGGAAAGTAGTCGGCGCACTCGATCGACGTGGTGAGCCGCTCGGCGTCGCCGGGCACGTCCTCCCAGCCCTCGAGCCAGTGCCCGAACGGGGACTCCACGCTCGCCGCGAGCGCAGCCTCGTGCAGGGCGACCAGCCGCTGCTTGTGGAACGTGAGGTGGTAGTAGAGCTTGAGCGGCTCCCACGGCTCGCCGGTGCCGGGATAGCGCTGCGGGTCGCCGGCGGCCTCGAACGCCTCCACCGACACCTCGTGCGTCTTGATGTGGTCCGGATGCGGGTAGCCGCCCTTCTCGTCGTAGGTCAGCACGACGTGCGGCCGGAACTCACGCACGATCCGCACCAGCGGCTCGCTGGCCTCCTCCAGCGGCACGAGAGCGAAGCACCCCTCAGGCAGGGGCGGCAGCGGGTCACCCTCAGGCAGGCCGGAGTCGTGGAAGCCGAGCCAGGCGTGCTGGACGCCCAGGATGTCGCGCGCCGCGTGCATCTCGCGCTGTCGCACGGCAGCGAGGTCGGCCAGGACCACCGGGTCGGCGGCCAGGGCCGGGTTGAGCACGTCGCCGCGCTCCCCCCCGGTGCAGCTGACCACCAGCACCTCGACGCCCTCGCGGACGTAGCGGGCCATCGTGGCCGCGCCCTTGCTCGACTCGTCGTCGGGATGGGCATGCACGGCCAGCAGCCGCAGGGGGTTCGTCACGCACAGTCTCCAGAGCAGGAAGGGTTTGTCGGGGACACTAGTCTCACAAGTCAATCCGACAGACGCGAGGGGCATTCCCGGTGGGCGACCAGGCACCGCTCGATGAGCGCTACGGGCGGAGCCCCTCGGACCCGGCCCGGACCCGCCGACGGGCGGTCGTCGGCGTCGGCATCGGCGTCGTCGTGGTGGCCGGTTTCGCCTGGTGGGTGCAGGCAACCCAGGCCCAGGTCGAGTTCGTCGTCTCCAGCTACCGGGTCACCGACGATCACTCCACCGAGGTGGACTTCAGCCTCAGCAAGGACCCTGCAGCCGTCGCGGTCTGCCGGGTCGTCGCGCAGAACCGCTACCAGGAAGTGGTCGGCACCATCGACGTCACCGTCCCCTCCGGACCGCAGACCGGTCGATCGCAGCAAACGGCCCGGGTGCCGACCCGGGAGCGCGCCGTCGTCGGGACGGTGCTCTCCTGCCGCCTCCAGCGCTGACCGTAAGACCAGGGTTAACAGCAAGAGTGAGTTAGCCTGATCGCTTGCTCGTGCCCCCACCCGCTAGGAGTTCACCGTGGCTACGACCTGGCTCTCCCAGGACGCCTTCGACCGGCTGCAGGCGGAGTACACGCGGTTGTCCGGGCCCGGCCGCACCGAGATCGCGAAGAAGATCGAAGCGGCGCGCGAGGAGGGCGACCTCAAGGAGAACGGCGGCTACCACGCCGCCAAGGAGGAGCAAGGAAAGATGGAGGCGCGGATCCGCCAGCTGCGCCAGCTGCTCGAGAACGCCCAGGTCGGCGATGCTCCGCAGGCCGACGGCACCGTCAAGGGCGGCATGGTGGTCAGCGTGCGCTTCGTCGGCGGGGCCGCAGATGGCGAGACCGAGAGCTTCCTGCTCGGCTCGCGCGAGCAGGCCGGTGACCACGACATCAGCGTCTTCTCGCCGCAGTCACCCCTCGGTGGCGCCGTCCTCGACCAGGCCGTCGGTACGCAGGCGTCGTACTCCCTGCCCAACGGCAACAAGCTCACGGTCGAGATCCTGGACGCTCAGCCGTTCACCGGCTGAGCGGCTCAGCGGCTGGCAGCGCGGCGGTACTGCCGACCCGCCAGCGGAACGAAGATCACGAGGATCAAGACCGACCACAGCAGCGTGTAGAAGATGGAGTGCTGCAGGGCCCAGCCGGGCGGCGGGGGTGCGCCAGCGGGAATGTTGCCGAACAGCTCGCGCGCGGACTGCGTCACCGACGAGACCGGATTCCACTCTGCGAACGTACGCAGCGGTCCCGGCAGCGTCTGCACCGGTACGAAGGTGTTGGCGATGAACGTCAGCGGGAAGATGACGATGAACGAGGCGTTGTTGACGACCTCAGGGCTGGGCGCGAGCAGACCGACGTACGCCATCACCCAGGAGAACGCGTAGGCGAACGTCAGCAGGAGCAAGAACCCGGCGAGCGCTTCGGGCACCGAGGTGCGGATGCGCCAACCCACAGCCAGGCCGGTCAGCGACATGACCACGACCACGATGAGGTTGTTGGCGACGTCGGACATCGTGCGGCCGAGCAGCACCGCCCCTTGCGCCATGGGAAGCGACCGGAACCGGTCGATGATGCCCTTCTGCATGTCGTCGGCCAGCCCCGCGCCGGTGATCGTCGCGCCGAAGATCACCGTCTGCGCGAAGATTCCGGCGATCAGGAACTCGCGGTACGCCTGGCCGCCGTCTCCGCCGGCTGCGGTCGCGACCACCGTGATGGCCCCGCCGAACACATAGGCGAAGAGCACCACGAACATGATCGGCTGCAACGTGGTGAACACCAGCAGATCAGGAACCCGCTTGATCTTGATCAGGTTGCGCTTGGCGACGACTGCGCCGTCGCCCAAAGTGGCCAGGATGCTCATCGGGCGTCAGCCTCCACCTCTCGGCCGGTCAGGGACAAGAACACGTCGTCCAGCGTCGGCCGGCGAAGACTGACGTCGTGGACCTCGATCGACAACCCGTCCAGCTGACGCAGCGTCTCGACCAGCGCCGCCGATCCCCGGGTCACCGGAACCGTCACCCGGCGGGTCGCCCGGTCGACCCCCGGCTCGCCGTGGCCCACTTCCGCGGCCACCGCCCGGACCTCGTCCAGCCGGGCCGGATCGGCCACGACCAGCTCGAGCCGTTCGCCGCCGACCTGTTCCTTCAGCTGGTCGGCGGTCCCGCGGGCAATCACCCGCCCGTGGTCGATGACCAGGATCGAGTCGGCCAGCCGGTCAGCCTCCTCGAGGTACTGCGTCGTGAGGAGCACGGACGTGCCGGCGGCGACCAGCTCGGCGATCACGTCCCACATGCCGATGCGGCTGCGGGGGTCGAGCCCGGTCGTCGGCTCGTCGAGGAACAGGACCTTGGGGTCGGCCACCAACGCGCCGGCCAGGTCGAGACGTCTGCGCATCCCGCCGGAGTACGTCTTCACCGGTCGGTCGGCTGCGTCCTCGAGATCGAAGCGGGCCAGCAGCTCTCGGGCCCGCTCGGCCGAACGGCGCCGACCGAGGTGGTAGAGCCGACCGACCATGTCGAGGTTCTCGAAGCCGGTGAGGTACTCGTCGACGGCCGCGTACTGCCCCGACAACCCCATCGCCCGGCGCACGTCGTCGGGGTGCGTGGCCACATCGATCCCGGCGACCAGAGCCCGACCTGAGTCGGGCTTGAGCAACGTGGCCAGGATGCGCACGGCCGTGGTCTTGCCGGCACCGTTGGGGCCTAGCAGGCCGAGCACCGTGCCCTCGGCGACCTCGAAGTCGACGCCGTCGAGGGCGGTGACCTTGCCCGAGTCGTACGTCTTGACCAAACCTTCAGCGACGATGGCCGCGGTCATCCGTGCTCCCTCGTTCGTATAGTCGGACCGGCCCCAGCCAACCCGATGGCACCGACAGTTCTAGCGGGCGCCGTCGGCCCGCAGCTGGGCCTCGGCCTCGTCCAGCCCGAGCCGGCCCGCGGCGAGGTCGCTGAGCACCTGCTCGCGGTCGACCCTGGGTGCGACCTCCTCGAAGCCGAGCCGACCCAGCACGTCGGCGAACCGCTGCCGGGCGGTCGGATAGCTGACACCGAGGTGCCGCTCAAGATCCTTCATGTTCCCCCGCGAGGTCAAGAAGACCCGCAGCAACGTGAGGTCGTCATCGGGCAGGCCGCAGAACGAGCATGGTGCGAACTCCCCGGACAGCTCGGTCCCGCACTCCCCGCAGCCGAGCCTGGTCGTGACGAGCCGGGCGGAACAGACGGGGCACTCCGCGGGTGGACGGTGAGCGGGCCGGGTGGTGGTCACGGGGTACGCACCTTGGCCGAGCCCATCACGACATCGAGGTCGAAGGTGGCGGTGCCGAGGCCGACGATCGTCTCGGTCGCCGGGTCGCCGCCGAGGGAGTCGGTGCGACCGTCGGCGGACTTGACCTTGACCTCGCCGAGCTCGACCCGAGCCCTGACCCGGACGTCCGACCCCGGCTGCAGGCGCAGGTCGACGCTGCCGGACTCGACCCGGACCGAGTGGGCGCCGGCCACCGGGCGAACGTCGAACTTCGCGCTACCCGCCCGGATCACGCCCGTCACCGGCCCGGAGCAGTCCTGCACCCTGATCGTGCCGGCGGCTACGGAGAACGACAGCGGCCCGTGCAGTCCCGCGACGTCGAGCGCACCGGCGGCCAGCTCGACGTGCAGGGCCAGATCGGGATTGATCCGAACCCGGACCGGCACCCCCAGCGACGAGGCCTGGCCCAGCCAGCGGGAGAACCCGCCCTTGCGCTCGAAGGAGTAGCCACCGGCGTTCGGTCCGGCAGCGGCGGGACCCGCGTCGATGAGCAGCGCGTCGCCTTCACGACGGACGCTGTGCGGACCCTCGACGCTCACGGTGTCGACGGAGCGGTCGGCCACCACCCGGATCGGCCGGGCCGAAGCCTGGATCACGACGCGCGCCACAGCCACGACCGGATCCACGGTCGGGTTCGGGACCCCGGTCTGGCCGGGTGGGCCGGTCGGGCTCGGAGTACCGGACTGGCTCGGAGTACCGGACTGGCTCGCGGTACCGGGCTGGCTCGGGGACTCGAGAGGGGTGCCCGCGGGGACGGGTTCGGTAGCGCCGACTGCTGGCTCGTCCAGCAACCGCGCTGCGGCCTCAGGGTCGATCCGACCCTCGGCAACCTCGATCAACAGAGCGCGCAGGTGGGTGTCCATCGCCAAAGACTAAACCGAATCTCCCTATTTGGCAATATACACTTATCATTTTGACATCCTTGACTCTCAACCAAGCTCTGCGATACTTGCATGGTGCAAGCAACTAGTTGGCCCGCCGAGAGCGCGGAGCCCTCGCCGGACAGCGACGACGCCTTGGCCCACTCGCTGCTGTCCGTCCTCGTCCTCCTGCGCCGCCTCCCCCTCACCGGCGCCCTCGACCGCGGCAGCCTGCTCGTCCTGAGCGAGCTCGCCCTGCACAGTCCGGTGCGTCCGTCCACGATTGCCGCCACCTTGCGGCTCGACCTGTCGACCGTGAGCCGACACATCCGCGCACTGGAGGACGACGGGTTGGTCGAACGTTCGGTCGACCCGCACGACGCTCGAGCCCAGAGCATCAAGGTGCGCCCGCAGGGGCTGGCCGTCCTCGAGCAGGCCTTCCGCGTCCGCGCCGACCAGATCGGCATCGCTACCCGCGCCTGGCGCGCTGACGAACGCGAACAGCTCGCGGCCTTGCTGAACCGGCTCACGCACGACCTCCACCCCGACCAGCTCCACCCCGACCAGCTCCACCCCGACCAGCTCCACCCCGACCAGCCGACCCTCAAGCTGCACGCTCGCAAGGAGCACCTGTGACGACCCAACCCGCTGGCCCTACGCACGAGTTCCCCCAGCTGACGCACCGCCAGATCATGAACATCCTCGGCGGGCTGATGACCGGGATGCTGCTGGCCTCGCTCGACCAGACCATCGTCTCGACGGCGCTGCCCACCATCGTTGGGCAGCTCGGTGGCCTGAACCACCTCTCGTGGGTCGTGACCGCGTACCTCCTCGCGTCCACCGCCTCGACGCCGCTCTACGGCAAGATCTCGGACCTGTACGGCCGAAAGCCGTTGTTCCGCTTCGCGATCGTGGTGTTCCTGATCGGCTCGCTCCTGGCCGGCATCTCGCAGAACATGGCCGAGCTGATCGGGGCCCGGACCATCCAAGGGCTCGGCGGCGGCGGACTGATGGCACTCAGCTTCGCGATCATCGGCGACGTCATCCCGCCGCGTGAGCGAGGTCGCTACCAGGGCTACTTCGGCGCGGTCTTCGGCGTCTCCAGCGTGGTCGGGCCGCTGCTCGGCGGATTCTTCGTCGACCACCTGACCTGGCGCTGGATCTTCTTCATCAACATCCCGCTCGGCATCGCGGCCCTGGTGATCACCGACCGGGCGCTCAAGCTGCACCACGTGCGTCGCGAGCACTCCATCGACTACCTCGGTGCGTTCTTGATGGTCACCGCTGTGGTCTCGCTGCTGCTCGGCCTCGTCCGCGGTCGCGAGATCGGCTGGACCAGCACCGAGATCGTCTCGCTGCTGTCCGTGGGGGTCCTGCTCGCCGGCGCGTTCGTGTGGTGGGAGACCAAGGCGCAGGAACCGATTCTGCCGCTCCGCCTGTTCAAGAACCGGGTGTTCGCCGTCTCGGGGGCCATCGGGTTCGTCGTCGGGTTCGCCATGTTCGGCGCGATCGTGTTCCTGCCGGTCTACCTGCAGATCGTCCAGGGCGTCTCACCGACGGTTTCCGGCCTGATGCTGCTGCCGTTGATGCTCGGCCTGCTGACGGCGTCCATCGGGTCCGGCCGGGCGATCAGCCGCAGCGGGAAGTACAAGGTCTACCCGATCGTCGGGACGGGGACCGTGGTGGTTGCGATGTTCCTGCTGTCGCACCTCGCCGTCGACACCCCGTTCTGGGAGACCGGGCTGTACATGCTCATCCTGGGGCTCGGGTTGGGACTCACCATGCAGGTGATCGTCCTCGCGACCCAGAACTCCGTTGCCATGCAAGACATGGGCGTCGCCACCTCGTCGGCCACCTTCTTCCGCTCGCTGGGTGGCACCTTCGGCACCGCGATCTTCGGCACGATCCTGGCTGGTGGGCTCACGCGACACCTGGCCGACCTGCTGCCGGAGAAGGTCCTGGCGGGCATCGATCCCAGCCAGCTCACCGGCAGCCCGCAGGTCATCCTGCACCTGCCCGAAGCGATCCGGCACGCGGTCACGCAGGCGTACGTGCTCTCGCTGGACGCGGTGTTCACGGCCGCCATCCCAGTGGCACTCATCGCGTTCGTGCTGACCTGGTTCCTGAAGGAGGTGCCCCTGCGCGGCCGCGAGACGACGGACGAAGCGATCGAGGCCGTGGGGTTCGGGACGCTCCCGGAAGAGAACGCGACGGCGGTGTGAGGCCGGGGTCAGCCGTCGGGTCCGGGGTGCCAGTACGTCGCTTCCTCGAAGTACAGCGCCGCCGCGCCGACCAGGCCGGCGTCCTGCCCTAGGGCGGCCGGCACCACGTGCACCTTGCGCGCGAAGCCGAGCCGCGCGTGCCGACGGAACGAGTCCTCGAGCGGGCTGAACAGGATCGGTCCCGCCTGCGCCAGTCCGCCACCCACGATGACCACCTCGAGGTCGAGCAGCTGAGCGGCCGAGGCGACCGCGATGCCGATGGCCTCGGCTGCGCGCCGCATGGCCGCCAGAGCGACCGGCTGCCCCCGGGCCGCATCGGCGGCCAGCAGACGGGCTGCGTCGGGGTCGTCGGCCGACGTGTCGGGCCGCCAGCCCTCGCCGTGCGCCCAACGACAGATGGCCGGGCCGCTGGCCAGCGCCTCGAGGCAGCCCGAACCACCGCAGCCGCACAGGGGCCCGTCCGGCTCCACGATCACGTGCCCGATGTGTCCCGCGTTCCCGCCGGCCCCGTCGATCAGCCGGTCACCCAGGATCAGGCCGCCACCGACGCCCGTCGAGACGACCATGCCCAGCAGGTTCGAGCGACCCCGCCCCGCGCCGCGCCAGTGCTCCCCGATGACCAGGCAGACCGAGTCGTTGTGAATCCGCACCGGCAGGCCGGGGAATGCTTCGACGAGCCGGTCGCGCAGCGGGAAGTCGCGCCAGCCAGGGATGTTCACCGGCGACAGCACGCCCTGCGGCCAGGTCATCGGTCCGACCGAGGCGATCCCGATGCCGCGCACCTCACTCTGCGCCACCCGGGACAGCACGTTTTCGAGCAGCCGCGCGACGTTGCTGAACAGGACCTCGGCGTCGGCGCCGTCGCCTCGCGGGGTCAGAACGCGCTGGGCGCCGAGCACTCGCCCGCTGCAGTCGACCAGCGCCGCGGCGAACTTCGTCCCGCCCAGGTCGACTGCGAGCACCGGGCGGCGGTCTTCAGGACCCGTCGTCACCACTCCTCGATCATCGCTCACGACGGCAGCAGGTCGCACCACTCGGTCGTACTCGTCGCACGATCCGCTCCCGGCGAACGGCTACTCAGGTGCGTTCCGGCTCTACCCGTCGTAGCGTCGGCTGGTGACCTCATTCCCCACCCCGCCCGCAGACCTTCCCACCACCGTCGGCGCCCTTCGTGCCTCCGGCCACGTCCACCAGACGGTCAAGGCCGAGGTGCGCGCAAACCTGGTGCGCACGCTCGCGGCCGGCGACGATCCCTTCCCCGGCATCGTCGGGTTCGACGACACGGTGCGACCCGAGCTCGAGCGCGCCCTGCTCGCGGGCCACGACTTCGTCCTGCTCGGCGAGCGCGGGCAGGGCAAGACCCGGCTGATCCGCACGCTCACCGGGCTGCTCGACGAGTGGACGCCGGTGCTCAGCGGCTCCGAGATCAACGAGCACCCGTACGCTCCCGTGACGCCGGGGTCCCGGCGCACCATCGCCGAGCTCGGCGACCTCGCGCCCATCACCTGGCTGCATCGCAGTGCCCGGTACGGGGAGAAGCTCGCCACCCCCGACACCAGCGTCGGAGACCTGGTCGGCGACGTCGACCCGATCAAGGTGGCCGAGGGCCGCAGCCTGGGCGACCCTGAGACGGTGCACTACGGGCTCGTCCCCCGGACGAACCGCGGCATCTTCGCGATCAACGAGCTGCCCGACCTGGCCGAGCGGATCCAGGTGTCCCTCCTGAACGTGCTGGAGGAGCGCGACATCCAGGTACGCGGCTACCAGCTCCGGCTGCCGCTCGACCTGCTGCTCGTCGCCAGCGCCAACCCCGAGGACTACACGAACCGGGGGCGGATCATCACCCCGCTCAAGGACCGCTTCGGCGCCGAGATCCGCACTCACTACCCGTTGCGGGTCGTGGACGAGATCGCGCTCATCACGCAGGAGGCGCACCTGGTTGCGCGAGTGCCCTTGCATCTGGTGGAGGTCCTCGCCCGCTTCACCCGGATGGCGCGCGAGTCGACCGCCGTCGACCAGCGTTCGGGGGTCTCCGCCAGGTTCGCGGTCGCCGGGGCCGAGACGGTCGCCGCCGGCGCCCTGCGTCGAGGCGCGCTGACGGGAGAGGACGCCCCGGTCGCCCGGTTCTGCGACCTCCCCGGGATCGTGCCGACCCTGCGCGGGAAGGTGGAGTTCGAGGTGAGCGAGGAGGGTCGCGAGATCGAGGTGCTCCAGCACCTGCTCCGACGAGCCGCCGCGGAGACGTTCCGGCTGCGGCTGGGCGGGGTCGACCTCTCGGCGCTCGTCGCCCGCTTCGCCGAGGGCGCCACCGTCGAGACGGGCGAGCTGGTGACCGCAGCCGAGCTGCTGCAGCGCTTCGGCCCGGTCGAGGGTCTCGGCAAGGTCGTCACCGCGCTCGGCGACGACGACGCCGAGTCGCCCGGGGTAGCAGCAGCAGCACTCGAGTTCGCCCTCGAAGGGCTGTACCTGCTCCGCCGCATCTCCAAGGATGTGCTGCCCGGCGGCGGCCGTTCGGTCTACGGGCACGCGTGAACGGGGGCGCTTACCGGTACGGCCCGTACGACGACGGCCCCGACCCGCTGGCAGCGCCGTACGACGCCGGGGCCGCTCTCGACGAGCTGGGCCAAGACGTTCTCGAGGGGACCAGTCCGGCGGAGGCGTTGCGCGACCTGCTGGCGCGCGGCACCGACCAGCTGCGGGGGCTGGACTCGCTGCGCCGCGAGGCCCGTCGCCGAGCCCGCGAGCTGCGCGACACCAACCGACTCGACGGGACGCTCGAGCAGGTGCGCGAGCTGCTCGACCGGGCCGTCCAGCTGGAACGAACTGCATTGTTCCCCGACCCCGACGACGGTGCCCGCCTCGCCGAGGCCCAGCTCGACTCGCTGCCCGAGGACACCGCCCAGGCCGTCCGCGAGCTCACCGACTACCGCTGGCGCAGCCCGCAGGCCCAGGCGGCCTTCGACGAGCTGAAGGACCTGCTGCGTCGCGAGGTGCTCGACCGCCAGTTCCGCGGGATGAAGCAGGCGTTGGAGAATCCCGACCCGCAAGCCCAGCAGAAGATCAAGGACATGCTGGCCGACCTGAACGCGATGCTCGATGCGGACGCGAAAGGGGAGCACACCCAGGCCGACTTCGACGAGTTCATGGCCAAGCACGGCGAGCTGTTCCCCGAGCAGCCGGAGACGCTCGACGAGCTGGTCGACTCGCTGGCCCGGCGGGCCGCCGCGGCCGAGCGGATGATGAACAGCCTCACGCCCGAGCAGCGGGCCGAGCTCGGGGACCTGATGCAGCAGGCGCTCAGCGATCTCGACCTCGCTGCCGAGATGGGACGGTTGAACGACCAACTGAGAGCCCGGCGTCCCGAGCTCGACTGGACCGGCCGCGAGCGGATGCGCGGCGACGAGGGGCTCGGCGTCGGCGACGCCACCTCGGCGCTGGAGGAGCTCGCGGATCTCGGTGCAGTCGAGAACGCTCTCGGTCAGGAGTACGCCGGGTCCAGCCTGGCCGACATCGACGAGGAAGCCGTCCGGCGAGCCCTCGGTCGGGCCGCCGTCGATGACCTCGAGCGGCTGCGCCGGATCGAGCGCGAGCTCGAGCAGCAGGGCTATCTCCAACGTTCCGACGGTGCCCTCGAGCTCACGGCCAAGGCGGTCCGTCGGTTGGGCCGGACGGCGCTGCGCAAGGTCTTCTCGTCGCTGGAGTCGGCTCGCCAGGGTGCCCACGACGTCCACGACGCGGGTGCCGCCGGTGAGCTCACCGGCTCGTCGCGAGCCTGGGCGTTCGGCGACGAGCAGCCACTCGACGTCGTGCGTACGGTCGCCAACGCAGTGCTGCGCACCCCCGTCGGCGATCGGATCCGGCTGGTGGCGGGCGACTTCGAGGTGCGTGAGACCGAGCGCCGTACGTCAGCCGCGGTCTGCCTCCTGGTCGACCTCTCGTACTCCATGGTCATCAACGACACCTGGGGGCCGGCGAAGCAGACGGCACTCGCCCTCGAGACCCTGGTCGCGACGCAGTTCCCGCAGGACGCACTGCAGGTCATCGGCTTCTCCAACTACGCCAGGATCCTGCGTCCGGGCGACATCGCCACCGTCGAGCCCGAGTACGTCCAAGGCACCAACTTGCAGCACGCCCTGATGCTCGCGGGGCGTTTCGTGGAACGGCACCCGGGCTCCGAGCCGGTCGTTCTCGTCGTCACGGACGGCGAACCCACCGCCCACCTGACCCGCAGCGGCGAGGCCGTGTTCGACTGGCCGCCCGACCCGCACACCCTCGAGCTCACCCTCGCCGAGGTCGACCGGATGACTCGCCGGGGAGCCACCCTCAACGTGTTCATGCTCGGCGACGAGCCCCGGCTGGTCGAGTTCGTCGACGAGGTGGCCCGCCGCAACGGCGGACGGGTCTTCGCCCCGGACGCAGATCGCCTCGGCGAGTTCGTGGTCAGCGACTACCTCCGCACGAGGCGCGCCTTCCGCTGACGGTCGGCAGCACCGGGCACGAACTGCGACGATGGACGCCTCATGGCCCTGAACCGTCCAGCGAACAAGCTGCGCAACCCGCTCCGGGACCTGCCACCCGAGGTCGCCGTCCTCACCGCGGTGGCCTTCTCCGTGGCCCTCGGCTTCGGCATCCTGGCTCCGGCGATCCCGTTGTTCGCCAAGCAGTTCCATGTCAGCAACTTCCAGGCGTCGGCTGTGGTGTCGGTGTTCGCGCTCATGCGGTTCGCGTCCTCGCCCGTCTCCGGGCGGCTGGTCGACCGGGTCGGTGAGCGGCTGGTGATGGCCACCGGCATCGGCATCGTCGGCGTCTCCAGCCTGCTCGCCGGATTCTCCGGCTCGTTCACGCAGCTCCTCGTGCTGCGCGGGGTCGGCGGCGTGGGCTCGTCGATGTTCACGATCTCGGCAACCGCCCTGCTGCTCCGGGTGGCCGCACCCGACCAGCGTGGCCGTGCGGCCGGCGCGTTCCAGGCGGGGTTCCTGTTCGGCGGGATCACCGGGCCCGCCTTCGGCAGCGCCCTGATCGGCTGGTCGCTCCGGGCCCCGTTCTTCGTGTACGCCGCCACGCTGCTCCTCGCCGGGACGGTCGCTTCGGTCTACCTGGC
>Ga0302299_10001269_pt1 | contig 15108 bp, 12 predicted proteins | sample III_Fen_N3_4_FD_198795 | JGI IMG/M metagenome (GOLD analysis project Ga0302299, IMG submission 198795) | Peat permafrost microbial communities from Stordalen Mire near Abisko, Sweden - III_Fen_N3_4 | ecosystem: Environmental > Terrestrial > Soil > Wetlands > Permafrost | place: Sweden: Abisko... | reverse complement strand
CAGTACGGCTACGACTTCAGCCTGCTGCGCGGCGTGCTCGAGGTGAACGACCGCCAGCGTGACCACATCGTCGACCACATCCGCTCGATGGTGGGCGGGGACCTCGTCGGGAAGCGGATCGCGGTGCTCGGGCTGACGTTCAAGGCCAACACCGACGACCTGCGCGACTCGCCGTCGCTGTCGATCGCCACCGAGCTGGTCGAGGCCGGCGCCGACGTGCGCGCGTTCGACCCCGTCGGGGGAGAGGCGGCCGCAGCCATGGTCCCGGGCCTCGTCGCCGCGACCGACGCCTACGACGCGGCCGCCGGTGCCGAGGTGCTCGCCCTGCTCACGGAGTGGGACCAGTTCCGCTGGCTCGACTACACCCGCGTCGCCGCGGCAATGGCCGAGCCGCGCGTGGTCGACGCCCGCAACCTGCTCGACCCGGCCGCCATGCGCCGACTCGGCTTCGCCTACCAGGGCGTCGGCCGCTGATGCCCCGAGCCGTCGTCACCGGGGGCAGCGGGTTCCTCGGCTCCCATCTCACCCGGGCGCTGCTCGCCGATGGCTACGACGTCGTCGCGGTCGACGACTACTCCACGGGGCGGCGCGAGAACCTCGCCGAGCTCGTGGGCGACCCGAGGGTCACGATCCTCGAGCACGACGTGAGCACGGGCCTGCCGGTCGAGGGTCCGGTCGACGCCGTGCTCCACTTCGCGAGCCCGGCGAGCCCGCCCGCGTACCTGGAGCGACCGCTGCAGACCCTGGCCGTCGGCTCGGAGGGCACGCGGCACGCGCTCGAGCTGGCCCGGGCCCACGGCGCCCGCTTCCTGCTCGCCTCCACGAGCGAGATCTACGGCGACCCGCTGGTGCACCCGCAGGATGAGGGCTACCTCGGCAACGTCAGCTCCATCGGCCCGCGCTCGGTGTACGACGAGGCGAAGCGCTTCGCCGAAGCGATGACGATGGCGTACCACCGCACGTTCGGCGTCGACACGAAGATCGTGCGGATCTTCAACACCTACGGACCGCGGATGGCGCCGGGCGACGGGCGCGTGGTCACCAACTTCATCGAGCAAGCGCTCGCGGGCTCGCCGCTCACCGTGTACGGCGACGGATCGCAGACCCGGTCGTTCTGCTGGGTCGACGACGAGGTGCGCGGCATCCTCGCCCTGCTCCACTCGGGCTGGACGGGCCCGATGAACATCGGCAACCCCGACGAGTTCACCGTGCTGGAGCTCGCCCTGGTCGTCCTCGAGGTCTCCGGCGTGGCCGTGCCGATCACCCACGGCTCGCTCCCCGTCGACGACCCGACCCGGCGCCGTCCCGACATCACACTCGCGGGCCGCGAGCTGGGGTGGAAGCCGGAGGTGGACCTCCGGGCGGGCATCACGCAGCTCGTGGAGTGGTACCGGACCGAGCGGCCCGCGACGTCATGATGGGTCGCTCCGCTCGCTCGATGACGAGGTCGCGGTCAGTACCCGTCGCTCCGAGCTCGGACGCTCGCTGCGCTCCTTAGATCCCGTGGACGCGCCCTGGGCGGCGGTCGTCGTCAACTACGAGGCGGGTGACGCGCTCACCGCGTGCGTCGCTTCGCTGTTCGCCGACGAGTCGGCGGGCGGGCCGCCGGACGTGGTGGTGGTCGACAACGGCTCGTCCGACGGCTCGGTCGTGACCCTGCGCCGCGCGTTCCCGGCCGTGCGCGTCGTCGACCCGGGCGCCAACGTCGGCTACGCGTCCGCGGCCAACCGGGGCACCGCGGCGACCACCACCGACATCATCGCCGTGTGCAACGCGGACCTCGAGGTCCGACCGGGGACCGCCGCCGCGATGCTGGCGGTGTTCGCGGACCCGGCGGTGGGCGCGGCCGGGCCCCGGGTACTGAACCCGGACGGCACGACCTACCCCTCGGTGCGGCGGGATCCGCCGCTCGTCGACGCGATCGGGCACGCGTGCCTCGGGTGGTGCTGGCCGCGGAACCCCTTCACCCGCCGATACCGCGAGCTCGACGCGGACCCGGGCGTCGCGCGCGACGTGGACTGGGCCTCGGGGGCCGCCCTGTGGCTGCGCCGGGAAGCCGTCGACGAGATCGGCGGCTGGGACGAGGGCTACTTCATGTACCTCGAGGACGTCGACCTCGGGTGGCGGCTGGGGGCCGCGGGCTGGCGGGTGCGCTACGAGCCGGCGGGTGTGGTGGTCCACGTCCAGGGGCTCTCCACCGCCCGCCGCCCCTACCGGATGATCCTCGAGCACCACCGGTCCTCGTACCGCTTCGTCAGCAAGCGCTGGCACGGCGTGCAGCGGCTCCTGCTGGTGCCGGCCGCGGCGTTCCTGGCGGCTCGCGCGCTCCTCACCATTGCTGCGAAAGCCCTGGCCCCGCGCCGGGATCAACGACCGGTGACCCGGTAGCCTCGGACGCCCATGGTTCGGTCACGCAACAAGCATTCCCGGGCGGCCCGACGCGCCAAGGCGCGACGGCCGCACAAGCGGGGTTCGAACCGCTGGTTCAGCGTCACCATCACGGTGCTCGTCCTCGTCGGCATCACCGGCGTGGTGCTGGCCGGTGGGCTGCTGACCCGCAACGACTCGGCGAGCGCGGCCGCCCCGCAGCCGCCCTCGGCCGCCAACCCGGCGGGCGATCACTGGCACGCTGCCTTCGCGGTCAACATCTGCGGCGAGTGGCTCCCCAACCCGCCCACGTTCGAGACCGCCGCGAACAACCCCAACCTGCGCACCGGGATCCACACCCACGGTGACGGCTTCGTGCACATCCATCCCTTCTACAGCAGCGAGGCCGGCGCCAACGCGACGCTCGGCAAGTTCTTCACCTACGGCGGGTGGAAGGTGTCCCAGGACTCGCTCGACGTGTGGACCGGCCCGACGGCCGAGCCCGACAAGTCGTCGTGGTCCAACGGCGACAAGTGCCCCAACACCGAAGGCGTCGCGGGCAAGGGCGAGCCGGGTCGCGTCGTCTTCCAGGTCGACTGCAAGAGCGTGAGCGGCAACCCGTCCGACCACAAGTTCGCCGACCAGGAGGTCGTGGCGATCGGCTTCCTGCCCAAGGGCCAGGAGATGGGCGCGCCGCCCAACGCCGCGAGCGCACCGTCCAACGACGGCAGTCCGTCGGCTGCGATCGACAAGGCCGGCTGCCGACCGTCGGCCCAGAACAATCCCGGAGTGGCCGACACCACGCCGACGACCGGGGCGGCGACGACTTCCACGACCCAGCAGTGAAAGCGGTCGTCCTCGTCGGGGGGGAGGGCACCCGCCTCCGCCCCCTGACGTTCGAGACCCCGAAGCCGCTGCTGCCGATCGCGAACCAGCCGTTCCTGGAGCGCCAGCTCGGGTGGATGGCCCGCCACGGCGTCGACGAGGTGGTGCTCTCCCTCGGGTACCTGCCCGACGCGTTCGTCGCCCACTTCCCCGATGGCCACTTCGGCGACCTGAAGCTGCACTTCGCGGTGGAGCCGGAGCCGCTCGGCACCGCCGGCGCGATCCGCTTCGCGGCCGACGTCGCGGGTATCGCGGAGCGCTTCGTCGTGTGCAACGGTGACGTGCTCACCGCGCTCGACCTCGGGGCGCTCGTGGCCTTCCACGACGCGCACGGCGCGCAGGCGACGATCCACCTCGTCCGGGTCACCGACCCGTCCGCGTTCGGCGTGGTCCCCACCTACGACGACGGCGAGGTGAAGGCGTTCGTCGAGAAGCCGCCGCCGGGCCAGGCACCGTCCGACTGGATCAACGCCGGCACGTACGTGCTCGAGCAGTCGGTGCTCGACCGCATCCCGCCCGACATCAACGCGTCGATCGAGCGGGAGACGTTTCCGCGGATGCTCGACCAGCGAGGCCAGCTCTACGCGATGCACAGCGACGGCTACTGGCTCGACATCGGGACGCTGGACAAGTACATCGAGGCCCACGCCGACGTGCTGCGCGGTGCGCTGGGCGACCCGCCGGTCGCGGGGGCGATCGAGGAGGAGCCGGGGATCTGGCTGGAGCCGGGTGCGGTGATCGATCCGTCGACCCGGCTCGTGCCGCCGGTGCTCGTGGGTCGTGACACCGCGGTGGGCCCCGGAGCCTGGCTCTCGGGGGCGTCCATCGGGGCCGGCTGCACAATCGGCTACGGCGCCCGGGTCACCCGCTCGGTGCTGCTCGACGGCACGGTGGTGGGACGGGCGGCCGACGTGGCCGACTGCGTGCTCGGGCCGGGCGTCGAGATCGAGGCGGCCGCCACGGTGCGGGACGAGATGCGGATCCGGAAGGTCGTGCGATGAAGGTCATGGTCACGGGAGGGGCGGGCTTCATCGGCTCGACGCTGGTCGACCGGCTCCTGGTCGAGGGGCACCACGTCGACGTGGTCGACGACCTGTCGAGTGGATCGCTCGCCAACCTCGCCGACGCCCGCGCCGGCAAGCCCGGCCGGTTCACGTTCCACCGCCTCGACCTCCGCTCCACCGGGCTGGTCGATCTCATCGCGGCCCAGAAGCCCGAGGTGATCATGCACCTCGGCGCGCAGATGGACGTCCGGGTGTCGGTGGCGAAGCCGCTCTTCGACGCCGAGGTCAACATCCTCGGCTCGCTCAACGTGTGCCAGGGCGCAGTCGCCGCCGGGACCCGCAAGGTGGTGTTCGCGGGGTCGGGCGGCACGCTGTACGGCGACCCGGAGGAGATCCCGGTTCGCGAGGGTCACCCGCAGCACCCGCTGTCGCCGTACGGCGTGTCGAAGAAGGCCGTCGGCGACTACCTGCACTACTTCCGCGAGATCCAGGGGCTGGACTCCACCGTCCTCGCCTTGGCCAACGTCTACGGACCGCGCCAGGACCCGCACGGCGAGGCGGGGGTCGTGGCGATCTTCGCGGGCAAGCTCCTCGCGAAGGAGCGGGCCACCGTCTTCGGCGACGGCAGCCAGACGCGCGACTTCGTGTTCGTCGAGGACGTGGTCGACGCGTTCGTGAAGGCGGCCGACGCCGGGAGCGGTCTCACCTGCAACATCGGGACCGGGGTCGAGACCAGCGTGCAGGGCCTCTACGACACCATGGCCCGCATCGCCGGGTTCCCGGAGCCACCCCGGTACGCGCCTGCGCGCACCGGGGAGCTCGCCCGCAACGCGCTCGACCCGGGCCGGGCGGCGACACACCTGGACTGGACGCCGCAGTTCGACATGGACGCCGGGCTCGCCCGCACGTTGGCCTGGTTCCGCGATCGGCCCCGGTGAACCCGGGGAGCTACCTGGTCGGAGTCGCGTGGCTCGGGGTGATCATCGGCGCATTGGCCTTCGGAGCGGTGCGGGTACGGGCCCGGCTGCTCCCGCAGTTCCGCGGAGCCCCGGCCCGGCTCGCGGAGGTGACCGTCGGCCTCGGGGCTCTCGTGCTCGTCCCCGAGCTGCTGGGCGCCGTGGGCTGGTTCCGCCGGGTCCCGGTGCTCCTCGCGCTGCTGGTCGTCGGCGTCGGCGCCGGGCTGCTCGCGGGTCGCCCTGACGCGGGGAGGTCCGAGGCCGACGCGGAGGCCGACACCGAGGTCGAGGAGCACGACGGTGTGCGACCGGTGCGGCTCGGCCGCTGGGTCACCGTGGCCGCGCTCGCGGTGGCCACCGCGGTGGTGGCGCAGTGGGCGGGGCACGTGGTGAGCGCGTACGGCTCGTCGTCGTCGGGGATCTGGGACGGCGACAGCCTCTGGTACCACCTCCCGTTCGCGACGCACTTCCTGCAGACCGGCTGGGTGACCCGGCCGCTGTTCACCAACGCCGACACGCTCGTCACCTACTTCCCCGGGAACTCGGAGATCGTGCTCGGGACGGTGATGCTCCCCTTCCGGCGCGACATCGCCATCCCGTTGGTCAACGTGGGCTGGCTCCTCCTCACGTTCCTCGCCGCGTGGTGCCTCGGGCGTCGGTACGGCGCGCCGGCCGTGGCCCTCGCCGGCGCGGCCGTCGCGATGAGCCTGCCGGTGATGGCCGCGACCCAGGCGGGAACGGCCCGCAACGACGCGATGGGCGTGGCGCTGTTCCTCGCCGCGGTCGCGCTCGTCGCGCACGCGGACTGGGACCGCAACGCGATGGCCGTCGCCGGGGTCGCCGCCGGGCTCGCGCTCGGGGTGAAGCTGAGCACCGTCGTCCCGGTGGCGTTGCTCGCCGTCGCCGTCGTCGTCGCCGCGCCCCGGGCCCGCCGGTGGGCGGCGTGCATCCCCTGGGCCGTGTCGATCGTCGTCTTCGGCTCGTTCTGGTACGTGCGCAACCTCGTGCTGGTGGGCAACCCGGTGCCGACGATCGGCGTCCACCTCGGACCGTTGTCGCTGCCGTCGGTGTTCGCCGAGTCGATCGACAAGACGGCGGTCGTCGACCGCCTGCGCGAGCCGGGCGCCATCGGCAGGGTGCTGCGTCCCGGGCTCCACGAGGGCTTCGGCGCGCTGTGGTGGGTGGTGCTGCTCGGTGCCGTCGTCATCTCCCTCGTGGCGCTGGTCCGGGGTCCCGACCGCGTCGCGCGGATGCTCGGCGCGGTGGTGCTGACGGGTGGTCTCGGCTACGTGCTGATGCCGAACGGGTCGCCGTTCAGCGACACACCGCTCGGCGCAGCCAACTTCATGTTGAACCTGCGGTACGTGCTCCCGGTGCTGGCCCTCGCCGCGGCCCTCACCGCGGTCTTGCCCCGCATGGCCGATGCCCGGTACGCACTCGGGGCCGTCGGCGCGTTCGCCGTGATCGCGGCGGTGACGCTGAGCAACCGGAGCTTCACCGACCATTGGGAGTGGGCCGTGTCGAACGGCCAGCGCGCGGCCGGCGTGCTCGTCGCCGTCGTCGCGGTCGCGTTGGTCGTCGGGGTGCTGCGGCTCCCCGCCGGCTCGCGCCGGTGGGTGGTCGCAGTGGTGGTGATCCTCGCCGTCGCGGCCGGCTTCCTCGTGCAGTCCCGGTATCTCGACCGGCGGTACCGGCAGCCGCGGTCGGGCGCCGAGGTGAAGGTGAGCGCCGTGTGGCCGTGGGCGCAGGACCTCGACGCCACCCGCATCGGGATCGTGGGCACACTGATCCAGTACCCGTACGCGGGTCCGAAGCTCGGGAGTACTGTTCGCTACGTCGGTGTGCCGACTGACGACGGAGGCTTCCGGCCGGCCCGGTCGTGTCGTGAGTTCCGGGAGCGGCTGGTCGACGGCAGGTTCCGGTACCTGGTCGCGGCCCATGACTTCTTCGGGTCGAACGTGCCCGAGATCGATCGGATCAACGAGTGGACGCGGGACATCCCAGGTGCGACGTTGATCCGGCACACCGACACCGCCTGGGTCTACGAGCTCCCGAACCGGCTGGATGCCCGTGCGTGTCCGTGAGCTGAGCGTCTTCTTCCCGGCGTTCGACGAGGCCCCCAACGTCGAGCGGACCGTGACCAACGCGCTCGCGACGCTGCGCGGGCTGTCGCTCGACCGCTTCGAGGTCATCGTCGTCGACGACGGAAGTCGTGACGCGACCCCCGAGATCGCCGAGCGGCTGGCTGCCACCGAGCCCGAGGTGCGCGTCGTCCACCACGACGGGAACCAGGGTTACGGCGCGGCGCTGCGCAGCGGCTTCGGTGCGGCGACGTGCCCGTGGGTGTTCTTCAGCGACGGCGACGGGCAGTTCGACCTGGCCGAGATCGGGGGCTTCCTCGAGGCGGCCGACACCGCCGACGTCGTGGTCGGGTACCGAATCGAACGGGCCGACCACGTCGGGCGCAAGGTCAACACGTTCCTGTGGGGCCAGCTGGTGAAGCTCGCGTTCCGCATCCCGGTACGCGACATCGACTGCGCGTTCAAGCTCCTGTCCCGCGACGTGCTCGACCGGATCGGCCCGCTCACGTCGTCGGGGGCGATGATCTCCACCGAGATGCTCGCGCGCGTGCGCCACGCGCGGATCCCGATCGTCGAGCTCGGTGTGCACCACTACCCGCGCCTCGCCGGTTCCCCCACCGGAGCGAGCCTGCGGGTGATCGTCCGTGCGTTCCGCGAGCTCGTGGTCCTGCGCCTGCGCATGTGGCGGGCGCCCCGTACCCGGGCTACTTGAGCGCAGCGAGCGTCCCGTCTCGATCAGCGTTGCAGTAGCGAAGTCCTCGCCGCCGAGCGAGCGAAGCGACCCGGCCTAGCGGACCACCCGGAGGTCGTCGAGGGGTACGGCCGGGCGCTCCCGCGGGGAGTAGTCGGCTGCGGGGGTCCCCACGAGCACGAGGGCGGCCGGTGACCAGTCGCTCGGCAGGCCGAGCGCGTCGCGTGCCGCCTCGGGGCAGAAGATGGGCGCCGCGACCCAGCAGGAGGCGAGCCCGGCGTCGGCGGCCGTGAGCATCAGGTTCTCGACCGCGGCGCCGAGCGAGAGCAGGGCCATGCCCCACTCGGCCCGGCGGCGGTCGTCGTCGGGGTAGCGGTCGAGGCCGTCCCACGTGAGGCAGCCGAGCACGAGGGCCGGAGCCGAAGTGAGCTTCACGCGGGACGCTTCGACCAGCTCGTCGATGCGGGCCGCGCCGATGCCGTCGCCGCCGAGGTCGGCGCGCCACTGGTCGCCCATGCCGCGCGCGAGGTCGGCCTTGCCCTCGGGGGTGTCGATCACCACGAAGCGCCACGGCCGCGAGTGGTGCGGCGCCGGAGCGAGGCACGCGGCGGTGACCAACCGGTCGAGCAGGTCGCGGGGGACCGGCTCGGGGGTGAAGGCGCGGATCGATCGACGGGCCTCGACGAACGCAGGGACGGACACGGTGGACTCCTGGTCTCGGTCGCCCGCGGGGCGACTCAGCGGAAGAGGTCTTCCTGCGGGTCGCGGACGAGGTCGCGCGCCGCGCCGGCTCCGAACCACCCGGGGTCGAGCCCGCGCACGATCGCGACCGGCACGCCCGCCGCCTTGCCCATCACCAGCTCGGCCGCGCTCGCGATCTCGTCGGCGATGGCGACCTCGGTGACCTGGAGCACGCGGCCGAGCGCGTCCTCGGAGCCGCGCAGGTCGACCACCGCGGCGATCCCGGCGACCCCGATCGCGACATCCGTGAGACCCATCCGCCACGGCCGGCCGAACGTGTCGGACACGATCACCGCGACGTCGACGCCCCGGCGGGCCCGCAGCGCGTTGCGCACGTGGTGCGCGGACGAGTCGGGATCCACGGGGAGGAGCGCAGCCTGCCCGTCCTCGACGTTGGACAGGTCGATCCCGGCGTTTGCGCAGACGAACCCGTGGTGGGTCTCGGAGATGATGAGGTCACCCCGGCGGCGGACGATGCGACGGGACTCCTGCTCGACGAGCGCGCGCCGGGCGTCGAGGTCGCCGGGGTCGAGCGGGACCAGCCGACCCTCGGCCTTCGACACGATCTTCTGGGTGACCACGAGGCAGTCGCGGTCGGCGAGGGGAGTGCCCTGCGCGTCGGCGGCGGCGGCGAGGAGCTCGGCGATCTCGTCGCCCGGGTGGATCTCGCCGATCCCGTGGATCGCGATGATCTCGAGTCGAGCGGTCACGGGGAGGCGCTCGCTCATCATCCCCGCTCCCGGGCCCTCCCGGCCGGGCCGCTCGGGCCCCGCTCGCCGCTCGTCGGACGCCGTCACGGGTCGGGGCTCGCTCACGCGACCGCGGCGAGGGTCTCGCGCGCGAGGGCGGCGGCGACGCGGGCGTCGCGCATGAGGGTGTCGGTGACGATCGGACGGACGCCGAGCGCGGCGATCCGGTCGGTGTCGGCGGCGTCGGCGGTGTCGATCACCAGCGCCGAGCAGAACTCGCGGTAGGTGCGGGCCACCCCGACGCTCGAGACGTCGATCCCGAGTGGGCCCATGAGCCGGTCGGCGGGGCCCTTGACCGGACGGCCGCCGATGATCGGGCTGACCCCCACCACGTGGTCCCGACGCTCGACGAGGACGTCGCGGATCCCGGGCACCGCGAGGATCGGACCGATCGAGATGACCGGGTTGCTCGGGCACAGGAGGATCGACTCGGCCTCCCGGAGCGCGTCGAGCACGCCGGGTGCGGGCGCGGCCCGGTCGGCACCGGCGAACGCCACCGCGACCACCGCGGGCTCGCACCGCTCCCGCACGAACCACTCCTGCATGGCCAGCTCGCGAGGCGCCCCCCCGGCCGAGTCCTCGACCGTGATCCGGGTGGCGATCCGATCGTCGGACATGGGGAGCAGCCGGGTGCGCAGGCCCCACGCGGCGGTGATCTCGGCGGTCACCTCGGTCAGCGACGCGCCCGCGTGCAGGCGCTGGGTGCGGAAGAGGTGGGTGGCCAGATCACGGTCGCCGAGTCGGAACCACGTGGGCACGCCGAAGCGGTCGAGCGCGTCGATCGTGGCGAAGGTCTCTCCCTCGAGTCCCCAGCCCAGCGCGTGGTTGTGGGCGTCGGCGAGCGTGTACGTGACGCTGTCGAGGTCGGGACAGACCCGCAGCCCGTGGAACTCGTCGTCGTCGCCGGTGTTGACGATGGCGGTGACCGACGCGGGATCGACGACGTCGACCAGCCCGCGGAGGAAGCGGGCCGCCCCAACACCTCCGGCCAGCGCGACGAGCACGGCAGGACAGTACCGGCGTCGGCGGAAATCGAGTCGAGCACGTGACGCTGAAGCGGACAGAGTCCGCCGGAGCGTCACGTGCTCGACGGGGTTCGGTGGCTACGCGGCCTTGTCGTTGCGGCCGACGAGCGACTTCGCCCGGTCACCCGCGGCGTCGACGACCCGCTGGGCCTGCGACTGCACCTGCTCGACGACGGGCTGCACCCGGCCCCGCACGTCACCGAGGCGCTCGCGGCCGGAGCCGGCGAGCTGCTCGCTGCGGGCTCGGGCGTCGCGCGCGGCCTGCTCGAGTCGGGACTTGAGCTGCTCGACGAGCTCCTCGGCCTGGGTGCGGACCTTCTGGGCACCGTCGGTCGCCGTCGCGCGGACCTTCTGGGCGCCGTCGGTGGCGGTCTCGCGGACCTGGCCGACCGCGTCGTTCGTGGTGGTGCGGACCTGCCCCACCACATCGTTCGTGGTGGTGCGGACCTGGCCGACGACGTCGGCGGTGCGGGTCTTGCCGGCGCGGGTTGCGTCCTCGATCCGGGTCCGGACCTGGTCGACGATCGACGCGGCGTCCGGCGTCGCGGCGGCGACGGGCTCGGGCTTCGGGGCTGCCTTGGTGGTCTTCGACTTCGCGCTGGCCTTCTCGGCGGTCGCCTCGGTCGTGTCGGTGTCGTTGGTCTCGTCCATGGTGACTCCTCTGGTTCTGGGGGACGTGAGAGCGGGGGAGGGAGGGAATCGGGGCGCCGGCCGGGAGGGGGATCCGGGACCGGCGCCGCCCGTCCGTTCGGGCTGTGCTTGCAGGATAGCGCAGAATGCTAACTATTGCAAGCACCCCCGACGCCGCATCGATCCCCCTGCCGCTTGCCCCCTGCCGACGGGTCACCCCCCGGTATCCTCCCGAGGTCTCATGAGTGCCGCCGATCCCCCCGACCCCCGGCCGCTCCTCGTCCCCGAGGGCCCGGCGGAGGAAGCGGTCACCGACGACCTGGCGCCGCCGCCGGTGGTCGCGGTGCTGGTGACCCACAACCCGGGGCCCGAGCTCGAGGACACCCTCTGGTCGCTCGCCGAGCAGGACTACCCGGGCCTCAACGTGCTGGTCGTCGACGCCGGCTCCGACGCCGATCCCACCGACCGCGTCTCGGCGGTGATCCCGGGCGCCTTCGTGCGTCGGACCCGGGCCGACGGGTTCGCCGAGGCGGCCAACCAGTCGCTCAACGCGATCGAGGGTGCGGCGTTCCTCTGCTTCCTCCACGACGATGTCGCGCTCGACCAGTCGGCGATCCGGCTGATGGTGGAGGAGGCGTACCGGTCCAACGCCGCCATCTGCGGACCCAAGCTCGTGGAGTTCGACCAGCCCGAGGTGCTGCTCGAGGTCGGTCGGGCGATCGACCGGTTCGGCGGCGCCCACACGGGCATCGAGCCGGGCGAGCTCGACCAGGAGCAGCACGACGCGGTGCGCGACGTGTTCTACGTGTCGAGTGCGGCGATGCTGGTCCGCGCCGACCTGTTCGTCGCCCTCGGCGGCTTCGATCCCGAGTCCTTCCCGGGCTCGGAGGATCTCGACCTCTGCTGGCGGGCCCGGCTCGCCGGGGCGCGGGTGATGGTGGTGCCCGACGCGTTCGTGCAGCACCACGAGGCCGGCGCGGCGCGCAGCAGCGGCGACCGGTTCGAGATCCGAGACCAGGCCCGCCGGCGCATCCGCACCGTCTTCACCTGCTACTCGTTCCTCTCGCTGGTCTGGATCGTGCCCTTCGGCATCGTGTCGTCGGCCCTCGAGGCGCTCGCGTTCATGTTCAGCCGGCGGCGGACCGAGGCCTTCGCCGAGGTCCGGGCGTGGTGGTGGAACCTCCTGCGACCCGGGCAGGTGCGCAAGGCCCGCAAGCGCGCGCAGGCCCTGCGCACGGTCCACGACCTCGACCTCTGGGAGCTCCAGCTCGGCTGGTCGGCCCGGCTGCGGTCGTTCCTCACGCACCACCACGCCGACGAGCGGGTGGAGTCGATCGGCGACCGGCTGCGCACGTTGACCGACGCGTTCGTCGACGCCCTCCGTCATCCCGGCACCGTGGCCTTCGTCGCCTTCCTCGGGGTCCTCGGCGTGGGCTCGCGCAAGATCTTCCAGCACGGGGTGCCGGGGGTGGCCACGCTCGTCCCGTGGCGGGGGGTGCGGTCCACGCTCGCCACGTTCGGGTCGGCCTGGCACGACACCGGCCTCGGCGCCCCGAAGCCCGCGTCCGGGGCCCTCGCGGCGATGGCCGCGCTCACCGCGGCCACGCTGAACCATCCGGGGCTGGCCCAGACCGTCGCGGTGATCGGCGCGTTCGTCGTCGGCCCGCTCGGTGTCTCGCGCCTCGTACGGAGGCTCGGCGCCAACCGCGGCCCGGCGATGACGTCGGCGATCCTCTACGGCATCAACCCGGTGGTCCGGAACGCGCTCGCGAACGGGCGGCTCGGGCCGATCGTGCTGTTCGCGCTCGCGCCGTACATCGTGCTCCTGTTCGTGCGCGCGTCGGGCTTCGCCGGCCTCACGTTCTCGGGGCGGCGGTGGCGCGCGCTGCTCGGCCTGGCCACCCTCACCGCGATCACGGTGGCCTTCTTCCCGCCTGCCGCACTGTTCGTCGTTCTCGTCGCGCTGGCGGCGCTCCTCGGCTCGCTCTGCACGGGGCGTGAGGTCGTCGCGTCGCTGCGGGGGATCGGGGTGGCCATCGCAGGGGTCGTGCTCGGTGGCGTGCTGCTGCTGCCGTGGTCGCTCACGGTCGCCGACCTGCGCAGCGACCCGGCGGCGTTCGGGTTCGCGTTCCGGTTCCCCGATCTGTCCCTCGACACGGTGATGCGGTTCCACACCGGCCCGTCGGGCATCGGGATCGCGAGCTGGGGTCTGTACGCAGCCGCGCTGTTCGCGCTCGTGGTGGCGAGCGGTCCGCGGCTGGCGTGGGTCGCGCGGGCGTGGTTCCTGGCCGCCTTCGGGATCGCGGCGGTGTACGTGCCGTCGCAGCTGTGGCCGAACGCGTCGGTGCCGGCCCCCGAAGGCGCGCTCGTCGCGGGGGCGCTCGGGTTGGCGCTCGCCGCGGGGCTCGGGATCGGGGCGTTCGGCGACGAGCTGCGGCGCGCCCGCTTCGGGTGGCGGCAGCTGGCGGCGCTGGTCGCGGGCGCCGGCGTGGCGGTGGCCGCGCTGGGCTTCGCCGCCGACTCGGTCGACGGCCGCTGGAACGCCGCGAGCTCCGGCTGGGGCCAGTCGCTGTCGTTCACCGGGGAGCGCGTCTTCGAGGGCAACTTCCGCATCCTGTGGATCGGGGACCCGGCGGTGCTGCCCACCGACCCGTTCGAAGTGCGCGACGGTGTCGCGTACGCGCTCACGGTCGACGACGCAGGCGACGCGCGCGAGCTGCTGCGCGCACCTCGCCAGGACGCCGACGCCGTCGTGGTCGACGCCGTGTCGCTCGCCCTCGACGGTCGTACCAACCGGCTCGGTCGGCTCGTCGCGCCGATGGGCGTGCGCTACGTCGCGGCCCCCGTGCGCAACGGCCCCGGGGGTCCGCACGGCACGAAGATCGCGGGACTCGACGCCCGCCTCGCCGACCAGCTCGATCTCGCCCAGCTCGGCGTGGAGTCCGGGTTGGTGCTGTACGAGAACACCGCGTGGTTCCCCGGGCGCGGGGTGGCGTCCGATGACGCCGAGGTGCCCACCGGGAAGCGCGCGCCGATCCCGGCCGCGCTCCGCAGCGATCTCTCGGGTGACGTGACCCCACTGGGCGACGCACCCGCGGGGCCGGGACAGATCGTCGACGCGCAGGCCTACGACGACGCGTGGCAGGCGACCGTCGACGGGCGCACGCTGCGCCACGAGGTCGGCTTCGGCTGGGCGAACACCTGGGCCCTCCCGGCCAAGGGCGAGGTCGCCCTGCACTACACCGACCAACGCACGACCACCCTCCTGATCGCCGGCCAGGTCCTGCTCTGGCTCGCCATCGTGGTGGTGGGGTGGACGGGGCGCCGGCGCCGGCTCATGACCGACTCGGGCCCCGCGCTGTCGCGCAGCGAGCGCCGCGAGCAGGCCGACCTTCGCCGCGAGACCCGGGCCGCCGCTCGTGACCGGCGCCGCCGCGACGTCCTCGACGACGACTTCTGGGGTGACGCATGAGCGAGCCCCGGTGTGCACGCGACTCGGCGTCTCGGCGAGCGGGGCCCGAGCGGCCCGGCCCGCAGGGCCAGGAGCGGGAATCATGAGCGAGCCCCGGTGTGGACGCGACTCGGCGTCTCGGCGAGCGGGGCCCGAGCGGCCCGGCCCGCAGGGCCAGGAGCGGGAATCATGAGCGCGGGCGGGCCGGGCGGGCCGGGTGGGTCGGAGTGGGACGACGACGCGGCGCAGGAGTTCTGGGCCGACGACGCCGTCGCGGATGAGGTCGAGGTCGTCGAGGCCGTGGTCGAGGACGACGAGTGGGAGGACGAGGTCGCGGACGACGCCGTCGACGAGGTCGATCCGGTCGCGGTCGAGTCCGGCGATGAGTGGGTCGAGGCCGACGGCGACGACGAGTGGCTCGACGCCGACGCCTGGGTCGAGGCCGACCCGGACGAGGCCGCGGTCGCCGACGCCGCCGGGGGCGGGCCCCCGGGCCCCGAAGCACCGGCCGCGGCGGCCGGCGGCGGG
>Ga0302299_10001267_pt1 | contig 15118 bp, 13 predicted proteins | sample III_Fen_N3_4_FD_198795 | JGI IMG/M metagenome (GOLD analysis project Ga0302299, IMG submission 198795) | Peat permafrost microbial communities from Stordalen Mire near Abisko, Sweden - III_Fen_N3_4 | ecosystem: Environmental > Terrestrial > Soil > Wetlands > Permafrost | place: Sweden: Abisko... | reverse complement strand
CGGCGGGCGCCGTGCTCCTTCCTCCGGGCTAGGGGCAGAGAAAGACGCCCGGAGAACGGAGCACGGCGCCGGCCTGGCCGTGGGTGCTGCCTACCAGTGCTTCGCTGGCGTGTGGAGGCCTCTCGGGTGGCCTTCGCCGTAGGTCTTCCTCGCCTTCCTCGCTTCTCGCCAGGCGGGGAGGGCCACGTCGAGGCGGCGGCGCCGGCTGACCGTGGCCCGCTGCGTGAAGACCTGGTAGTCGATGTCCTCGACGGCGTCGACGATGCCGCAGTAGAGGACCCGGGCGGCCTCGATGCACGGCTGCGAGGACGGGTGCAGCATCGTGATGCCGACGCGGCTGGCCTCCTCGAGCTCGCGCACGCGAGCGATCTGGAACTCGAGCGCCGCGCGGATCTCCGGGGTGAGGACGCGCTTCTCGAGGTCGGCGCGGGATACGCCGAAGCGCTCGAGGTCCTCGAGCGGGAGGTAGACGCGACCGCGCTCGAGGTCCTCGCCGACGTCGCGGACGAAGTTCGCGAGCTGGAACGCGACGCCGAGCTCGGTGGCGTGCGGGTAGGCCTCGGGCGAGGTCGGCTCGAGGATGGGGACCATCTGCAGGCCGATGACGGCGGCCGAACCGTAGACGTAGGTGTAGAGGTCGTCGTAGGTGGCGTACTCGGTGACGGTGAGGTCCATCCGCATCGAGTGCAGGAAGGCCTCGAAGTGCTCGACCGGGATGTCCCAGCGCTGCACGGTGTCGACGACCGCGCGGCACACGGGGTCCTCGCTCGTACCGCGGCGCAGGTCGGCGAAGAAGCGGTCGCCCCACGAGCCGAGCCAGTCGGCCTTCTCCTGCTCGGTGAGGGTCGAGGCGAGGTCGTCGACGATCTCGTCGGCGTAGCGCGCGAAGCCGTAGAGGGCGTGGACGTAGGGGCGCTTCGCCGGCGGCAGAAGCAGCGTGGCGAGGTAGTAGGTCTTGCCGTGCTGCGCGTTGAGCTCGCGGCAGCGCTCATACGACGCGCGCATCTCCGGGTCGGTGATGCCCGCGCGGTCGAGGTCGCGGCGGCTCATGGTCGTGATCCTCGCACCGATGCGGGGGACTCGCCGCCGCGGGCGTGCGAGCATACGCACCGTGCCCGCCGTGCTGACCGCGTCCCGTCGCGTCCTCACCGTCGTGGTCGTCGTTCTCGTCGGCACGCTCCTGACCGCGTGCGGCTCGACGCCGAAGGGCTCGACCACCTACGGGCCCGGTGCGGCTGGGACGGGGGTCGCGGCGACGCCGTCGGACGCCCCACAGCTCGCACCCTCGGCACCGGTGTCGGGGCTGCGGACGATGCTCGTGTCCCAGCTGCCGAAGCAGGGTGTCGACACCCTGCGGCTCGTCGCGTCCGACGGGCCGTTCCCCTTCTCCAAGGACGGCGTGACGTTCTCGAACCGCGAGGGACTCCTGCCCCAGCACGCGAGCGGCTGGTACCGCGAGTTCACGGTCATCACGCCCGGCTCGTCCGATCGCGGCGCGCGGCGGATCATCGCCGGAGACGACGGCGGCAGGTTCTACACCGACGACCACTACGCCTCGTTCCGCGAGGTCCTCTCGGGAGTGTCCTCATGAGCTCGACCGCACTGGCGAGGCTGCACGGAGTACGTCGTACCGACCTGGCCGTCGACGATCTCGAGGCCGCGGCCGACGAGCTCGACTGGCGCTGCATCGTGCTCGACGGCAGCGAGGTCGAGGACCGCGCCGCCTTCCTCGAGTCGTGCGACGAGGCGTTCGCCCTGCCGGAGTGGTTCGGCATGAACTGGGACGCGCTCGAGGAGTGCCTCGCGGATCTCGAGCTCGAGGGCGCCGAGGGCGTGGTCGTCGTCTGGGCGTCCTGGGGCACGTTCGCCGAGGCCGCCCCCACGGACTTCGCGACCGCGCTCGACGTGCTCGGGTCCGCGGTGCGCAGCTGGACCGTCGACGGGCTGCGCGGGGGAGTGCTGCTGGTGGGCGAGGGCCCGGACCTCGACGTCGCGGAGCTGTAGAGGGCGGTTCTAGGCCGCCGGGCCGCGGACCACGAGGCGCTCGCGCCGGGCGGCCGCGGGCTTGTCCTCCGGCAGCAGGCCGTGGGCCACCTCGCCGCCGAACACCAGGGCGCGCTCGCGCGGCGAGATCGTCACGGCGAGGCCGATGGCGGCAGCCGACGCCAGCATGGCGAGGCCGTCGCTCAGCTCGAGCAGGCTGTCGGCCGACGCGCTCGTCTCCCACAGGCCGTAGAGCGTGAACCCGGCGGTGAGCACCACGACCACGCGCAGCTCTCGCACCGACAGGCCCGACGCCGCCGCGAACGGGAGCGCCCACAGGAGGTACCACGGCTGGATCACGGGGCCGAGCGCCACGACGGCGAGGAACGCGAGCATGAGGGACCGCACCGCCGTGCGCCCCTGCGGCTTGAGGCACAGCCAGATGACGATACCGATGGCGATGACCTCGCCGATGGCGCGGAAGATGCTGACGGTCCAGTCGTAATGGTCGCCGAGCCCGATCCACGTCAGCAGGTTGCCGGAGAACAGCCCCAGTGCCGTGGCCGGGGAGAGCCAGGTCTTGACCTCGCCGGGAGTCGTGAGCGCCCGGATCCAGCCCAGGCTCGTGCCGACGACCCCCGCCAGGACGACGTAGCTCACCGCGAACGTCGCGGCAGTCTTCACCCAGGCGATGAGGCGGCCGCGCAGATCGGCCTGCGTGCCGGCCCACACGAGGCCGACGAAGGGAAGTGCGAGAAGGCCGATGGGCTTCACCATGCCGCCGAGCCCGACGAGCATCACGCCCAGCATCGGGCTGCCCTCGATCGCGACGGCCATGCCGGCCACGAGGAGCCCGATCATGAGCGCGTCGTTGTGGGCTCCGATGACGAAGTGCATGAGCACCAACGGGTTCATGACGCCCAGCCACAGCGCCTTCGACGCGTCGATGCCGCAGTGGAAGGCGAGCCGCGGCACGTAGTAGGCGAGCAGCGCGACGCCGCCCAGGGCGATCATCCGGAACGCCACGACGGCGAGGTAGTGGTTGTCTCCGACCAGGGCTGCCACGCCGCGCGAGAGCGCCAGGAAGAGCGGGCCGTACGGCGTCGGGGCGTACTGCCACATCGGGTCGACGCCGTCGCGGAACCAGCCGGGGATGGATGCGACGCCGGAGCTGTAGGGGTCGCCGCCCGCGAGCATGAGCTTGCCCTGGACCCAGTAGCTGTAGACGTCGCGGCTGAACAGCGGCGGCGCGAGGACGAGCGGCGCGCACCACAGGGCGAGCACGGACCACAGGCGGCGGATGTCGCGCACGTGGCCGCCGAGGACGTCGGCGCCCACGACGAGCCAGGCCTGGAGGAACAGGGCACCACCGAGGATCACCGAGGCACGCGAGACGAACTGGCCGGCGTCGGTGGTGCGCAGGGTGTGGATCAGCGGGACGTCGACCAGCGAGCTCTCCCACGGGATCCAGCCCACGCCGAACGCCCCGACCGCCAGCACGGCCATCGCCACGAGGCCGGGGATGGCGTAGCGCAGGGTGAACGCGAGCCCCGAGTCCTGCTCGACGGGGACGCCGTCGACGGGATCGGGGGAGGCCACGGAGGCAGGATACCGGCGGTCCGAGGCCCGCCACGAGTGCGAACGGGTGGGCAGACGGTGATCCACGTCGCTCCGGGTCCGGGAACACAGCGGCGCCCTGCCCGTTCCGCGCCTTTTGTGCGCGGCGGTCGCTCAGTGCAGGTACGTCGGGCGGTAGTGCGCGTCGGGCCCGGTGATCCGCTCGGCGGCGAGGCGGCCCGACACCAGCACCATGGGGACCCCGACGCCGGGCTGGGTGCCTGACCCGGTGAACACGACGTTCTCGCCCCACAGGTTCGACGGGCGGAACGGGCCGGTCTGGGAGAATGAGTGCGCCGCCGCGAACGGGGCGCCGCGCTCCATGCCCCGGGCCCCCCAGTCGAGCGGGGTGGTGACGTGCTCCACCTCGATGCCGTCACCGAACCCGACGTAGCCGCGCTGCTCGAGGGTGCGGACGACCTCGTCGCGATAGCGCGGGCCCGCGGTGCGCCAGTCGATGTCGGCGTCGAGGTTCGGCGTCGGGAAGAGCACGTAGTAGATCTCCTTGCCGGCGGGCGCGAGACCGGGGTCGGAGTAGGTCGGGTTCGTCACCAGGATGCTCGGGTCGCTCATCAGCCGCTTCTCGTCGATGAGCTCGCGGAAGACGTTGTCCCAGCTGCGGCCGAAGTGGATGTTGTGGTGCGCCGTCTTCGTGTACGTCGCCGACGATCCCGCGAGCAGCAGGAAGCACGACGGCGAGTAGGTGAGACGCCGCACCGACCAGGGCTCCTCGCCGAGCAGCTCGCGCATCGCCACGGGGAGGTCGGGGTTGAGGACCACGACGTCGGCCGGGATGCGCTCGCCGCCGGCGGTGATGACGGCCGTGGCGCGACCGTTGCTCGTCTCCACCCGGGTGACCTCGGTGGAGTAGCAAAACTGCACCCCGTGCTTCTCCGCGGCCTCGGCCATCGCCTTCGGCAGCGCGTGCATGCCGCCCTTCGGGAAGTAGACGCCCGCGACGGAGTCCATGTAGGCGATGACGGCGTAGATGGCCAGCGCGTCCTGGGGGGAGAGGCCGGCGTACATCGCCTGGAAGCTGAAGAGGCGCTCGGTGCGCGGGTCCTTGAGGTACTGGCGCACCTTCGGCGCGAGCCTGCGGAAGCCGCCGATCGCGACGAGCTTGGCGAGGTTCTCGGTGACGAGATCGAGCGGCGTGTCGATGTTCGTGTCGATGAAGTCGCGCATCTCGTAGCGGTAGAGCTTCGAGACGAAGTCGACGTAGCGGCGGTAGCCCGCGGCCTCGTCAGGAGAGATGACGTGCTCGATCTCGGCAGCCATGGCGTCGACGTCGGAGTGCACGTCGAGCTGCGACCCGTCCGGGTAGAACGCGCGGTAGAGCGGCTCGACGGGCACGAGGTCGAGCCAGTCGGCCATGTCCTCTCCCACCGCGTCGAACGCGTCGTGGATGAGGTCGGGCATGGTGAGGACGGTCGGGCCGGTGTCGAAGCGGAACCCGGCGTCGTCGATGAGGCCGGCGCGGCCGCCGGGCACGGCCTCGCGTTCGAGGACCGTCACCGAGCGACCAGAACCGGCCAGGCGCAGAGCGCACGAGAGCCCCGCGAGCCCGGCACCGACGATCACGACGTGGTCGGTCGGACCGGTGACCGTACGGGTGCCGCGGCGCAGGAGGGACATGTCCTCACCCTAGGCAGGGCGGGCCGGGACGGCCTCCCGAGATCACGCTCGCGTGGCATCGAGGTCCCGGACCCAGCTGCTCGCAGCACACACCGCGGGGAGGCGGACGGATACCCAGGGACCGGCTGTCGCGACCCGACGTCGTCACGGCACTCGTCGCGCTCGCGATGACCGGGGTGTTCGTCCTCGACTCCGCCGTCCCGGCTGGGCGGATGCCGCGTCCGGCAGGCTGAGCGCACGAGGTCGAGCCCTCGTCGCGCGTCGGCGCCACCCGAGCATCTACCCTCGGCTCGTGCTGAACGGGGGTTCATGCGCTGCCTGGCGTGCTCGGGTGGCGACAGTGGTCGTGGTCGCGGCGATGGCCGTCACCGGAGTCGTGCCGTCCGCCCGCGCCACGAGCGTCGTCGAACCCGACTGGGCGGCGGCGACCCGGTGCACGAGCCCGGTCCGGCCCTCGGTCACCCTGACCACCGTCGGGTTCGACGCCTACGACCCGGTCTACCGCTACCGGTACGACCAGACGCTGCTGACGCCGTCGCGCTGGAGGTCACCGACGACGACGGACCCGGGGTACAACCTCGAGGCCTACGGACTCATGTGGATGCCGGAGCTCCTCGCCGCGATCAGCGCCGCCCCCGACGCCGACGAACGCCTCGACGCGCTCGTGTCAGCGATGGCGTCGACGCTCTCGTGGCGCCCGGACACCGGCCGCTCCACGGACCCTGTCTGGGCGGAAGGGCCCAACCTGCGGCGGCAGGAGAGCCTCAACTGCCTCTACGCCGTGACGCGCGATGCGCGCCTCGTGCCGGTGATGTCGGCCGTGGCGCACGCGAACCTCGACCCCCAGCGCTACTACGGCCCACCCGTCCACCCGCCGCACAACCACGGGATCATGGCCAACCTGGCGCTGCTCAACGCCAGCGAGCTCCTCGGCCGCACGGACCTGCGGTCGGCGGCGATCAGCCGGATGCGGGTGGCCATCGCCGCGTCGTTCACCGCCGGCGGGCTCTCGATCGAGCAGTCGACGTCCTACCACCAGGCGGTCATCGGGAAGTGGGGCGCGGTGTCGAGCCGCCTCCGCGTGCTCGGTGGCGACGATGCCCTCACCCTCGCGACGACCATCGACGCGACCCTGGTGCGTGCCAGGCGCGCACTCACCTTCCTCGTCACCCCGAACGGCATCCCGGTCGACTTCGGCGACCAGGTCGCAAGCCGCACGGCTGCCGTCGCGTCCTCCCGGCTCCTCCTCCTCGACCCGGCCGCCGGAGTGCTCGCCGCTCGCTGGTCGTGGGCCGCGCCGGACGACTTCCTCGCGGCCAGGTTCGGCGGACCGCGTCAGATGCACGGGCACGAGGACCGCATGTCGGTCGTCTGGTGGGCGACCGGGCGTCCGGTCCTGGTCGATCCGGGGACCGCCACCTACGTGCCCGGGCCGGCTCACGACTGGACCCTCCTGTCCGCCTCGCACAGCGTCCCCGTCGTGAGCGGCCGTGCGTTCGTCCCCAAGGCGCCGACCGCCATCACGGCCCTGCGGACCGGGACGATCGACTCGTTCACGCTCACCGGGAAGCCGTGGGGCGTCACCCAGTCCCGTCACGTCGCGGCGGACTCGCGGCTGAACCGGCTGACGCTCACGGACACGGCGGCGGGTCGGCTCAGCCCCGTGCTGCAGCTGGACACGCGCTGGTGGTGCCGGTCGATCAGTGCCGACCGCGCGCTCGCGACGTTCGTCGACAGCACCGGCGCCAGGTTGACCGTGCGGACGACAGGGCGCATCTCCTCGATCAGGCGGGGGCAGTCGGGTCTCTCCGGCGGCTGGACCTTCTCCTACCCGCCGGAGCGGCGCACGGCCGCGGCGCGCATCGTGATCACCGGCGGCACGAGCGTCGTGACGACGCTTCAGGTGACGGGGGCAGCACTGAAGCCCTGGACGAGCTGACGACGCGCTGCGCGGGCCGCGTCAGACCGAGCGGGCGGTGGCGGCGATCGCCAGGCCGCCGAGCACGTCGCGGGCCGGCTCCTGCACGAACGGCGACTCCAGCGCCCGGAAGGCCTGGGCGGTCAGCGCCTCGATGAGCGTCTCGACGTGGTCGAGGGCCCCGGTGCCGACGATGATCTCGCGGAGCTCCTCCACACCGTCGGCGTCGAGCGCGGGGTCGCCGAGCCGCCTGCGCAGCACGGCGGCCTGCGCAGGCGAGGCACCCTCCACCGCGGTCGCGACGAGCACGGTGCGCTTGCCCTCGCGCAGGTCGTCGCCGGCCGGCTTGCCGGTCTCGGCCGGGTCGCCGAACACGCCGAGGACGTCGTCGCGCAGCTGGAACGCCTCGCCGAGCGGAAGGCCGTAGCCGGAGTAGGCGACCATCAGCTCGGTCGGGGCGTCGGCCAGTGCGGCGCCGAGGTGCAGCGGGCGCTCGATCGTGTACTTCGCCGACTTGAAGCGGACGACGCGCATCGCGCGGGCGGCCGAGCCGCCGCCCATGGCCTGCTCGAGCAGGTCGAGGTACTGGCCCGCCATGAGCTCGGTGCGCATCACGTCGTAGACCGGCTTGGCGCGCATGACCGAGCGCGGCGGGAGGCCGCAGGACATGAGCAGCTCGTCGGCCCACGACAGGCAGAGGTCGCCGAGCAGGATCGCGGCGCCGACGCCGAACCCCTCGGACGAGCCGAGCCACTCGTTGCCCCGGTGCAGCGTGCCGAACCGTCGGTGCGCGGCGGGCATGCCACGACGGGTGTCGCTGCCGTCCATGACGTCGTCGTGGATGAGGGCGCACGCCTGCAGCAGCTCGAGCGCGGTGGCCGCCGTGACCGCCTCCTCGCAGTCGGCGCCGCCCGCGCCGCGCCAGCCCCAGTAGGCGAACGCCGGACGCAGCCGCTTGCCACCGCGGAGCAGGTCGGTGATCGACTCCGAGAGCGGGGCGAGGTCGGGGCTGATGTCGTCGAGGACCGGCACCTGGGCGCACAGGAACTCGTCGAGGCGCTTCTGCACGCGCACGCGCAGGTCCTCGGCGTCGAGCGGCGACCTCGTCGCCCCCGTGGCGGTCATCCGGCCAGAGTAGTTGGGGACCGCCAGGTCGGCATTCCGAGGACCAGGGCGTCCGGTGTCCGGCGCCCGGGCCGCGGGGCGACCAGCATGCGGGACACGCGCGTCCGGCGGGCGGACCGCCCCGTACCCTCGTGCCCATGGCCTCCCTCCGACGTCTTCCCGCACTCGAGCCCTCGGCGGCATCGATCGGCGAGCTGCTCGCCTCGGGCGGCCACTCGTTCTCCTTCGAGTTCTTCCCGCCGAAGACCGACGACGGGGAGCGCCAGCTCTGGCAGGCGATCCGGGAGCTGGAGGCGCTCTCGCCGTCCTTCGTGTCCGTGACCTACGGCGCCGGCGGGTCGACCCGCGACCGCACGGTGCGCGTCACGCAGCGCATCCAGGAGGAGACGACCCTCCTGGCGATGGCCCACCTCACGTGCGTGGGCTCGACCGTGGCCGAGCTGCGCTCGGTGATCGGGTCCTACGCCGACGCCGGCCTGCGCAACGTGCTCGCGCTGCGGGGCGATCCGCCGGGCGGCCCCGGAGCGCCCTGGGTGCAGACCGAGGGCGGTCTCGCCCACGCCGACGAGCTCGTGCAGCTCGTCCGCTCGCTCGGCGACTTCTGCGTCGGCGTCGCGGCCTTCCCCGAGGGCCACCCCGAGTCGGCGTCGCTCGACCAGGACGCGCGTGTGCTCGCGGCGAAGCAGGAGGCGGGGGCGCAGTTCGCCGTCACGCAGCTGTTCTTCCGGGCCGAGGACTACGTCCGCCTCGTCGACCGGGCGCGCGCTGCCGGGGCGACGATGCCGATCGTCCCCGGCCTGATGCCGATCACGAACATCTCGCAGATCGAGCGGTTCGCCACCTTGTCGGGCAGCGCGTTCCCGGACGGGCTGGCCGCGCGCTTCCGCGCCGTCGGGGACGACCCCGACGCCGTGCACGCCCTCGGTGTCGAGGCGGCCGCCGAGCTCGCGACCGAGCTGCTCGAGGCCGGCGCCCCGGGCCTGCACTTCTACACGCTCAACCGCTCCACCTCGACCCGCGAGATCTACTCCGGCCTCGGCCTCGCGACCTACGCCTGAGCTTCTGGCGCCTCCGATGGAGTCGCGCTCCGCGCGACTCCATCGGCGCGCGCCTCCGGCCCGGGGCTCGCCGCCTCGCTGCGCTCGCCCGCCCCTCGGCCTTCGGCGCAGGGCGTTCGTACGGCACTATCAGTGCTCATGGGGCGATCAGTCACGGTCACGGGTCGGGGCAAGGCTTCGGCGGCGTACGACGAGGCGACGCTCATGCTCGCGGCGTCCGCGCGCGCGACGAACCCGAGCGACGCCACCGCGCGCGCCACCTACGCGATGGCGCAGATGCGTGACGCCGTGCTCGGCGCAGGAGCGGAACCGTCGGCGCTCACCACCACCAACGTCTCGCTGAACCCGGTGCACGACCCGTGGCCGACCGTCGTGGCCTACGAGGCGTCGCTGGGCCTGTCCGTGCGGCTGCTGGACCTGTCCCGGGTGGGGTCGCTGCTCGTCGCGGCGGTCGACGCCGGCGGCGACGGAGCACGCGTCGACGGCATCACGTTCAGCCACCACGACGCCGTCGGTCTCGAGCGCGAGGCGCGCGATGACGCGTTCGCGGACGCGCGGGCCAAGGCCGAGCAGTACGCCGGCCTCGCGGGCCAGGCGCTCGGCGAGGTGCGCCACGTCGTCGAGGGCGGCGGTGGCGGTGCCACGCCGATCGGGAAGCGGGCGATGATGGCGTCGGCCCCGATGCCGGTGCCCATCGACGCGGGCGAGGGCACGGTGGTCGCCGACGTGTCGGTGACCTGGGCGCTCGGGCCCGCGGTCTGAGGCGGGTGCTCGCGCGATGAGCCGCGAGGTGCTCAGCCGGTCGGCGTACCTCGACCGGTGGCAGGTGCTGCACGGCGGCTACGACCCGCGGTCGTCGCGACTCGTCGGCCCGTGGCTCACGGTGATCTACACCCTCGCTCGGCCGTTCGCTCGGGTCGGCGTGCTCCCGGACGTCGTGACGCTGCTCGGGCTCGCGGTGTCGGGCGTCGTGGTGTGGCTCTGCGCCCTCGGCGACCGCTGGGTGCTGCTCGCGGCGTTCGTCGTGGGCGCGTCCGGCGTTCTCGACTCGCTCGACGGTGCCGTCGCGGTGCTGGCCGACCGCGCCACCCGGTGGGGCGCTGTGCTCGACTCGGTCGTCGACCGCGCGAGCGACGTGCTCTACCTCGTGGCGCTCTGGCTCGTCGGCGCGCCCGCGTGGGCGTGCGTCGCGGGCGGTGTCGTGGTGCTCACCCAGGAGTACGCCCGCGCCCGTGCCACGGCGGTCGGGATGGACGACGTCGGCGTCGTCACGATCGGCGAGCGACCCACGCGCGTGATCGTCGTCGCGATGTTCCTGCTCGGCGCGGGGATCTACGTCGGGTCCGCGGCCTGGTGGGCATCGCTCGGTGCCTACGCCTCCCTCGGCGTCGGCCTGGTCGCCCTGACCCAGCTCCTCGTGGTCGTACGCCGCCGCCTGGCCTGAGCGACCTGCGGGCCCGCTTCCCGGATCCGGCCGCGCATCGGCGCTACCGTCGGTGCAGCGCCGCCGCCGCAGCAGGTGGTGCCAGGCCCGTGGGAGCAGCCGTGAGCGATCCGTACCAGCCCGTCGACCCGACCACCCCGGCGGCGCAGCCGGCCGGACCCGCGCCCGGCTGGTATCCCGACCCCTCCGCCACCGGGGGCACCCGCTGGTGGGACGGGACCGCCTGGACCGAGAACGTGCAGGCGCCCGCCGCGCCACCGCCCCCGGCGCCGGCCGCCCCGACCTACACCGCAGCGCCGGCGTATGCCGCCGCGCCCGCCTACCAGGGCGGCGTCGTGCAGCCGCGCAAGGTCGGGTTCGGCGAGGCGGTGAGGCGCGCGTTCGCGGGCATCACGGACTACTCCAGCAGGTCCACGGTCGCGGAGTACTGGTGGTTCGTGCTGTTCGGCGCGATCATCGCGATCCCGGCGTACATCCTCATGTTCATCGCGATCGGCTCGTCGCTCACCACCACGACGGGTGCCGACGGGGTCACCGAGCTCACGAGCAACGGGATGTCGGCCGGCGGGGTCGCGATCGTGTTCGTGCTCGGTCTCGTCTACGTCGCGATGTTCTTCGTGACGCTGCCGCTGACCGTCCGCCGACTGCACGACACGGACCGGTCCGGCTGGTGGTACTTCATCAGCGCGATCCCGTTCGGCAGCATCGTTCTGCTCGTCTTCGTCGTCAGCTCCGGCACGCCGGGACCGAACCGCTGGGGTCCTGTGCCGCAGTGACGGCGGCCGGCGAAGGACGACGTCGTCGCCGACCGCCGGGCTAGGCGCGGCCGATGATCGTGGCGACGAGGTCGGCGCCCATGCCGACGAGGGGGAGGCCGCCGCCGGGGTGGGCGGAGCCGCCCACGAGGTAGAGACCGGGCACCGGGGAGACGTTGGCGGGGCGGAGGAACGCCGCGCGGGCGCCGTTGCTCGACGTGCCGTAGATCGAGCCGCCGGGCGCGCGCGTGTCGCGCTCGAGGTCGGCCGGCGTGCGGATCTCCGACCAGAGCAGGCGGTCGCGCACGTCGAAGCCGCGCGCGGCCATCACGGCCAGGATGCGGTCGCGGTAGGACTCCGCGAGACCGGGTGTCGTCCAGTCGACCGTGCCCGGCTCGCGCCGGGCGCCCGGTGCCGCCACGGCGTGGCGGGGCGCGTTTACCAGGACGAACCAGGACTCGTGGTCGGAGTCCGGACGCATCCGGTCGTCGTCGGGGGTGCAGACGTAGACGGTCGGGTCGTCGACCGGTCGCGCGTCGCGGCCGAAGATGGCGTCGAACTCGGCGTCGTAGTCCTCGGCGAACCAGACGTTGTGGTGCGCCAGGTCCTGCGTGCGACCGCGCACGGCGAGCAGCAGCACGAACCCGGACAGCGAGGGCGTCGCTTTCCGCAGGCGCCGCAAGGGATCTGCGCCGCGCGGGTCGGTCACGAGGTCGCGGTAGAGGTGCGTCGCGTCGGCGTTCGCGACGACGACGTCGGCCGCCACCACCTCGCCGTCGGCGAGCCGGACGCCGGTGACGTGATCCGCGTCGGTGACCACCTCGACGACGTCGGTCGACATCCGGTAGGTCACGCCGCGCTCGAGCGTCCGCTCGTGCAGCGCCTCTGCGAGCCGGCGCACGCCGCCGCCGACGTGGAACGCGCCGAACGTCTGCTCGACGTAGGGCACCGTCGCGAGGGCGGCGGGCGCCTTGCGGGGGTCGGAGCCGGTGTACGTCGCGTAGCGGTCGAGCAGCATGCGCAGGCGCGGGTCGTGCAGGTACTTCCGGCCGACGCCGCGCAGGCTGGTGAACGGCGCGACGGTCGCGACGCCGCGCAGGTCGCGCGCGAGCGGCAGCAGGTCGCCGAGCCCGGTGAGCGGCGACTCGAGGAACGGCGTCCGGGTCAGCTGCCAGATGTCCGACGCGCGGCGCATGAAGGCCTTCCAGTCGTCGTACGCCGTGCCCCCGAGCGCGTCGCCGAGGGCGGTCGCGCACCGGCTGGAGTCGACGCCGGGCATCACGACGGAGACGCCGTCGGGGAAGCGGTAGCGGAATGCGGGATCGAGCTCGACGAGGTCGATCGCGTCCTCGAGCGGCCCGCCGGTCTTGCTGAACAGGTCGCGGTAGACAGCCGGGAGCGTGAGCAGCGAGGGGCCTGTGTCGAAGACGAAGCCGTCGCGCTCGAAGGTCCCGAGCTTGCCGCCGTAGGTCGGGGCCTGCTCGACCACGGTGACGCCGTGCCGCTTGACGGCCAGGCGCGCGGCGACGGCCATGCCGCCCATCCCGGCGCCGATCACCACCACGCGTCCCACGACCCGAGAGCCTAGGCGTCGAGCCGCAGCCCCTGCGCGTCGGTGCGGACGCGGACGGCGAGGGTGAGGAGCACGACGGTGCCGAGCAGGACGTAGGAGTAGGCCGAGAGCCAGTGCAGGCCGTCGCGGGCGTAGGAGTGGTCGGGGTTGGCGAACCAGGTGGGCGCCCACACGACGGTGGCCGACACCAGCGCCAGCACGGCGACGAGATGGGCGCGGTCGACGCGGCGGGACGACCGCCATGTCGGCAGGGCGGTGCCGAGGACGACGGCGACCCACACCCAGTGGTGCGTCCAGGTGACGGGCGAGAGCAGCAGGCCCACGAGCGCGACCACGCTCACCGCGGCCACGAGGTCGCCGGTGCGCACCGCGCTGACGACCGTCACCAGACCGATGCCGCCGAGCCCCAGCGCGACGACCAGCCAGGACGTCGAGGACGCCGTGCCGTCGCCGAGCGCCCAGCCGAGCAGGCCGCGCCAGGAGACGTTGTGGCCCGCGTCGCCGGGGCGGATCACCACGGCTCCGTGCACGAGCTGGTCGACGTAGTCACCGAGCATCGACGGTGTCCGGGCGATCGCGACCACGACGAGACCGGCCGCCGTCAGCAGCGCGACGACGACGGTCCGCCAGCGCCGTCGCAGCCCGGGCACGACGAGGAACGTGACCGGCAGCAGCTTGAGGCCGGCCGCGCCGCCGAGCAGCGGGCCGTCCGCGCGGGCCGTCGTGCGCAGGAGCGCCGCCGCCACCGCGGCGAGGACGAGCAGGTCCACCTGGCCGTAGCGCCACGTCATCTGCACCGGCTCGGAGAGCGCCAGAATCCCTGTGACCGCGGCGATCCCGGCCGCCGGGAGCGCGGGATGGACCCAGCGCAGGACGAGCCAGAGCACGACCGCGCCGGCCACGACGAGCAGGATGCCGGTGAGGGTGCGCGGCGCCACCGACAGCGCGGCGAGCAGCACGAGCGATGACGGCGGGTAGTTGAACTGCAGGTCGTCGGAGTACGGGACGCCGTAGGGCGACTGCCCGTGCCACCACGTGCTCACGGCGTCGCGGTAGATGCCGAGGTCGAGGAAGTCCCGGTCGCCGATCCCGATCACGACCGCCACGACGGCCGAGCCGACGACGAGCGCGACGCCGAGCACCACGACGATGCGCTGCCGCGTCGGCGTCACGGCTACCGGCCCGCGGGCAGCGTGCGCCCGCGCCACGTCGCGGTCCCGGCGCGGTGGCGCCGCCACGACTCCGCGACGAGCGCGCCGAAGGCGACGACCGACGCCGGGTGCGCGGCGACGTCGGGCACGACCCGCCCGCCCGTGCGGCGCGCGACGAGGACACGCCCGGTGACGCCGGCGGCGTAACCCGTTGCGCCCCAGGCGCGAACGCGTGTCGTCGGTCCGACGAGCGCGGCGACGGGCGGCACCACATAGAGCCACGACAACAGGGCGACGACGGCGGCCGCGCCCTCAGGCGAGCCGAAGGCCGACCACAGCGACTTGGTGTAGCCCTCGACGAGCGACCCGGCGTCGTCGTACATCCGGCAGGTGGCGACGTGCGTGCCGTCGGCCACGCCCCCGCGACCGCCGCTGCGCTTGACCGCACGCAGCAGCGCGACGTCGTCGAGCACGTCGCCGCGCACGGCGTCGTGCCCGCCGCACGAGGCATAGGCGCGCGTGTCCACGAGCAGGACCTGGCCGTTCGCGGCGACGAGCGACTCGCGCGGCGAGGACTCCGCGAGTCCGAGGGGGAGCAGCGTGGCCCACGACCACTGCAGCAGCGGCTGCACGAGGCGCGGCAGCGCGCCGTCGGCCTCCTGGCGCGGGTAGGGCGAGACGAGGTCGAGGCCGGCACGACGCAGCAGGGCGACGCTCGCGGCGATGCCGCGAGGGGCGACCACCACGTCGGCGTCGACGAACACCAGCACCGAGCCGGTGGCCGCACGGGCGAGCCGATGGCACGCCCACGTCTTGCCGAGCCAGCCCTCGGGCACGGCGTCGGTCGAGCCGTCGAGGA
>Ga0302299_10001266_pt1 | contig 15125 bp, 13 predicted proteins | sample III_Fen_N3_4_FD_198795 | JGI IMG/M metagenome (GOLD analysis project Ga0302299, IMG submission 198795) | Peat permafrost microbial communities from Stordalen Mire near Abisko, Sweden - III_Fen_N3_4 | ecosystem: Environmental > Terrestrial > Soil > Wetlands > Permafrost | place: Sweden: Abisko... | reverse complement strand
TCGTCGACGAGGAGCGCGCCCTCGGCGAGGTCGGCGAGCAGGTAGGTGAGCCGCCGGGCGTGGAGGAGCTGGACGTCGGTGGGTGCGTCGGCCAGGAACGCGAGCGCGTCGCGCGCCTCGCCGAGCGTCGTCGCCACCGCGTCGACGGCCGACGCGAGCGCGGGCGATGCGTCGGACCCTCCGAGCGCGCGATCGATGCGGGCGAGCAGCGCGGCGTCGGCACCGTCGCGCCGGATCGCGCGCCGGACGTCGAGGGAGCAGATGTTCTCGGTCCCCTCCCAGATCGTGTGGCACTGCGCGTCGCGGAGCTGACGGGCCATGGGCCAATCCTCCATGTACCCGTTGCCGCCCAGGATCTCGACGCCCTGGATCGCGGCCCCGAGGCCGTCACGGGTGGCGCGCACCTTGGCGAGGGGCACGAGGATCCGGCGCAGCAGGCGCCCTTCGTGTTCGTCGGCCGCGGTGCGGGTGGCTGCGGCGCACTCGAACGTCAGCGCGAGCCCGGCTTCCAGGGTGACGAGCAGGTCGACGAGCGTCTCCTGCACCATCGGGTACCGGTCGATCCGCTGGCCCCACTGCTCGCGGTGTGACGCGTAGATCGCCGACTCGAGGAACGACCGCCGGTGGATGCCCAGCCCCATGAGCGCGACCCCGAACCGCGACCCGTTCACCATCTCCATCATGCGCGACAACCCGCCTTCTTGGGGTCGCTCGCTCGCCTGGTCTGGTGCGCTCGAGGCGTTGGCACTTCGTGACCGCTCGCTCCCCGCGAGCCAGGCGACGGCGCCGTCGAGGGAGACCTCGGCGGTGGGGACGCCGCGGGTGCCGAGCTTGGGCTTGAGCCGGCGGATGTGGAAGCCGTTGGTGGTGCCGTCGTCGTGCAGGCGGGGCACGATGAAGGTGGCGAGGCCGCCGGGGCCCTCGGGTGCGCCGTCGGGGCGGGCGAGGACGATGAACACCTCGGCGTCGACGTTCGAGCAGAAGTGCTTCTCGCCGTGGAGGCGCCACTCGGTCCCGTCGCGCACCGCGCGCGTGGTGTTGGCGCCGACGTCGCTGCCGCCCTGGCGCTCGGTGAGGAACATGCCGCCCTCCCACGCCTCGTCGGGGTCGAGCGAGGTGAGCCGACGGAGGAAGTCGTCGCGCACCGCCTCGGGGGCGTAGCGCTCGACCACGTCGGCGGCACCGGCGGTCATCCCGAGCCCGCAGTAGATCGCGGTCTCGGCCTGGCTCACGAGGTACGCCATCGACGCGGTGACCACCGCGGGGACGGGCCGACCCGCGTGCGCCGGCAGGCCGACGAAGCCGGTGCGCACCAGGTCGGCCTTGTTGGCGGTCCAGGTGGGGTGGTGCTCGATCGTCCCCACCTCGTAGCCCCAGCGGTCGCGGTCGAGGAGGACGGGCGGATGGCGGTCGGTGACCTCGGCCCGCCGGGCGAGGTCGCCGCCGCACAGCGCGCCGTAGGCGGCGACGTGACCCTCGGCGAAGTCGCGGTCGGCCCGGTCGACGAGGAGCCGGTCGAGGAGCTGCCGGAGGTTGGGGTCGACCGCGTACCAGTCGAGACCGATCGCGTCGTCGTACTCCGCGTAGTCGGGCAGCACGACCGCCACCCTACCGATCGCCCGGGTACCGTGCCGCCGTGCAGCGCCACGTCCGTGCCGTGCTCGCCGCGGCCGCGGCGACGGTCGTCGCCGGCGGGCTGTTGGCCGGTTGTGGTGGTGGCGGACCCGACCGCGTGTCGGCCCGGGCGCTCACCCGCCAGGCCGAGGCGGTGTGCGCGGACGGTCAGAAGGAAGCCGACCGGCTCCGCAACCAGGCCGAGCCGGGCGCGCACGGCGAGGCTGCGGCGAAGGAGATCGACGCCACCCGCGCGGTGCTCGAGACCCAGATCCGGGGCTTCGAGGACCTGCGTGGGCCGAAGTCGACCGATGCGGACCTCGATGCGCTCCTCGGCCACCTCCGGGCCGCGGCCGACGGGCTCCAGACCCTTCGGGACGCCGCGGCCGCCGACGACCTCACCGTCGACGAGGCCATACGCGCCAACCCCGACGTCGTGACGCGGGTGAACCTCTCGTCGGCCCAGGCCAAGGACGACCTCGTCGCCCTCGGGTGGCTGACCTGCGTCGGCGTCGTCGACGAAGGGTGACCCGGGCCGATTCGCCTAGCCTCGCCTTCGTGAGCGGGTACGACCGCCTGTCCGGGCTCGATGCCAGCTTCCTCGCGCTGGAGCGGATCGAGACGCCGATGCACATCGGGTCACTCGCCGTGCTCGAGGGGGAGCCCTTCTTCGACGAGCGGGGCCGGTTCCGCCTCGCCGACGCCCGCCACCTCGTCGCGTCCCGCCTGCACCTGATCCCCCGGTTCCGCCAGCGGCCGATGGAGGTGCCCTTCGGGCTCGGGCGGCCCGTCTGGGTCGACGACGAGCGCTTCGACATCGGGTACCACGTCCGCCTGACCGCGTTGCCGGCGCCGGGATCACGGGCGCAGCTGCTCGCGCTGTTCGAGCGGGTGGAGGCCCAGCTCCTCGACCGGAGCCGCCCGCTGTGGGAGCTGTGGTTCGTGGAGGGGCTCGAGGGTGGCCAGGTCGCGGTGTTCCAGAAGACCCACCACGCCCTCGTCGACGGCATCTCCGGCGTCGACGTCGCGACCGTCCTGTTCGACTTCACCCGGGAGCCCACCATCCCCGACGCGCCGGAGTGGAAGCCCCGGCCGGCCCCGTCGCCCCAGCAGCTCCTCGTCGACACGGTCGTGGGTGAGCTGGGTGGCGTGGTGCACGTCGGCCGCGTCGTCGCCGACGCGATCCAGGTGCCCCAGCGGGCGATGGCCCAGCTCGGACAGCTCGGACGGTCGGTGGCCACCCTTGCCGAGGGTCGACTGCTCGCACCCAGGCTGAGCATCAACCGGCCGGTGGGTCGGCACCGCCGCTTCCTCGGCGTGAAGGTCCCGCTCGACGACGTGAAGGCCGTGCGCGCGGTCTACGGCGGGACCATCAACGACGTCGTGCTCGCCGGGGTGGCCGGAGGACTGGGGCGCCTCCTCGACGCGCGCGGCGAGCTGCGCCCCAACCTCATCGTGAAGGTGATGTGCCCGGTGTCGGTGCGGGTCGACGACGAGCACCTCGCGCTCGGGAACCGCGTGTCCGCGCTGGTGGTTCCGCTCGCGGTGGCGGAGCAAGACCCCGTGTCGCGGCTCGCGTCGGTGCGCGCCGCGACCGAGGGTCTCAAGGAGCGTCACCAGGCCGTCGCGGCCGACACCCTGCTCGGTCTCACCCAGTACGCCGCGCCCACCCTGCTCGGGCTGGCGGCGCGCGCCGCGCACCACCAGGTCTTCTTCAACCTCGTCAGCACCAATGTGCCCGGGCCGCAGGTGCCGCTCTACTGCATGGGCGCGGAGATGCTCGAGGCCTACCCGATGGTGCCGCTGTCGCGGAACCTCGGCGTCGGCATCGCGATCCTCTCCTATTGCGGGTCCCTGCACTTCGGCGTGCTCGGTGACCGCGACGAGTTCCCCGACCTCGACGTGCTCGCCGACGGCATCGCCGCGTCGTTCGCCGAGATGCGCGCGCACGCCGAGGCCCACGAGGTGCCCGAACCCGATGCCGCGGCGAGCGACTCGGCCGGGGGCGACGCGGTCGAACCAGCGTCCGACTCGGCCTCGTGACCGACGCACTGCGCGAGCTCTGGACGCGCGAGGCCTGGGACCTCGCCGACGGCGTCCGCGCCGGTGAGCTCCGCGCGGTCGACCTCCTCGACGCGTACCTCGCGCGCATCCGCGCGATCGATCCAACGCTGAACTCGGTGTGCTTCCTCGACGAGGCGGGCGCGCACGCCGCCGCCGCTGCGGTCGACGCCGCGGTGGCCCGGGGGGACGACCCCGGCCCGCTCGCGGGGCTGCCGATCGGGGTGAAGGAGCTCAACCACGTCCGGGGGTGGCCGGCCACCCATGCGTCGCTGATCTACGCCGATCGCGTGAGCGAGTTCGACGACGTGCAGACCGCGCGTCTGCGCGCCGCCGGCGCCGTGCTCACCGGTCTCACCACCGCGTCCGAGTACGGCTCGGTCAGCTTCACCAACACGCCGCTGCACGGGGTGACCCGGAACCCGTGGGACCGCAGCCGGACGCCGGGAGGCTCCTCGGGCGGGGCCGCCGCGGCGGTGGTTGCGGGCCTGTTCCCGGTCGGCACCGCGGGCGACGGCGGCGGGTCGATCCGCATCCCGGCCTCCTACTGCGGGCTCTTCGGCATGAAGGCGACCTACGGCCTGATCGGGCGGGGGCCGGGCCCGTTCAACTCGTCGCTCACGCCGGTCGTCGGTCCGATGGCCCGCACCCCGCGCGACGCGGCGCGCTACCTCGACGTGGTGAGCGGCCCGACCCTCACCGACCCGACGTCGCTGCCCAAGCCGGCGCCGTTCGAGCCCGTGCTGGTGTCGGGCGACGCACAAGAAGCGCTGCGTGGACTGCGGGTGGCGTTCGTCGACCACCTGGGTGGGTTCGCGGCCGAGCCGGCGGTCGCGCGCGTCGTCGAGGAGGCCGCCGACGCGCTCGTCGCGGCGGCGGGCTGGACCCGGGTCGACGTCGACGTCGCCTTCCCCACCCCGGGCATGACCTGGGGCCTCCTGTCGTCGCTCGACGAGATGGCGTGGCACCTCGATGACGTGCGCGACCGCCTCGACGAGGTCACCCCCGTCTACCGGCTGGCCTACGAGTCGGTGCAGCACCTCCGTCCCGACGTCCTGCTGAAGGCGATCCGGCGCCGGGCCGAGCTGTGCGCCGCGTCGGCCGCGGTGTTCGGGCAGGTCGACCTGCTCCTGACCCCGACCACTCCCACACCCGCGTTCGCGGCCGAGGGCCTGCTCACCGGCGACCTGAACGGCGAGGAGGTCACGCTGTTCGGCCTGTCCGCGCCGTTCACGGCGCCGTTCAACGTCACCGGTCAGCCCGCGTGCTCGATCCCGGCCGGGTTCGTCGACGGCCTCCCGGTGGGGCTCCAGGTGGTGGCCCCCCGCCACCACGACCTGCGCTGCCTCGCGGCCGGCGCGGTGGCGGCCGAGACCCGGCCGTGGCCGCACCTCGCGCCGATAGTCTCCACGGCGTGACCGACACCACCGAGGCGACCCCGCCGTCCGACAGTCCGCCCCCGCGTCCGCCCAAGCAGGAGCAGGAGCCCGCCTCCGAGGAGATCACCGAGATCGCGCCGAACGTGATCCGGATGCAGCTCCCGATCTGGATGCCCGGGCTCGGTCACGTGAACATGTACGGCCTGCTCGACGACCGCGGCCTCGCGGTGGTCGACCCCGGTCTGCCCGGCCCGTCGTCGTGGAAGGCGCTGAAGCAGCGGCTCAAGTCGGCCGGCTTCCGGCTCAAGGACGTGCACACGGTCGTCGTCACCCATTCGCACCCCGACCACTTCGGCGGCGCCGGCCGGATCCGCAAGGCCACGGGCGCCGAGCTCATCGCCCACCGCGCGTTCACCACCTGGTCGCTCGCCGAGTCGTCGCGGCGCAACCACCTGCCGAGCGAGCAGGAGGAGCTCGAGGCCGAGCAGATCGCGGCCGCCGCGGCCGAGGCACTCGACGTGTGGGACGACGTCGAGATCCCCACGATCGGCGACCACACCGACGACTTCGCCGGCGACCCTTTGCGCGACAACCCGACGCCCGAGTTCAACGCGCGGTCGGTGCCGTGGGGCGGCGAGACGCCGTGGGGCGGCTCGAAGCACTCGATGCCCAAGCTCACCCGGCGCATGGCGATCAAGGCGATGCGCCTGCTGTTCGCGCCGCCGGAGCCGAGCCGCCGGGTCCGCCACGCCGAGCGGGTCCAGCTCGCGGGCCGCGAATGGGTGAGCGTGCACACGCCCGGCCACACCATCGACCACCTGTGCCTCTACGACCCCGAGTACGGCTTGCTCCTCTCGGGCGACCACGTGCTGCCGTCGATCACGCCCCACATCTCCGGTGTGGGCAACGGCGCCGACGCGCTGCACAGCTACATCCAGACCCTCGACCTCGTCGCCGCGCTCGACGGCGTGAAGCTGGGTCTCCCCGCGCACGGGCACCCGTTCGCCGACGTGCCCGGCCGGGTGCAGGCGATCAAGGAGCACCACGAGGAGCGGATGGAGCAGCTCGCCGCGGCGTCGATCGCGATCGGCCCCGCCTCGGTGCAGGACCTGTCGCACGAGATCTTTCCCAAGAAGCACTGGGGCGTCATGGCGGAGAGCGAGACCTTCGCCCACCTCGAGCACCTGGTCAGCGAGGGCCGCGCGGAGCGCTGGACCGACGACGGGCGGTTCGTCTACCGGGTGAGCGCGGCGTAGGCGGGGTTATCGTCAGGGTGTGACCACACGCCTCGACGACCCCGAAGCGACCGATCTGCTGCAGCAGATGATCCGGAACGGCTGTGTCAACGACGGCACGGTCGAGTCGGGAGCCGAGCTGCGCAGCGTCGACCTGCTCCAGCAGTACCTGGGCACGAGCGGCATCGACGTCGAGCGCTTCGAGCCCCAGCCGGGCCGGGCCAGCCTGGTGGCCCGCATCGAGGGGAGTGACCCCGACGCGCCGACGCTCATGCTGATGGGCCACACCGACGTCGTTCCCGTGAACTACGACACCTGGACCCGCGATCCCTTCTCGGGCGACCTCGACGACGACGGCATGGTCTGGGGTCGGGGCGCGGTCGACATGCTCAACCTCACCGCGTCGCAGGCGGTGGCGTTCCGCCGGCTGGCCGACTCGGGCTTCACGCCCAAGGGCACGCTCGTCTACCTCGCGGTGGCCGACGAGGAGGCGCTGGGCACCTGGGGCGCCCGGTGGCTCGTCGACCACGAGTGGGACGCGGTCGCCGCCGACTACGTGCTCACGGAGTCCGGCGGCTTCCAGATGCCGTCCCCGCACGGTCCGCGCCTGCCGGTGATGGTCGCGGAGAAGGGCACGTTCTGGTCGAAGCTCCACGTGCGCGGCACCCCCGGGCACGGCTCGCAGCCGTTCATGACCGACAACGCGCTGGTCACCGCGGCCGAGGTCATCCGCCGACTCGCCGAGTACGCGCCGACCGCGGACGTCGGTGAGGTGTGGCGCCGCCATGTCGAGACGATGGACTATCCCGCGGAGATGCGCGACGCGTTCCTCGACCCCGACGCGGTGCGCGACTACTGCGCGTCGTTGCCGGTCGGCATGGGCCGGCTCGTGCACGCGTGCACGCACACGACATTCTCGCCCAACGTCGCCCACGGGGGCACCAAGACCAACGTCGTCCCCGACCACGTGGAGCTCGAGGTCGACATCCGCACGCTGCCCGGGCAGAGTGGCGACGACATCCGCGACCTGCTGCGCGACGCGCTCGGCGACCTCTACGACCGCGTGGAGATCGAGTCCAACGAGGACCTGTCCACCGCGTCGCCGATCGACACGCCGCTGTGGGACACGCTCGCGACGGTCACCGGCCGGCTGGTGCGGGACTCGGCGCTGGTGCCGTTCCTCATGGTCGGGGGCACCGACAACCGGTTCTTCCGCCGGGCCGGCGCGGTCGGCTACGGCTTCGGCCTGTTCTCGAAGCGGCTCGCGTTCGAGGACTACGCGACGATGTTCCACGGCAACGACGAACGGGTCGACGTCGAGTCGCTCGCGCTGTCGGAGCAGCTGTGGCGCGCCGTCGCCGAGGAGATGTTGCTGTGAGCGCTCGAGAGGCGATCCTGAATCACGTCAAGCACTGGAACGCGATGGACAAGGACGCGTGGCTCGCGCTCTTCGCCGACGACGTCGAGTACGAGGACCCGCCCGGCACCGTCGCGAGCCGCGGCCTGGAGGTCATGTCGACGCACGCGTGGGACGCCTCGTTCACCCCCGAGAAGCGCTGGATCCTCGAGCCGGTGCTCGTCATCGAGTGCGGCAACGAGGCCCAGGTGCACATGCGCAACCACGGGTCGGTGGCCGGGGTGCCGAGGTGGGTCGACAGCATCGAGCTGTGGCGGGTGAACGATGCCGGCAAGGTCGACCTCGTCCGCGCCTTCTGGGAGATCCCGGAGGAGATCCGCGAGCACCTCGCCCTGAACACCTGGGTGCAGGACGGGCATTAGCTACTCGCCGCGCTGCTCGCGGAGGTACTGCTCGAGCTCGTTGGCGATCTCGTCGCCGGTGGGGAGCTCGTCGCCCCACTCGGGCGTGTCGTCGTCGGCTTCGTCGAAGCGGGCCTCGAGCCGCTCGACGTAGCCGCGGATGTCGTCGTCGTCGGCCGCGACCTGGTCGACCTGCACGCGCCAGCGCTGCACGGTCTCCTGCACGCGGCTGAGGTCGAGCGTGATGCCGGTCAGCTTGCCGAACCGGTCGAGGATCGCGGCGCTGGCCGGCGGGTTGGGCGGCGACGCGATGTAGTGCGGCACCGGCGCCCACAGCGACACCGACGGGATGCCGTGGGCCCGGCACTCCTCGTGCAGCACGCCGACGATCCCGGTGGGCCCCTCGTAGCGCGACGGCTCGAGCGCGAGCCGGTCGATCAGCTCGGTGTCGGTCGCGGTGCCGGTGACCCGCACCTTGCGGGTGTGGGGCACGTCGGCGAGCAGCGCGCCGAAGGTCACGACCATCTCGCACCCGGTGGCGCGGTAGACCTCGAGGACGGCGCGGCAGAACGACTTCCAGCGGTACGACGGCTCGATGCCCCGCAGCACCACCAGGTCGCGCTCGGCGTACCGGGCGACCCAGAACGCGGAGGTGGGCCACACGATCGACCGGGTCACGCCCTCGACGAGCTCGACCTGCGGGCGCCGGGACTGGAAGTCGGTGTGGGTCTCGGGGTCGATGTGGGCGACGCGCTCGGCCCCGCCGTGCTGGGCGAGGTACCCGGCGGCGAAGGTGGCGGCGTCGGCGGCGTCGTTCCAGCCCTCGAACGCGGCGACGAGGATGGGCCGACGCAGCGGGCCGGGGCTGTCGTCCCAGATCAGGCCGTCGTCGGACGGGTTCGGTTCCACCCCTCCACCCTAGGCGTATGCCCGTGCCCGTCATGCGGGCGGGTTCAGCCCTCGCCGAGGGCACCCGCCGTCCGCAGGGCCGCGATCTCCTCGCCGCTGAACCCGGTCTCGGTCAGAACCTCCTCGGTGTGCTCGCCGATGGCCGGCGCACCCCGTCGGATGACGACCTGCTCGTCGTCGAACTGCATCGGCGCGCACGCGAGGCGGGCGGTGGGATGGGTGGGATGCGGGGCGAGGTACCCGTTGGCCACGACCTGCGGGTCGTCGATCACCTCGAGCGGGGACGCGAGCACGGACGAGATGGTGTCCTCCGCACCCAGGCGCGCCTGGAGCTCGGCGAGGGTGCGCGTCGCGATCGCGTCGTGCACGAGGGCTTGGAGCGACTCGGCGTTGGCCGCGCGCGCCGCGGTGTCGACGTACCGCGGGTCGTCGATCAGCTCCGGGAAGCCGAACGCCCGGCACGCGGGCGCCCAGTGCCGCGGGTCGTCGATCATGCCGAGCATCAGCCAGCGGTCGTCGGCGGTCCGGTACGCGCCGACCAACGGGTTCGAGCGGACGGTGCCCGAGGCCATCTTCTGAGGCTCGGTGCGCAGGATCGTCGTCGCGGTCAGGTCGACCCCGAGCTGCCACACCGCGAAGTTGAGCAGGGAGACGTCGACGACCGAGCCCTTCCCCGTGCGCTCGCGCTGGAACAGCGCCGCGGCGATGCCGCCCGCGAGCATGGCGCCGCTGGGGGCGTCACCCATCGCGCCGCGCTGCATGATCATCGGGCCCTCCGCCGGCGTGAGCATGTGGCCGACCCCACCGCGCGACCAGTACGACACCGAGTCGAAGCCGCCTTCGTCGGCGTCGGGACCCTGCTGACCCTGGCCGTGGCCCTTCGCGTAGACGAGGCGCGGGTTCACGGCCCACAGGTCCTCGGGGTTGGTGCGCAGCTTGGCCCGGGCGGTGGGCAGGAAGTTGGTGATGAAGACGTCGGCCCCCACGACGAGCCGGTCGAACGCGGTGCGGCCCTCGGGTACCCGCAGGTCGAGGGCGATGCCCCGCTTGTTGCGGTTGTAGAGCTCCCAGAGGAAGTTCACGTCGCCGGTGTCGGCCACGAAGCCGGCGCCCATGATCGCCCGCAGCGGGTCGCCGGTCGGGCGCTCCACCTTGACGACGTCGGCGCCCCAGTCGCCGAGGATCGCCGCGCAGCTCGGCACGAAGCCGTGCTCGGCCAGCTCCACGACCTTGATCCCGTCGAGCACGCCCATCCGGATTCCCCCTTCGCCGCCCGCCCGGTTCCGGGTCGGTGCGGCCGCCAGTCTGGCGCGCGCTGCCGATAGCCTCCACTGCGGATGCGCGAGCGACTCACCCGGATGACGCGACCGCACCGGATCCTCCTCCTGGCGGCGGTGACCGGCGTCCTGGTCGGGCTCGCGGTGGCCGCGTTCGAGCAGGTGGTGGGCCGGTGGCTGCTCGAGTGGACCCTCGACCTCCCGACGCCCGTCCTGTTCCTCGCCCCGTTCGGGGGCGTGCTCCTCGCCTGGGTGGCCCTGCGCTACCTGGGGCCGAACGCGTCGCCGTCGCTGTCCGACGAGTATCTGGTCGCCTACCACGAGCACGACGGCGACGTGGCGACCGGCCCGTTCGTGGCCAAGACCGCTGCCGCGGTCGCGACACTGGGGCTCGGCGGTGCGTGCGGGTTCGAGGGCCCGTCGATCTACCTCGGCTCGTCGATCGGCGCGTTCATGCGGCGCCGGTTCCCGCGCTTGTTCACCGAGGGCGACCACCGGGTGCTGCTGACCGCGGGCGCGGCCGCGGGTGTCGCCGCGATCTTCAAGGCTCCCGCGACCGGGGCGGTGTTCTCGCTCGAGGTGCCGTACCAGGAGGACTCCGCCTCGCACGCGGTCGCCCCGGCGATCGTCGCGGCCGCGGCGTCGTACCTGACCTTCGTCGCCTTCTTCGGGCTCGACCGGCTGTTCCCGGTCGCCGGCAAGCCCCCGCTCGAGGCGAAGGAGCTGGTCGGCGCGCTGGTGATGGGTCTGCTCGCGGGCCTCGGCGCGCGCGGGTTCTCGGCGGTGCTGCGCGGCGCCAAGACGTTCGCCACCGTCGTCGAGCCCTGGAAGCGGATCGGGTTGTGCGGCCTCGGCCTCACGGCCACCGCCGCGGTCACCTACGCGGTGTACGACGCGCCGCTGTCGCTCGGGCCGGGCTACAACGCGATCGACTGGACCCGGGTCACCACGCGCTCGCTCGGGTTGATCGTCCTCCTGCTCGTGGTCCGCGCGTTCGCGACCACCTGCACGCTCGCGGCGGGCGGCGCGGGCGGAGTGTTCATCCCGCTGTTCGTGGAGGGCTGGATCCTCGGCGCGGCGGCGGAGTCGGTCGTCCACAGCCACACCCTGCTCTTCCCCGTCATCGGCGCGGCGGCGTTCCTCGGCGCGGGCTACCGCACGCCGATCGCGGCGATCGTGTTCGTGGCCGAGGCCACGGGACGACCGGAGTTCGTCGTGCCCGCGCTGATCGCCACCGCGGTCGCGCAGCTCGTGATGGGACGCCGGTCGGTGACGAAGGCGCAGCTGGGCCGCCGCCTCGATCGGGTGCAGCTGCGCGACCGTCGTTCCGTCACCGACGCGCTGGAGACCGCGCCCGATCCGCTCACCCCCGGTGCCCCGGTCGTGGCTGCCGCGGCCACGATCGGCGACGCACGCCGCGTGCTCGCGGGGTCGGACGCGCCCTACGCGGTGGTCACCGACGGGTCGGCGGTGCTCGGGGTGGTGACCGCGGCGTCGATCCTCGCCCTCGAGGACTGACTGTTTGGACGTTTCGGAGGCCCCTGGGCCTCCAAAACGTCCAAACAGGGGGCGGGGTCACCAGGCGCCGGTGACCGCCAGACCGACCGCGGCGGCGACGGTCGCGGCAACGATGCTGCCGACCGCGTAGGTCACGGCCACCCGCGGGTGGCCCTCCTCGCCCCGGCGGACGGTCTCGTACGCGTAGGTCGAGAACGTGGTGTAGGCCCCGAGGAAGCCGGTCCCGACCACGGTGCGGACGTCGGGATCGAGGCCGTGGGCCAGGAGGAGGCCGACCACGACGCCGAGCGCGAACGACCCGCTCACGTTCACCACCAGGGTCCCGACCGGGGTTACCGTGGGCCACCGAGTGCGGATCCACCACTCCAGTGCGTACCGGCTCGGCGCGCCCAGCGCGCCGGCGCCGGCGACGAGCGCCGCGAGCGCGACGCCGTTCACGACTTCCGCTCCTGGCGCTTCGCGCCGGGCCGCTCGGGCCCCACTCGCCCCGCGCAGTCGTCGGTGCGGGGCCGGAGCTCGCTCACGACTCGTCCTCGTCGGGTACCGGGCCCCGCCGGAAGCCGGCGAGCGCGAGCCCGGCGAGCACGGCGAGCGCGCCGGCCACGAGGCTCGCACCCGCATACGCCCCGGCGAGCGCGCGGTCACCGTCGCGCCAGAGGAGTGCGAGCTCGGTGGCCATCGTGGAGAACGTGGTGAACGCGCCGAGGACGCCGACCCCGATGAGGAGCCGGAGCCAATGGTCGGGCGCGCCGCGCCGCACCAGCGTCTCGAGCAGGAATGCGAGCACGAGCGCGCCGGCGACGTTGATCGCGAACGTCGTCGTCGGGAAGGTGCCGGGTGCGACGGGGAACGCGCGGCCGAGGCCGTAGCGGGCGAGCGCTCCGATCGCCCCGCCTGCGCCGACCACGACCAGCGCGCGGGGTGCCAGGGGATGGGTCGTCAACCGCGCAGGGCCCGGATCTCCGAGCGGTTCGCCACGTCGAACGCGGCGTCGAGGAGGGCGGTGGCCATCTGGCCCATCTGGTCGAAGCCCTCCCCGAGGGTCTTGCCCATGAGGAACCGGGCGTTGATGCCCTCGAGGATCACCGCGAGCTTGTAGAACGCGAACACGATGTAGAAGTCGAGGTTCGCCAGGTCGCGACCGGTCTGGGTGGCGTACCGCTCGGCGACCGCCTCGAGGCTGATGAAGCCGGGCAGGCCCGAAGCGCCGCCGGTCGCGAGCGGCACCGCGCGGTCGGTCTCGTCGCCGGAGTCCCAGTGCACCCAGTACACGAGGAACAGGCCCAGGTCGGTGAGCGGGTCGCCGAGCGTCGACATCTCCCAGTCGAGCACGGCCACGATCTCGGGCCGGTCGGTCGCGAGCATCGTGTTCTCGAGCCGGTAGTCGCCGTGCACGATCGCGGGCGGTCCCGACTCGGGCAGCGCGGCGTCGATGCGGCGAGCGAGCTCGTCGATCGCCGGGAGCTCGCGGGTCTTGTTCGCCTGCCACTGCTTGCCCCAGCGGGCGACGTTGCGGGCGAGGAAGCCGTCGGGCCGGCCGAACTCCCCGAGGCCGACCGCGTCGTAGTCGATGGCGTGCAGGCGGGCGAGCACGTCGACGAGGCCGTGGGACACCGCGAGCGCGTCGGCGGTCTCGAAGCCCGCGAGCTCGGTGGTGGAACGCACGACCCGACCCTCGACGCGGTCCATCACGTAGAACGGCGCCCCGATGACGGAGAGGTCGTCGCAGAGCGCGCGGGTGACGGGGACGGGCACGGTCGAGCCCTGGAGCGCCGACATCACGCGGTACTCGCGGCCCATGTCGTGCGCGGTCGCGACGACGTGGCCGAGCGGCGGCCGCCGGACGACCCACTCGTGGGTGTCGTCGGTGACGAAGTACGTGAGGTTCGAGCGCCCGCCCGCGATGAGCGACGCCGTGAGCGGCCCGTCGCCGGCCTCCGCGACGTGCGCGGCGAACCAGGACTGGAGCGCGCCGAGATCGAGCCCTTCCGGCGTGGTGGTCACGCCGGCGACACTAACCCCGAAGGGTCAGGCGACGCGCGGCTCGCGCGGGGCGACGGGGATGCCGTTGCCCTTGGGGTAGCGGGCCACCCGGCCGACGGGCATGTCGACGCGGTAGCCGGCCGCGGCGCGGTCCTCCTCGGACTCGCCCCCCCAGAAGCCGTACTCCCGGTGCTCGCGCGCCCAGCGGCGGCACGGGTCGACGACCTCGCAACCCATGCAGATGGCGCGGGCCCGGGCCTCACGCAGCAGCCGGGTCTCCGGGCGCTCGCCCGCAGGGGCGAAGAACAGTTCGGTCTGGCCCGCGCAGCTCGCCTCGCCCGTCCAGGTGAGCGGGCCGGTGAAGAGCAGGCTGGAGACAGTATCGACCGCCACCGTGGTGGTCCTCCGTGTCGGGGAAATCGGAATGGGCTGCGGTGCGGCGTCGGGTGGCCGGTGGGGGGAACTCGGCCCCCGGCGCGCACTGCGTCAGCAATGGTTACCGATCGGTTTCAATCTGTCCAACAAACAGTTACGATGGAAGCCATCGTTCCTGACGATGGATCAGATATCGGGAGGTCTGGTGGAGCTACGGCATCTCGACGCGGTGCTCGCCGTGGCCGACGAGGGCTCGTTCACCGCGGCGGCCGACGCCCTGTCCACGGTGCAGTCCAACGTCTCCGAGCAGATCCGCCAGCTCGAGGCCGAGCTCGGCGCGGAGCTGTTCGTCCGCAGCCGGCGCGGGGCCGAGCCCACCGACTGCGGTGAGGTCGTGCTCGAGCGCGCGCGGCGGATCCGGCGCGAGCTCGACTCGCTGCGGGCCGATCTGTCGATGCTGCAGGGGCTCGAGGTCGGCGACGCCAGCTTCGGCGTCGTGGGCACGGCGAGCCGATGGTTGGTGCCCGAGCTGGTCGCCGACCTCCGCCGGCGCGCGCCCGGGGTCCACCTGCGCATCGTCGAGGGCGCGTCGGAGCGGCTCGCGGCCGAGGTGCTCGCCGGCGACCTGACCCAGGCGATCGTCACCGAGCCGGTCGACGACCGCCGCTTGAGCGTCGAGACGGTGCTCGAGGAGGCGCTGCTCGCGGTCGCGCCCGCCGACCACCAGCTGCCGCGGGGTGCGCTGACCCTGGCCACGCTGAACGCGATCGGGCTCGTGCTCCCGCCCGCGGGGAACCCGCTGCGGTCGGAGATCGAAGCCGCGGCCACGCGCGCGGGCGTGACGCTCGACGTCGTGGTCGAGGTCGAGGGCATCCGGCTCATCGCCGACCTCGTCGCCGCCGGGGCCGGGGCCGCGGTGCTCCCCGAGACCGCGCTGCCGGCCGGGCTCGAGGGCGTGCAAGTGGTGTCGATCGCGGGTCTGCCCCCGCGGCGGCTCGCGCTGATCAACGCCCGCG
>Ga0302299_10001264_pt1 | contig 15136 bp, 12 predicted proteins | sample III_Fen_N3_4_FD_198795 | JGI IMG/M metagenome (GOLD analysis project Ga0302299, IMG submission 198795) | Peat permafrost microbial communities from Stordalen Mire near Abisko, Sweden - III_Fen_N3_4 | ecosystem: Environmental > Terrestrial > Soil > Wetlands > Permafrost | place: Sweden: Abisko... | reverse complement strand
GACGTCCCGGCGTACATCCACGGGGATGACGCGTACCGGTTGGTCGACCCGGTCGCGCAGATGGGACCCCAGCTCAAGGAGGTCTTCGGTGGCCGGCTCACCTGGACCGAACCGTCCGACGTCCGCCCGATGAGCGACGGCACCGTGCTGCAGCTGGCCGGTCTCGAGTTCGTCGTCGACCACGCTCCGGGCCATACCGAGGGCTCGGTGCTGTTCCGTTCCGCCGCGGCCGGCGACCAGCCCCCGCTGTGCCTGACCGGAGACGTGCTGTTCGCCGGCTCCATCGGGCGTACCGACCTGTTCGGGGGCGACCCAGAGTCGATGGACCGCTCGCTCCGCACCAAGGTCTGGCCCCTCGCTGATGAGACTGTGGTGCTCCCAGGACACGGTCCGAGCTCGACGATCGCCCAGGAGCGCGCGAGCAACCCGTACCTTCGCCAAGCCGCCGCGGCTGCGGGGCTCGACCTCCGTACCCACCCCGCCCGAGGAATGTGAGCTGATGGCCCGCACCACCCCGCTGTCCGGATTCCCCGAATGGCTTCCTGCCGAACGGATCGTCGAGCAGCACGTCCTCGACAGCATCCGGGCGACCTTCGAGCTGCACGGGTTCGCCTCCGTGGAGACACGCGCGGTCGAGCCGCTCGACCAGCTGCTGCGCAAGGGTGAGATCGACAAGGAGGTCTACGTCCTGCGACGGCTTCAGGCCGCGGAGAGCGACAACGACTCCGGCCTGGGTCTGCACTTCGACCTCACGGTCCCGTTCGCGCGGTACGTCCTGGAGAACGCCGGCCACCTGGAGTTCCCGTTCCGGCGCTACCAGATCCAGAAGGCTTGGCGAGGCGAACGCCCGCAGGAGGGTCGCTACCGCGAGTTCGTGCAAGCCGACATCGACGTGGTCGACCGCGACACTCTGCCGTTCCACTACGAGGTGGAACTCCCGTTGGTCGTCGGTGAGGCGCTGGGCCGGCTGCCGATCCCGCCGGTCACGATCCACGTCAACAACCGAAGGCTCGCTGAGGGCTTCTTCCGTGGGGTGGGCGCCGCGGACCCGTCGCTCGTGCTGCGGTCGGTCGACAAGATCGACAAGATCGGCCCCGCCAAGGTGGCCGAACTGCTCAAGTCCGAGGCTGGTCTCAGCGAGGCGGCAGCAAAGGCCTGCCTCGACTTCGCGTCCATCTGTACGCCGGACTCGTCGTTCGCGGACCAGGTTCGAGCGCTCGGTGTGACCGACCCGCTGCTCGACCAAGGACTCGACGAGCTCGTTCGCGTCGTCGACGCGGCGGTCGAGCAGGCGCCCGGCCTGATGGTGGCCGACCTCAAGATCGCTCGTGGCCTCGACTACTACACGGGCACGGTCTACGAGACGCTGCTCGAGGGTGCCGAAGGTCTGGGCTCGATCAGCTCGGGTGGCCGCTACGACGCCCTCGCGAGCGACGGACGTACGACGTACCCCGGGGTTGGCATCTCGATCGGGGTGACCCGAATCCTGAGCCGGGTGCTGGGGCACAACCTCGTCGAGGCGTCTCGGGCCGTACCCACCTGCGTTCTGGTGGCCGTCGCCGACGAGGCGCACCGGCGACGTTCGATCAGCCTCGCTCGCAGCCTGCGTTCCCGCGGGATCGCCTGCGAGGTGTCGCCGTCGGCGGCCAAGTACGGCAAGCAGATCCGGTACGCCGACCGGCGCGGCATCCCGTTCGTCTGGTTCCCGGCCGACCCGGCCGACCCGGCGTCCACGGACAGCGTCAAGGACATCCGGTCCGGCGACCAGGCGGCGGCCGACGCCAGCGTGTGGTCGCCCCCCGACGTCGATCTGCGTCCCTCCGTCCGCCGAACCGTGTCCGACCCCACCAAGGAGCAGCACCTGTGATCCGCAGCCACGAGGCCGGCAGCCTCCGCGCCGAGCACGCCGGTACGACCGTCACCCTGGCAGGGTGGGTGGCCAGCCGCCGCGACCACGGTGGGGTCGCGTTCCTCGATGTCCGAGACGTCGCCGGCGTGGTCCAGGTGGTCGTGCGCGACCACGAGGTCGCCCACGACCTGCGCAGCGAGTACTGCGTCAAGGTCGTCGGCGAGGTGGTCCTGCGCAAGCCCGGCAACACCAACCCTGACCTCGCTACCGGCGAGGTCGAGGTGGTCGCGTCCGAGGTCGTGGTGCTCAGCGAGTCGGCGCCGCTGCCGTTCCCGATCGATGACCGCGTCGACGTCGGCGAGGAGACCCGGCTGCGCTACCGCTACCTCGACCTGCGGCGCGGGGCGCCGGCCCGGGCACTGCGGATGCGCTCCCAGGTGAACCGGTACGCGCGCGACGTCCTGCTCGCCCGGGACTTCGTGGAGATCGAGACGCCGACGCTGACCCGGTCGACGCCCGAGGGTGCCCGCGACTTCGTCGTCCCGGTCCGCCTCCAGCCCGGCAAGTGGTACGCCCTGCCACAGTCACCTCAGCTGTTCAAGCAGCTGCTCATGGTCGCGGGGATGGAGCGGTACTTCCAGATCGCCCGCTGCTACCGCGACGAGGACTTCCGGGCGGACCGCCAGCCAGAGTTCACCCAGCTCGACATCGAGATGTCGTTCGTCGAGCAGGACGATGTGATCGAGATCGGTGAAGCGGTCGTCCGGGCCATCTGGGCAGGGGTGCTCGACCACGAGATCGGCCCCATCGGCCGGATCACCTACGCCGACGCGATGCGACGGTTCGGCTCGGACAAGCCAGACCTTCGCTTCGGGCTCGAGCTCACCGACCTCACCGAGTACTTCGCCCAGACGCCGTTCCGGGTGTTCCAGCCTGGGCCAGGTGGGCACGTGGGCGCTGTGGTCATGCCTGGGGGAGCGGACCAGCCGAGGCGGACGTTCGACGCCTGGCAGGAGTGGGCCAAACAGCGTGGCGCCCGCGGGCTCGCATACGTCACGTTCGGCGCCGACGGCGAGCTGGGCGGCCCGGTCGCCAAGAACCTCTCCGAGACCGAACGCGAAGGGCTGCGCGAGGCGGTCGGAGCACAGCCCGGCGACTGCGCCTTCTTCGCCGCCGGCAAGCGTTCAGACGCCCTCGGTCTGCTCGGCGCGGCCCGCCTCGAGGTCGGTCGCCGCTGCGAGCTGATCGACGAGTCGCAGTGGTCGTTCGTCTGGGTGGTCGACGCCCCGATGTTCGAACCGGTCGAGGACGAGGCCGGAGTCGCCGGCTGGACCGCGGTGCACCACCCCTTCACCGCACCGAACGCCGACTGGGTCGACTCGTTCGAGTCGGCGCCCGCCGATGCCCTCGCGTGGGCCTACGACCTGGTCTGCAACGGCAACGAGATCGGTGGCGGCTCGATCCGTATCCATCGCAGCGACGTCCAGTCGCGGGTGTTCGCGCTGCTCGGGATGACCGAGGACGAGGCGCACGAGCAGTTCGGCTTCCTGCTCGACGCCTTCGCGTTCGGACCACCGCCGCACGGCGGCATCGCGTTCGGGTGGGACCGCATCTGCATGCTGCTCGCGGGGGTTCCGTCGCTGCGTGACGTCATCGCGTTCCCGAAGACGGGTGCCGGGTTCGACCCGCTCACCAGCGCCCCGGCTCCGATCACCGCCCGTCAGCGCAAGGAGGCCGGGATCGACTTCGTCCCGGAACCCTCGAGCCCGTGACCTCGATCGCGGCGGCGCTCGTCAGCGCGCAGGCCGCCTGGTCGGCGACCCACGGTTCGGTGGTCCAGCTGCACGATCCGACCGACCTGGGCGGCAGCGACCGGTCCGCCGTCTTCCGGGTGGCCGTCGAAGGCGCGGCCGACCTTCCCGCCACCGCGGTGGTCAAGGCGTACGCGTTGACCGAGCTGGGCGCGCCGCCCGAGTTCGCGGACGAAGTCGCGGCGGCAGCCTTCTGCCCGTTCGGTGCGCGACTGCTGGCGCACGACCCTGGTGCTGCTGTGGCTGTGTTCAGTGACCTCGGCGGCCACGGGAGCCTCGCCGACCTGCTGCTCGGCGTCGACGAGGCAGCGGCCCGGGCCGGCTTGCTCGCCTGGGCGCGGGCGCTCGGATCGATGGCTGCCTGGTCGGTGGGTCGGCGCGCCGAGTACGACGCGGCCCGCGCCGCACTCGGGCTCGCGCTGACTGGTGACCGCCTCGCCGAGCACCTGGCGGAGTCGTCGCGGACGGGGCTGGCAGCGCTGCTCGCCTTCACCGGCGCTCGATCGCTCGACGCCGCCCTCGACGATGCGCTGGGCGCATCGGTCGAGAGCGAGCTGCGCGACGCGCAAGCGGTTCTCGATGCAGGCGCGCTCACGGTGTTCAGCCCCGCAGACGCCTGCCCGGACAACAACCTGCTGACCCCGGACGGGATCCGGCTGCTCGACTACGAGTCGGCGGGGTTCCACAGTGCCTTCCTCGACGCGGTGTACTGCCGGATGCCGTTCGCGTCCTGCTGGTGCGTCTTCGAGATTCCGGCCGGCCTCGCAGCCGACGTCGAGCGCACCTACCGCGACCTCCTCGTGGCCGCGGTACCGGAGGCGGCCGACGACGCCGCCTGGGAGACCGGGATGTTGCGCGCAGAGGTCCTCTGGGTGCTCAGCCAGGCCCGCTGGCTGCTGCCGCGAGCGGAGGGTGACAACGGACTCATGGGTGGTTCGCTGGGCGGTCCACCACGCCGCACCCTGCTCGTGCATCGTTGGCGGCGGTTGGCGGGGTCGGCTCCGGCACGGTCTCGGTTCCCACACCTCGTGGAGGTGCTGGAGCGTGCCGCCGGCGAAGCCGACGCCACCTGGGGAGCGGCGCCCGCACTCGGCCTCTACCCGGCCTTCAGCCGCTGAGTCATCCGCCGAGCGCGGCGGCCACCCGGGTCCGGAGCAGGTCGTAGCGGGCCTGCGCCGCCTCGCCCACCACAGTCGGTCGGTCCATCGGCGCCGGGGCGGCGATCCGCTCGCCGAGCCGGAACTGGCTACGGGTGAGGTCGATCTCGAGGCCGGAGGGCAACAGGTTCCAGTAGTGGTGGTCGGTGCGCTCCGTGCCGAGGAACACCTCGGACTCGAGCAAGCGGCCGCCTAGGTAGTCGTGGACCACCAGGGCCGTCGCCCCGCACTGGTCGCGCTCGGGATTACCCGGGTCGTACCGCTCAGGGGTGTCGGACGTCTGCACGTCCCACGCCGAGCGGATGGCTGCTTCGAGCGCGGCCAGGGTCAGGGGTTCAGGGTGCATCGGGCCAGTGTGGCAACTAGCGGGGCAGGACGGTCTGAGCTTGGTCGGTTACGCGCAGAGTCGTCATGACCCCGTGCCGGGCCACGTCCCAGGCCTGGAAGAGCAACGCGCCGACGACCGCGGCCATCACCAGGGCCGAGAGTATTGCCGACGTTCCCGCCTGCACCGTGCCGTAGTGGATGAGCAGGGCGAGCACCAGCCCCCGTCCGACGATCGCGATCGCACCCACGAGCGCTTCGTCCTGGCGCGGGCCGTTCGAACGCGACAGTGCCCGCAGCAGGACCAGGGCGACAACCACGAGGACGCCGTACGCGACCACGACCGGCGCCCGCAGCCCCGTGACGGCGGCCAGCGTCGACGACCCGAGCACCCACAGCACCGAGCTCAGCCGGCAGGTGGGGACGCGTCCGTGCCGCACGAGGAAGGTCCGCTTGCCGAGCAGCGCGTCGCCGCGCACGTCGCGGAAGTCCTTGAGCAGGATGCGCCCGACGAACCCGAGGTAGAGCCCACCGAGCAGCGCCAGTTCGGCAGCGGTCACGACCGAGCCCGCGGCCAGGATCCCGGTCAGGAATGGCACGGCAACGAAGGCGAACGGCAGGACGAGAGGAGCGACGACGCCGCGCTTCGACAGCTGCAGGGGTGGCAACGAGTACGCCAACGCCAACGCCAGGCCCGCTCCCGTCACAGCGACGCTGAGCCGGCCGATCGTGGCCGAGCCCGCGACGGCGACCACGCCGGACACGAGCGCCACGGCCCGCATCTCCCGCGTGCTCGCCGCACCGGAGGCGAGCGGACGGCTCGGGTCCGTGGGCAGGTTCACTCGGTCGATGGCCAGGTCGGAGAGGTCGTTGACCGCGACCGCGAACGCTACGAAGCCCACGACGACGACGAACGCGCGGGTCAGGGCTACGACGTCCGAGGCGCGGCCGGCCTGTGCGACCCCGAGCGCCGCGAACATCCCGAGCAGGATCACGAGCGGGGGCCGGGCCAGGACGAAGAACAGCCGCACCTTGCTCGCGAGCTCCCGGGCCGTGCTCACTTGTTTCCCACCGGCTGGAACGACAGGACGAGAATGAAGAAGCCCACGACGACCAGGCCAGCGAGGGCGGCGATGCAGGCGGCGACGACCATCGTGGTCCGGGTATAGGTGGCTGCCCGGGAGTAGCCAGCGCCTTCCGGGGGCGGAGGCATCGGGCGTGGCGGCTGGCCGGAAACGGGGCTGTCGGTCAAAGGTCCCCCTCGTGGATCGGGTTCGCGGCTCACGGTAGCGCCCGCGGCCTGCTTGCGGCGCGATACGCGTCCAGCTCTACCCGCTGGGCTAGGGTCCGGGTGTGTCTGACGACCTGTTCACGGCCGCCGGTGACGAGCTGGCCGCCCAGCGCGCGCCGCTCGCGGTACGGATGCGGCCACGCACGCTCGACGAGGTCGTCGGGCAGGACCACGTGCTCGGGCCGGGGGCGCCCATGCGCCGGCTGGTCGAGGGCGCGTCCGGCGGCACCCGTGCCGCCTCGGTGATGCTCTGGGGCCCGCCCGGTACCGGGAAGACCACCCTCGCCCATCTGGTCGCCAGCGCCACGGACCGCCGTTACGTCGAGCTCTCGGCAGTCACCGCCGGGGTCAAGGACGTCCGCGCGGTCATCGACGACGCCCGCCGCGAGCTCGGGTCGTCCGGCCGAGGGACGGTCCTGTTCGTCGACGAGGTGCACCGGTTCTCCAAGACCCAGCAGGACGCGCTCCTTCCTGCCGTCGAGAACGGCTGGGTCACCCTCGTCGCGGCCACCACCGAGAACCCCAGCTTCGCCGTGGTCGCCCCTCTGCTGTCCCGCAGCCTGCTGGTGACGCTGCGCCCGCTCGAGGTGGCGGACATCCAGGTCCTGCTGGAACGAGCGGTCGCCGACCCGCGAGGGCTGGGCTCGACCGGTCTGTCGGTGACCGACGACGCGTACGAGCAGCTGACCCGCTTGGCAGCAGGTGACGCACGGTGGGGACTGACCGCACTGGAAGCGGCGGCGGGTGCGGCGCTCGAGGCCGGCGCGACGACGGTCGACGCGGCTGATGTCGAGCGGGCGGTCGACCGGGCCGCGGTGAGGTACGACCGGGACGGCGACCAGCACTACGACGTCACGAGCGCGCTGATCAAGAGCATCCGCGGCAGCGACGTGGACGCCGCTCTGCACTACCTGGCCCGGATGATGGAGGCGGGCGAGGACCCGCGGTTCATCGCTCGGCGGCTGATCATCTTGGCCTCCGAGGACATCGGCCTCGCCGATCCCTCGGCCCTGCCCACCGCGGTCGCTGCGTACCAGGCGGTCAACCTGATCGGGTTGCCCGAAGGTCGACTGACCCTGGCCCAGGCGGTGATCGCGCTTGCGGTGGCGCCCAAGTCCAACGCGGTCACGTCGGCGATCGGGGCGGCGACCGCTGACGTGCGCGAGGGGCGGATCGGCCCCGTGCCGCCGGGGCTGAGGGACGCGCACTACGCAGGCGCCAAGAAGATCGGGCACGGGAGCGGGTACCGGTACGCGCACGACTTCCCGCACGGCGTGGTCGAGCAGCAGTACGCGCCCGACGTCGTCCAGGGCCGCGACTACTACACGCCGACCGACCGGGGAGCCGAGCGCGATCTGGGCGATCGGGTGGCCCGGCTTCGCCGGATATTGCGTGGCGAGCCCCCGGTAGGATCGTGATTCTGGCCAGGTAGGGCCGGCAATCGAGAGGACGCAACGCGATGGAGTCGGCCGACATCCGCAGCCGCTTTCTGCGGTACTTCGAGGAGCGCGACCACACGGTCGTGCCCTCGGCCTCGCTGATCGCCTCCGATCCCACGCTCCTTCTCGTCAACGCCGGCATGCAGCCGTTCAAGCCGTACTTCCTGGGCGAGCAGGTCCCGCCCTACCGCCGCGCTGTCAGCGTGCAGAAGTGTGTGCGGACGCTCGACATCGAGGAGGTCGGCAAGACGACCCGGCACGCCTCGTTCTTCCAGATGGCCGGCAACTTCTCGTTCGGCGACTACTTCAAGGAGCGGGCCATCCCACTGGCCTGGGAGCTGCTCACGTCGTCGGCGTCGGACGGCGGCTACGGCTTCAGCGAGGACAAGCTGTGGGTCACCGTCTACCAGGACGACGACGAGGCCGAGGAGATCTGGCGCCGGGACGTCGGCGTCCCGGCGGAGCGGATCCAACGGCTCGGCAAGGCCGACAACTTCTGGTCGATGGGCGTGCCCGGCCCGTGCGGTCCCTGTTCCGAGATCAACTACGACCGCGGTCCCGACTTCGGCGAGGCAGGTGGGCCGGCCGTCAACGGAGAGCGCTACCTCGAGATCTGGAACCTCGTCTTCATGCAGTTCCAGCGCGGTGAGGGCGGCGGCAAGGAGGACTTCCCGATCTTGGGCGACCTGCCGGCGAAGAGCATCGACACCGGGATGGGTCTGGAACGGATGGCCGCGGTGCTCCAGGGCGTCGACAACATCTACGAGATCGACACCAGCCGAGCGATCCTCGATCGGGCCTGCGAGCTGACCGGGAAGCGCTACGGCGCCGACCACGCCGACGACGTGCGGCTGCGCGTGGTGAGCGACCACGCGCGCTCGGCGGCCATGTTGATCAGCGATGGAGTGACCCCGGGCAACGAAGGCCGTGGCTACGTCTTGCGTCGTCTGATGCGGCGCACCGTCCGTTCGATGCGGCTCCTGGGCGCGCACGAGCCGGTGTTCGGTGAGCTGGCCGAGACCAGCATCGCGGCCATGGCGCCGCAGTATCCCGAGCTGACCGGCAACGCCGAGCGGATCCGCGCGGTCTGTGTCGCGGAGGAGGCGTCGTTCCTGACCACCCTCAGCCAGGGCTCGCGGACCTTCGACATGATGGTGGCCGAGACTCCCGGCGCGGTCTCCGGCGAGGTGGCGTTCAAGCTGCACGACACGTACGGGTTCCCGATCGACCTCACGCTGGAGATGGCGCAGGAGCAGGGGCTCACGGTCGACCAGGACGGCTTCCGCCGGTTGATGACCGAGCAGCGTGATCGGGCCAAGGCCGACTCCAAGGCGCGCAAGAGTGGCGGCGCCGACCTGAGCGCCTACCGCGCGATGGTCGACGAGGTCGGGCCGAGCGAGTTCCTCGGCTACGAGACCCTGACCGGCGAGGGCTCGGTGCGCGGCCTGGTCGTGGCCGGCGCCACGGCTCCGTCGGCGTCGGTGGGCACCGAGGTCGAGGTCGTGCTCGACCGCACCCCGTTCTACGCCGAGGGCGGCGGACAGCTGGCCGACGAGGGCCTCATCACGCTGGCGAACGGTGCCTTGCTCGAGGTCTTCGACGTCCAGTCGCCGGTGCGTGGATTGATCGTCCACCGGGCGCGGGTGCTCGACGGCGAGGTGGTCGTCGGCCAGGGCGCCGACGCGCAGGTCGACCTGGGTCGCCGCGCCGCGATCTCGCGCGCCCACACGGCGACCCACATGGTGCACAAGGCCTTCCGAGAGGCCCTCGGTGACTCCGCCACGCAGATGGGTTCTGAGAACTCCCCGGGCCGGCTGCGGTTCGACTTTCCGAACCCCTCCGCCGTGCCGCCGTCGGTGCTGGCCGACGTCGAGCAGCGGGTCAACGAGGTCCTCGTCGGCGATCTGCTGGTGACGGCCGAGACGATGACCCAGCCCGAGGCACTGGCGATCGGCGCGATGGCGCTGTTCGGCGAGAAGTACGGCGAGCACGTCCGGGTCGTGAGTGTCGGCGACTGGGCGCGCGAGCTGTGCGGTGGCACGCACCTGTCGCGCACCGGCGAGCTCGGTCTGGTCAAGCTGATGGGGGAGTCGTCGGTCGGAGCCGGCGTCCGGCGGGTCGAGGCGCTGGTCGGCACCGACGCGTACCGGTTCCTCGCTCGCGAGCATGTGCTCGTCGCGCAGCTGAGCGAGGCGCTCAAGGCCCGCCCGGAGGAGCTGCCCGAACGGGTCGACGCGATCGTGATCCGTCTCAAGGACGCCGAGCGCGAGCTGGATCGGCTGCGGGCTGCGCAGGTGCTGGCCCAGGCCGGCGAGCTCGCGTCGACTCGTGTGACGGCCGGAACGGTGGGTCTGGTCGCGCAGGTTCTCCCCGCAGGGGTGCGGCCGGCGGACGCGCGAACCCTGGCCCTCGACATCCGCGGACGGTTGACCAGCGCGGGCCCGGCGGTCGTCGTGCTCGCCACACCCGGTGACGGTGGCCAGCTCGGACTCGTGGTCGCGGCCGACGCCGCGGCCGCTGCCGTGGGCGGCGGGGCCGGCGCGGTGATGCGCGCGCTGTCCGGCGCGCTCGGTGGCAAGGGCGGCGGCAACGACGACGTTGCCCAGGGCTCCGCGCCGGGCGACGAGGCTGCGTTCGCCGCGGCGATCACGCAGGTCCGGGCCCTGCTCGGCGCGTGAGGCCGGGCGTACGGCTCGGGATCGATGTCGGCAGCGTCCGCATCGGGATCGCCGCCAGCGACGCGACCGGTCTGCTGGCTCGCCCGGTCGAGACCGTTCCCCGGGGCGCCGGAGACCTCGACCGGATTGCTGCAATCGCGCTCGACCTAGAGGTGGTCGAGGTGCTCGTGGGGCTGCCGGTCTCGCTGTCCGGTCGTGAGGGGCCGGCAGCCGAGTCCGTGCGGGCCTTCGCGGACGAGATCGGCGCCCGGCTACGTCCGTTGGAGGTCCGTCTGGTCGACGAACGCAACACCACGGTCGACGCGCACCGCGCCCTTGCGGCGGCGGGAATCCGGTCAAAGGACCGTAGGGCGGTCATCGACCAGGCAGCGGCTGTCATCATGGTGCAGACAGCATTGGATGCCGAGCGGATGACGGGGAACCCGCCGGGCACCTCCCTTCAGCTAGACGACGGTGACGCATGAGCCAGCTCGGAATCGGAATGACCAGCGTGCCCCAGGACACCCGCCGAGCCGGCGGCACGGGCGGAACGGGCAGTGGTGGCAAGGCCGTGGCCCTGGCCGCCCTGGTCGTCGTGGCGCTGGTCGCGGGGCTGGTACTCGCAGTCGTCCACTGGTTCGCCAACTCTCCCGACTACGCCGGCCCTGGCCAGGGGTCGGTCGTGGTGCAGGTCGACCCCGGCAACTCGGTCTCCCAGATCGCCTTGACGCTCGAGAAGGCGGACGTGATCCGCAGTGCGTCGGCGTTCGTCGACGCCGCAGCCGGCACGGATTCGATCCAACCGGGCAGCTACCAGCTCAAGCTGCAGATGCGTGCCGCGGACGCCCTCGCCCTGCTCCTCGACCCGAAGTCACGCGTCTCCACGCGCGTCACGATCCGCGAGGGACTCCAGCTGCAGGCGATCATCAGTCAGCTGTCGAAGGCGACGAAGATCCCGGTCCAGCAGTTCCAGGACGCGCTCAACCGGCCAGCCAGCATCGGGCTCCCGGTCTATGCGGGGGGCAACGCAGAGGGCCTGCTCTTCCCGGCGACCTACGACGCCAGCACCGACACGACCGCGACCAAGCTCCTCACGGCGATGGTGCACCGGTACGACCAGGCGGTGGCCAGCACCGGCATGGTCGAGAAGTCCGCTGCGCTCAAGCTCAGCCCGTACCAGGTCCTGATCATCGCGAGCATCGTGCAGGCCGAAGGTCGACCGGAGGACTACCCGAAGATCGCACGGGTGATCCTCAACCGGCTGGCCAAGGGCATCCCGCTCCAGCTCGACACGACGGTCCTGTACGCGCTGCAGCGGACGGCGCCGCCTCCCTCCTCGGCCGAGCTCAAGATCAACTCGCCGTACAACACGTACCGGATCGCGGGGCTTCCGCCGGGCCCGATCAACTCGCCAGGCGAGCAGGCGATCTCGGCGGTCCTCGCGCCCGCGAACGGCCCGTGGCTCTACTACGTCACGGTCGACCTCAAGACGGGCGAGACGAAGTTCACTGACTCCTACAAGGAGTTCCTCACGTTCAAGGCTGAGCTGAAGGCGAACTCCAAGTGAGAGCGGCGGTCCTCGGATCGCCGATCGCCCACTCGCTGTCGCCGGACCTGCATCGGGCCGCCTACCGTTGGCTCGGCCTCGACTGGACGTACGACGCCATCGAGTGCACGCAGGAGCAGCTGCCCGATCTGGTCCGCGCGCTGGACGACACCTGGGCCGGGCTCTCCTTGACGATGCCGCTCAAGGCTGCCGTGCTGCCGCTCCTGGACGACGTGACGGCGGGCGCGCGACTCGTCGGGGCCGCCAACACCGTGGTGCGCCGCGACGGCCGGCTCCTCGGGTCGAACACCGACGTCCCGGGGATCGCCGCCGCACTGCGCGAGCACGGGTCGGCCCCGGGTCCTGGGACGGTTGCCGCGGTGCTCGGGGCCGGGGCGACCGCCAGGTCGGCGTTGGCCGGGCTCGCTGAGCTCGGAGTCGTCGAGGTGGACGTGTACGCGCGTGATCCGCTGGCCCGAGCCGAGCTGGGCGAGCTGGGTGCGGCCATTGGGATCGCCGTCACGGGGTTCGACTGGACTGCGGCGGCCGAAGGGCTCCGGCGTCCCCTCGTGGTTTCGACCGTCCCCGCTGGGATCGCGGATCACCTCGTGCTCGCTGCGGACGGTCCGGTCGGGACCTTGTTCGACGTCCTGTACGCGCCGTGGCCGACGCCCCTGGCTGCCCGGTGGGCGGGTCGAGGCGGTCGCGTGGTCGGGGGCCTCGACCTGCTGCTGCACCAGGCTGCGCTCCAGGTGCAAGCCATGACCGGTACCGCCGAGAGTGTCGAATCCCTCGTCCAGGTGATGCGACCCGCCGGAGTGGCGGCTCTCGGAGCCCGCTGACACTCAAGCCCCGCGGCGCACCCGCCGAAGTGACTGCAGAGGGATCGCTCCGGCGATACCCCGCCCCGGCGCTGAGAGGGTCTCGATGTCTGAACTGCACCACACCAACGGTCGCTCGGCCCGGCTTGAGCGAGTGCTCCATGATCTGCTCGGAGAGGCGCCGGAGTTCCAGGCCGCAGCCGTCGTGTCGTTCGACGGGCTGCCCATGGCGTCGGCGCTGCCGCACGGCATGGACGAGGACCGCGTAGCGGCGATGAGTGCCGCCCTGCTGTCCCTGGGCGAGCGCGCTGCTGACAACTTCGGCCGAGGCGCGCTGTCCCAGGTCTACGTCGAGGGCGAGAACGGGACGGTCTTCCTGGTCTCGGCCGACGACGAGGCGGTCCTGGTGGCCGTCGGCGCCAAGGGGGCCAAGGTCGGCCTGCTGATGTTCGAGGTGCGCCGGTCTGCCGCCCGCGTCGCCGAGGCCCTGCGTGCGGACGACGCCGCGGTCGCGGAGGCCGAAGAGGCCGTACGCGTGAGCTACGCAGCTGAGGTCGCCGTCATCGCCCCGCCCGTCGAGGTGGTCGAGGTCCCTGAGGTGGTCCACGTGCCTGAGGTGTTCGAGGTCGTGGCTCCGGAGCCCGAGCCCGTCGCCGAGCTGGCGCCCGTCGAGCCCGTACCGGCACCGCTGCCGGTCCCTGAGCCGGCGCCCGTCGACTACGGCACCTACATCGAGCCAGCGACTCCGTACTACGCCGAGCCAGTTGCGCCGGTTTCTCCTTGGAGCAACCCGCTGACCAGCGTCGCGCCGAGCGAGGTTGCCGGCGTGAACGGCCACAACGGCACCGATCACGGGAACTGGTCGAACCAGGGGCCGGCCCAGCCGGACGGCGGCACCGGCGGCTGGTCCTGAGCCGGACGACCCGCACGAGAGCACGACGCACGAGCTGACGACCAGACACTGACCTGACGACGCGACGGGACACGATGTGAAACTCGAGGGCTCACTGGACGCCTTCGGCCTGCCCGACATCTTCCAGCTGCTGAGCTTCACGAAGAAGACCGGGGGCTTGCGGCTGCGACAGGCCGACGTCGCCGGAGTCGTGTACTTCAACTCCGGACAGGTCACCGGGGCGACGGCAGACATCACTCGGCAGAGCCTGGCGCGTCGGCTCATCGGCTCCGGGGTCGTCACCGACGACGATCTGGAAGCCGCGCTGCGCAGGTCGGCTGCCGACGGCACCGGCGTCACGAAGGCGCTCGTCGGTTCGGGATCGATCGATGCGGAGGTCGTGTCCAACGCCGCCCTGGAGCAGACCTTCGATGCGGTCTTCGACCTCCTGCGTTGGCCTGAGGGCGACTTCTCGTTTGCTGTGGACGACGCGAACCCCGACGACGTGGGGGTCGTGATCCCGGCGGAGCGACTGGTCGCCGAGGCGAGCCAGCGACGTGAGGCGTTCGAGGCCGCCTCGGCCGTGATCCCTTCCCCTGACTCCCTGCTGGCGATGCCGGTGACGGTGCCCGACCAGCTCCAGCTCACCCGGGACGACTGGTCGCTTCTCGCGCTCGTCGACGGACGTCGTCGTGCCAACGAGCTCATCGAGCTCACCGGCCGAGGATCAGTGGCCGTACTGAGCGCCCTTGCCGACCTGGTGCAGCGAGGCCTGCTCGAGGTCACCAGCGAAGGATCAGACCTGGCCGCGACCATGCGTCGACGGTTGGATCTGCTCGCGCCGCTCGAAGTCAGCACGTCCGTCCAGGCCGCCCCGCCGGCAGTCAAGGCTGCGCCGGCTGCGCCTGCGTCGGCCACCCCAGCGGCGGCGCCAGAGCCCATCCGCGCGGTCGCAGACCTGGTCGACGAGCCCGAGGTGCCGGCCAAGGCGGAGCCAGCGCCGATCGCTGCCAAGGAGCCTGCGGTCGAGGCGGTCGAGGCGGTCGAGGCGGTCGAGGAACCGACGCTCGAAGACGAGCCCGAGGCGCCGCGACTCACGACCATCGGCGGCCCGCACGTGCCGCAGAACGTCGTGCCGACCCGGCCAGAGCCGTTCCTGCCGCCGCGTCAGCCCGAGCACGTCGACGAGCCGGTCGGGGCAGGCGCGATGGCGTCGGCTTCCCCGCCCGCAGGGGGTGGCTTCGGGTCCAGCGCCCCGGCGGCCCCGTCGTCGCCGTCGGCCGGTGACCGGCCCGCAGCCATGACCAATAGCGGATTCGGTGGCGTGAACGGTTCGGTCGCGATGGCGG